>JAABUR0100003907.1_pt1 | contig 20380 bp, 18 predicted proteins | sample 5560091 | NCBI WGS metagenome assembly JAABUR01 (sample SAMN10711879, study PRJNA513375) | rock metagenome | isolation source: Antarctica rocks | place: Antarctica: Victoria Land, University Valley sud
CCGTCGCTTCCGATCCGGAAGCGGGTGACGCGGCGGGCCGTCGTCTCGGACAGCCAGAGTGTGTGAGACGGTTCGTCGAGCGCGGCTCCATTGGGGAACTGCACGCCGGAGGCGGCCACGACGGGCGTCATGTCGCCGCCGGTGTCCACGGTGATCACCGCGCCTGCGCGAGGCGGCTCGCCGGCCATCAGGTTGAAGCCTGTGTCACCGACGTACGCGCGGCCACGGGCGTCGACGACCATATCGTTGAGCAGCCCGTGCACCATGGGGGAGAGATCTGCGAGCATGTGCAGGCTGGTTCCGTCCCAGCGCCACAGTCGCCGGTCCAAGGCGCCGGCGATGAGCAGTGACCCGTCGGGTAGAAAACCCAAACCGGCGGGACGGCCTGGCACATCTACGACGGTCCGAACGGTGCCGGCGGTGTCCACGGCCTTGACTGCATAGGCGTGTACGTCGGAGAACCACAACTCACCGTCGTGCCAGCGTGGAGATTCGGGGTAGACGGCGTCATGGGTGACAAGCTCTGGCCGGGTCATGGCGTCCTTAACGGATCCAGGTTCGAGACCACCGCACGTCGGACGGCGTCGAGAACCACTTGGGGCTTGCCGTCCTTGTGCACGAACCACCTGGCGCCCGCGGTGAGTGCGGCGACGCGCAGTCCACCGTGCGAGCTCATGGCGACTACCGGCACCGGCAGCGCGGACAGCGTCGAGACGAGCTGCAGGCCGCTTTCGGCGTCAGGCAGGAGCAGGTCGACGATGGCGACGTCTGGTCGTAATTCGATCGCGAGCCGGAGCATGTCAGCGGGGTTGCCCGACGCTGCGGGGACCTCGAAACCGCCGGCCGCCGTCAGCAAGCGGGTCAGCGCTGCCCGTACCCGCCGGTCGTCGTCGCCGATGAGCACCCGGACGACCCGGCCGGCGGCATTGGCGGACTCGCTCGTGGACACATCTCGACTCAACCAAATGACAAGCTTCGGCGCATCGTCCTAGGACTGTTTGCCGGCGCGACAATCGCCCGCTCCTGCCGGGTCATCCGTCCTGTTAGGGCCGGTACCGACGGGGTTGTTCAGACCGTGACCAGGCCTTCCCTCATGGCCCAGAGTGCGGCCTGCGTTCGCGACGTCAGCCGGAGTTTCAGGAGCACGTTGCTGACGTGTGTGCGCGCGGTGCGTTCGCTGATCACTAGCTTGTCGGCGATCTCGCGGTTGCTCATGCCGTGCGCTACGAGCACGACAATTTCGCGCTCGCGCGCGCTCAACGTGCTCGCGTCGTTGCCGGAGAGCAACGTCCGGGTGAGCGCCCGCGCCACGGCCGGGTCTAGGTGCAGCTCGCCGGCGTGGGCCGAACGGATGGCCGCGGCCACCTCGTCGGCTTCGGCATCCTTGAGCACATAGCCCGACGCGCCGGCGGCCAGTGCGGCGTGCACCCGTTCGGTCTCACTGAAACTCGTCATCGCCACGACGTTGACGAGTGGATGCCGCGCCTTGATGTGGCCGATAGCTTCGAGTCCGTCCATCCTCGGCATCAGCAGGTCCATCAGGACGACGTCGGGGAGGTGCCCACTCGCGTTGAGCAGCGTGAGTTCGGCCATCGCTTGGGCGCCGTCCTTGGCTTCGGCGACCACCACGATGTCGGGTTGGGCGCCGAGGAACGCGCGGATGCCTCGCCGCACGACAGCATGGTCGTCGACGATGAGCACGGTGATGGGTTGATCGTCGTCGGCCGGCGCGCTGGTTGTGATGGTCACGTTGCTTGACCTTCCCTTAGATCGATCACGTGGGGAATATGTGCGTGCAAGAGCGTGCCGGTAGCTGTCGAATGCAGCTCCAAGCGGCCGTGCAGGGCTTCGACTCGCTCGCGCATCGACGTCAGGCCGAGATGGCCGGGCCGCTCGATGGACGGGTCGAAGCCGTTACCGTCGTCGCAGACCTCGACGTACAGGTCGCGCCCAGCGTCGGGTGGAATTGTGATCCGTACCTTCACGTGGCGGGCGTCGGCATGCTTGACGACGTTGTTGAGGGCTTCCTGGACCAAGCGGAAAATCTCCCGCTCCACGTTCTCGGCCAAGCCGAGCCCTTCTTCGGGCCCGATCACCTCGATGGCCAGGCGTTGGCTCGCCGTGATGGCCGCAGCGTGCTTCCTGATCGCTGAAACAAGGCCCTCTTCGTGCAGGGCAGCCGGTCGCAGCTGGAAGATCAGCGCCCGCATCTCGGCCAGCGCCCCGGCGGTGAGCTCTCGGATGTCGGCCAAGCCGACACCGACCGATTCGAGGTCGGGCTCGTCCTGCCGCGCGATCAGCTCCACGGCGCGAGCCTGCATGGTGAGGGAGAACAGGGCCTGGCTCACCGAGTCATGCAGCTCTCGAGCGAGTCGGTGCCGCTCTTCCAACGCCGCCTTCGCCTCCAGCGCCTCGAGCAGTCGAGCGTTGTCAACGGCCACCGCGGCCTGATCGGCGATGGCAGTGAGAAAGGGGAGATCACGCAAACGAGGCTCGTGCCCCGGCAAGTAAAAGCCGTTGAACACGCCGATGATCTCGTCGCGCACGATTAGCGGAACAACAGCGATCGCACTCCACCGGGCCTCGACGTTGATGTCGTGTATCGGGGCGAACCGCGGGTCGGCCAACGTCCTTTCGCGCCATTGTTCGACGATGATGGGCGCCCGCTGGTCGTAGGCGTCGAGTGCGATCAAGGGAGCGCCCAAGGCCGTGCAGGCGTTGAGGCGTTGCGTGTAGTCGTCTACGGCGGGGTAGAGCCCTGACTTGCCGGCCTGCCGAACCACGGTGTGACCTTCGATGAACAGAAACGTGCATGAAAACATGCCCGAAGCCAGCTTGACCTCTTCGGCCATTCGGTCGAGTACCTCGGTGAGCGAGCACGAGAAAGCGATGCTGGCCGAGGTGTTGCTAAATGCGCGCAGTTCCCGGTCGCGGCGGCGTTCGGCGCTCACGTCGCGGAAGCGGACTACTCGCAGGGAGTCGTGCTCGAGGTCGATGAGCGTCGAGAGGCATTCGAGTTCGACGAACCCCGCGGCCACGACGGCGACCTCGTCGTCACGCAGCTCCGCAAGGGCACGACCGGCGATCAGAACGTGTTGCACCTCAGGAATGGCCAGCAAGCGGGCGGCTTCGGCGTTAGCCCACCGCACGCTCGCGTCGTCCGGGTGCAGGATCGCAATGCCCTCGGGCGCTGATTCGGCCAGAGCGGCCAGCGCGTCCTTTGCCAGATCACCGGCCGTGCGGATCTTCGCTACGTCACGGTTGTCGAACGTCGATGTTTCCAACACGTCTCACCCCCGAACCCAGCATGCCGCACAGCACGGCGGTTCGGGCGCGACATTTGTCCCAGCGCTGCCGGCCGGGCGCGTCGGTTGCGGCGGGTTAAGTGGACCGGCCGGCGGGTCACCCGGCCGATGTAGGACACGTGAGGTGTGAGCGACGCTCAGGATGCCGACTGGAAGGACCCTCATGCGTACGGCAAATCTCGATGGCCGCCTCGTCATCGTCCACGACGACCGCGCCGCCGATGTGGCGAAGCTCAGTGACGGCCAGTTCGGATCTGACCCGCAATCGGTATTCGACGACTGGTCGGGCTTTCTCGCCTGGGCCGCGAACACCGAGACGGAATCGGCGGCGCAAACCTACGTACCGCAACGCCTCGGCCCGGTCGTGCCGCGGCCCCGACAAGTCTTCGCGATCGGGCTTAACTACGACGAGCACGCCGCCGAATCGGGATTCCGCCGGCCCGACGTGCCGGTGGTATTTCCGAAATTCGCGTCGTCCTTGAGCGGGCCGGTGACCACTGTTGCGTTGCCCTCGACGACCGTCGACTGGGAGGTCGAGCTCGTGGTTGTTGTTGGTGCGCAGGCCACGCAGGTGCGCGCCGACCAGGCGTGGGACTTCGTCGCCGGCGTCACCGCGGGTCAGGACCTGTCCGAGCGCACGTCGCAGCATGCCGGCCCGGCCCCTCAATTCGGGCTGGCCAAGTCGCATGCGGGCTTCTCGCCCATCGGGCCGGCCCTGGTGACGGTCGACGAGCTTGCTACGCCCGACGACCTGGGCTTGGGCTGCGCTGTCGACGGTGAGACGATGCAGCACAGCCGCACCAGTCGAATGATCTTCCCGGTTTCCGGGCTGATTGCCTACCTATCCGGCATAGTCACCCTTTATCCGGGCGACCTGATCTTCACCGGCACACCGTCCGGTGTCGGTGCCGGTCGCACCCCGCCGCGGTACTTGACGCCTGGCGCTCACCTCGAATCTTGGATCGACGGTGTCGGTCGGTTGAGCCAGACGTTTACCGCTGGCGCTGCGGATACGCAGGATCACCCGAGGGACACCGGGGAATCGCCGCTCGATCCGGTGGCGGTGCGGTGATGCCGGACGGACCCGACACCACCGTCGTGCACGACCTGCTCGTCGTCGGTGCCGGGTCGGTAGGCCTGACGATGGCCGCCGTCTTCGGTCAGCTCGGGCGCTCGGCCATCGTGCTGGAAAAGCACAGCGAGCAGTACGGACTACCTCGCGCCGGCCACATCGACCACGAGGTCATGCGCCTACTGGAGAGCTTGGACGCCGAAGGGCCCACCCTCAACGACGCTTATGCGACCGAGTACTACAAGTGGATCAACGCCGAGGGTGAGACGCTGCTGGAGTTCCCGTGGGGTGAACAGGGCGTGTCCGGCTGGCATTCGGACTACATGCAGAACTCGGCCCTGCTCGAAGCGTCATTGCTGGCCCGGGTGAACGCCGACCCCCAATTGGCCTACTGTCCGGGTTGGCAGGCGGTTGGGTTGACCCAGACCGAGGACGGCGTGGAACTCACCGTTGAGCGGGCGGTGCCCGATCCCGGCTCGCCGGTGCCGCGCCTGACTGGTGAGCGCAGCACGTTGCGGGGCCGCTATCTCGTCGCATGCGACGGAGCGAACAGCCGCATCCGGTCGATGCTGGGGGTGGAGCGCCTCGATCTGGGTTTCAACGAAAACTGGTTGGTGGTGGACGCGCGGCGTAAGAGCGACTTCAAGCTGCCGTTCGACTCGGGACAGATCTGCGATCCGCGACGGCCCACCACGGTGCTTCCGCTGGGCAAACATCACCGGCGCTGGGAGTGGCATCTGCGCCCGGACGAAAACCCGGCCGATTTCGCGAGTCCGGCCGCCGCCTGGCGGTTACTGGGCGACATCGGCATCGGGCCGGCCGACGTCGAGCCGGTGCGTCAACTCGTGTACACCTTCGAGGCCAGGCTGGCCCAACGTTGGAAGGTCGGACGCGTCTTTTTGGCGGGCGACGCCGCCCACACCATGCCGCCGTTCATGGGACAGGGCATGTGCTCAGGCATGCGTGACGCGAAGAACCTGGCCTGGAAGCTCGACCTGGTGCTGTCGGAGCGCGCCGGCACCGAGCTTCTTGACAGTTATCAACAGGAGCGGTACCCCCACGTCTACGACTGGACCGTCATCTCCCTGGAATCGGGGAAGATCCCGTGCATCATCGACCCAGACCAGGCTCGCGCCCGCGACGAGATGTTCCGGGCCGGGTACCGGCCGCCGATCCCGGAATTCCCGCAACTGGTCTGCGGAGTGCTGGACGTCGATGCCGACGGTGTCGCGCGAGCACCCGCCGGGGAGTTGTCGGTCCAGGGTCGGGTGAATAGTGGTGGGCGTGTCGATCTGTTCGACCGGCTGTACCCGGAACGGGGATTCGTGATCGTCGATACCACCGGCGATCCCCGCGACCGGCTGCGCCCCGACCAGGTGCAGGAGCTGGCAAATCTCGGGGCCAGTTTCGTCTTCGTGGCGCTGGCCGAAACCGGTAACACCGCCTTCGGCACCGACCTGGACGCCGCCGCCATTGACGTCGATGGCACCTACGCCCGGTGGTTCGAGGCACGAGGCGTCGACGTCGCTATCGTGCGGCCCGACTTCTATGTGTACGGGGCAGCGAGAGGAACAGCCGCCTTCCAAACACTGGCCGACGCACTGCTGGCGCAGCTCGTCCCCAGGACGGGCGCTTCGCGTCCAACCGCTACTTCACCGGTGCCGTCGTGACGGTATCGATCACGTTTCCTTCGCCAGGAGGTGACCATGGCGCTGCATCGCTTGGACAGCATCACTCTGGGCGTTCCTGATCTTGAAGCGACGGGCGAGTTCTACGTCGATTTCGGACTGCAACCGAGCGCCGACGGGACGTCGTTCTCCACCGTCGACGCCGGCGAGCAACTGCACCTGCGCCGTACGCCCATCCGCAGGTTGCTGCGCGCGAGCTTCGCCTGCGACGACGCTGACGACGTCCTGGCCGCGAAATCCCGCCTCGACCGACTCGGTGTCGCCTGCCACGTGCACGTCCCGTCCGGACCGACGGGGGCTGAGGCTATCGCCGTCGAACCGGGCACGGGCGTCGAGATCGAGCTCCGCGTCGCCGCCCGGACGGTGCAACAGGCCACGCCGGCGCCCCTCTACAACGGACCGGGCCGCTTCGACCGGGTGGGTGAGCGTTCGCCCGCAGTCGTGCGGGTGGGTCGGGTACGGCCACGCCGGCTAGGACATCTCGTTCTCGGCACGCCCGACTACGAGGCCAGTTATGCCTTCTTCGTGACCGGGCTCGGATTCCGGGTCAGCGACTACGTCAAGAACTTCGGTGCCTTCCTGCGCTGCTCGACCGATCACCACAACGTGCTCATCCAACGGTCGCCGGCGCCGTTCCTACACCACACCAGCTGGCAGGTCGAAGACATCGACGAGATCGGCCGCGGTGCGACGCACATGCTCGAGGCCGACCCGCAGCGTCATGTCTGGGGACTGGGCCGGCACTTCGCCGGCTCGAACTTCTTCTGGTACCTGCGCGATCCGAGCGGCACGTTCGCCGAATACCACAGCGACATGGATTGCATCCCGACGGACGCGATGTGGACACCGGACACGCTCGAGGGTGCTCGCGGGCTGTTCCAATGGGGGCCGCCGCCACCGGCATCGTTCCTGCACCCGGAGGACCTGGCCGATCTGATGATCGCCGGTCACACCTGAGCGCACGCCTGGTGCGCGGGCCGGTGCGCTAAGTCCTGGGACAGGACGTATGACGTAGTGCCGTCGGTCCGACCCGCCGTTCGTCAGTCGAAGACCGGCCATCTTTTCGGGTCACCCGGCAGATGTGTACGGCCCGCACCCGATGAAGGCTATGACCTGAACCGGCAACATCTCGATCTCGCCGGTCGATCTCGTGAATGCAGCGGCGTTCGCACTGCATACAGTGCCCAAGACAGAAAAGACGTGCATGAGATACGTAGCCCTCGAGGAATGTTTCTCCATCCCCGAACTGGCCGGTCGGCTGGCCGGGGCGCCGCTGGGGATCCGGTTGTCGAAGCAGTACGCCGCCGATGTCGCCAAGAAATTGTCGGACTTCACCGAATACCGGCTGCCCGACATGGATGCCCACGGCATCGACGTGCAGGTGCTGTCCTTGAGCGTGCCCGGCCTTCAGCTGGATCTGGCAACCGATGTGGCCGTGGACAGCGCACGTTATGCGAATGACTACTTGGCCACAGTGGTCGCCGATCATCCCGACCGCTTCCGCGGGTTCGCGGCGCTGCCGATGCAGGACACAGCGGCAGCGATAGCCGAACTGGAACGCAGCGTGGGAGAACTCGGCTTCTGCGGCGCGCTGATCAACGACCACACCCAAGGCCGGTACCTCGACGACCCCGACTACGACGAGTTCTGGGCCGCTCTGGCCCGGTTGCGCGTGCCGCTCTACATCCATCCGGGCTCGGTACCGGTCGACCGGTGGCACCTGCTGGACGGTTGTCCCGAGATCTACGGGGCGACCTGGAGCTGGGGCGCCGAAACCGCCGGCCACGGGCTGCGTGTGCTCTACAGCGGTGTGTTCGACCGCCACCCCGATGCGACTCTCATCCTCGGTCACATGGGGGAATTCCTACCCTTCCAGCTCACTCGGCTGGATTCGCGGTACAAGACGCTGGACACTGAGCGCCCGCTGCAGAGGATTCCGTCGCAATACATCGGCACGAACATCGTGCTCACCACCAGCGGCGTCTTCTCGCCGCCGGCGCTGACGGGTGCGGTTCTTGCCGTCGGAGCGGACGCGGTCATGTTCTCCATCGATTATCCGTGGGAACAGACCAGCGAGGCGGTGGAGATGTTCGAGCGAACCACACTCAGCGATTCCGACCGCGCCAAGATCGCCCACGGAAACGCCGAACGCATTCTGCGGATCTGATCATCCGCATTCATCGCGATGGCCAGTTGACGAGAAAACACTAACTTTCCACACCACTCGCCGGTCGCGTTCGACACAGGCCAATCTTAACGACAGGGGACACAATCATGTTGGTCACGAAACAGCGGCGAGTGGCGGCGATGGTGGCGCTAGTCGCCTGCGTTGCGACAGCCGGGTGCAGTAGCAGCAAGAGCGCCGGTAACGCAAGCACCTCGGCCGCCAGCACGAGTTCCAGCGCAGCCGACACCGCCTCGTCGGGACCGGCGAGTGGGAATGGTGAGACGGCGGCGAAAGCTCTCGTCGCCCAATACTCGAGCAAGCCGACCCGCTTCCCGGTCGATCAGCCGCTGGCCAAGAAACTCGCGCCCGGTCAGAAGATCGGATTCCTGCAATGCGCCGCACCGTTCTGCGCTCTACTGGGAGACCTGTACGCCCTGGGCACCAGGACGATGGGCATCCCCGGCGTCACGACGGTCAAGGCCAGCGCGTCCGCCGACGGCATCGACACCGCACTGTCGTCGGTCGAGGCTACCAAGCCGGCCGCGCTTTTGCTGCCCGCGGTCAACCTCGGGGCCGTCGGCAACAACGTGCTCAAACTGTCCAAGGCGGGTATCCCCGTCGTCGGCGCCGGCGTCATGGGCGGTCCGGCACAGGGCATTGCCGCGCCGGTCAACGGTCCGGCCAACTACGTGGTCCACGGCAAGATCCTCGCTGATTGGGCCATCGTGACGGCCGGTCCGGGCGCAGATATTGCGTTCTACGGCAACCCTGACTTCTCGTTCACGCCGGTGATCACCTCTGCGTTCAAGGCGGAACTGGCACAGAACTGCCCCGCCTGCCACGTCCGGTACGTGGACATTCCTGGATCAGCCATCGGCTCCACCGCGCCAAGTCGCGTCGTCAGCGACCTGCAAGCCCACCCGAAGACCCAGATCGCGCTGTTCGGAAGTCTGGAAACGGCTACGGGACTGCCGGTGGCGCTGAAAACCGCGGGTATCAAGGTCAAGGTGGCCGGGTCGGCACCGGTTCCGTCGAACCTGCAGGACATGAAGACCGGTGGGATAGACGCCGCGGTCGGGCTGGACGCCGGTGTGCTGGCGTTCACTCAAGTCGATGCGGCGGTCCGGCTGGCGACCAAGCAGCCGCTCACCCCGGCCGAGTCCAACGGCGACATCCCGTCCCAACTGATCACCAAAGCGAACCTGCCCGCGGACGTCAGCAAAGGCTTCTCGGCCTACCCGGACTTCGTCGCCCGTTTCACCAAGTTGTGGGCCAACGCCAAGGCCGCCTCCTAATGCTCGACGACGCCCGCGGCTCCGCAGCGGGGTCGCCCCCCGGCGACGCGGCCCTGCTTCGGATCGCCGGACTGTCCAAGTCGTTCCCGGGCCTCAAAGCGCTCGACGACGTGTCCCTGGAAATCCGTTCCGGGGAGGTCGTCTCGATCGTCGGTCAAAACGGCTCGGGCAAGTCGACACTGGTAAAGATCCTGGCAGGCGTCTACGCCGCTGACTCCGGTGGCGTGATCGAACACCGAGACCTGCGATTCATTCACCAGGACCTCGGCCTCGTCGCCACCCTGTCGACGATCGAAAACCTCGACATCGGACGACGCGCACCAGCCTGGGGACTGCGGCCGTCACCCCGGCGCAGCGAACGCCAGGCAGCCGAGCAGGCCGTACGACGCTTCGGCGGCGACTTCGACGTGCGCACGCCGGTCGGTCGACTCTCCGCCGCAGAACGGACGATCGTCGCCATCTCTCGGGCGATGAGAGACTGGTCGCCGCCCGACGGCGTCCTCGTCCTGGACGAGCCGACCGCCGCGCTGGGCGGTCAGGAGGTCGGCCGCCTGTTCGAGGCGGTGCGGCGGGTCGCTGAGCAGGGCGCCGGCGTCCTGTTCATCTCCCACCGCCTCGACGAGGTGCTGGGACTGTCGGACCGGGTCATTGCCTTGCGCGACGGACGCGTCGTCGCGACCGGCGATGCCGGACAGGTCGATCACGACTGGCTCGTCAATGCCATCGCCGGCCGTGTTCTAAGCACGCACCGTCCGCACCGGCAACCGCCCGGAGCCGACGTCGCCCTGCGGGTCGAGAAGCTGAGCACGGACGTGCTGCACGACGTCGATCTACGGCTGCGCACCGGTGAAGTGGTCGGAGTAAGCGGACTGCTCGGCTCCGGTCGCGAGCAACTGGCCGAGGCGATCTTCGGTGCCACGCGCCGACACGGCGGCTCGATCGTGGTGAGCGAACGAACCGTTCCTGCCGATCAGCCGCGAGCGAGCATCGACAACGGCGTAGCGTTCGTGCCCGCCGACCGCGCCCGGTACGGCGCCGTGATGTCGCTGACAGCCCGAGAAAATCTGACACTGCCTCAGCTGCGTTCGCTGCGTCGGACGTTCGGCCGGCTCGATCGAGCGGCCGAGAATCGAGAGACCCGCGAATGGGTTGATCGCGTCGAACTGCATCCAGCGCTTCCCGATCGGCCGTTGCGCCTGTTCTCCGGTGGCAACCAGCAAAAGGTCGTCATGGCTCGGTGGCTGCGGATCATGCCGAAGGTCCTACTGCTCGACGAGCCGACGCAAGGGGTCGACGTGGGGGCCAAGGCGGCGATCTACGACCTGATCGACACCGCTGCTGCAGCCGGTACCGCGGTTCTCGTCGCATCGTCGGACGCGGCCGAACTGCTTTCCATCTGCGACCGCGTACTCGTCCTGCGACACGGCCGCGTCGCCGCCGAGCTGCCGCGCGACGAGTTCAGCGAGGCACGCCTGCTGAGTGAGAGCTTCGACCCCGCGCCTTCGGCCCCGCCCATACCCCTGTCAACGTCGTCGAGGTGACTGGCATGGCCATCGATCAGCAATCCACCGCCCGCGTGTCCGGCGGCGAGCCGACGCCGGGACGCACTGCGCCGCGCACCGAGCCGAACCGGTGGATCAACGCGCTGTCGTTTCAAACCATCAGCGCCGTCTACATCTTCATCGCCCTGTTCGTGCTCTTCTCGTTCTGGGTGCCGGACACATTCCTGCGTGCGAACACCTGGCGGGCCATGCTCGACGACCAGTCGATCACCGCGCTCACCGCCGTCGGCCTGGTGATCCCGCTGTCGGCGGGAACGTTCAACCTGGCCATCGGCGCGCAGGTCGGTTTCGGATCGATCGTGTCCGCGTGGTTTCTATCGCACCAGGGACTGCCCATCGCCGTCACCCTGGTACTCACGTTGATCAGCGGTGCCGCGATCGGCCTCATCACCGGTCTACTCATCGTGGCCGCCAAGATCGACTCCTTTATCGCCACCCTCGGGGTGTCGTCAGTGCTCCTAGCGCTGACTACCTGGGTGTCGGGCGGTCAGCAGATCCTCGATCTCGGCGCGTCCTATCAACGCATCGCGACGAACGACCTTTTCGGCATCACCTATCCGGTCTACTTCGTGGTCGTCGTATCGCTGGCGGTCTGGTACGTGCTCGAGCGCACGCCGTCCGGTCGGCGTGTCTACGCGACTGGTGGCAACGCCGAGGCCGCCCGCCTGGCTGGCGTGCGCACCTCAGTGACGGTGGTGCTCTGCCTCGTCGGCTGCGGCGTGATCGCCGCCGCGGCTGGCTGCCTGGTCTCCTCGCGGCTCGCGACGGGTGATCCCACTGTCGGACCGGGTTACCTTTTGCCGGCATTCGCGGCGGCGTTCCTGGGTTCCACCCAGTTTCGAGGTGGGCGGTACAACGTGTGGGGCACGGTGTTGGCCGTGTACGTGTTGGCCACCGGCGTCAAAGGACTTCAGCTCGCCGGTGCCCCGGTGTGGATTCCGGACCTGTTCAACGGTCTTGCCTTGCTACTCGCCGTCGGTCTGGCCAAGCGCCAGGGACGCTCCGGGCGCGGCGCCGCCATCGCCCGGATGATCGGTCGCCGGCGCCGAACAACGGGCACCGGCGCTGCGGGCGTGGGCGGAGCGTGAGGTACCGCGCCGCCGAGGGCCTCTGTACGCCTACTCACCCTCACTCATGTGAATGGAGCTCGACATGTCCACGAAGTTGACCGCCCAGCACTGGATCGGTGGTTCCTGGTTGTCGTCGTTCCCCGAGCGGGAAAGCATCAATCCGGCTACTGGGGACGTGATCGGCACGTACTGCGACGGTGGAGCCGACGTGGCCAAAGCAGCCGTCGACGCTGCGTCGCGGTGCTTCGAAAACACCAGCTGGCCGCGCGACGCCATGCTCAGAGCAGCGGCGATCGGGCATCTGGCGGACGCGTTCGAAGCGCGCCTGGACGATCTGATGGACAGCCTGTGCCTGGAGAACGGCAAACTGCGTCGCGAGGCTCACTACGAGGTGCACCACATCGTGCGGGCGCTTCGCTTCTCCGCCGGGCTGGCCGTGCTGAACTTCGGCCGCGTCGCCGACACCCAGCCCGGGCTTCAGTCGATGTCGATCCGCCAGGCGATCGGCGTTGCCGGCGTGATTGTGCCGTGGAACTCGCCGGCCTATCTGTGCATCCGTGCGCTCGCTCCAGCGCTGGCCGCTGGCTGCACCGTTGCGGTGAAGATGCCGTCCCAGGCGGCGCAGACCGCTGCGCTGATGAGTGAGATCTTCGCCGGCGTACCGGATTTCCCCTCGGGTGCGGTCAACATCTTCACCGAGTCGGGAGCCGACGGCGCCCGGCTGCTCGTCGACTCACCAATGGTGCCCGTGATCAGCTTCACCGGCAGTACGCAGGTCGGCCGGCTTATCGCCCAATCCGCGGCAAAGAACCTCAAGCGGGTGGGTTTGGAACTGGGCGGCAAGACCCCGCATCTCATCTTCGCCGACGCCGATCTGGACGAGGTCATTCCCACCGTCGTGCGTTCGGTGACCGTCTTCGCCGGCCAATTCTGCATGACCGGCAGCCGCATCCTGGTCCACCGCAGCGTGGCCGAGAAGGTGACGTCCGAACTGGCCGAGCGTCTGGAGTCGATCCGGCCCGGCCCGGCCGCCGATCCGGCCAGCGAGATGGGCCCGATGATCGACAAGGCGTCGGTGGTCCGGGTCGACAGGGCAGTGGAAGAGGCCATCGCCGCCGGGGCGAAGGTCGTCGTGCGCGGTGGCCCGAGCACCCTGCCCGAGTTGGCCGGTGGCGCCTTCTATCACCCGACGCTGCTGGAAGTGACCGACTCCTCGCTGCCGATCGTGCAGCTGGAAACGTTCGGGCCGGTGCAGACCGTGCAGGTGTTCGACGACGAGGACGAAGCGGTGGCGCTGGCGAACGCCACGGAATACGGTCTGAGCGCCTGCGTGTGGTCGCGCGACATCGACCGGCCGATGCGGGTGGCCAGGCGCCTCGACGCCGGGCTGATCTCGATCAACGGGTGGGCCAATCTTGCCATCGAGTTCGAGGAAGGCGGCCTGAAGTCCAGCGGTCTGGGCCGCCTCGGCGGCCTGGCGAGCCTCGACGATTTCCTCGAGTACAAGCAGATCGGCCAGATCTTCACATGACAAGGCCCGATACACCGGATGTTTCTGAAGGAAGGACGTTGATGAGCACCATTGCCCTGTCAGACCGAGTCGTCATCGTCACCGGAGCGGCGTCGGGAATCGGTGCGGCCACAGCCCGCCTGCTGCATGCGGCGGGCGCCGTACCGGTGCTGGCCGACCGCGACAACGAGCGGCTGAGCCGGCTCAGCGACGACCTTGACGGAGCTCTGGCCGTCGAGGCGGACATCACCGAGGACACAGCGGTCGACGCGTTGATCGCGGCCACGCTCGCGCGGCACGGGCGTATCGACGGGTTGGTCAACAACGCCGGCATCAGCTTGCACGAGCGGGTCGACCAGGTCGATCTGGACGAACTCATGCTGGCACTGCGTATCAACGTGATCGGCACCATCCGAGTGACGCAAGCGGTGCTACCGGCCATGCGCGCCGCGGGTTTCGGACGCATCGTAAACGTCAGCTCCGGCACAACCCGCATGGTGCCCCTCGGTGCCGGCCCTTACGCAGCCACCAAGTCCGCGGTCAACATGCTCAGTGCGGTCGCCCGAAAAGAGCTGGAAGACGACGGCATCGCCGTGTCGATCGTGTTGCCCTCCATCACTGCCACCCAGTTCGGCGGTGCCCGGTACAAGGTCGGTGAGGAGTCGTGGCCCGGATTGATCACCCAGAGCGCCGAGTATCCGGCCAGGGCGATCATTTGCGCGCTGCGCACGGGCGAGGAGGCGATCGACGTGCCGCACGGAGCTGAACGCGCCGATGCGTTCGATCTGCCTGATGAGTGATTCGCTCGCCGAAGCTCTACCAACCACGAAGGGGCGTCCATGTCTGTTGTCCTGATCACCGGTGCCGCGACCGGCATCGGTAATCTCACCGCACGCGCCCTGGCTACGGCCGGCCACACGGTGTTCGCCAGCATGCGCGGCATCGACGGCCGCAACGCCGCGCACGCCCAAGAGCTGCTTGACATCGCCGAGCGCGACGGCGTCGACCTGCGTGTCGTCGAGCTCGACGTCACCTCACAGGAGTCGGCCGACGCGGCGGTGCGTACCGTGCTCCGCGCCACCGGCGAGCTCGACGTCGTGGTGCAGAACGCCGGGCATCTCTACGTCGGGTACGTCGAAGCGTTCACCGCCGAGGACGTGACTCACCTGTTCGACGTCAACGCGGTCGGCGCGCACCGCGTCAACCGGGCGGCGCTACCGCACATGCGGGAGCGCCGCTCGGGCACGCTGGTGTACGTCGGCAGCACGACTACGGTCGTGGTGCCGCCCTTCCTCGGTCCGTACGTCGCGTCGAAGTTCGCCTTCGACGCGCTGGCCATGGTCACCGCTTACGAAGTGAGCCAATTCGGCATCGAGACCACGATCGTCATGCCGGGAGCCTTCACCAAGGGCACCGAGCACTTCCCGAACGCGAGCCACGCGAGCGACGACGGGGTCACCCGGGCCTACGCCGGACTGGATGAACTGGTGGCCCGCAACGAGGCCGCCACCACCGCGATGTTCCGGCCCGACGCGGACGCCGACCCAGTGACGGTGGCCGACGAGATCACCCGCATCCTGGCGTTGCCGGTCGGTGCGAAGCCGGCGCGATCGGTGGTCGACTTCCTCGACTCCGGAGTCGAGGAGGTCAACGCGGTTTTCCGCCATGCGCAGGAGCAGTTCGTGACCCGGCTGGGCTTCGAGCAGTTGCTGACGGTCACACGGTGAGCTCGCCTGCGGTCCTCGACGACTGGGCGCTGGCCGATCGCGTCGTCATCGTCACCGGCGCATCGTCGGGCATCGGCGCGGCTACCGCGCGGGCGTTGTTCGCCGCAGGCGCGCACCCGGTACTCGTCGCCCGCCGCGCCGACCGGCTGGTGAAGCTCAGTTCGGAACTGGGTGGCGCGCTGCATGTGGTCGCCGATCTTTGCGATGCATCCGGTGTGCGGCGCGTGGTCACGGAGACGCTGGCTCGACACGGCCGAATCGACGCCTTGGTGAACAACGCCGGCGTGAGTTTCCACCACCGTCTCGACACAGTGGACCTGGATGAGTTCGAGCGCGTGTTGGCGATCAATGTCGTCGCAGTCGTGGCCATGACCCAGGCCGTCGTCCCGCAGCTGCGGGCCGGCGGCGGAGGACGGATCGTCAACGTGAGTTCGGGTACGACGCGGATGGTTCCGATCGGGATCGGCGCTTACTCCGCAGCCAAGTCGGCGGTGAACATGCTCAGCGCGGTTGCCCGGGCAGAACTTGCCGACGACGGCATCGTCGTGTCCGTGGTGCTGCCCTCGGTGACGGCCAGTGAGTTCGGCGGCGGCCAATACCAGCTGGGTGCGGAACCGGTGCCCGGACTCGTGGTGCACAGTGCCGAGTACGCCGCCAGTTATGTCATGGAGGCCCTGGTGACCGGTGCGGCGATGGTCGACGTCCCACACGGTAAGCCTCACGATTCGTCAGCTCGGGCCCACGCCGTTGAGTAGGTTGCGAACGACGGTTTCAGCCAGGTCGGGTGTGAGTGGTCGGCCGGGCAGCATCAGTCGGTGGTAGCAGGCTCCCCAGAGTTGGTCGACGATGCTTTCCAGGTCCGCGTCGGGCCGGATCTGGCCTGCGTTCTGGGCCTTGCGGAGGCGCTCGACTGCCAGTGCGCGGCGGGGGAGGGTGTAGCGGTCGGTGAAGGCGGCTGCCAGGTCGGAGTCGGTTTGGGCCACGCCGATGAGTTCGGCGATCACCGCGGTGTCGCGTGACGTCAGGAAAGCCACGAACGCCTGCATCTGCGCGATGAGATCGCGTTCGATGTCGTGGGTGTCGTCGAAGGCGAGTTCGTCCGCGGTGGCGGCGAAGTAGGCGTCGAAGGCCAGTGCGCCGGGCGAGGGCCACCACTTGTACAGGGTCATCTTGCTGACTCCCGCGCGTGCGGCCACCTTCTCGAAGGTGAAACCGCGCATCCCGGTCTCGAGCAGCATCGCGCCGGCAGCGTCGAGCACTGCGTCGCGGACGTCCGCGGCCGGGCGGCGCCCCCGCCCGGGACGGACGGCGGCGGCGTTCGTCATCGGTTCCCTTCGCTTGCATTATATGGACAGACCGTCTACTTTAGATGTGGACGTAACGTCCACAATACTTACCTCATGGAGGTCCATCGTGACAACGAATCTGACATCCGACCGGGTCGCACTAATCACCGGTGGTTCCGGCGGCATCGGCCGCGTGGCGGCCGAGAAGTTGGCAGCCACCGGCGACGCTGTGGCGCTGCTGTTCAGCGGTAACCAGCAGCGCGCCGACGAGGCGGTCGCCGCGATCTCCCAGGTCGGCGGCCGAGCAACAACGATTCGCGCCGACATCGCCGACGAGACGCAGATGGCGGCGGCGTTCGACCAGGTCGAGCAGGAGTTCGGCGGGATCGACGTCGTCGTCAACACCGCGGGCATCATGCTGCTGTCGCCGGTGGTCCAGCTCGACCTCGCCGACCTGGACCGGATGCACCGCACCAACATCCGCGGCACCTTCGTGGTGTCGCAGTTGGCCGCTCGCCGACTGCGCTCGGGCGGTGCACTCATCAACTTCTCCACGTCGGTGACCCGGCTGCAGACTCCCGGTTACGCCGCCTATGCGGCGTCAAAAGCCGCAGTCGAGGCGGTGACGCTCATCCTGGCCCGCGAACTGCAGGGCCGCGACATCACCGTGAACACGGTGGCGCCGGGGCCTACCGCGACACCGCTGTTCCTCGAGGGCAAGCCGCAAGAACTGATCGAGCGCATCGCCGGAATGAACCCCATGGGTCGCCTCGGCACGGCCGAAGACATCGCCGAGGCGGTCGCGTTCCTGGCCGGCCCGGCCGGGCGGTGGACCAACGGCCAGACCCTCTTCGTCAACGGTGGCGCCGCGTGAGCAAACAACAGCGCGACGCGCTCGACGCGCTGATGCGCGGCTGGCCGCTGGACCTGGGCGGCGAGCTCGCCACACAGCGGCCGCTGATGCAACAGATGATGACCTCGCACCCACTGCCCGAGGACGTGACGACCGAGCCGGGCGAGCTCGGCGGCGTCCCGGTCGTGACGGTGGGCGTCGCCGGTGCCCATCCGACGCGGGTGCTGCTGTACCTGCACGGCGGCGCGTACGCGATGGGCAGCGCCGCAGCAGCGGCCGGACTGGCCAGCGAACTGTCCCGGCGGGTCGGAATCCGCGCCGTGTCCGTCGACTACCGGCTGGCGCCCGAGCACCCGTTCCCCGCAGCGCTTGACGATGCCCTCGCCGCGTACCGCGGACTGCTGGACAGTGGAGTCGACGCCGACCGCATCGTTCTGGCCGGTGAATCAGCCGGCGCCGGACTCGCCGTTGCACTGATGACCGCCATCCGCGACAAGGGCCTTGAGCAACCTCGGCGCGCGGTGCTGCTCTCCCCGTGGGCCGACCTCGCGCTCACCGGCGCCAGCATGTCCGACCGGGCCAAACTCGACCCGGCTCTCACTGCGGACGCGCTGCGCCGCCGCGCCGCAGATTACCTCGGCGACACCACCCCGATGGACCCGTCGGCTAGTCCGATCCACGCCGACCTCGCCGGTTTGCCGCCACTGCTGATCGAGGTCGGCTCCCACGAGATCCTCCTCGACGATGCCGTCCGGCTGGCGGCGAGGGCAGCGCGCGGCGAAGTCGACGTCACGCTGCACGTCACGCCCGGCGTTCCGCACGTTTTCCCAGGCTTCGCCGCGGCGCTCGACGAGGGCGCCGAAGCCCTCGACCGCGCCGCTTCCTTCCTACGCGCCGCCTTCGCCACCTGAAAGAGACTCGACGGGATGACCACGGAGACGGCATACTGGGTGGTGTCGAGGCGATGACCCTCGAAAGTGAGGCCGGGAGCCCGCCCGTGTTCCATCTGACGGGTCGCCCGGCCTTCGCGCTGTTCAGGGCAGGTTATGCACGGTGACCAGGTCCGCTACCGCCCGCTGAGATCGGCCACCGGCCAGGTAGGCCCACGTAACAAGGTCAACGGCCCACAGCAACTCGTCGCTTTTTGCGCAGGCACTACTCGAAACTCGACCTGACCGAGCGCACCAGCCTGGGCCAGCGACGAGCCGATCACCGCCTTGTCCTGTTGATCCTGAGCACAGGACTCCACCACAATCCGTGCCGCCCCCAACTCCAAGACCCCTGGTATGAGAAGCCCTGTGTCAAGCCGCCAAGTGTTGATCTTGGGTGAGGCGTTGGAGTGCGCCGTGGCGTTCGGGGTCGTAGGCGACGCCGTTTTGCCAGCAGCGCCAGATGATGTGGAGCCAGGCTCGGGCGAGGATGCGCACGGCGTGTGGGTGGTCGTGGCCGCGATCGATGGCGCGCTGGTAGAGGTCGTTGGCCCAGGGGTTTGCTCGCCGGGAGTCGCAGACGGCGTCGCGCAGTTGTTTGTCGCAGGCCCAGCGGAAGCCGACGGCGCGGATCTTGCCGGATTGGCGGGTCGAGGGGGCGACGCCGGCCAGGCAGCTCAGCGATTCGGGGGTGGGAAAGCGGTCGCAGCAGTCGCCGATCTCGGCGAGCAGTCGGGCGGCGCGCACGCGGCCGGCGCGGGGCAGGTGGGTGAAGATGTGCGCGTCGACGTGCGCGGTGAGCTGGGTGTCGATCTCGTCGGCGAGGGTCTTGATCTGGGTGAGCAGGCTGGTCAGGGTGGCGACGTAGGCGCGGGTGATCGCGGCGGTGCTGGCCGCATCGGCGCCGGTCGTGCCGCGGGGCGCGGCGATCAGTCGGGCGTGCAGCACCGCCGGGTCGCTGCGCCCGGAGTAGCCCTGCTTGCCCAGCCACGCGGCCAGACGGGCGGCGCTGAGCCAGTCGGCCTGGGACTGGGTGCTGAAGCGGGTCAGGAACGCCAGGCTGATTGCAGAGTCGATCTCGGCGAACAGCCCGACCGCGCCGGGGAACACGGCCCGCAGGTGGGCACGCAGCTGGTTGGCGACGCCGACGCGGTGGGCGACGAGGTCGCGGCGGGCACGGCAGGTGCGCCGCAGCGCGACGGTGGCCGCAGTGTCCGGGATGAGCGGTCGCAGCCGGGCTCGGTCGGTGCGCAGCGTGTCGGCCAGAACGTAGGCGTCGAAGCGGTCGTCCTTGTTGCCGGCCGAGCCGTAGCGGCCGCGCAGGTTCTTGACCTGGTTCGGGCTGATCACGACCACTGTCAGCCCGGCGGTGAGCAGGGCGTCGACGACCGGGCCGTCCGGGCGTTCGATCGCGACTTCGCCGCAATCAGCGCCGCGCAGCACATCGATCAACTCTCGCAGTCCGGCAGCGCAGTGTTCGACGCTGTGTCGTATGAGTTCGCGGCCGCGGGCGTCGAGGACCGCGACCGCGTGGTCGTCACGGGCCCAGTCCAGACCACCGGTCACCTCGTTCGGCGGCGTCTCGGGCAGTCGAGTGATCGATTGGTTGGGCAGTGCGGTGTTCGGGGTGTTGCTGGCAGACTTCACGTCAGCCTCCTCGCTGCTAGACCCAGTGGGGAGGCGCCCGCTTGCGGTGCCGGTGGAGCCGAAACGCGACTGCCGCTTCGCTCACTGATCGGCGCTCATCGGCGCTCAGCCCTGTCGACGGTCCGCACGTCCCGGGCAACCGCCAGATCTCGCAGATCTCATACTGGACATCAACCGCGTCAAGCGAGCAGGGCGATGACCTGGCGGCACCTCGGGCGCATCAGCAATCCATCGAAGATCACTGACACAAGGATGGTGCACCAGTGAGC
>JAABUR0100003912.1_pt1 | contig 20368 bp, 24 predicted proteins | sample 5560091 | NCBI WGS metagenome assembly JAABUR01 (sample SAMN10711879, study PRJNA513375) | rock metagenome | isolation source: Antarctica rocks | place: Antarctica: Victoria Land, University Valley sud
GCTGTCGTGCGGGCGCTCCCGTGAAGAATCTGTCCCATAGTGCCTCCTTCTGACGCTCAGAAAAGTATGCACCATCTAACCCCGGGACCAAACATCTAGGCCGCGCAAACGGGTGTCCAGCACAGCAACTACCTGCAGGGCATGCCAAAGACTAAGTTTGCCCTGGATACCCAATGCGAGGAATTCAAGCGCCTCAAATGTTCCAAAGTCACCTGACAAGCCCGCTCCGAGTTTGACGCGACTGGCCTTCTCACCCACCCAAGCTGCGGCCTCTTTCAGAAGATTGGACCCAGTACCGATCTCTTTGGCAAGGATCTGAAGCGTCTTTTCATCCTCCTCGACACCGACAATAATAGACCGGGCAAATTGACTGAGAGACTCGTCATCATGGCGAGCTTCCATCGCTTGCAAGAGCCCGATGGCAAGACCTGCGCCTGCTTTATGGTCCTCAAGATAAGTAACTAACGGATCGCTCATTGAACACCTACCTGCTTGCCAATCTTAGCCAGCGAGAATAATCGGCAGCGTTGGTGTCTGCGAACCGCCCTCATTCTCGATCGTCACGGCGAATCCCTTCGCCGGCACCGCTCTCGGAAAATGCCCATATACGACGCTCGCGTTACCTCGCTCATCCGGCGCAAACGTGCCTGCCGGAACCGGGTTAGAGCTATCTGCGGGCATGATCCAAAGTTGATACACCTTGTTCGGCTTCAAAGGAGCCAAACTGCTCGCCAGAAACACCAGCGTGCCCCGGCTCGCCACATAGGTAGCTCGCCCCGTAGGAGCCGCGCTCGTCTTCGGCTTGGTCAGTGTCACCCGCAGCGCCCCCCGATCGGTCAGCGCTTCCATCACCTGTCGCGCCTTCGTCGCATCCATCGTTAACTGGGCCATCTGGTCCGCTTGCGCTGCTACCGTCCCTCGCAGTACATCCCGCTCTCGCATCGCATTCGCCGCTACCTCAGTCTGCTCGCCCGCCTTGGCCGTCTCTTCGTTCAGTTTTGCCGTCTGGCCAGCAGCCGTGGCCCGCAGATTCGCTGTCTCACTCTTCGCTCTCGTTGCCTCCATTCGGAGCGCCTCAAGCTCTTTAGCCTGCTCCGCCACGTTCGTCTTCAGCGCATCCCGCTCGCGATACACGGCCATGGCATCGGCGGACAGATGTGTCACCTGCCCCGTCTGTGCAGTCAGCATCCTGTGCAGCGTCGCGCGGTCCTGGTATAGCTTGCCTGCTGCGACCGTCATGCCCGCCGCAAGTGCCCACCCAATCCACGGCAGCACCTTGCGGGGCAGACCCCGACGCTCCGCCAGCACAGCGATTCTTGCCGGGACCGTCACAGGCATGGCGATCGTCTTCTCTTCTTGCGCGATCCGCCCCATTAGCCGGTCAAGGCTTCCATTCGGCGCCGCCTGCAACTCCACCGCAGCTTCCGCATACGCCGCCAGGCTAGCCTGCACGTCCGCTAACTGCCGCCTCGCTTCCTCGCTATCCGCTACATACCGCGCGACAGCTGAGGCCTCCGGCTCCGCGAGCAGATGCATCGCGTAGAGAGCGAGATCATCCTCCTCGAAATGTCCGGTCGAGTTCATGGCCTGAAAGCCTTCCCCAGCGCCTGCACCGCACTTCTGATCCTCGTCTTGACAGTGCCCAGCGGACACTCCGTTTTCTCCGCAATCTCCAAAGGCGTCAATCCCTCAAAAAAAGCCATTTCGAGCGCTGTTCGCTGCTCGTCGGGAAGCTCTGCAACCAAAATCCGCACCCTCTCCAGCATCAGATTCTGCTCAGCATCGTTGGCTAGATCATAGGGAGACGCGAACGGAACATCCTCGAATGACTCGGTGGGGCGCTTCTTCCGCAGGAGATCGACGGACCGGTTCCGCGAAACAAATGCCAGCCATCCTCCAAGGCTTCCACGGGTCGCGATAAAGCTTGTCGGAGTGCGCCAGATCTGCATGAAGATCTCTTGCAGAACGTCCTCTGCTGCTGCCGGATCGCGAAGAACCCGCAAGGCCACCGAATACACCAGCTTGGAATGACGCTCGAATAGCTGCGCCATCGCCTGCTCATGGCCCTGCTGCACCATCGCAAGGAGGGATGAGTCCGGCTCCATCGAAGCTGTAATTGCGCCTAGCGCATCGGAGTCTTTAGTCATAACACTTACGCACATTTGCGCTGTAGATTCAAAGCGAACTGCAATTCTTTCACGAGACGCACACTTGGGCCACTAAATCTCAATTGCGGGCGGAGTACCTTGAAGCGTCGAGCCCACGCCGCGAGCAGATCAGATCGCACCTGCAGGAGATCGGCCGCGAAGGAGCGGGAGCGGCTCAAGTAGCAGCTCACCGAACCCGCGACTCCAAAGAGATTCAGTCGCCGGCAGAGGTGCTGCATCGGCATCGGGAATGCACCCCTTACCGACGACCGGACCCGGACAGAGACCATTGAGCGGTATCCGCAGCTCAATTCGAGCCAAACCCAACATTTGTTGGGTCTACCCCAATTCGGCGCAGCGAACCGTCGCGGATCAGATATTTGAGAGCCAGGAGAGGATCGTAGGGCTGGATGGCGTGGCAGGAGCCGGCAAGACCACCACGCTTGCGGTCATCAGGGAGGGTGTTGAGGCCAATGGATATAAGGTCGAGGGCTGCGCGCCGACCAGCCGCGCCGCGCAGCAGTTGAGCGGCGCGGGCATTGAGACTTCAACTTTGCAGGCCCATCTTGCCAAGGGGCAGCAGGCCGATACCGGTGAAAAAAGGTTCTACGTTCTGGACGAGAGTTCGCTGGCATCGACCAAGCAGATGCATGATTTTGTGAGCCGGCTTCATCCAAACGACCGCGTTCTCTCGCATTCCAAGGACCTGCCGGAACTAAGCATCGAGCAGCAGGGGTTTGGATTGAGTCTGTAAGCTTCTCATAGAAGCATGTCAGGCATCAGCCTTCACGGGCACGATGCTCGGCCTTCCAGCCGACATATCAAACCATGTCGGCTATATCGCCAGCTGAATCAAGCGCCTTCGCGAGGACAAGCGCGAAATCTTGCGTGCCGCCGCCGATGCGCAGCCCTTGGGTTTCACCCGAAACAGAGTTTGGCTTGAATGTGAAGGGTCGTCTCACTCCCACCAGTGTGGGATCGCAACAGATCCGTTTTCCGTTCCCTTATATATCAGTGCCTACTCCGCCAATCGACTCTGCGCTAACCCGGCCTGTCGCAAGCGGCTCTCTAAGCTGAATAAAAAGGAGCTGTGTTTCAGTTGCAATGATCGGAAGTCGCTGCCAGCGACAAGATCGAGATGATAGCGCCCATACGCCGCAGCACACGCAGGAGCAGTCCATCCAGCAGCCGCAGCAGGACATCATGCCCAAGCACGAATACAGCTTGGGATTGGGACTGGGCTTGTAATAGTACGTTTTCCGCCTTCCTCAGTACCGGATGTAGCGTGTTGCGTTGAAGCGCAGCTCCAGGCCGAGTTCGTTCGAAGGGGTTTGTGGGGAGATCGACGATGCCGGCCCCGATATGGAGTTGTGAGCGTACTCCAAATGGAAATTGACGAGCTCGCGGCTCCAGGGCAGGTTCCAGTTGAACCCGGCACGTACCGCCTGCTGAAGTATTGGCGTTTCCAAGCCATAGGCTGAAAGATGCACCCAGTCATAGCGCACGAAGGGATCGAAATCCCCAGCCTTCGCCGTGTGGAAGAGCGAAAACTGGCCGAGGCCGTAGCCTCCGGCGACATGGGTGTCCGTCTTTGAAAATAGCGACAGGAAGTGCTCCGATTCCAGACTGTACGGATGTTTGCCGATGTGGTCTGTGTAGTTAGCCTCAACCTCCCCCGTGTCTTTGTTTCCAGATGCCGGTGCTGTTCCAAGGGCTTGCCCGGCGACAGCGGAGATAAAGGTCCAGGTGCCGTAGCGGATGTCTCTGGTCTGGTCCAGACCCGCCCCGGCGTAGAGCTTGCGTCCGCGTTTCTCATCATCCATCAGAAGCCCCGAAACCTTCACCGCAAGATCATTGCCGACCACATAACGAGGGTTCGATATGTTAAGCGAGCCGCGATTGTCGAGAGCGGAGACGGCGACCGCATATCGCGGTGTCACTGCCTTCACCAGCTCAACCCCAAACTGCGTTCCGAAGCTGTGAACGCTGCCGTGCTCTTCGAGGATGAGCGAACGATTAATCGTCGGCAAGTTGCCGGAGGAGAGATTGTCTTCGCGGGACAGGATGTGTGTGTTTTCCCCGAAGAGTATGCGCAGCTTGCCCGGATCGTCGGCGTCCTGAACTGCGGCATAGAGATTTTCTACGATGTTCAGCTTCGAGCGGTCGCGGAAAAAGTTCGTATCCGTGAAATCGACCTCATAGACCAGGGCGGTCCGGTAGTGAGGGGCGAGGCGTGGAAGATCGAACTCCATTCCTTGCCGAACTCGCCGCCAGAAGCCATCGCCTTCAGGTCGAAAGACATGCTCTCCATAGCCCCAGCTCGTCCAGCGGAAATCTCCATGCTGATAGATCGCGCCCGCATCAGGATCGTAGCTCCATCCTTGCTTTCGGACCGTCGGACCGGTCAGCGTTGCGGACCCAGCAGTTGCAGTGTTCGCCGGCGGCGTGGAGGGTTTGTCGGTAGGCCGCTGCGTCTGTGCTCTTGCCCATACCGACAAAATCATAAGCAGGAGGACCGCAGGCCCCCTCAAGCCCGGCCCTGTTTCTTCATCGCGTAGCGCACCCGCCAGCCAACGGCAAGGAGCACGAGCAGCAGGCATCCTTCGATAAACACCTTTTCCCCATCGAGGAAGTTAGTGGGTCGATTCTTCAGTTCAGGGTCGGTGAGGATGCCGTGAGTGAAGAACAGCGCGGCAGCAGCATAGGACGTGTAGTGCAGGCTCTTCCAGAGTTTCCGGCCCAGCTCCACCCTGAAGTACGAAGTTCCGACCACGATAGCGACGCAGTAGAACGCAGCAGCGCCGAGCGAGTTGACGAGCGGCTGTAATGGAGAATGAAGGGGCCATAGCAGGTCGAACCAATGGAAGCCCGCCGTCTTCGAGAACAGCAACAGAACCGGGTGTAAGCCAGCCACGCATAGAGCCGTGTATCCGGTCCAGTTGTGCAGGGCGAAGATGTTGATCTGACGATGCGGCCAGGAACGCAGGGTGCTGTACCGCACCGACATCAGGAGTCCGAGCAGAATGTTGATGGTCAGCAGCGAGAGCGCGAGCAGCGCGACGTAGCTGGAAAGGTCGATTGCAGTCATGCAGAATACCCTCAAACTGAGACACAAGGACGTGGAGCGCACAAGGCGCATGGTCAACGGGTCAGGTTTGAGGTCTAAACGCGCAGGCTAAGGGTTACCGAAAGAGGTGGAGATTCGTCTGCTATCGGGAGAGCCACAAAAGCGAAGGGTGCAGGAGGTGGGTTCCACTGCTCACGCTTCACCAAACGTTTTTCGGTCAAAGCACGAAAAAGAGAACGTCCGGCAACTAGCACAACACCGCAGAACGTCACGGCAGCGATCAAATTCAGAGCTGTATCGTTTCCGCTCTTCGGGAATCCATCCCAATGATCGAAGCATTCGTAAACCGGAGCAAGGAGAAGCATGGTTAGTAGCAGAAGAACCACGATTTGACCGATCCGCCGCTTGCCCATTCTCAGATTGTAGTAGTAGCCCCGACGCCCGGGGGGTATTGAATACCACCCATAACTTCTTTTATGGGTGGTATTCTGTGGCTCCGTTTGCTACCCTCAGAACCATGCAGATCACCGTCCAACTCAGCCAAGACATCGAGAACCGGCTACAGGCCCAGGCCCGCGCCCAAGGGATCGAAGCGGAAAGCTACGCCAAGAGTCTGATCGAGACTGCCGTTCGCAGCGCTCCGATCCGCCCCCGCCGCTCTGGGGCCGCGCGGGACATGAACGCCTTTTTTAAAGCGATGGCGGCCAACTCGGACAAGCTTCCCCAGCTCCCCGACGAAGCCTTCACCCGGGAGAGCTTCTACCAGGACCACGATTGATGGCGTCGGTCCCGGAGTACCTGATCGACACCAATATCCTTCTGCGGCTCTCGCGCGAAAGCGACCCTCAGCACCACGTCATCCAGGCCGCGCTCGATAGGTTGGACCGGCAGGGTGCGGAACTCTATTTCTCGCTGCAAAACATCGCCGAGTTCTGGAATGTATGTACCCGGCCCGTGGAGCGGAACGGCTATGGCCTTTCCATCGCCGAGACCAATCAGCGGGTCGAATTCATCGAACGCACGATGACGCTGTTGCCCGATAACGACCAGGTGTATTCCTTGTGGCGGCAGCTCGTGTTTGCCAACAATGTGCGCGGCGTACAGGTGCATGACGCGCGGCTGGCGGCGCTCATGGAAGCGTACGGTGTGACTCACATTCTGACCCTCAATCAGCCGGACTTTGTGCGCTACTTCAAAGTGAACGTCATCCATCCGAGCCAGGTGCAGCCATGAGCACGGAGCTAGTTGCGCTATCACTCACTGCCCTTCCCTGCCCCGTGCTTCCCATTTCGCTGGTCGTGCCGGAGCCGATCGCGCGTGCCGGCCAGAGCGCGGCGCGCCGTTACCTGGAGTTCTTTACCGCCAACATCCGCAACCCGAACACCCGCGCCGCCTACGGCGTGGCCGTGGAGCGATTCTTCTCCTGGTGCGAGCAATACGGCTGGACCCTAGAGCAACTAGAGCCGATGCACCTTGCAGCGTATGTCGAGCTGCTGGGTCGCGAGCTGGCCGCGCCATCGGTCAAGCAGCATCTCGCCGCGATCCGCGTCCTGTTCGATTGGCTGGTGACCGGCCAGGTGGTGCGCTTCAATCCCGCCGCCGCAGTGCGGGGGCCGAAGTACGTTGCCCGGCGCGGCAAAACGCCGGTCCTGTCCACCGAGGACGCCCGCAAGCTGCTTGACTCCATCTCTACCGATACCATCGTGGGCTTGCGCGACCGGGCGTTGATTGCAGTGATGGTCTACAGCTTTGCGCGTGTCTCGGCGGTGTTGGGAATGCGTGTGGGCGACTACTACCTGCAAGGCCGACGTGCATGGTTCCGCTTGCATGAGAAGGGCGGCAAGCTCCACGCCGTTCCAGCGCACCACAAGGCCGAACAGTACGTGGACGAATATTTGAAAGCCGCAGGGGTCGATCCCGAAAAACGGGAGTACGCTTCCCTGTCCCTGTTCCGCGCGGCCAACCGCAAAAGGGAGCTGACGGAACGCGCCCTCATCCGGCGCGATGTGCTGGAGATGGTGAAGCGGAGGGCGCAACAGGCCGGACTTCCCTACTCCACCTGCAACCACACCTTCCGGGCGACCGGCATCACGTCCTATCTGGAAAACGGCGGCACCATCGAGAACGCCCAGGCCATCGCCGCGCATGAATCCCCGCGCACCACCAAGCTCTACGACCGGACTTCGGACGAGATCAACCTGAGCGAGATTGAGCGGATCAGTATTTAGGGGGTGTCCGGCACGATACCACCGTCAGAAAGATGATTGCGAAGACAGATTACACACCTATACTCATCACATCGTCACCCCGTATAGGTGTATACACATGTACATAATTGCGGTCATTGCTGAAAAAGGAGGTGCGGGCAAAACCACCCTCTCTCTTGATCTAGCCGTTACAGCGGTACAAAAGGGCCACAAAGTGGCAATCCTAGACGTGGACCCACAGGCTACCGCGTCGAAGTGGACCGACCGGCGCAGCGAACAGCTTCCGTGGGTTGTTCCGACCCATGCCGTCCGGTTAGGCCCAGCCATCGACCAGGCGAAGACCCAGGGCGTCGACTTCATCGTGGTCGATACCCCCCCGCATTCATCCACTGATGCAGCCGAGGCAGCACGACGCGCAGACGTAGTAGTTAGCCCAGTTGAGCCTCATCTATTTGGCTTAGAGACGATTTCCAAGTTGGCTGACCTGTTAAGGGTTGCAGGAGATCCACCATCGTTCTTTGTAGTCAACAAAGCACCTACTCAAGGGACGGAGGGCGCTAACGCGGTTGAGTATATCAAGAAACAGGGGTTTAGCGTCTGTCCGACCGTCATCCATTTGCGGGCGGCTCATCGCCATGCCAGCAATGTTGGAAAGACTGCGGTGGAATACGAAGCTGAAAGTAAGGCGGCGCAGGAAACCTTACAGCTATACGTGTATACACTTAAGATTATCAATGCACAGAGGAAAACACATGCCGAAGCCGAATCCGCTCTCACAAGGGCTTGAACAGCAAGCACCGTCCCGTGTTACGTCCCAGCCCTTGAAGGTAGTAACAACGTCGGCCCGCCCGTCCCGCAGTGGCCGTGTTCTAGTCGGTGGACATTTTGCGCCCGAGGTACAAACCGCCTTAAAGATCGTAGCCGCTCAAGAGCGAACGACGGTGCAGGCATTGTTAGCCGAGGGTATCAACACGATTTTCGCGAAGCGCGGAAAGCCCGAGATCGCCGAGTTTACAGCAGAAATCTAACGCTAAGCGCATGCATGTATAAGTGTATACACGTATAGGTACTCGAAACATAGCTGCATTTTGTAGGGGTTTTGGGCTTCCTACAACCGCATTGGAGGCGGCACTGGTGAAGAAGATATCCGACATCTTCCAAGAAAACAAACAACTGTTTGCACTGACGAAGCCGACCTCAAAGAAGCCGGCGAAAGCCAAAGCGAAGGTCCCAGGTCAGCCGAGGGATTATCACAACGAAGAGGTAACCGCTCAGATCTCACTCTTTGACGCGATGACCGACTTCCGGGCAGAGCGGAGGTCCGGCGTATCGCATGAGCTGGTGCAGATAGCCCATGCGCTCATCCTTTGTGGACTGCCGTACCGCTCCACGGATGCCACTGAACACGTTCGTCTCTCCAGGTCAGCCGATGGCTCCCTGATCCGCGTGACCTTCTATGCGCTCGGCAAAGACAAGGAAGGGAACCGGATTCCGATGGCTTACGGCTCGGATAGAACCCTGCTGCATTGGTGCGTGGACCGGGCCATCAAGCTCAAAAGCAACTTCGTTCCACTGGCCAACGCGGTCGATTTCATGCGCGATGTAGGGCAGAGTCCGACTGGCCCCAACTACGCCCGCCTTCGAGCTGCGTACCAACGTATCTCGGCAATGGCAATCGTCGTTGAACGTTTCGGTTCGACCGAGGACCGCAACATCACTCCCATCATGAAGAACTCTCGACTGCCAGCCAGCATCAAGCGGCGCGAGAATGAGGCGGAGCCGATCGAAGGGCCGGTGGGCATCCAGTTCGACAAAGACTTCTTCAATGAGTTCATGCGGAACCACGTACCGTTCCCATGGGCGATGCTCCGCACACTGGACCAGAAGCCTCAGATGCAGGACTACATCGTGTTCCTGCATTGGCGCAGCTTCGCCGCGAAGTCCACGACTCTCATTCCATGGAACGTCATGCGGGAGCAGCTATGGCAGGACGACAGCAATCCGTGGCGCATCCGGTCACGCTTTACCGAGGCAATCAAAATCCTCAAGGTGGCATGGCCGGAGCTGAATGCTGTCGCCGAGTCCCGAGGTCTGCGCATCGGCCCACCGCAGAAGGGCGCTCACCTAATCCCGGCGCACAATGGAGAGACTAAGTTCCTGAATCGTTGAAACAGGTATGAGCCGATCCCCAGGAGACCCGGATTTCCGGGCCTTTCGCTGCTTTTCCGCATTTTCGTTGCTCCGGGTAGGAAGTGAGTGTAAGTTGCTGATTCGCGGAAGGCTTCCTTTATTTCCATCCCTTCAGTCAGTGAGTAGTGGAGAATCGCACCGTTGTTCCGGGTAGGAATTGGCGGTAAATATATGGAAGCAAAAGGCTTGCCAAGTTTTCCGTGGTGTGGATGAAGGATGGCTCCAAAATCGTTGCTCCGGGTAGGGTGATCGTTGCTCCGGGTATGTGTGATCGTTGCTCCGGGTAGGCTAAATCGTTGCTCCGGGTAGGCTCTATATAAGGAAGCAAGTTGTTTCAAGTGAATACAAGTAAAAAGCAGGTTGTTATCGCAGTGGAAACCTTGAAAAACCGCAGTCAGTCGGAAGAAGGGCCAGCGACGACAAAAGCAAAAAACTTCCTAATGAAGGTGGGGAGTGGTTTGGCGGTTGTGGCTAACGACTGAGACCCCGCAGCCATCGAGCGAAAAGCCACCGCCAAGGCCGCGACGAAGGCCAGGACGGGGAAATAGTCGTCCAAACGCCCACAAAGCCCTGTAGCACCCTAAAACACGCTTTACCTGAGCTCCATCCCGGATTCGGCCAGGATCGTTTCGGCCAGCTCCGCCTCAAGGCTGCCTTCGGCTCCGCTCAAGAGCGGCACTGCGTGGCCTTGACCCGAAGCACTCAGGCCAAAACGGGAGCCCTATCATTCCGGGAATCGTAGGGGAGGAACAACCCCAATACGTGCAATCTTGATTCGCTGCGGAACCCGAACTAGGCTGGCGGCAGGGATGGATTTCGCCGATGGCTTTTCGTATGCTGAGTGCATGGCTGGCACGATGAGCGGAAAAGTTGTCCTAGTGACGGGCGGCAGTGCCGGGATCGGCAAAGCCGCTGCGGAACTGTTCACACAGGCCGGAGCCAGCGTGGTCATCGCCGCGCGTGGAGCAGAGCGCGGGCGACAAGCCGAGCAGGAGATTCAAGCTACCGGCGGCAGCATTCTTTTCGTGCAGACCGATGTATCCCAGGCCAACCAGGTTCAGAGTCTCATTGCTCGAACCGTGGAGACGTTCGGTCGGCTCGATTGCGCGTTCAATAATGCCGCCGCTCTGGGCAAATTGTGTTGCGCCGGAGACTTCACCGAGATTGATTTCGATGCCGAGGTCAGCACCAATCTCAAGAGCGTTTGGCTGTGCATGAAATACCAACTTGAGCAGATGCGAAAGCAGGAACCGCGTGGCGGCGTGATCGTCAATACTTCCTCCGTCAACGGATTAGGGGGAGCACGGTTAGCAGCCCTCTATTCCATGTCAAAAGCCGGTGTCTTGGCGCTCACCAATCGGCAGCCCAGGAGTATGCAGCCGACGGAATCAGAGTCAATGCTTTGGTGGCTGGTCCCTTCGATACCGAGATGTTGCAGAGCGCCATCAGTCAGGCCGTGGGTGGGGACATGGCAAAGGCTCAGGATGCTCTCAGGGGGTATGTCGCCCACATTCCAGCCGGACGGATCGGCCGGCCCGAGGAAGCGGCCCAGGCTGCGCTATGGCTATGCAGCGATGCCGCCTCCTACGTCACAGGGCAATCCATGATCGTCGATGGCGGTCTCACGGCATGGGCGCGTTAGCCCGCTGATCTTCGCGATCATCTACCAGCTTTCCAGCCCAAAAAGACAGAACGCTGCTTTGCAGCGGAAGAAGGCCCGACACATCACCCCCAAATGGGAACTGTAGGTAAACGCGGAGGCGCCTCGGCGTTTACTTTTGTAAACGTGTTCTGAATGAGCAACTTAGCCAAACTGCGTTTACGTGTGTTTACGTGCGGTTCCCGGAGGAGCCGGATTGGCTACTCTGGCGTAAACACGTTGATGAGGAGTCACTTAGCCCATAATCGCAATGCAACCGGCTTGACGGCCTCTGCGGGCACGGTCTAGGGTTTCGTAAGGGAAAATACCACGTGAGCACTCCCGGCATAAGCACTCCGGCCACCCGAAACGCCTCCGCAGGCGTGGAGGAGAAGCCTGGCTTCCGCACCAAAACCGTCGCCACCCGGATCACGCCCGAGGAGCTGCGGGAGGTCGAAAACGCCGCCGAGCGCGAGGGTAAATCGCTGGAAGAGTGGCTCCGCGATCTGGCGTTGAAGGCGGCGCGGCAGCGTCCGGCGGACCCAATGGAACTGCTCCTGAGTGAGCAGTCGGCGACCCGGTATATGCTCCTGAATCTCTTCCAGCGACCGCTCAGGCGAACGCGGATGGGAAGCACCTGCTGGCCGAATCCGTGCTCAAAATACGCGACCAGGCGAACGTCCGGAAGCTGGCCGACGCCCGCAAGATGATCGAAAGTTTCCATGCCCAGGAGGGCCAGGAGGGCCCAGACAGTAGCCAGTCCGGGGGGCAGCCGTGAGCCGTCCAATGCGGTTTCCGAGTCGCGGCGGGAGGGTTTTGCTGCTCCTGGTGGGGATCACTTTGGGGCCATTCCTGCTCGTTGTACCCGCCTCGGTCTGGCTCTATTGGACGCTCACACCGCTCGAAAAGTTCTACCTTGGCACCTATGTGGCCAGCTCCCTCGGGGCGACCCAGCCGCACGATGTGACAAGCATTCGGTGGGTGCTGAAGACCGCTCCGAGGCGCAAATCCATCCCCATGCTTCCCCAGGATGCGGTCGCTGGAACGAGCCCGGAATTGCCAGTCAGCCTCTCGGATCGGGCCTTCGCGGACGGCTGGCGGGGAGTGACGCTGAGTTCTCCTGAAAAGGTTCCGTCGTCTGAGCTGACCGCGCTGCTCCAGGATTCGATGTACGACGGCGACAGTGTTCCGCGCATCCTTGGCATCCCCTTGCTCTATGGGTTAGCGGGGTTGATTTTCGTGTGTATTGCGCTCCAAAAGGCGAAAGACGCCTGGGGCTATGGGCTGAGTTCGTGGGCGCAGCGGCGGCAGGAGGAGCGGCATGGACGGAGGACCAAAGGACCGGAGGTGAGCCTGCCCAGCCGCCTGAAAGTGTTTCGCCGAGATGGCATCCGGCTCAAATTACAGGGTGAGAGTATCGGGTCAAAGCTCGTTCCGTGGGGCCGGAGCTACGCGATTCCGAAGCGGCTGGAGTCGAGTCATATTATGCTCATGGGCGATACCGGGGCGGGGAAATCGTCGGCCATCCGGCAGATTCTGCGGCAGGTAAAGGAGCGGGGCGACACCGCCATCGTCTACGACCCGGCGATGGATTTCGTCGGCGAGTTCTACTCGCCCGAGCGCGGTGACCTGATCCTCAATCCGCTGGACGCCCGCTGTCCTTACTGGAGTCTGCCGGATGAGATGGCCAACCCAGAGATCGCGACCGCCATCGCCGCCGCGATGCTGCCGGAGAAAGAATATGAGAAGGCATTCTTCACCGACGCGCCGCGCCGGGTTCTGGCGCATCTGCTGCGCCGCAAGCCGCACGTCCGGGACCTGTTGCGGTGGATGAGCGACCCGGAAGAGATCGCCGCCATCGTGAAGGGAACTCCCCTTGCCGCCTATCTCGATCCCGGCGCACCGGCACAGCGGGCGGGGATTCTTTCGAGCATGAACATGGTGGCCGACAGCCTGGAGTTGCTGCCCCAGTATGCGGACCACAACGACCCGAAGTTCGCTACCTCGTCATGGATATCGAACCGGAAGCGATGGGTGTTCCTGACCTCCAACTCCGGCTACCGGGAAAAACTCTTGCCGCTGCATTCCGTGTGGCTGGATCTGTTCATCCTGCGCATGATGGGCCACTGCCCGGACGCGCAGCCGGTCTGGTTCGTCCTGGACGAGCTGGCGAGTCTCAACAAGTTGCCGCAACTCCATACCGCCGTGACCGAAAACCGCAAATACGGGAACCCGGTTGTGCTGGGCTTCCAGGGCCGCAGCCAGCTGGAAAAGCGCTACGGCCAGGATGCCGAGGCCATGCTCTCGCAGCCCGCAACCAAGGTATTCTTCAGGACCTCCGAGCCGCGCGCGGCGAAATGGATCTCGGAGGCCATCGGCGAGATCGAGGTCGAGCGGCTGAAGGAGTCGCGCAGCATGGGACTGCTGCGGTCGAAGAAGTCCTACGCGATGGAGATCGCCACCAAGCCGCTTGTCATGGCCTCCGAGATCGCCGGCCTCGACAGCCATCGCGCCTACATCAAGCAGGAGAACCGGGTTGTGCCGGTGCGCTTTCGGTTGGCGAAGAAGCGCAAGAAACAGCCCGAGTTCATCGAGCGCAAGATGGAGAAACCCGCGCCCAGGAAGGCAGCGGAGCTGCCAGCTCCCCCTCTGGCGCAAGCGCCTCCGAAGAAGACGGTTCAGGCTGCGTTGCCGCTCATCCACGCGCCAGTCGTGAAGGGGGAAGGGTTTGCGTGGGATGCCAGCCAGGAGATTGAATGAGGGCGCGAGAGCGCAGCGTAACGCCTACCCTCTCCAGATCGGAAGCAGATCGGGATCGGATACCCGCAGCGCCGTCAACATCCCGTGGTCCGGGCTGTAGCTGCACACCGGATCGATTGCCTCGGCGTCGCCCGTCAACAGGAACGCCTGGCAGCGGCAGCCGCCGAAGTCCTTTTCTTTGCGCTCGCAGCTCTTGCAGGTCTCCGACATCCACGCGTCTCCGCGAAACCGATTGAACGCCAAAGAGCACTGCCATATCCATTGAAGATCGTGCTCGCGGATGTTGTCGAACGAAAGCCCGGGAATGATCGCAGCCGAGTGGCACGGTAACGCCAGCCCCGCCGGATCGATCAGCATCGTCTGTCGGCCCCAGCCGCCTACGCACGCCTTGGGAAAGCTGCCGAAGTAATCCGGGAAAACCGCTTCCAGGTGAATCTTTCCCTTTAGCCGATCCTTCGCCGCTTCGACGATCGGCAGCGAACGCATCACCTGTTTCTCGGTTGGCATCAGCAGTGAACGATTCTTCAGCGCCCAGCCGTAGTACTGCACATGAGCGATCTCCAACCGGTCCGGCTCCAGCTCTTCCGCCAGCCGGATAAACTCCTCCAGCCGATCCAGGTTCATACGATGGACCACGAGGTTGATGGTGAACGCGAGCGGAAATTTCTTCAGCACCGGCACCAGAGCCAGCTTGACGGCATGCGCCCGCGTCCCCGCAATATGATTGGCAGAAGCCTCATCCAGATCCTGAAAGCTAAGCTGTAAATGCTCGAGCCCGGCCTTCACCAGGTTGCTGAGCCGATCCTCAGTCAACCCCACACCCGACGTAATCATGTTGACGTAGAGGCCCGCATCCCGAGCCGCGGCGATCAGTTCTTCCAGGTCCTTGCGGACCAGTGGCTCTCCACCGGTCAGGTGAAGATGCAGGACCCCCATCGCTGCAGCCTGCTGAAAGACACGCTTCCATTCCTCGGTTGACAGCTCCTCCTGGCCTCGCTGCAGTTCGATAGGGTTCGAACAATACAGACAGTGGAGCGGGCACCGATAGGTCAGCTCCGCAATGAGCGAAAACGGAGCATGCATCTCCTTCGGTTCCTGGGCCACCATCAGGCTCGCACCACGCCACGCTCAGCCATCCGGTCGAGCAGGCTGAGAACGTCGCCTCGCACCTCTTCGGCAGGAGCGTCCGGGTACTGCCGCAGCAACTCCTCGACGACCGCCCGCACACTTCTCTGGCCGTCAAGGAGTTGCAATATCCCCCGCGACGGTCCGCTCAGCTGTAGCGCACCCTCCGGGATGAGCAGCACCTCGTCGGTAGGGTGCAGCCGGCAGCCCGGCGCAATGCGTGGTATCGAATCTATGTTCATAAAGGTCTGCGCTTCATTCGCAATTGGGAGTAAAGCAGCCCGGCGGAATACTGCCCGGAGACACATAGGCATAGTCGATCGCATCGAGCTGCGCCCATAGGATCGCGCACTTCTGTTCGAGCGCGCCAATCACCTGTTCCTGCTCGGCGCGTGTGACCGCATGGGTAGAAACGTAATCGAGCGCGAAGGTAGCGTCTTCCGGTGCCTGCGTCAGTCGCCCCACAAAGTAGGCCAATCCCGGCACTAGGTAAGGATAATGCAACCGCATCTGGTCCATCCGCAGTGTGATCAGATCGCGCGAAAAAAGCTCCGTCAGCGAGGATGCCACCGCAATCAGTAGCGGGCTGTCCCGTACCAGCGCCAGATAGGCGTCGACAGCATAGCGCACCCCCGGCAGGATGCCGTGGCATGGAATCACCTCGTCGCGCGACAGACCGCTGGACTCCGCAAGCTGAATCCACTTCTCCACGCCGCCGTATCCATCCTGGTCGCCATCGTGGTCAAGAATGCGCTTCCTCCACGCGCGGCGAAACGCCGGATCGTCGCTCTTCGCCAGCAGTAGAGAGTCCTTCATCGGAATGCGACTCTGGTAGTAATACCGGTTCAGCGCCCACGCCTGTAGTTGCCCGCGCGTCAGCTCGCCGCGGTGCATGCGCAGGTGAAACGGATGCCGATGATGATATCTTTCAGCCCCCACGGCCTTCAGCCGACCGTGCAGCTCCTCACACGATAAGCGCGTTTCGGTCGTCGCCAGCCGCGTTACGTAAGTTGCCATCCGTCATGTCCTATCTGCCAGCCGGCTTCGACCGCTGCCAGGCGCTCCGGGCTGCGCGGATCGAGCACTGGATTTGTGTTGTTGATGTGGACGAAGACCCTGCGCGGAACGTTTATCTCCGCGAGCAACGCTATGGTGCCGTCCTCTCCGCTCATCGGAATATGGCCGATCGCTCGCGCCAGCGGCGTGCCTGTGTGCGTCCGGGTTAGCTCCGCATCGCTCCAGAAAGTGCCATCGACGAGCACCGTATCGCAGGATTGATAGATCGCCAGGAGATCCTCCGTGATCTCCGGCAGTGCCGGCGTATAGGCGATGCGGCGGCCCTCGCATGCAATCACCAGCCCCAGGCTGGCTTGACCATGCTCGTGCGTGTCCAGCTCCTTTGCGTAAAAGGGAAGGCTGCCGTTGAGCGGAACGGGCGTGCAGAGGATACCACTCGCGCCCACCGCGAACGTCTCGCCCGGAACGATCTCATGCCAGGTGAGCTGGTTGGGAACGCGCTCCAGCATCCGAAAGAAGCTGTTCGCTTCCAGTGTCCGGCGCACCAGTGCTGTCGCATACACCGTAAGCGGCTGGAACTCCCGCAGCAACAGCAGACCAAGCACCTGGTCTAAATCGGCGCTGGTCAGGATTATGGCTTGGATCGGCGTGTTGCGGTTGCCGCGTGTCGGGACGGGCTGCAGCTCAGGATTTGCTTCAATCTGGACCCGAAGATCCGGCGACGCATTGAGAAGAAACCAGTTCTCTCCATCGGCCGACATCACTGCCTGCAATTGGAGCCGCGACTCAAGAATCTGTGGATGGCGTCGGCTTAGCTCACAAAGATTGCACGCGCAATTCCACTGGGGACTGCCACCACCGGCGGCAGTCCCCAGCAATTTGAAGCGAAACATCGTTTAGAGTTCCGCAGGAGCGTAGCAGTTGATCTCGCAGCCGAGGCTGACAGCTACAAAATCAGGGCGAGTCCAGGTCTTCGTGGTCATGGTGAATCTCCTGTGTACAAATAGATGCAGTTACAAGCGAGAGCGATCCCTGCTCAGGGCCTACGCAAAATTGTACAGTGATGGAATAAGCTATTGGCTTCCCTGCACCCTTTCTGAGCGATCTCGTGCATCGGGTGAAAACCAGGGCAATGGGAAGATAAGCGCTGTTGGGAGTCACGTAAGAGTGCCTGCGGCATCCGCCCTGGAAAGGTAATCTTTGAGGGATACCAGAACCGGCCATAACCATGCTCACGATGTCCTCCAAACCGCTTTCGGCAGGCCAGGCGCGGACGTACCACGCGCGGGAGTTCGCGTCGGAGCGGCAGAATTACTGGAGCCGCGACCAGCAGGGTTTCAGCGAGTGGCAGGGCAGGCTTGCCGACCAGTGGGGTTTGGAGGGCGCGGTCGGCAACGACCATTTCGCGCGGCTGAGCGAAGGCCAGCATCCGTTCACCGAAGAGCAGCTTGTGCGGCATCAGGTTTCCCGGACCTACGAGGGCAAAGGCGGCAAGGAAGTGACGAGTGTGGAGCACCGAGCCGGGTGGGATGCTACGTTCTCCGCCCCGAAGTCGGTTTCGCTGACCGCACTTGTCGGCGGGGATGAGCGGGTGCGGGAGGCGCACCGGGAGAGCGTTCGCGTAGCCCTGGGTGAGATCGAGCACTACACCCAGGCGCGGGTTGGCAACGTGCATGCCCCGGAGACGACAGGCAAGTTCGCCGCCGCGACCTTCGAGCACGACACGGCGCGCCCCGTCGATGGCTACGCCGCGCCGCAGCTCCATACTCATGCGGTGCTCTTCAACGTCACCGAGCGCGACAACGGGCAGACCCGCTCCGTGCAGTCGCATGAGTTGTACGCCTCGCAGCACTACGGCACGGCGATCTACCGCGCGGAGCTGGCAACGCGCCTCGAAAAACTCGGCTACGAGCTGGAGCGCGGCAAGGACGGCCAGCCGGAGATCAAGGGTTACACGCGGGAATATTTGGAGGCGTCGAGTCCGCGACGGCAACAGGTGCAGGATTACAAGCGGGAGCAGGGAATCGACGGCGCGGCGGCCGGGCAGATCGCCGCCCATCGCACACGAGACAAGAAGGAGCTGCTGTCGCCCGAAGAGGTGCAGCGGCAGCACCGCGAACTGGCGGGGCAGCACGGCCACCAGGCCGACCGGGTTGTGGCTGAGATGCGAGAGCGGATGCTTCATAAAGAACAATCGCAGGCACAGGCCCTAACCCCGGAGCAGAAGGCGCGGCAGGCCGTGACCTACGCCCGCGATCATCTCTTCGAGAAAGACGCCGTGCAGGACCGGAGAGCAATTTATGAAACGGCGCTCAATCGCGGCATGGGCGAGATCACTTACAGCCAGGTACGGCAGGAGTTCGAGCGTCGAATGCAGGCAGGCGAGTTCCGCGAGGCACAGTCATCCGTGCGAGGGCCGCAGATCACGACCGCGCAGATGGTGCGGATGGAGCGGGAGATCGTCGGGCAGATGCAGCAGGGCAACCGGCGTGGCTATGACGACCCGATGCTGTTGCAAGGCCGGGAGCGTTTCGACACACTGGAGCGGCACCCGGAGCTGAACCGTTCGCAGCAGGAAGCCGCGCGGGAGGTCTTCGCTTCGCGCGAAAAGATCGTCGGCATCGACGGCGTAGCCGGAGCCGGGAAGACGACGACGCTGGCCGTCATCCGAGAAGGTGCCGAGGCCGAATGATATAAGGTGGAGGGTTTTGCGCCGACCAGCCGCGCGGCGCAAAAGCTCGGCGAGGCCGGCATCGAGACTTCAACCTTGCAGATGCATTTGGCGCGGCGGCAGGGGCCGGACACCGGAGAGAAGCGGCTCTATGTGCTCGATGAATCTTCACTCGCGTCCACCAGGCAGATGCACGAGTTTGTGACGCGCCTGCACCCGAACGACCGTGTGTTGCTGGTAGGCGATCGGCGTCAGCATGAGGCGGTCGAAGCGGGAAAGCCTTTCGCGCAGTTGCAGGAAGCCGGGATGAAGACCATCTCGCTCGATCAGATCGTGCGCCAACGACCGCGAGAAGCTGCCCGCCGCGCTGGGGCATGAGGTCTCCCGCGAGAGCGCCCATACGCCGCAGCACGTGCAAGAGCAGTCCATCCAGCCGCCACAGCAGGAGATCGCGCCCAAGCAGGAACACAGTTATGGATTGGGGCTCGGCCTCTAACTCCTATTCTGTTCCGAGTGGAATGAAAATCGTGAACACAGTTCCATGCACCTTCGGCTCACCTAGAGCTAATTAGCTATTGATGTAACGCGGAGAACGGCAGTCTGAACCAGGCGGCTGCATCTTGCGGTCGTATGGTTGGGATAAGTTGTTCGATGGCGTGGTCGAGGGCCTCTTTGCTTCTTGCTTTGGCGGAGCGAAGTTGTTGTTTGAGCTTTGCCCATGCTTTTTCGATTGGATTGAGGTCGGGCGAGTAGGGCGGCAGGTAGAGCAGCTCGGCTGCAGCCGCCTCGATTCGCTCGCGGACCCCGGTTACTTTGTGCGAGCTGAGGTTGTCCATGACCACCACGTCGCCGGGCCGGAGGGCCGGACAGAGCACATGATCGAGGTAGGCGAGGAAGATTTCGGCGTCCGTTGCCGCTTCCACCGTCATCGTCGCGATCAGGCCGCGCACGCTCATCGCGCCTAGGATGGTAAGGATCTTCCAGTTGCCTTCGGGTGTCGATTCCGAGACGCGCACGCCTCGCCGGGCACGCCCGTAGCGCCGCGTCATTTGGGTCGAAACACCGCTTTCATCAAGGAAGACGAGCCGTTCTGCATCGATCCCATGCAACCGCTCTACGAAGGCCTTGCGCCGAAGACGGTTCGCTTCGGTGTCCCGCTCGCTGGCGTGGAGCGACTTTTTTTCACGCGGAAGCCAAGCTCACCGACGATCTTCCAAAGGTGCGGCGTGCTCACGTCGACCCCGGTCGATGCCTTCAACTCTGCCCGCACCTCGCGCAGATACAGATCCGGCTTCCCCAGCAGGATCGCTCGCACCACCTCACGGTCCACCCGTGCCTTCGGTCCAGAACGGTACAGTGGACGATCCGTCGAACCCGTTCGCTTGCGCGCACGGGCAATCTTCTGAGCCCAGGCAAGGCTTACTCCGAACTGCTCGGCAAGCTGCCGAAACGTTCCCCTGCCCGCATCGTAAGATTCCAACAACTTCCTGCGAAGATCATTGCTGTAAGGACGAGCCATTCATCCAGCTTCCAAGAACAAAAGCT
>JAABUR0100003913.1_pt1 | contig 20365 bp, 20 predicted proteins | sample 5560091 | NCBI WGS metagenome assembly JAABUR01 (sample SAMN10711879, study PRJNA513375) | rock metagenome | isolation source: Antarctica rocks | place: Antarctica: Victoria Land, University Valley sud
CGAGCCGCCAACACCCTCAATATCCCCCAATGCATTTGCTGAGTCAAACCTTCACCTTTTCCCATGATTTCTGGACCGTTGAAGTCGCCTCGGCCGGCTCGACAATTCGTGTCATAGAAAGTATCGAGCTCGAGCGCGTTTAGGGGGCGTTCGGGTGGGGTGACGGATTGACCGGGGGTGGGATGACGGATCGACGTGCCAAGCGGATCGCCGCCGGGGGGGGTTGAGAGCGTCACCCCAGCGATGACGGTCGGAAATACGAGGTAGTCTCTGATATCAGATATTGAAAATGAGTTGCGTTGAATTTCTCTTTTCAGACTATTCTTCATGTTTATCTAATCTGTTTCTGTATGAGTGTCAGTCGTGTCATCATCTCAATGCGCTGATACTCAATCAGCGATAGAGATAATTTGTATGCTTTGTCGATCATCTTGTTCACTGCTTCATTTTCAAGTACTCTTGCATGTTCTGTCACTCAATGTAACTTCAGCGTGACTTCATGAGATTGAATGTTCTCATGCACAGTTTGAACTCGTCACAGACGTTTCTGATCTTTTGTTGATGTCATGATCTTCACTGTTTTCAAAAAGATCTGACTGTCACTGTATATCTTGTATATCTTTTCACGACATTCGCGATTCACTGTCACGACATCTGCAAGATGTTTCATCTTCACGATCAACTCTTTCAACTCTTCATGATGAGTGATGACTAACGTTGATTCTTTCAATCTCTTATTTAGCTCTCAGTTGATTTTTATTGCAGTCGCTGTAACATCATTTCTACTGTCGCTGTTGTCTGAGTAAACTCTTTGCTTCAACGCAAATATGTCAAGATTGTGTTATTTTATTGACATTTTCTTGTTTGCAACTATAACTATCTTTGATGACTCTGATCAGAGAAAAACTGTGTAAAGATGACTTCACTTCATCTTCATCTGCTTGAGTGTTTTCTTCATTCACTTTCGCTTTAGTTGCAGAGAGATCTTGCGCAGCTTTGATTTTCAACCTCTTTTTGATGTCAGATCATTGCAAATTCAATGCATCATTATTGCAATCACTTCATCTGATTTTCAAGAGTTCATGTTTATTATTGATCTTTGTATCAACTTACATAGATGAATATATATCAACGTCATGTTTGTTTTTACTTGTAAAGTCTCTGTTGATGTTGCACGATAAACGTTGATAATTTGTTGCAATGCTTTTTCTTGTATTGATCTCAGTTTGACGTTCAGATCTTTTCAATGACTCTTCACTCTTTGTGACGTGTATCATATGATGACTTCGTGACTAAGCAGAGAGCGCATCATCACGAAGTATATTTACTTTCTCGTCATCATCGATGAATCTCATGTAGATTCAATGATCATCTGCAATGTCTTTTGTCTAATCACTAATTTTGCTTCGACATGATGCATGTAAATCACTCATTTCAGCTTGAAGTCTAGTTGAACTCTTAAAACTCTGATGTTTGATTTTGAGTCAATCTGATGTTTTATCAGTTCTATGCTTACGTTCATATCGAATTACTTAAAAGTTCTTATAAAGTGAATCAGCTTGTGCTTTGTTTTCAAAAATTTGATGTCATGCATTTTTAATCACTGTTCACATTTATCATAGATCTCGTCAAGAACTTTGCAGTTACGCTTCATAAACTCTTTATACATTAAAATGTTGACGTTGTTTATGAAGTCTGTGAAGCTAGTTCTCAGCTTAATGTTGTCACATACTTCTAACAAGTTTGTGTTGTAGAACAAGTATAGTATCAATGATAATGAAGAGTCTTGTGATATGTCAACGTTCACGCTGCGTTCTGTCGTCGTGTAATCATTGATTGTGATGATGATGTGTCGATCTTTCAGAAAGTCTCTCACAAATTCAAGAAGTAGTCTGAGAACTCTTCTCTTTTTTATGTCGTGTAAAAGTCTGCTGTACATCACATTGTTAAACGCACTCTCATCATTCAGACTCAGCAATGTGACTACTCTTCTTCTTGTATCACTTCATACAATGTGTATCTTTTCTGTAATAAGTTGCAAAGTTGTATCTGTTGATCTGTGTCTATGAGCTTTCATCTGAGTGTTCAATATTGAGTTGCAAGCTTCTATGATGTTTTGCAGACGTTTAAATATGATGAACTTCAATATTTTGCTCAATGTGTTGAGCAGCACAATTGATTTGTATATTTTTGCATTAAAGTAGTCTTTCTTGCCTGACTTTTACATCACTATTGTGATCACATTCTTGAACTGAGTGAGTTATATTTCTTTCTGTAGACATCTTTCAAAGAGAAAGCAAATTTGTTCTGACGTGTTGTTGACGAGTCTGCGCATTATTCTATTTATGTATTTCATGTGTCTCAAAGCTTTGTTCAATGTTATCTTGTAGATGACTCTTTTAATCTTGCGTTGCATCAGCAAAGCATCATTCTCAATCAAGAGTGAATACTTGAAGTCTTTCATGTTCAGCATGAAAATCTTCAAAAATGATGAGAAGTGAGTTTGAAACATCATCTTCGCCTTATCTTATGCTATTGTAATGATGTCTAAGCATTCTGACTTCGTCAAAGAAGAAATTGTTGTTTGAATCAATGTGCTTGCGACTACATTTCTTGCTTATTTCGCAGTTTTGAACAGTTTTCTGAAGAACTGCTTTACGTTTTGCATGATCTTTTGATATTTACTGCGTTTTTGTTTTCTGATAATCTTGCTCTTCTTGTCACATGCTTGAATGTACTCTGCTCAGTCGCTAGCAATTCAACAATTTCTTCTCATTCATCTTACACTCTTGATGATCTTCATGCACTCTCTCGTTCACTCTGCTTTGATCATTTCATGTGATCTCGCTCAGAAAGTGAATATCTTGATGATCTTCTTTAATGCATTCAGCAGTTGCTTTGTGTACTCATTAATGCGTTAACGTTTCACTTTTTGATCTGAAAGTGATTTCAACATCTGTTTTCTCAGAGTATTAATGAACTTCTCTTCATTCATTGTCTTTCAGTTGCAACGCGATCTTTGCGCTGACTCTTTGCAAACTCTAAGATCTATAACTGTCTGTATCAACAGATGATTTGAGAAGTTTTTCATTTTCTTATTGATTTCACATCTTATCAATTTATTTGTAATGTTGTCTGTCATAAAAATTAAATCTATCATCATTTGAGATTCTTGATAATCTCTCGTAATTGTGTCTTGAAATAGCGTCAGCAATGCTTCGCTGTTTGTGATCATTTCAATTAAATCATTTAATAATAAATATTGTTTCAAATAAAATGTTTCTTCTCATGTGAAGTGATGCAGATTGAAGTCTTTTATGAGAATGCATTTTCTCGACATGTGTAGTGCTTCTTTAATGTCTGAAAGATTTTCTTTTTCATGAATGATCTTGTGATTTCTGAGTGATGAATTGTATATCTTATGAACATGTATAATTCTCTGCGTCATCTGTGTATCATCTGCTAGTGTTTATAGCGTGATCATGTCTACATTCTTGAAGTATCATGTTGAGTATCAAATGTTGCTGTCAATCTTCTTGTTTATGTAGAAACAGATTCTGTCTTCGTTGTTCTTCAGTGTGAAGTCAACAATTGTTGAACAGTATATTCTGAAATTTTCGTCGAATCATTAGAGTTCTTGAAGAATCAAGATGTCATAATTCTTTATTTTTTTCTCATGTAGTAACACTATCATCATCTTTTCTCTGAATTTGTGAACGTTGTACTGTAGTATTCGAAGCTTCTTTTGTTGAGACATTAAAGTTCATCATCAAAGCTGTTAGATGCACTCTGAAATGTCTGCGAAGCACTTGCTTCACTTGTGAAATCTTCAGCAGAAGATGATATTAACATTGACGTGACTGACGTTGACTTCAACTCGTTTGATCTTAACTTCTTGATCAAGTAATTTAATATAGTGTTCTTTGATGTAGCAACTGCGCTGAGCAGATGACTTTCATTTGTTGAGCGTCTCTGTTTTCTCTTCAAGTCATTGTTCATCAGCGATTTCAAGTTGATAAATATCTTTGTGAATGTCTTTGACATCGTTGCTTTGAGCTCTTTCTGCTCTCGTACGACGTGATATAGAGATCTGTGCCTTGTAGCTCTCTTTATTCTCTCTTTTTTCGCTTGTCGTTTATGACATTGAGAATCAAAGACTCTGTGTGTATTTCAACATGCTTCACATTTTCACATGTTTCAAGTCTGTTTATGAAAGCAGTGTTCTGAGCAATGATTCAGCGTGCAGTAGACGCATCTCTGCTTGTTTTTGCATTCATATGACTTGTGATCGTAGTCTTGATACTTTAGACACTGATGTACTCTGCAGCTTGAGTTGTAGAACTGCGTGATCTTTATGTCAACTTCATGACATACTTTCTCATCAATGAGCTTGTTTGTCAACTCAGCGCTGACTACACGTATCATCAGCAAGACGTATCTTCTCTGTTCACTCTTTTTTGTGAGTCACTCGACCTTCTCGATCATCATCTTTGAATGTATGTCTTTGTTGATCTTGATGAGCATATTCGCTCTCTTCTTCTTCATGTCTTTAGACATTTCTTCGATTCTAATTTCATGCACTACTATCTTAAAACTGACTTCATGCAGACTTGCGTTGAGTGACATCTCTTTGATTCAGAAATCGTTCTTCTTCAATGTTCTCTTGCTGCTCTTCATCTTGACTCAAAATATCAGTAGATCTGATTATCTCTTCATCGTCTCTATGTCTTTGCGCGTCGATAGTGTCTTGTCGACGTCAATTTCTCTCGCTCATTCTACTATATTCTTCATTGTTGTCATCATGATTCTTTTTACTTCTTCTTCTTTAATGAAGATCTTGACTTCGAATTTCTTGCAGTGATTTCGCATCGATGATGATAAGTCAGCGCTGAAGACATGATGACTTTCAAATGATGATGTTGACTTCTCGCTCACTCTCTTTGCTCAGCTGTCAACACGTCTTTTCTTCTTCTTGAATTTCTTTTCAAGTCTGTGCATTATCTTTTTCAGTCTCTTCAGCTGATTCTTCATGCATCGATTGACAGTCAACGCAGCAACGCGTTGATGCGTCAGCTTTTCTGTCATCTCTGTCAGTCTTTTCATCTCTTTTCAGAGCATCAGTCTGTTGTTTCTATGTTCATTGAGCTCATAAAGTACTTGCAGCTTGTTCAATTTCTCTTGTATATTCTTCGCTTTGATTGTATTCTTCTGCGAGATAGCGATACTCGCTTCTCGTTCACTCGCTGACGTCACATCAACGACGCTCATCATCTGTTTCTGATGGTCAGAATGAAGCGCAAGCATCATGTCAATGATATGCTCTGTCTCTAGATAGTTTAAGTTGAAATAGATGATTGTAAGTTCTTTTTTTTATATAACAAAAAGTCTTGATAAAAATCATTCAATAAACAGTCATTAAAAAGTTCTTCATGCATATATTGAATGAAGAAATTGAATGTCTCTTTAAATTCTGATATGACAAATGAGAAGTAAACTGAAAAGTGTTACGAGCGTATCAAGACTGAATAGAGCTAGTCAGTGTCTTTAGCTCAGATCTGACTCAGATCTGACTCAGTCTTTATTTTCTTTTCTCAACATCTTTTTGTTCAACATCATCTTTCTTTCTACATCACATTCTACTCATGTCACAAACACATTTTCTTCAAGCTTAGCACAGTCTCTGAATATTACTTAAATAGAAGCTCTTGTACTCATCTTCTTCTGTATTCTTAATATTCAGTTATAGCTATTTCTAAAGATCAAGCACTATTCAATTCTGACTTTCGCTGATTGACTCATTTAGACATGATTCTGACATTATATTAAGAATTCATTAATCACATGATACTGATCTCATTACTCATTCAACATACTCGTACAGACAGAACGAGTCTAAAGAAATTCATTTACCTGATGATCAACGCAATCAAAAGACTGAACAATACTAAAGAGTTTGATAGAATCAACGACAAGACTGTTTGAATTGCTAGACAACTTATTGCTCACTAAGTACGCAAAGTTCACTTGATCAAGAGAATCAACTCATTCTCATGAAACAGACGAGTGAAAATAAGCTGTTCAACTTGATTAAGAGAATCAACGATAAAGAATCTTCGTGAATTGCTTGAGAATCACTCAAAAAACTCACAAATCAAAAATATTTTTCTAATCAACAACATTCTTTCCTGAAGATTAAACACTTAATCATACGTCTTCATTAATACTGTCGAGCATCGTCATTCGCTCGATCTCGTTCTTTCTTCAAATTTCATTATGTCAAAACGTTCATTTATTGAAGAATGTTTCAAAGAATTTCAAAGTCGCTTTTCTCAAATCTCTGAGACTGATTCATTGAAACTCTCTAGTGCTGAATCATTCATCAATGAAGACGACGAGTCATTCGCTGAAACAGTAATATTCTCTGTTTCTATTGAAAACTGAAAGACTCAATGCATGATTCTCGACAGAGAAACAGATCAACTCAACGAGCTGAGTAAACAACGAGACGACGAAATCAAAGAGTTGAAGACTAGACTTCAAACTAAAGAAATCACTTCTTCTGATTTCATCTACTTTGAGCATTCTAGATTTCAGAAAATATCTGATTCTTTCTGATTTACTGACGAAAAGAATTTTACTTGAGAAAACTGATACAACAAAATTCAGAATAAACTAAAGATCAACGTCGATCTCTTTTCAAATGAATGAGTCAAACTGAGCTATGTACATTTCAGATTATTTGATGACGCAGCTGATGTCACTCAATCTAGATGCGAACGTGACTGTGTCAATTTTTATAAGATTGTCAATGATCTTTTGAAAGAACTAGCTGAGTTGTTCAATGATTCAGATAAGAAAGTCAACTTTCGTAGAAAATACTACAACTTGATTCAAGAATCAAAGAAGTTCAGCGAGTTCTACACTCAGTTTCAACAATTATCTTTCTATCTGAAGTATCACGAAAAGCAACTGATCGTCGATCTGAAAGATAAAATAAACTCTCGTCTTCAATTCATTTGAATAGATCAATTAGTTCAACCTGATTCTCTCAAAGAGATTCATTTCTATCTGATTCATTTGAATAATGATCAGCGAGTCATTCGAGAAATCAAGAACAAAGTCAATCTCATCAAACATGTCAATAATCTGTCAAGAATCATCTTTCATAAAGCTGTTGTTACTCAGTCAGTCAATCATTCAAAATCTGATCATCTAAAGTCGCGTGACGCAGTTTTAACTAGCGTCAAAGAAGCAAACGTTCTAGTTGAAATCTGTTTCATATGTCATAAATCAGATCATAGCTCTAGAGAGTGTTCTGATCGATCTATCAGAATCAATGCAGTGAACAATGAATACAATCGTTTTGAATTCGATTTTAATTTGAATTTCAATTCAAAAAACTAGTCATCTCTTCAAAAGTCATTGAAGAAATAGAGATTATATCTTTGTGCAAACTAGATGAAATTCTATCAGAAGAAAATTACTTTGAAAAGTCGTTTCTAATTGATGCTCATCTCATCTCGCAGAATCAATTCTTCAGTCTTTGTTCGCTAATAGACAGTGATTCAGTCGCTCATACGCTCATACACACTAATTTAGTCAATAGAGTATGCAAGAAACTAGAAATTCAATCTATATCTTTGACAAAAGAGAAGCTAATAAGAGATTATGATGAGAAGATATTTAAGAAGATCATCACTTATAAAATTCTATTCAATCTCATCATCGAAAGTCATAAGAAATTGACTGTATCAATGCTGATAACTGATATCAATCATCATGAAGTCATATTGAGTAAGCTCTGAATGAATAAAAACGAAATATTACTGAATATGCAAAACGACGTCATTGTTTTTTCAAATCAATTGAATACTTCTATTTCGATTTTTTCAATTTCTCTCAATTCAAAGCACTTCAGTTGATCGCGATCAACTTCGTTTTCTTCAATCACTCAGACTAAAATCTTTATGATGCTCAAATGATTCATTTCAATCACTGCTCAGAAAGAGTCATTCTTGATTTGAAGCATAGATGCAGCTTCGTTTAAAACACTGTTGAATCATTCAAGAAAGAATCAGACTGAAGTATTTGCTCTATTCATGACAGACATCAATAGAAAAATCGCGTACAATACTCAGTGCAATTTGAACGCTTTAAACATCTCTTCAATCAATGAAACGACTCAGAATTTGAAAGATATTAAAGCGAAGCTGTCATCAAAATATCATGAGTTTCTAGATGTTTTTGATTGAACTCAATTGAATAAACTACTTTCTCATCGCTTTTACGATCATAAAATTGAGCTCATTAATGATTCAATGCTCTTTTGCTGTTGAGTTTATCAAATGTTCTTTGTCAAACTTCTGAAGATAAAGAAGTACTTAAACGAGAATCTGTCAAAGAAATTCATCACTTCTAGTCAAATCTTCTATTTCTTTCTCGTTTTATTCATTCTCAAAGCAAATGAAGATCTTCGATTCTGCGTGAACTATCGAAAGCTAAATGTCATTTTCAAAAGAAATAGATATTCTTTATCGCTGATAGACGAGATCATTGATAAAATAGTGAGTTGCAAGCATCTGACTAGATTGAACATCATATCAGCATTCAACAAACTTCGAATGCATCTTGATAACGAGAATTACATCACTTTTATCACTGCTTTAAAAGCATATAAATACAAGATGCTATCATTCAAACTGACTAATAAATCAATTTTCTTTCAGCAATATATGAATGATGTTTTATGAAACTTTCTGAACGACTTTTGTCAAGTCTATCTAGATGACATTCTCATTTATAGCAAAATGAGAAAGAAACATAAAGATCACGTCAAACTAGTATTGAGTCGACTACGCGAAGCTGAACTGCAGATGAATATTCGAAAGTACAAATTCAATGTAGAAGAGACTGTCTTTCTAGAAGTCATTGTATCAGAACTAAATCTTCGTATGAATTCAAGCAAAGTGACAGTCATAGTCAGCTGAATCACTTCGATCAATCTAAGAGAAATTCAGAGCTTCGTGAGATTTGTTAACTTCTATCGTCGTTTCATTAAGAACTTCTCGAAGCTAGTCAAATCATTCACTCAGCTGACTAGAAAGAACACGTCTTTTGTTTGAAACAAGATCTGTATTCAAGTCTTTGACAATCTAAAGAAACAAGTCAACTCGATCTCAGTACTTCGTCACTTCGATCTCAAATGACAAGCTATTCTGAAGATCAATGCTTTGAACTATGTAAAAGATGAAATACTATCGCAGTATGATGACGAGAAAGTTCTTCATTTAATGATTTTCTACAGTAAAAGCATGATTCTCGCTGAAATCAATTATCACATCTATGACAAGAAATTGCTAGTCATTATTCAATGTTTCAAACACTGATGACTTGAGCTGAAGTGCATTGAACTACTCATTCAGATATTTATTGATCATCAAGCTTTGAAGATCTTCATGAAAAATAAACAGTTGAGTCGATGACAAGTCAACTATCTGAACATTCTGTCAAAGTTCAACTTTTAGATCATCTTTAGATCAGGCAAAATGAATACTAAAGTCGATGCTCTAACTTGAATGTTTCTAGCGAACGTCTCTGAATCAGCTCAACGACTTGAAGATCATTTTCAGACTATTCTGATTCTCGATAGAGTCAATGTTCTACTCGTTGAATCGAAAGCAAATCTCTATCAGCGAGTGTGTATGATCAATCAAATGAATGAGTTCTGCGATGAATATAGACAAGTTATGAACGAGAACAAGCTCAAATTTAATATCACTAAATTGAAGAACTGCGAAATCATTGACAGCGTTCTCTTTAGAAAAGACTTACTGTGAGTCTCTGAGAACATGCACACGAAATTACTACAAGAAGTGCATGATCAATCTTCAATCTCTCACTTTGACAATAAACGAATCATCGATCTAGTTCAGCGTTTCTACAATTGATCAGATCATCGAGCTACTATTTGATGATACATTTGAAACTGTCATGCTTGTCAGCGAAGCAAAGTCTCTAGAGATAGCATCAATGAACTTCATCATTCTCTTTTGATTTCACAGAAACGCTGAAAAGATATAGCTATGAACTTCATCACTGAACTATCTCTGTCAGAAGACTATAACGTCATTTGCACAATCATATGTTGTCTCATCAAAGAACGTCACTATGTTTTCTGTCATTGAGAAGACGATGACATCTCAGTCGAAGAAACGATTTGAATCATGCTATGAAACGTCTATCGACTGCATGATTTACTCAGTTCTATTGTTTCGAACAGAGACTTTCAATTCATATCAACTATGTGAAAGAGTCTTTGCAAGCGACTGAGAATCACAGCTAGTTTATTCACAGTTTATCATTCAAAGATCAATGATCAGACGAAACGAGTCAATCAAGACGTTGAACGCGAACTTAGAATCTACTGCAATTACATGCAGAACGACTGAATCAAATGAATATTTATGATGAAAGTCAGCGACAATTTCAATATTTTCTTGATCATCTCAATGATTTCTTTCTACTTCAATAAAGATTTTCACTCTCGAATGAGTTTTGATTCAGATACAACTGACTATGAAATCACTCGTAAACGACTGAAAGCTAGAAAAGCAGACGATATTATTATTCAAATGAAAGAGTTACTGAGCTTCAATCATCAACAATTGAAAAAGACGAAGCTGATCATTGAAGCACAGATCAATAAACATAGACGAGACGTCATTTATGAGATAGATGATTGAATTTGACTATTCTTCAGAAACGTCAAAATCATGAGATCATGCAAAGATTTGAAAGACAAACAACTAGAATTGTATCAGATCACTGTCAAAGCGAAGATCTTCTATCATCTTCATCTATCAATCAGCATGAAGCATCTGCATTCAATGTTCAGCTTGAAGCTACTGCGATTGTATTCAGAAGACTTTCTATCAGAACAGCATGCAGAACTTCTCAGACTCATCATTATTGATGACGACGATGATGAACATTGAGAGATAGATGACATTCTGAACTTCAGACGCTATCGAGATCGAATACAGTACAAGGTCAAATGAAAAGATCTAGATAGAGACAATGAATGATACTATGTTGATAAAGATGAATTCAATGACTTCGAGAAAGTTTTGAACGAATTTCATACGCTATACTCAAGAAAGTCACGCTAGTATTGAAATAACTCAATAAGAAAGCAAGCAAACGAGTGACATTCATGTGAACATGAATTTTCGAAGAGAGAAATAATGTTACGAGCGTATCAAGGCTGAATAGAACTAGTCAGTGTCTTTAGCTCAGATCTGACTCAGATCTGACTCAGTCTCTATTTTCTTTTCTCAACATCTCTTTGTTCAACATCATCTTTCTTTCTACATCACATTCTACTCGTGTCACAAACACATTTTCTTCAAGCTTAGCGCAGTCTTTAAATATTACTTAAATAGAAGCTTTTGTACTCATCTTCTTCTGTATTCTTAATATTCAGTTATAGTTATCTTTAAAGATCAAGCACTATTCAACTCTGACTTTCGCTGATTGACTCATTTAGGCATGATTCTGACAAAAAGATCATTGCTGTATTAATGACATTCACAGTCACAAAAAGAAGCATCTTCAATGCATCGATATTGAAGATAGCATCTGTTTTCATCATAAAGTCACTTATAAATCTTTTAAATAATTCTTACTAATAGTTATTTAATAGAAATATCTGCTCAATATTTTTCTGAATTGAAGCATCAACATTATTTAATGAGTAGAAATATTGAATTCAAATGATGAACATTGAATTATTGAAATATTAAAGTAGTTCTGTGATGATTTTCTCTTTGAATCGAGTAATAGAAGATATCAAATTGTAGTACTTCTTTTTGAATAGATGAAATTTCTGATCATTATTCTTGAGAATATTTTCTAGCATATGCTCAGAACCTTGATAAATGAGTTCACTTAAACAATTTGTTTTGATCAATTCAATTGTCTTCGCATGCTTCAACTGATGCTTCTTATGAGTTTCATAGAAAAGAGAATTGATGATAACATTATGATTATGAGTCTGATCTTGTACTCTCAGTACTCATGTTTTATTCTCAGCATCGCGATCAAGAGATCAATAGCTGATAAAGCAACGTCATTTGCAATCTTTGACTTTGATCTTAATGAGTTTCTGCTTGCGATTCATACTGTCATCTTTGCTAGCATGATCGTCAAGCTTTCAATAATTTTTGATATCGATCTTGTGATGTATGCATGAATAATTTCTTCTGTCTTTTTCGCAGAATTCGATGACTATCTGAAATCTCTGGCTGAAAGCGTAGTTTTGTAGTCTTTCATATGCCTCACTAGATATGTCGAAAAGCTCGTCTTCAGCCGAAGATTCTAGGTGGATCGAGGATATTCTATCGATTGCTCGCTGAACGACGGGTATGAGGCTAGGGTTCAGATTGGGGTGGGGTTGCCATGCGATAGGCATGACGACGGCGACGTGGATGTAGGTAGGTAGGTTGGTAGGTAGGTAGGTAGGTAGGGGAAGGTTGGCGAAGCTCGAAAGTAATACTGAATGAGCGGTGTGATAAATAGTTTATGGTGGGGAATCTACCTGTATTTGTTAGCAGACTACACCTAAATGGAGGTAGATCCCGCCTTTAGCGAAAGTGACGCTCCGTAATGTGCGCCGTTAAATGGCGTCCCCAAGACCTCCCGAATTGGGAGGGTGGGAGCAAAAGAGCTTTCCGGCCGAACTCTATGAGATGATGGATGAAAACAGGTGGGTAGGCCACTTATCTATTTATGCCAGACCTCCCCAGCGGCGCTGCCTACCTCGGCTGAAAACTCTGTAATATCTCTCCTTCTAGTGCCCGACTCGCTTGCTCGGTCAAAAGCCCTCACTCAAGCTGTGGTGAATTATTGGTCTAGGGCCAGTCTGCTAATCCGCTCTGGGCAGAATGACTGCAAACCATACAGACTTCCATCATGGTAAGAGTTTCGCACTCACCAATGTGTTTTCCTTTGGTATGCCTCTTCCACTCGTATTTTTCAACCAGCAGTTTGCGCGAAATAATTTGACACTTAGGCTCATATCCGCTTTAAAAGTGATTGCGCCGCAGCCGCCGAGATATTCGTTCATTTCTGAGCAAGCCTCTATGCAGTCATCGACCGAGTATGCAATTAATCCTACCAGGTCTTTCACGGTACCGTTGCGCTGAGCAGCTGGAGAATTGCCTTGGTAATCCATAGCGCAGACAAATTGGAAGCTTTGGCCTATTCGGGAAATGTACGTTGTAGAGTCTATCTTAGGGCAATCGAGTGCGAGGCTGTTGACATCATTCGGCTTGGGCACAGAGACGTTATCTAGTGCTGTGGGAGTACTATTTGTTGGCTTTGCGGTAGACGAAGGCATACTCGAAGAAGTATTTGATGACGACAGATTCGGACTTCTACCATCTGAATTAGTCAGATGTACTCATCTGCAACTTAGCTTTTGAAGCGACAATGTTTACCTTGAAGAGGTATCTGCGGCGATCTTTCCACCTATCCCACCACCAATTCCTGCGAGGATGACTACTAGAAACAGGGCAAAGCCGAGCCAAAAAGTTGTATTCGCAAGCCGCATGTCTTTCCTTGGTTCTTCCGATGCGTAGAAATGAGCTGAACACTTGGTATAGTTTCTTTCTCCGTATGCAACTTACTTGGCAACGGGTACGTCGAAGCGACTTCGAGGTCATTAGGAGCCACTTCAGGATCATCAGCACCGAATGCGACTTCAAGACCTGTGTGAGTGCGCTGCCCATAGTTCGTCATGAAGACAAATGTGAAAGCTGCTGTCTTTGAAATGATCGATAGTGTAGAAAAATTCGGGTCAGGATTGTCATACTAAACACTAAGTCGCAGCCTGATCGCTCTGCCGTTGACTTCTTTTCATTAGCAAGATTTCAGGACCAAAAATCTGAAACGAGTGACGCGTTGTTCCTCGCATTCAGGGCTTGAACATGAAAGAATAACCAATTATTTGATGATCGACCTGTAAACCTCATACAATTCAATCTCGTAAGGTCTTGGGGGCGCACAAACCCGGCGCATAATGTGTAACCATTAACCTTCTCGATCTCGGCCAGAAAGTGCAATTGCCCGTCTGCTTGCTCCATATATCAGTCGGTTAGATAGAGGTAGTTCTTGGCGCGGTTGAGCAGCTGTTGAACACCGTGGGCCTTGAGAGCGACGAGCCTGCCAGTTATATGTATATTTCCACGCTACACCGCTCAGAACGAATGTTAGTATACTACATCAAAAGCTAGTTAGATGACTCTTTAGAGAATGTATCTGCATGGTGCCAGCGTCAAGAGAAGGCTTAAGAACATTAAAGTTACATATGTGTAACAAAGGCAACTACACAATGAAACCCCTCTTCTGAAACCATTACTAATCACGACGTAGCTTTTGAATCCACAAATTTAAGTAAACTTTGAAAAGAATTTTTAGTCTGGCCGTTGGGTTGGGTGCGCGGAATTTGACTAAACAAAGCAGTAAATTTAATGTTTTCCATGATTGTAGTTTATATCAAGCATTTACTTGATGTACACGTCAATGTGTAGACCACATCTGACTTGTTGGTTAATACGTTAACATGTTGGTTAAGCAAGATGTCACCTTGGCCAAGCCCTGATTTTTGGGGCAGGCGACATAACAGTATCAATTTCAGAGTTCTGAAAATCTAAATGATACGGCCAGGACCTTCGGGTAGCCATCGAGACTGTCGTTGAAATGAACAATAGACCGAGTTAGGTCGAAGACCTCTCAAGACACAGTGCAGCCATTCTGCTAGCCATTCTACTGACCGTGACGTGCCCGCGTCGGCCTTGCCAGAGCCGAGATGCAGCGCAAGCCCACCTCTTTTTCTTCGCTATACCTGCCTATCTTGAAGTTGATGTTGGAAACGGGGACATACGTTTACCCCGGTGGTTAGTTATTTCCGCTCCGGCCGAAGCCGGCTTGGCGCTAGCGGTATTTATTCCTCCTCCCACTTCTTCCTTCCTTCGTAGTTTCTACCTACTGGATAGTTCAGTCAATATATCTACATGCCTATCTGCCCTCATGTCCTCGTATACCAAGAGGTTATGAGCCCGGGTTAGCTATACCGCTACCGCAAAAACAACAAAGGGCAGAAGCATCGAACTCGCTGTCACCAAAATTGGCGGAGATCTTCCCTATCGATCTTCATCCCCTCCATACCTCAACAACGATGGAAGGTTCGGATTTCTATCGTTTCCCTAAGCTAAAGGGGAACGAGAATTACGAATCATGGGGGGTAGAAGCAACCAGTGACCTGAAAGCCAAAGGTCTCTGGTGGATCACCTCAGGGAAGCTGGAGAAACCGGAAATCCCGGATCCCAACGCCATGACAGCAGCCAAAAAGGAGTACGTCAGTGCTATTAACCACTGGGAAGATAAGAACGACAGGGCCTGCGGTATGATTAACTTCAGTATCGAGCAGAGACCTGGAATACACGTAGGCAACATAGAGATTGCTATGTTGGCCATTCTAAAGGATCAATACGAACAGTCGAATCTTACTACTCTACACCTAGCAATTAGGGAGCTCACCCAATCAAAGCAATCAGACGATAACTCCCTATGAGGCGTGGCATGGCAAGAAGCCTGACCTTAGCTACCTACATACATTAGGATGCACAGCCTATCATCATATGGAGGGAGCTCGTCGGAAACTCGATGACAAGAGCTTGAAATGTCAGTTCTTGGGCTACGAGGGAGCTGGCTGGTTGCTGAACCGGCCGGTCCCAACAGAGGGAGCTGGCTGGTTGTTGAACCGGCCGGTCCCAACAGAGGGAGCTGGCTGGTTGCTGAACCGGCCGGTCCCACGAATAGGAGCTCGCCTTCAGGGCTAGAGCCAGTTCCGATAGGGAACAATAGGAGCTCGCTTTCAGGGCTAGAGCTAGTCCCGATAGGGAACAAGGGAGCTGGCTGGTTGCTGAACCGGCCGGTCCCACGAGTAGAAGCTCGCTTTCAGGAGTGAGCTTGATGCTCACATCAAAAATGACACCTTCGTCGGATCGACGAATACTGCCGACGATCATGACCTAGCTGTCAAACAAATCGTTCGTTACCTGGCCGTTACTGCTGAGCTGGGGCTTCGATATGAACCTTCCAAAATGGAGGGAGTCGGGGGAGCTGAATTCAACCCCGTCAATCACCCCCGGGCTAAACACATTGATACGTCGTATCACTATGTCCGGAACACGGTAGAAGAGGGAGCAATTAGATTGAAATACATACCCACCGACCAAATGGTGGCCGACGGCTTAACCAAGCCCCTAGACTCAGGCAAATTCCTAAGGTTCAGGTCAATAATGGGACTAGCGTCGGGCAATGACGCTGCCGCCGGGCATGGCGCCGGCGAGTAAAAGAGCATGGATATACAGTCAGTAGAGGGTCTGGATAGCTTCAATATGGAGCTCTAATTCCTAAGAGGGAGTGTTGAAAACGGGGAACAGTACTGTTACCCCTGTGGTTAGTAATCTCCGCTCCGAGCCCTATAGGGCTGGCGCTAGGAGGTTCAGAGTTCTTCCTCCCTCTGTAGTTTCTACTTTCTGGTTATTTCAATCAATATATACACATGCCTATCTACCCTATGACCTCGTAAATCAAGAAGAACGAGCGCTTGAATGTGTTGATTAACAGCGCAGGTATTATGGCGCAACTACCATAGTTGACTAAGAACGAATTTGAGATTCAGTTCGGCACCAATCACAAGGTTAAGTGCTTGATTCATAATTCAACTGCACAAGCTGATCTTACCTGAAAAAGCTCATAACTCAGTCAGAGCCACGCTCCCTTGGTCAAGCTCCCCAACCCTCTGCTCACAGTCACGGTCGCAAAGTTTCAGTCGAACGTTCGTATCATTAACGTCTGCAGCGATGTTCACATCGCTTCACGGCCTGCCGGCTTCTTGTCAGAAGCATGTGTCATCGATATGTTCATGTACTTCATCTGAACGAGATACGGCCAGTCAAAATTGATCAACATACTGTTCACTGTCGAGCTCTCGCAACGCTATCCCAGCATCACATTCATATGCATTCACCCAGGCGACGTCGCGATGAATCTTCTCACTTCGTTTCCGGAAGCTCATCCCTACCTTATCATGATAATGATGCCATCTTGGAAACTTCTGGCAACGCCAGCGAGCCGGGGCGCCTGGAATCAAACGTGAGCACCTACTACGCCAGTCGTGAGTAAGGAATGGACGAAGCTGGAAACGAAAGGGAGGAAGCAAATTCTGAAGGTAAAGAATGAGGCCTACTATAGGCCGGTCGCGAAGGAGGGTGTTCAGACTGGGTTGGCTAGGGATCCTGAATTGGCAAGGCAGTTGTATGAGTGAATAGAGAAGCAGTTGCGGGGAAGAGGGTATTGAATAGTACACGTAAGGAAATCGAAATCGCAAAAATTAGCTGCAAATTCTTTTTTCGTTGGTCGAAAGTTCGCTCTTAATGATTAAGTCAATCAAAGTAACGACTACAGCTATGAATACGAGTTTGAGGCATGTGTCAACAGAAGCGTCGAGATGAATAAGTTGATCAATTGTGAATCATGTCTAGTCGCAAAAAGACTTCAAAAAGGTTCAAGAATGATACTAAAAAGGTGATATTCTTAAGTCTCTAACGATCTTCAAAGCACTTCTTTAATTAAACTCTGCCTACGAAACGTGCTATTGTAGGAACTGACAAAGAAACTTTACGAGGCATTTTCAATAGCAAGGCCCTTTTGCCATTCAGTCAGGGCTTTTTGAAGCGCCTATTCGCTTTGAAAATCTCTGCTAGAATTCAATGCGTGCGTTCACACCTTCCCTCAATTCAAGTCAGTTGACAAGGAATGAACTTCTACTGATTAAGTAACGACTTGCAATGTATGATATTCTTAACTAGCTTTCAGCACTAGAATATCTGGACTTCTATCTTGAACAAGTTCATGACAAGGGTGTACTCGTACAGTGCAAAATTGAATAATCACTTCAGGTCAAAAGAACGTAAAGGTACATGATACAGAAGCTTGAACATACAATCAAAACTATGAAGAGCAAAGGTAAGAAGTATTACTGTTTCCGTACATCGATGAAACTCATAAATCGCATAGCTGCAGCCGAAGCTAGGTGAGTGCTGGGTAATCGACTGTAAAAGCATTCGTGGTTTCCACGCACACATCGCAGCTTTCCAGCGTATTAGTCAACGGTCTTCAGTAATAAGGAGAGAAGTCATTGATAGTATGCGTACCGGCGCAAGAGCCTGTTGATACTCAATAGCCTCCGCCGTAACCTCCTCCATAACCCCCACCGTATCCTCCACCGTATCCTCCGCTAGGACCACCGGGAGAAGGGCCGACAGGAGATGGACCGACAGGAGATGGACCAATTGAAGGGAGAGCTGAAGGAGGTGCTGAAGGTGGAGCTGAAGGAGGGGCTGAAGGTGGGGCCGAAGGTGGAGCTGAAGGTGGGGCTGAAGGAGGGGCTGAAGGCGGGGCTGAAGGAGGTGCTGAAGGCGGGGCTGAAGGAGGAGGTGGAGAAGCCGAGGGAGGAGCCGATGGGGGTGCTGAAGGGGGAGCCGAAGGGGGAACCGAAGGTGGGGCTGAAGGTGGAGCTGAAGGAGGGGCTGAAGGGGGAGCCGAAGGGGGAGCCGAAGGGGGAGCCGAAGGAGGTGCTGAAGGTGGGGCCGAAGGTGGAGCTGAAGGCGGGGCTGAAGGCGGGGCTGAAGGTGGAGCTGAAGGTGGGGCCGAAGGAGGGAGAGAAGACGCTGGGGGAGAAGAAACTGGAGGAGAGGATACTGGAGGAGAAGACACCGGAGGGGAGGAAGCCGGGGGAGAAGACGCTGGGGGAGAAGAAACTGGAGGAGAGGATACTGGAGGAGAAGATACCGGAGGGGAGGAAGCCGGGGGAGAAGACGCTGGGGGAGAAGATACTGGAGGAGAAGATGCCGGGGACGTATCGCTAGGTGGAGGTGTGGATGAGCTACCAGAAGAGTCGCTAGAAGAAGTGGTATCAGGCTTTGAAGAAGAGGACTTCGGAGGGGGCTTTGTTTTTGAAGGAGGAGGTTTTGGAGTGGTGTGTTTCGTGGTAGTAGTTTTCGAAGTCGAAGATGTTTTTTTCGAAGTCGTGGATGTTTTTTTTGATGAAGTAGTATGAGTGGTCTTCGAAGAAGCAGAGGTCGCAGGACATGGACTCAAGGTGCCGGCGCTGGTATAGACATGGCCGGAGTTGCAAGTACGAGATTCAAAGAGAGGTATTGCTACGAGATTGAGCGGATTTAGACGTCAGTCTGAGATCGAGCGAAAGCATTCGAGGAGCAGGTCAGATCGAATTTGCACATACCATCGACCTTCAGATTTGGCCCAGGATTTCGCTCAATGGGCTGACCATCTGTTGTGAGCTTGTTTTCGCATAGGTCCAAAGCATGGCCGCCATTAGAGGTATTCGAACCCATCCAGATATCGATGTGTATTTTGCTGTTGTCGTTGAAATCTCTCTCTGACGGAAAGTCAGCAATAACACAACGGTAAACCCTTTCTTAACTTTGAAAATAGGGCTAGAAAGTATGAGAGAGCAAGAGAGACGCACTGCACTGGCCGCAAGCATCCTCGAACCGAGCGTACTTTCGAAGGTATGGAACGTAGATGACTTCGCATTTCTTGAAAGGTCCGTTGGAAGCTGCGGCAAAGGTGACCGGGTCGCCGAAAGTCCCAGTACCTATACCCAGGCAGAGGTAAGTTATTGCCCGTCCATAGTATGTCTCCAAAAGCACTTACCCCCAGCAAGAGATCGGCCGCAGGAATATGCAATCTTGGCACCTGGGGGAGTGTTGTCGGGGAATCCATAAAATGTGAGTTTTACATTAGAGTCAGGGGTGCATTTTTGATTACTGGAAGGTGCAGCGATGGCTTGATAAAAGAAGATCGGCAACAAGCCGAGAAGACCAAAGACTGAATGCATCGTGAGGTTTGTGAGGTGATATCAACAAAAAGACACCTGACAAGGTTTGTAGAGTATGATTTGTCAAGGCAAGCAACAAGAGAGGAATGGTGCTTTAAGTATCTTTCAGTAGTTTCCGTCCTACCATTAAAGTATACACTTGCCATCGAGGTCGTACGCAAGATGCGAGACATTTGGGGCGGGACTTGATGGCACGCAAAGCTCATTAATTTCCTATGAGGCCTGACGGATCGCAATCAACCAATGGGTGAAGTCTCCGCACACAAGACATAGATAGACGAGATATCTAGCGAGCTCCTTGGGTGCCGTCGTCGCCATGGCTCTTCACAGGGGCCATGCCTAGACAAGCGCATGACAGAGCTCGCACCTTCTTCA
>JAABUR0100003914.1_pt1 | contig 20362 bp, 15 predicted proteins | sample 5560091 | NCBI WGS metagenome assembly JAABUR01 (sample SAMN10711879, study PRJNA513375) | rock metagenome | isolation source: Antarctica rocks | place: Antarctica: Victoria Land, University Valley sud
CGGCGACCGACAAGTCGCCTTCTTCGTAAGCGCGCACGACGCGCTGGCGTAAATCTAAAGAGTAGGCTTGCATCCACAAAGGCTACTCTTAATCTGCGGCTACACGCAATCGCAAGCCGCTATAATAGCATGTTGCAGAATGAGCCAAGCAGCGTTTGCACCATTTTCTCCAACGAGAGATTTACCAAGCCAGCCATATTGCTCAATCATCGCTTCAAGTTCTTGTGCATTGCGACGATGAACTTCTTCCATTCTCGGCTCATATTCTTGAAACAACTCTCCCGTTGCAGCTAATTCGGTACGCACACGTTGGTCTTCTTCAACCATGTTTAGAAGTTGTCGCCTTAACTCTGTATTCATAACTTCTTCACTAACGAAGCGTGAAGCAGCCGAACACCGCTTTTTTCCGCCTCTGCGAGACGCCGCAACTCAAACAATGTCATCAGCGCTTCGACGGGCGATAAATCATTCGGATCAACATCCAACAGCGCTTCTATAAGCTGTGTCTGCGCGGACGCAAACGGCGCACTCTGTAGCGCAGCATCAGCATCTTTCAACTCAGCCGCAGGTTGATAGTTGTGTGCATTGCCTGTTTCATATTCACTTAAAAGTTTCTCCGCGCGACGAACGACAGGGCGCGGCAGCCCCGCGAGTTTGGCAGCGTAAACTCCGTAACTCTTTTCCGCTACGCCCGGACTTATCTTGAACAGGAAGCGCAGTTCGGTTCCCTCTTCGGCAATCTCAACACGAAAGTTTTTCAATCGCGGCAATATTCCTTCAAGCTCCGTCAGTTCGTGGTAATGAGTTGCAAAAAGCGTTTTAGAGTGAAGCTGCGGGTGATTGTGTATGTATTCGAGCACGGCGCGTGCGACCGCCAGCCCGTCGTAAGTCGAAGTGCCGCGCCCTAGTTCGTCAAGCAAAATTAAAGAGCGTGGCGTCGCGTGGTGAAGAATTTCCGCCGCCTCAATCATCTCCGTCATAAAAGTTGATTCGCCGCTGCCCAAACGATCATACAGACCTGCGCGCGTGAAGATGCGGTCGCATAAACCAATCGCCGCCTCATCCGCAGGCACAAAGCTTCCTGTCTGCGCCATTAACACGATGAGCGCCATCTGCCGTAAATACGTTGATTTGCCGGACATGTTTGGCCCTGTAATTAAAGCAATATCGGGCGCGTCGAAGGTATCACCGAGGCCGAGTTGCAAATCATTGGCGACGAAATTTTCGCCTGCCGTTAATCTTTCGAGAATTGGATGACGTCCGGCTTTGATGTCGAGCGCACGCGTTTCTGAAACCACAGGGCGTATGTAATGAAACTGCTCCGCGATGTCGGCAAAAGCATTCACCACATCGAGGTGCGCGACGGTTGCGGCGGCAATCAGAATCTCTGCGCGGCTACGGCTTACTTCCGCGCAAACCTGTCGAAACAAACTCGCTTCAAGCTCACTGATTCTTTCGACTGCGTTTGCTACCAGCGACTCGTATTCTTTCAATTCAAGCGTGATGTATCTTTCGGCGTTGGCGAGTGTTTGCTTGCGCGTATAATCAACGGGCACGAGATGCAGATTCGGGCGCGTCACTTCAATGAAGTAGCCGAAGACTTTGTTATAACCAACTCGCAAACTCTTAATACCAGTGCGTGCGCGTTCGCGGCTTTCCATCGCTGCGAGAAAGTTTTTGCCGTCATGCAGCAACACGCGCAGTTTGTCTAACTCTACAGAATATCCGTCGCGTATGATGCCTGCCTTTTCGTTGCGAACGGGCAGTTCATCCGGCAGCGCTTTGCGTATCAACGCCGCCGCAGCCTCGCATGTTGGCAGCGCGGCAAGCATTCCTACGAACTGTTTCGCATCTCTTTGCAGAACAACGCGCACTTGTTTAATCGCTTCGAGACTATAACCGAGCGTGAACAGATCATGCGCGGTAGCGAGAGCGGCGCGCACACGTCCCGCTAAGCGTTCAAGATCGTGTACGTTCTCAAGCGCGGCGAAGAGTTCCGCGCGTGCTTCTGTGTGCGTGACAAACCAATTAACTTGTTCCTGACGACGCACAATTTCCGAGACATTCAAGAGCGGCTGGCGCAGCACGCGGCGCAGCATTCTTCCGCCCATCGAAGTGCGTGTCGCATCAAGCGTTGAGAGCAGCGTCGGCGCGCCCGATCCGCTCTCGAAGAGTTCTAGGCTGCGCATCGTTTGCCGGTCAAGCAACATGAAGTTTTCCGTGTGGTAAGCGGCGAGCCGTGTGAGTTGTTCGGCGGCGCTCGTTTGCGTATCACGCAAATACTTGATGATTGCTCCGGCGGCAGCGGCGGCGAGCGGCCATTCGTTTAATCCGTAGGGCGCAAGCGTGCGTGCGCCAAAATGATTGAGCAGCACGCGCCGCGCTTTACCATTCTCAAAATCGGCATCATCAAGCCGCGTGATGAACATTGATCCGACGTTGTCTTGATCGAAACGAAGACCGCTCGGTATCAAAATTTCTGACGGTGCGATGCGCTGCAATTCAATTTCGGCGGCGGCGTCGTCCAATTCGGTCGCAACGAAATAACCTGTCGTCACGTCTGCGTAAGCGATGCCTGCGCGCTTGCCTTCCACATTGAAAGCAGCCAGATAATTGTTCGTTTTGCTGTGCAGCAAGCCGGGTTCGAGAATGGTTCCGGGCGTCACGACGCGCACGACATCGCGTTCGATCAATCCGCGTCCAGACGTTTCGCCGCGCACGGGCGTGGCAGTTAATTGTTCGCAGATGGCAATGCGATGCCCGCGCGCAATGAGTGTGGCGAGATGGCGTTCGAGACTGTGGTGCGGAATGCCTGCGAGCGGCACGCGCCCGCTTCGTCCCATCGGCTTTGAGGTCAGCACGATGTCTAGTTCGCGCGCGATGAGACGAGCATCATCATCGAAGGCTTCATAAAAGTCGCCGATGCGAAACAGCAGTATGGCGTCCGCGTGCCGTTGTTTGATTTCAAGATATTGTTTGCGTAGCGGCGTGGACACCGCAGTTGAAGTTGTTGTCGTCATCGCTCGAAGAGTTGCGCGAGTAGTTCTTCGACCGATGTGAGAGCGCGGTGAAGCTTATTGATTTGCTCAAAACTCAAAATAGTTGTGACGCGGCCTATTTCGTGAAAAGCGCCTGTGCGCGCAAGGCTCAAAGATTTGAGCGCGCGATTCGTATCTCGTTCGGAAGAAACGATCAGATACGGCTTTGATCGTTGCGCATCATGTGCGCGTTTCAATTTAGCGAGCGCGGCGTCGATGTTGCCCTTGCGTTGCACTTCAAAGACGTGGCTCAGGCGCGGGCTGTCTTCCATTTCGCGCCACACCACATCGTAGTATTCAAACTCACGCTCTGAACGGTAGCCGAGCGCGCACCCGATGTCCAGCAACATCTGTTGCACGTCCGTATGCGAAAGTTCATGCGCGCCGATAATGCGTTGATCTTCCGCGAATGAAAAGCTGGAGTCTTCTTCGTCCGCACGCGCGCGCCCTTTTTGGGTGAGCGTCCAATGTCCCTGTTGACGCTCAATCAAACGCTTTTCGTCGAGGGAGCGTCCGGCGCGTTGCACGAGCGTGCGCCAGTGTTTGCTGTGGCCGTTTACCAGCGCGCGTGTTTCCGCTCCGGTTAATTGCGGAAAATATGCGACGAGCCGCGCGTACAAATAACGCACGTCTTCCGCGCCGCCTGTGGCAACGAGTTCGTGCAAGATTGGCGATTCAATCCGCTCTGTGCTCGGATAGGCCATGACTGCAAACGTTCTCTGCGTGCATAAAGTTTACCGCAGCAAGAGATATAGAATTTCGCTTCCATGCAAAATTACAGGATAACGGTTATATCGATCAAGCGTAAAGGATATATTGGGCAATGGAACGAAAGGAACAAAATGCAGTGAGCTGTGATAGTCATTGTCCAACCGCTAAAACCTTAATGACCTGACAGACAGAAAAACAGACAGAAAAAATAGTTGACCGCCGAATAAAGTTTAAGATTCGGCGGTCAACTACACGAAAACATCTTTGCCTACTTACACTCAGGGAGTTGGAGGATCGAAGGCCGCGAACAATCGCTTGCCGCCTGACTGACGGATAATCGTCGCCTTGCTCGCCTTGTCATTCTCATTTCTGGTGCCGCCATTGGTGGCGACGCATCTTGGAGTGATGCAGCCGTCAGCGTATCCGGCCAAGATACGTCCCTGCTTATCGACAGTCATATCGTTGAAGTCCAGCAGATTGCGTGTGCCGCTCGGACACGTCGTGCCGTTGGTGCAGACGACGCCCTGTTGCACAGGGTCTGTTGCCCTCACAGTCACCCAGCTTTGCCCGCCGTTGTAAGTCGTCGCAACATAGCCGTACCATGTTCCCGCAAACGGTTTGCCGGAATCATCGCCGGTGGCGTCGCCTTCGGCTGACGTGCCGAGAAAGAAGAATGAAGCGCGGTCGTTATCGCCTGCGACGACGGCTGGAAACACGCTGTTCTTGATGCCGAACACAGTGCCTACGTCCTGATCGTCGTGCCATGTGTTTCCTCTATCATCCGACACGGCAATGCGCGGGTGATTGTTTCCGTCCGTATAGCCGAAGAAAACGCGGCCTCCGGCTCCGATACCAATTGATGGATCGCTGTTGCCGCGCGCAGTATTCGGAACTCTTCGGACTTCCCATGTAAGTCCGTTATTCTCTGAAACCACTGCGGCCTGCACGCCCTGAGCCGGATTACCACCGATGAGCGGCGAGCAACCTTTGTTCGGAACGTAGACGGTGCCGTCCGGCGCAACTTTAATGTGGCCGTGAAGACCCGAGCAATCGGTGATCGTGTACATCGGCACCGCCAGTCCAAAGGTGCGGCCACCGTCGCGGCTCAAGGCCGCTTCCGCCGTTCCGATGTCCTGCGAAGCGTAGTACACAGCGTTTGGGTACGCGGTAATGGGGCCTCTGCTTGCGAGAACGGCGCATCTTGCCGGATCACTCAATTGCTCGGCGGCGGTGCAACGTTTGAACGGGCCGCCGCCGATTGTTTGATGGTCAACTCCCGAATTGATGCCCGCACCCTGGCTGACTGTATAAGTTCTGCCATCGTTGGTGGTGAAGGCTGAGAGGTTAGCAAACTTATCTAAGCCGGGTATCAACTGTGCTACAAGCGTGCGTCCCTGTCTGGAGTCTGTGAACATAATCGGATCAAAGGATTCCTTGTTTGTATTCGGCGCAGATTTGTCTTCCCAGACTGCGGTGGCGGGCGATGTGGTGTCGTTAAAGGTGACGCGCAAGGTTTGTAGGATCGCTTGAAACATCACGTTTCCTGTCAGCCAATTGACGCCGATGGAAGGCTCGCCCGCGCGGTTTCCAAGCGTGGGCGGCGATTGGTAGTTGATATATTGCGGCGGCGTTTCGCCTGAAGGCGGTGGCGGCGGTGGCGGCCCCGCGATGACGCTCGCCGTTCCACTATATTGGTCGGCTGCCGTCGCCGCAAAATAAACGACGTGAACCGAATAAACGCCTGTGCCCGTGTCCGCCGGATTGATGTTCGCGGCCTCAAATGTCGTAGTGCCCTGCGCGGAACTCGCAATCACAGGATCAGCGTTGGTTCCTTTGTGTATGAATAAATCGTAATCGGTTGTTGGAGATAGCCAATTGATTTTGACGTTGACGAGTTTGCCCGCATAATCGGATGCGTTGCCGTTAAGCGTCAACGTATAGGTATCGCAGGTAACGCCCTCCACACAGCTACTCTCACCGTTAGGAGACGTACCGCCCGCCCTGTCGCCGCTCCATGCTACCGAATTAGCGCTATTGGCCGGATCAAGTGTGCCCGCCGAAGGAGTCGCGGCGCGGGAAATATACAGAGGTATCATGCAGGCCATCACAGCGAGCGCGGTGAAGCCGAGCAATAGCCAGCGCGTTCTGGCCGTTAACTGCCAGCGTCTATCTTTCAAGCTTTTCATTCGTGTGTCATCCTTTGGTTGCGAGCCGGAATGGAGTTAATCCGGCCTTATCCTGAACCTTCAGCGATTCATCAAAGACATACTTAAACACAAGAGCACGCATTGCTCGATCTGCTTCGCTGCTTATTCGATGAACGTCGCTGTTATTGATGAAGCGTCGTGGCGCGCGTTTATTAATCTTGCTTTCGCCTGTTGCGCCGCTTGCGAACGCTTGCCGCGATGCCTGTCAAACTTGTGCCGAGCAGCAAGAGTGTCGCCGGTTCTGGCACGGGCGCGCCGACTTCGCCAGCCGCCCCGAAAGTAACCTGTCCCATCGCAAAATCGTTTGTATTACTGGTGATGATGGCGCGTGTAATCACATCACTGCCGAGAGCGCGAAAGCCGACGAAGGTAGCGCTGCCATCCGCGTTATGGTTACTCAGACCAGAGAAGGCAAACGTCAATAACGGAGTGGAATTATTGAAGACGGTCACGGAGAATATTTGCGGCGTCGCGGGATCAAGGATCGGCGCGAAGTTCTGCAACTGAAGCCCGAATTCAACTACGCCGGTGCTGAAATCAATGGTCACAGGCCCCATGCCTCCGCTGGTGTCGCCGTTCGTATAAAGTAGTTCGGCGCCCGGCATGAAATTGCCAAAGAAAGTGCCATTGCTACCAGTGGCATCAGTCTGCATTTCGCGGCGAAACACTTGGCTGAAGCCGCCGGTTTGAGGAAATCCGACTTGAGTGAAGGTCAACGTATTGCCTCCGGCAGTAGCGGTGAAACCGGAATCAAGCTCTTGGCCTGCGCTTCCGGGATAGCTCACAGTCGTGCCGCCAGAAGGATTTGTGATCGGCGAAATCAGCGGAATCGCTTCAGCATAGGTTGGAGCGGCAGAGGCAAGACAGAGCACAATGAAAGTGGCAATGGTAAGGACAGCTTTACTTATCGAGGGCATAGTTTCTCCTTATTGAAGGTTAAGAATTTGCGGGTACACTATGGTCGGGAACACAGCGCAGAAAACAACTTAAAGGCTTCAACCGGAGAGCGACGCGGGGCGCGTGCAGGCTCACGAGAAAGCCAATTTTGAATTACTTTCGGCGACACAAAGTGAGCAGGGAAAACTCGCACCTGATAAAAAACAAGCACTGCCAGCGCCGAGTTATATTGGGTTTAACTTATCGGGAGGCAAATACTATCAAGCGCTAGTATTTTTGTCAAAGAATGAAGGACAGCGATGAAAGACATTGGTAAAGACTTGGTTAACTGAAGATGCAAAACACTGGCCTGTGCAGGATGAAATTGCCCAGCAGCATGTCTTGCGGCGTGTTGATAACCCGGACAGATGTTGTCCGAAGGCAATTATCTTTAATTGGATTACACGGAAAGCATGGCGTGCGATTCTAACGCACAGCGAAAGAGCGCCCGTAAGAAATAGAAAGCGCGTCAACTCGCCGTGAATTCTGTTACTCTCACAATATCGCCCCAATTTCAAACAGTTATCCTTGCCTTTCGGTGGTACGTTTCCATACAAAGCATTTGACTATACTGTGAGGTCTTATTTGTAATTCAAATGAGAAACGCGTATTTAACCGTAATCCGAAGCGGCTCGCCGTGTTTTCGAGTGCTCTCGCTTGCTGGCACAATCGTTGCTTCTACAATCTGCACACGAGTTCAAAAAAACTATTCGATATTAAACGGCGACGCTCAAAAAGGAGAAGGCGAAAATGTTGTGGACAATTTTGGTGGTACTTGTGGTCTTGTGGCTGCTCGGCTTTGGATTGCATGTCGGTGGTGGGTTGATTCATTTGCTGCTTGTTGTGGCGGTGATCGTTTTAGTAATTAATTTGATTACAGGCCGCCGCGCAGTTTAGCCAACAAATAACAAAAGGGATTTAGGGATGCGAGTTGAAAGTGCTCGCGTCCCTTTCTTTGCTACTTGTTGAAATCAATTGTCCGCGCGTTAAGCGGCGAGAGAATGCGCGCTACCGGATACAAGTTCAATTCTTTATCGTGATATGGCGAACGATCATAAAAAAATTGCAGGCGTTCGCGTGCGCTAGCAGCAAACTTTGAATCGCTCGCCACGCGCTGCTCGAATTCCTGACGCAACTTGTCATTCTTCTTCATCATTTCGCGCGCGAGTTTTTCCAGCACATAACTTTCGCCGAATTCCTTCTGCTCAAAGACTGCGTTAAAGAAGCCCCACGCGGCGAGCGAATCCGGGGCGCTTGGCTCAAGCAAATGCACAGCGACGCGCGCCGAAGCTTGCGCCAGCGGCACAATAATCGAACCGATGGGAAACGTTCGACGTTCGCGCACAACGTTCGTTTTATAAGTTGGCATCACGCGTCCTTCAAAAGAAGCGTTGGCGAAACGCACCTCGCTGAAACGATAGCTTTCAACATCAAGCGTTGTTTCTTCGGCGAGTCGCTGCATCTGCAAGCCATGCGCGGCGAGCACTTCAATGGCGTTCGTCCACTGCGGCGGCACAATGTAATAGAATGGTTGGGCGACAGAAACGCTCGCGCGCGTCTCGTCATAAAACGGCACCGTCAGATCAAGCGGCTTCGTGCCGAACACGACGCGCACCGCGCCCGACACATCGCTCAACTCCCTTCTGTACTCGAGTCCTTTCAACGGAAACGCGGTTGATTTGTCCGTCAGTTCAAGCTGCAACGGAATAACCTGCGCCGGATCAAACTTTCGTCCCTGCGCAATCGTCTGCTCGTCTGCCTCACGCACGGCGCTAAGTAAACTCGCCGGATCACGGTTAATCTCTTCAAGCGTGAATCGCAGTAGGTCATACGTTCCGCGCACGCGCGTGCGATAGTCCTTCAGCATGTGCGTTTCAATCAGCAGACCGGGACGATTGCGCAAAATTGTGTAGGCAGTCGAATATCTTGGCGTCGGCAGAAAACCGTCAATGCCTTTCGTCAAATCACGGTTATCACGAAATTCTAGATACGGCGCGAGCAGATTGCCCGCCGCTTCAGTTGCCGAAATGATCCTTCGATCAAACGCCGCACGTTCCCATGCGAGCAAAGGCGCAGGCACGTTCTCGTGGTGTTCATATTGATACGTCACGTTGTAACGAAAATCCGCTCCGTCCGTGACGTGGCAATCGATGAACAGATCAGGATTCCATTCGTTCCATAACTTGAGCCACGCGCGTGTCTCCGGCGCATCGGCCTTCATGTAATCACGATTCAGATTAAGATTCGTCGCGTTTGCGCGCCAGCCCATCTCCACAGGCCCATTTTGATTGATGCGATTGTACTGGCTGAAACGCTCGTGCCCGTCCGTGTTGTAGATTGGAATGAACAGCACTACGACGTGATCGAGGAGCGAGCGGCGCGTTTTCGTGATCGCAATGTCTCGCAGCAACGCGAGTCCCGCATCCTTGCCGTCGGATTCTCCGGCGTGTATGCAGGCTTGAATAAGTAGCACAGCTTTCCCTGCGCGGCGTGTTGACTGCGGCGTAAAGGTTTCGTTCGTTGCGGCGATGACGAGCGGAAGATCGCGTCCCTGCCCGCTCTTGCCGAAGCTCTGCGTGCGTATGAGCGGCGACGCGGCGGCGAGTTTTTTGGCGTAACGAAGCGTTTCATCATAGCGCGGCGTTTCTCTATACTGCGTGCGTTCGGCATCGGTCTGCCATTCTGCTGGAACGTTCGTTTGATTACCTTGCGCCATAATTTTTTGACACGGCCAGATGCAAATCAACATTAACAGGACGCGCAAGGCGTGCTGCGCGATTGAACATTTCATCTATTTTCTCCAGATGCTGTAATCACAACAAACAATTTAAGCTTGCACGCGCTTTGCGTCAAACTTACGTCTGGGGCACAATTGATCTTTAGGGCAATCTAAGAATTTGCATGACGCGTTACGAAAAAGAATTTCTATGCACTATAAATTTCCCGTTCGTCAAAGATTTGCAACGACCTTTTTATTTTTCTCACTCGCCTTTTCTTTCTTTAACTTTGTTCTGCCGTCGACCGCGCGCGCCCAGACGCCTGCACCGGCCACTGCGACACAACAACGCGGGCGCTTGGAAGGAACAATTCACACACGCCCGGCGCGTACTTATGACGTACAGCATTATCTGATTCGCACGCGCTTTGACGTGCCGAACAAAACAGTGATCGGCGATGAAATCATTGCGCTCAAACCCTTAGCGGCAAATTTCAATTCGTTCGCGCTCGACGCGGCTAACCTGAACGTAGAGGCCGTGACGCTCGAAGGAAAAAATGCGCCTTTACAGTTTGCAACGTCGCCTGACAAGCTAACAATCAATCTTGATCGCGCTTACACTTCGGCGGATGCTATCACCGTTCGCATACGCTATCGAGCCAAGCCACAGCGCGGTCTTTATTTTATTTCGCCGACGCAAAGCACCGCTACGGATCGCCCGTCAAAGCCCGCGCAGATTTGGACGCAGGGCGAACCCGAAGACAATCACTTTTGGTTTCCCTGCTACGATTTCCCGGATGACAAAGCCACCAGTGAACAGTTCATCACCGTTCCCACGAATCAACTTGTTATCTCAAACGGAGCGCTCATCGATAAAAAAGAGAACGGCGACGGCACACAAACTTTTCACTGGGTGATGGACAGGCCACATTCGAGTTATCTCATTTCCCTCATCGTTGGGGATTACGCGAAGATTGCGGACGCATATAAAAACGTTGCCGTTGAATATTACACATACCGCAACACGGAAGCCGACGCGCGCCGTGCCTTCGGCAAAACGCCGCAGATGATGCGCTGGTTTAGCGAGCGGCTTCAGTACGAATATCCTTACAATAGATATGCGCAGACAGTTGTCGCGGGCTTTATTTTCGGCGGCATGGAAAATATTACGGCGACGACGCAGGCCGACAACGAAATTCTCAATCGCGCAGACGAAGAGCCGCAAACTTCCGCAGACAATCTAGTCTCGCATGAACTCTCGCATCAATGGTTCGGCGATCTCGTCACATGCAAAGATTGGTCGCAGGCATGGCTCAACGAAGGCTTCGCAACCTTCATGGAAGCGAGTTTCAAAGAACACGAAGGCGGACACGACGCGTATCTATTCGAGTTGCGCAACGACGCGCGAACATACATGCGTGAAGACACAGCGCGTTACCGACGCCCGCTTGTTTACAATCGCTACCGCGTGCCGATTGATCTCTTCGACGCGACACTCTACCAGAAAGGCGCGCTTGTGCTGCATACGCTGCGCGGCGTCGTCGGCAATGAAACGTTCTGGAAAGCGCTGAATCTTTATCTTAAAGAAAACCAGTACCGCAACGTCGAAACGGCGGATTTACAACGCGTCTTTGAGAGAGTGAGCAATCGCAAACTCGATTGGTTCTTCGATCAATGGGTGATGAAAGCGGGCTACCCGGAACTGCGTGTGCGCTATGTTTACGATGCCGCGACGAAAAAGCTCACGCTTAACGTCGCGCAAACGCAGATGCCTAATGATATTACGCCCGCAATCTTTCGCCTGCCCGTCGAAATCGAACTCGCCACCGATGCCTCCGCACGCACGGAGCGCATAGAAATAACGCAGCGCGAACAAAGTTTTATTTTTCTAATGGATGGAGAGCCACGCATGATTCGCTTCGACAAAGATTCGCGCATTCTGAAGACGCTCGACTTTCCGCAATCAAGCGCAATGCTATCCTACCAACTCACGCACAGCACGGATGCCGTCGGGCGCATCGAAGCCGCCGAAGCGCTCGCACAGGCGTTGAAAAACCAACCGCCACATGTGTCAAATGATGAACAAGATTTGCTAACGAAAGCATTGCGGCAGGCGCTCATGACTGATTCATTTTATGGCGTGCGCGTCGCGGCGGCCAACACGCTCGCACATTTAGTTGCGGATGAAAAAGCAGTGGAAGCACTCGTCGCGGGCGCGAACGATAAAGATTCTAGAGTGCGCGCGGCAGTCATCGGCGCGCTCAAAAATACCAAAAATCAGAACGCACTTAATGCAGTGCGCAACGCTCTGAACGATCCGAGTCCGTTTGTCGTCGTCGCCGCGATTACGTCCGCGTTAAAGCAGCGAGATGAAGCGGCGCAAGCTGCGATCGCAAAAATTGCCGATGGAGACAAGGTCGCGCCGCGTGTGCTTATCACGGCGATGCTGTCGCTCGCAAGTTTGAAGAGCGCGAAAGCCTTGCCGCTGGCGCTGGAAGCAATCAAACCTAATCAATCAATGGACGTGCGGCGGGCGGGACTGCGTGCGCTTTACAGAATTGGCGTGCATGACACGAAAGCAATTGAGTATCTTATCCGACTGCTCGGCGACGATGAACGCGATATACGCTATGCGGCGATTCAGATTCTGGGCGAATTGAAGGCGACAATCGCCGTCGATGCGCTGGAACGTGTATCGCGCGAAGACACGGAAGCGGATGTGCGGAAAGCTGCGACAGCGGCGCTTGCAAAGCTTAACAAAGCAATCGGCAACAAAACTTTACACGCCGATGCCGCGTTACTCCCGATTGATGCACCATAAAAATCAGTTCAATGGTTATCCAAACTTCCAAGTTGAATCTCAGAGTGAATATTTCAAAGTTTAGACAATTGCGATTGAGAAATCGCGTCCTTCCCAATGATCCCCTTCAGTCCAATTGAAAGTGAACGACAGCGTTTCGCCCGCTTGCAATTCGCCGGGCGCAAATTCGTGTGAATAAATGCCGAGTCCATCATCGAACAAATCAATATCATTCACGCTTTGCCAATCGTTCGTCGTCCAGCGTAAACGCGCCGGGGCGATTAGTTCGATTCGCAAAGTTTTTGTCGCGCGAGCCGCACGTAGCTTATGGTTAAAGAGCCATACCTGTAAGTCGCTTTTTACCTTTTGCTCAATGTAACGCGCGCGCACGGGTTCGATCATATCGAAAATCTTCGCGTCACGTTTTGAACGCAGCAGCTTGATGTATTCGGCGTGTGCCCAGACAAGCGGCATCGCGGAGCCTGTCGGACGCCCGTTGTACAAAGACTTTTCCGGCAAATCCACTGTGTCCCAAACCTGCTCTGGAATCATCGCGCCCGCGTTAGCGAAACACTCCATCGCTTTCACATAAAGAGCGACATCCTGACCGGCAGCGATTTCATAATGCGCGCGCTCGCCCGTGAGCAAAGGCCAAGCGCGCCCGACGCCCGTGCTGTCAAACGCCTCGCCGTTCGCCTTTTGCCCGTAGCCGTCGTGATTGTAACGATGCCAGCAAGGGCCGCACGGCGTTTCGACTTTCAACACAGCGTCATAGACTTTGAGCGATTCGAGTATGTGATGATCGTCTGCGGCACGTATGCCGTAGCGTGCGAGTTCGAGAAAGCCGCCGTCCACAATGTCGCGCACAGGATAGCCGGATTCTTCCGCCGGACGATTGCGAATCTGTACGACGCCCGTGTTCGGGTCACGTTCGGTTTCAAGTTCATCCGGGTCAATTGATTCAATACGCACATAGCTTTCGACGTGTCCATCCAAAAGATCAGAGCTTGTCGTGTAAGTCCACTCTTCAATGTTCGCCGCCCAGTAATCGCTTGTGCGCAAACAGAGATTCGCCATCTGCATATCTCCGCGTGCTGACGCGAGTTCGGCGGCGCAAACGAGCGCGCTGATTTCGGCAGCCAGAGTTGAGGGCGAAATTCCAGCGTCTTCTTCCCAACGCTCCTGCGGCGAAGCGGGGCCGCGCCGTAAAATGTATGACGCGGCGGCTTTGACCATCGGGAAACAATCGAAATCACCGAGCAGGTTTTCTTCATGCAGCCGCCACGCGAGCATGATCGGGAAAGCGGATTCGTCTAACTGCACGCCGCTCCAGTATGGAGTTCCGTCAACCCAACAATTCTGCGGCATTCCTCCATCCTGCAATTGAATCGAAGCGAGATAACGTAAGACGTTGACGGGCAGTTCACGATCACCCGCGGCGAGTGCCGCCATCGCCGATTGACACAGATCGCGCGGCCATACCAGATGATAGCCACCCAAGTTTTGATCGCCCGCAATTTCGCCCCAGGGAATCGAGAGCGAAGCGCAGAGCGCGCCCTTGTGTCTTCGATCCTCATGCGCGCGCACAATCATCGCGCTCGTGTAATATGTTCTGCCGCCATCGCTGCTCTCATCGCTCAAATCCGTTAACCCGTTGCAGTAAGCGCGCCACGACGCGACGTATTCATCGCGTGCTGTTTGCCAACCGCGCTGTAGCGAGCCGATACCCGCGCGCGCCGCTTCTTCAGGGTTCGCGCCAAAGCCGATGGCAAGCGTCCATTCATGTTCCTGCGTCGTATCGAGTTCGCCTGTCAGCGCGATGTTGCCGTCCAGCGCTGTCGCAAACTCCCAATCCATTTTCAGGTTGTCGTGTAGGTCAGCCCACCCGTCGCTTGCCCCTGCAAAGCCGCACGAAGTTTTGCGAAAAGGAATTGACGCGACGACCGCGAGCGCCGTTCCAGATCGCTCCGCCGTCAAACATTTATGTCCATCAAATTCAACCACGCGCCCGTTATTGTTAAAGCCTTGATTGCCTAGATGCGGCGCGACGAGCGCGTAAATTTTGTAACGCTCTGCTTCTGGAAACAAAGGTTCGTAGCGTGTGTGTACGAGCACGACGGGCGCGTGCGGATCGGTGATTGTTTCTTTGACGATGCGATAGCGCCCGCCGCGATCAGAGTTTGTCTGGCGAAAGGCGAGAGAGCGAGCGTCTGCGTATTCGAGATGATGATCCAGATCACGTTTTTCTTCGTGGAAGAATGTGCGCCCGTCCGTGATGAGATACTGAGCATCACGCGTGTTGGCGCAATCGACGCGCGGGAAATAAATTTCGTTGAGAATGCCGTAGGCGAGCGTGAACCAGACGGGCGAGGCATCATTGAGCGCCGTCCCGATTCCCTCTTTTGAACTTGATGTCCAGCGCGGCTCAATTCCCGGATGCCCGAACGCTTCCATTTTGTCAGACACTCTTTCCGCTTACCTTTGTTTTGAGATGTTCGAGCAATTGAAAAGTAATACGATTGAGCCGGATTGCAGAGCGCGACTTCTGTTGTGCGTTGCAATGTCGGATTAAGGCTCAATGGAGAAACGCAGCACGTCGGATAGTTGCTGTCTTTCGATTTTGCCATCACGATTGATAATGACAAGCTGATTGTTATCAATTGTCACGCGGCGCACGGTTGTCATCGAGCGCTCCGTTTTAACGCCGTTGCGAAACTCTATGACGAGGCGCGGAGGGGCTGCCGCAATTGCAGGTCGCGGCGTCGCAGGTTCGGGAGCGCGCTTTGACTCCGGTGTATCTGGCGAAGTGTTTGAAGCAGACGACGCGGGATCAGGGGTTGAGTTGTTTGGTATAGATGGTCTTACACGCGGTCTTCTGCTGCGCGCGTTTGTTGATGCGGGCGCGGCACGGCGCGGCGCTCTTCTCGGCGTGGGTGTGGCGCGACGTGCTGTTGTGACAGGCTCCGGCACAGTTGCCGACTCGTTAGCAATTAAAGTGGGCGAGGGTTCCGGTTGCGCAGGCTGAGGTTCGCTGCGCGCTTCTTTAACTTCTTCGGGAAGGCGCGCGCCGGACGAAGAAACGCGTGTGCCGCCGCGTGTCTTTGCAACTTCCGGCGTGCGCGGCGCAGCAGCATTGTTTGACGCGGATGCGGAATCCGGCAAAGGCTCAAAGCTGCCTTCAAAGCGAATACGGTAAACGCCTTCGTTATCATTGGCACTGCGTGCTTCGATGCGCAAAATTATTTGCTGGCGCTGCTTTAGAAAAATGCTTTTAGTGGCTTTTGTGCCGGATTCCGCCGCGTACATGCTGACTTTAGCGAGGGGGCGCAAAGTCCCCGCTGTAAATAGATCAACGTCCCCATTCAAGTTATTACTTTCGACGGTAATCAATAGATCGCCGGGCGTGGCACCGAGTATGTAGAAGTAACGCGTCAGGCGCGGATCGCCGATATCTCTGGCGGCAATGCTTCCACTAACTTCGTTTGCGCTCAAGGGCGTCGGAAAGTCCGGCTCAATTGATTGCGCAAAAGCAGCAACGTGGGAAATTGTGGCAAGCGAAAAAACTGCAAAAAGAAGTTTTGAAAAAAGCGTGAATAACTGAATGGGCTTACGCATAGCGCACTTTGATCTCTCCAAACTTGAAAAGAGTTTAACAAGGAGAGCTTTCCGCTCACAACCCAAAACAATCAGGCAAGCTTGGAAACTGCCCGCGCAGAAATTATAGATGGCGGCAATCAACTTGTGTTCATTCAGGCCATGCGTTCACGCATGACTTTACGCGCGCTGTAAAGCGTGTGGCAAATCACCGCCGTAATAATTATTGAACCGCCCGCAAGCGCCCATGAAGAAGGCCGCTCGCGCAGAAAAATGTAGACCCATAAAGGATTCAGCACAGGCTCTATGTAGCCGACGATTCCGGCATCAAGCGATCTCGCGCCGCGCGCCATGCCAGTCGTAAAAAGAGTATAAGCCAGACCGATCTGCACAATTCCCAGATACAAGACTATTAATACATCCTGCTGCGACATCGTATGCACAGCTTTCAATCCGGCGGGCGCGCACACGAGCGCCAGCAGCAGATTGCCGTAGATGACAGAAGACGCTTTGTTGACGAGCCTCGCTTGCGGATGCCGCAGCAGCAGAAAGTAACACGCGAAGCACGCGCCCGAAAAGAGTGCTGCGATGTTGCCGTTAATGTCCTGTGGTCGCAACTTGCCGACGAAGAAAAGCGACATTCCAAGCACGCACGCCGCGATCACCACGATGTCTCGCAAACGGAATCGTTCTTTATATAAAACAGGTTCGAGCAGCAATACATAAACAGGAGCGGTGTATTGCAGAAAAATCGCGTTGGCGGCAGTCGTCAATTTCGTCGCCAGCACGAAAAGCAGCAACAGCGCCGCATAAAGCACTGCGGCAAGCATCGTCACGCGATTAAAGCCGTAACCTTCACGCCGCGTAAAAACTATCACAGTCAGCGCGGCAAGCAACGAACGCCAGAAAGTCAATTCAAACGCGTCGAGCGAAGTCGCTTTAATAAAAAGCCCGCCCGTGCTCCATAACACTGCCGCAACGAAGACAAACAAAAGCGGCGAAGAATAGTGTAAGCCAGCGCCAGCGCCCAAATTTTTCACAGGCAACTTCATTAACCCACGTTCTCCAAAAGTTAGCTTCTTCTATTTGCCATCGTAGATTATTCACTGACAGCAGATGAGCGTGGCAACAAGATTCTGAAGATAGCGCCATGCGCGCCATTACTCACTGTGAGTGTGCCACCGTGTCGTGCCGTTATTTTGTAAGCGACTGAAAGGCCAAGGCCGATGCCGTCATCTCTCGTAGTGAAGAATGGATCAAAGATGCGTGCGGCGATTGCCGGATCAACGCCGCCGCCATTATCCTCCACTTCGATATAGGCGGCCTTTCCAGTCTCTTCCAGATTGGTGCGTAAAATAAGCTGACCGCTTTTTTCTTTTGCCATCGCCTGCAATGCGTTGATCGTTAAATTCAAGAGCACTTGCTTAATCTGCTCGGCATCAATGGCAAGCAGCGGCAAGTCAGACGATGTCTCAAGCTCAATGCGTACATTCTGAGCATCTGCGCGCTGCTCAATAAGCTTTGCCACAGACCGCACGATCTCATTCAAATCGGCGGGCGCGGTGGCAGGTCTCGGAGGCTTGGCGAATCGCAAAAACTCTCCGACAAGATTTTCGAGACGATCCACTTCGCGCTTGGCGATCAAGGCAAATTCGCGGCGTGGGCTGTCAAGTGGAATTTCATCTTCGATGATTTCGACTGCACCGCGAATCGAAGCCAGCGGATTACGCACTTCGTGAACCACCGCTGCCGAAAGTTCTCCGAGTGAAGTAAGCCGTTCGGCTTGCAGAAGTTGCTCGAAGGTCTGGCGCAGTTCGGCATAAGCCCTCTGCAATTCGGTTGCTGTGCGTTCGGCGCGGGCGCGTGCGCGTCTGCTTCGATCACCGAGTATGCCCGTCACGACGCCGACCACGTTAAAGAGCACAATCTCCGCATATTGATTCAGCGCGTAATTATAAAGGACGTGTTGCCAGTGCAGCGCGACATGCGGAAGGTACGCGACGCTGGCAAAGAGAGCCGCCGCAAGCCCACCTCGCAGACCAAACAACACTGCCGCAATGATAATCGGAATGTAGTACAGACGCTGGTAAATTTCGTGCAGCACAAGGCGGTCAAGCGGCGTCAGTACATGCAGCACCGTAACAAAGATAATTGCGCCGCCGATACCAATGATGTGCAGCCACGCAGCGCGCTGGCCTTTCACTTTTTACCCTCTTCGCCGTGCGCGTCTATATCGGAAGCAAGTCCATACTTTTGCATACGGTAGATCAGCGCGCTGCGTGTAATATCCAGATAGCGCGCCGCACGCGTTTGATTCCCGCTGTGCATTTCCAGAGCTTGCCGAATGATTTCTTGTTCGACGCTCTCGATTGAAAGTCCTTCGGCGGGAAGTTGCAGCAGCACGTTGGCGGCGTGCGCCGGAGGCAAACGAATGTTGTCCGGCAAATCGTCAAGCGTCAACACCTCGCCGGGCGCAAGCACGACCATACGCTCAATTGTATTTTCGAGTTCGCGCACATTGCCCGGCCAAGAGTAAGCGGAAAGCGCGGCGAAGACTTCGCGTTCAATTCGCAATCCTGTGCGTGTGTGGCGTTCAGTGGCGCGCTGCAAAAAATGTTCGGTCAAAAGCGGAATGTCTTCACGGCGCTCGCGTAGCGGTGGCACTTCGATAGGAACGACGGCGAGACGAAAATATAAATCTTCACGGAAAGTTCCATCTGTAACCATCGTGCGTAAATCTCTGTTAGTCGCCGCGATGATTCGCACGTCCACACTTCGCGGCGTGCTCTCGCCCAAGCGCACTATTTCCTGTTCTTGTAGCACGCGAAGAAGTTTAGGCTGCACGGTGAGCGGCAGCGCGCTTATCTCATCAAGAAAAAGCGTTCCGCCGGAGGCTTCTTCAAACTTGCCCTTTGCATCGCTTGTAGCTCCTGTGAACGAACCGCGTTTGTGGCCGAAGAGTTCGGATTCGACGAGTGCTTCGGGTATCGCCGCGCAGTTGACGGCGATGAACGGACTTTGCGCACGCGCGCCCGAAAAGTGAAGTCCCTTCGCGATTAATTCTTTGCCGGTGCCGGACTCGCCCGTGATGAGCACAGTGACATTGGAGTTTGCCGCACGTTCGACGCGATCAAGCGCTGCCTGCATTTTGGCGGACGTGCCGATAACGTTTTCCAGACGGAAACGCTCGTGAATTAATCGCCGGAGTTGACGATTCTCCGAAATAGCAGCGCCAAAGGCGAGCGCCTTTTCAACGGTCAACAAAATCTGGTCACGGTTAAAAGGTTTGGTGATGAAATCGAATGCGCCCGCGCGCATCGCTTCGACAGCCGTCTCGACATCTCCGTAAGCAGTGATAACGACGACCGGCGTCTCTTGTTTGATTGCGCTCACGCGGCGCAGCAGTTCAAGACCGGAAAGATTTGGCATACGCAAATCCGTCACGAGGCACGCCACTTCGCGCTCTGTAAAAATTTCAAGCGCAGCCAGACCGTCGGCAGCGGACAGCACATCGTAGCCGCCTTCACGCAACTGAAATTCGAGCACACGGCGCAGGCTGTCATCGTCGTCGGCAATCAGCACAATTGGCCGTGTCGCGGCAGCGGGCGCGTGCTCCACGTTATTTAATGCGCCTTTCATTGCTCTTCTACTTACATGAAAGGCCGCGATGATGCAACGCTTTGTGATCGGGTGGCGACGGATCGCTTACCGCCCGTTAAATTTTCGATAGCGCGCAAGGTTTCGATGGCTTCGCTGGTGCGTCCCGCCATCACCTGTTCGCTGAAACGCATGTACTGCTGCGCCAATTCGTCAATCGTGCGCGCGTCTTCGCCGATGGCTTCAGCGACACTGCGCGCCAACTCGTCACGAATTACACTCGGACGCCCCTGCAACATTCGCGCGTGGCTCGCAATACGCATCGCAGGGCTGTCAAGCTGCCGATGAAAAGCGATGATCGCGTTTTCGAGCGCGCGCAGTTCACGCTCTCGCCAATTGGAGCGCCACAAAGACCAGCCGAAGGCCGTCGCAATCGCAACGTAACCGCCGCGAAAAAGTAATTGTGTTGCGCCCGGCTGCACAAGCTCTGCGATAAAGCCAGCCGAATGCACATCTGCTCCAAGCCGCGCGTGCATCGCGACGTCCATCACCCACATCGCAAGCCCTAGGCCGAAGCCATAAAGAATTTCTTTGTAACGACGTATCATCTTGATATTTGAGAAAACGAAAGCGGTCGCTAGTACCTTGTCAGTTTAGTGATTTGATAAATGTTCCATCTCGCTGTATTCTTCCAGTATGGCAAGAACAGCACAACTCCTAAAACTATCAAACGACGAACGAAGTTCTTTGACAACCATCTTCC
>JAABUR0100003916.1_pt1 | contig 20358 bp, 19 predicted proteins | sample 5560091 | NCBI WGS metagenome assembly JAABUR01 (sample SAMN10711879, study PRJNA513375) | rock metagenome | isolation source: Antarctica rocks | place: Antarctica: Victoria Land, University Valley sud
GGATTTTGACATGCCGCCCTCGACGGTGGCGACGATTCTCCGGCGCAGATCCTCAGAGTAGGCTTTCATACCGAGCATGATCGCCTTTGGAGGTCTGCGGGTCAACAATTATGGATCCTGCTTTAGTCAGAGAGTTTGGGACGTTTATGGGGTTCCGGTCGGGATCCCGGCCGGAAATGGAGAAGGGAAGTCGGGCCTCAGGCCACCCGGCTCTCGGCGGGCTCCGTCGGTAGCCCGGGCGTGCTACTCCGGCGGATACGCTCCGCGAAGGTCTCCCTGAGACTGCGGTGGGCGCCGTTTAGCGCGCTCACCACGTTGGATTTGTAACATTTGCGCAGTCGGCAGAGCTGGTTGAGAGAGTGAGCTTCGCGTCCGGCAAGCCCGTAGCGAAGCTCCAGAAGCTCGCGATCCTCGGGAGCGAGGTACTCGAGGGCCTCGACCACCAGTCGCGTATCCGCGGACAGTACCGCTTCGTCGCCCGCATGATCCGGAAATGAACGCTCGCCGTCGCTCCGTTCACCATCCGTGTCGGGGGAGGTCTTCCCGGATCCCGCGCGGATCATCTCGGGCCGGATGCTTCTGGCGGCCGTGGACGCGTCCAAGAACACGTACCCGGAGGCGCCGGACAAAACCCGCTCGACCCCCTCGACCCAGGCGAGGTCCACCGGCGGCCCGGAGAACGCGCCGAGGTGGCTGACTAACTCCTCCGGGGTAGGCTTCCGGAGGTGCGCCTGGAAGAACTCGCGTTGGGCGCTGAAATACCGGCAGATGCGCCGCTGCATGTAGTGCGAGAGACGCACCTCCGCCCCGCCCCGCCAAAGAGCGTCGCCCATCTCGCGCTGGATCCACTGCACTGCATACGTCGAAAACCGAAGTCCTTTATCAGCGTCAAAGCGGTCGAGAGCCTTTATGAGCCCCAGCACCCCCTCCTGGACCAGGTCGTCGAGCCCGATTCGGACGGTCCATGACGTACCCTCGTGAAATCCGCGTCCGCGCCGGTTCAGCTCCCTCTTGGCCTCGCGCAAGACAAGGGCCAGGTTGTGCTTGATGATCTTGTCACGTGCCGTGGCATCACGGCCGGACTGGTAGAGTAGTATCAGGCGTCGTTCTTCGGTTCTTGAGAGGATCCGGTGTTCGAAATCCAGCACGCTCTCCGGCAGCGCCTGGTGGCCCGCGCCTGTCACCGGACGCTCCGTATGAAGCTGACCCGCCCGTAGCCGGTATAGGAATCCCTGCCCGACGGGCCGACGTCCACGGCCGCATACCGTCCGCCAGAAGAATCGGCGAGACTCGGCACTGCGCCGCCGTGGTCTGTGACCGGGGCGCTTTCCTGGGCCCCGGCAGCGTGTCCACCGAAAGTCAACGAGAGAGCCGCGAACACGCCAAACAGAAAAGGGTACGTTATTTGCGCCGGCGGCTGCGGCAGGCACCGGGCCTCCAAGATAGAATGCGAGCGTCGCAAGGACTAGCCTCCTTGTGTCCGAGGCCGGAGCGGTCCGAGTGATCTTCCCGGGTCCTTTGGACCGCCCGGCTGGTTTTAGTTACGAGGATCTCGCAGATTAGGCTTCCGCCTCAACCTCCGATCTGTCCAAAGGCCATACCCCGGCGTGTCTTGAGTAGCGCGGGTGAAACAGAGTGAGAGCTTTTCTATAAAGGCTGGCTAGGGTCTCCATGGTTACAAGGGTCCATCCACTCCTCAAGCGGAACGCCCATAACCTTGGAGATTTGGTAGATCTTGGTGAAACTTGGCTCCGCGATAAATCCGCGCCGGAGCTCGCTGACGTAATGCCGGGTAACAGCACCCTCAGTCGCCCGCTCAATGGCGGCACCACTCCAGCGCGATCCGTCATCTCTGTGATAGCGATCCAACAAACCGTCGAATGTTCTGGCCCAGTCTTGCACTGGCGCAGATTTAACAACGTTGCGAGCTTGTCGTACAACATGTTAGGCATAATGTATGATGTATCGCACATATTGTAAACTGTATCTCACAATTAGAGAGCGGATGGCGGATGTAAGGAGGCGCACGAGCTTGAGATCAGCCACAGATGTTAAGGCTGGTGTGAGCCGATATGTCGAACCGTCCAGGAGCATGGGCAGCATCTTAGCGAGAAGGTTTTGTGAGATACACTGTACAAAGGGACGGAACTTGTGCCCGAAAGGGCAATGCAATTGGTTGCCGATTCGGTCGGGTGGCAGCCTCTGGAGTCGCGTATTAAGCATGGTGTATGGAACATGAAGCCTCTTCCATGGTTTTATGATGGTAAGTCGAGCATTGCCCGAAAGGGCAAAAGGGTTGCCCGATCGTACATAGAATTTATTTTGGGGTTCGCTTATATTTATTGTATTCAAAGCGTCGAGAGGGGTTGTGAGGGATGAGAATGTATCGCTGGGCAGACATGAATAGGCTTGAGAGGACATTTCATGCACAGCAGCGGGTTCTCTGTTGGGGAGTGGCGGTCGTAGTAGCGGCGCTCTTTTCGTGGTGGGTCTTCATCAGCGCGCCAGCCTGGGGCGAGGAGAGCTCGGCGTGTCAGCAGTACGATTGCGGGGAGAGTACAAGCCTCACACCAGCCCCAGAGCAAGCGAGCCCGGCCGACGGGATCGGGACGGGCAGCCTGGAGACAACGAGTGGGCCATCAACTGAAGATGGTGTTCAGGATGGTATCCAGGATGGTATCCAGGATGGTGCGAGCGTCCCAGAAGAATCTATTCCAAGCGAGAGCACTACCTCACAGGACAGTACGAGCCCTGAAGCCAACACTATACCGGAGAGCACTGGGGCATTAGAAGGAATCACGTCTCCCGAAGAAACTACGACCGTGGATAAAGCAGAAGTGACGGAAGAGACTACCTCTACGGAAGAGACGACCTCATCGGCGGAGGATAGTAGTTCGAGACCAATTCCATACTATCCGTATGACGGAGAACCCTGTCAGAAGAAAGATTGCGGGTTGGGTTTCGCGGAGCCGTCGTTGGTATGCGCCTACTACGAAACGGCATCCGGCAAGCAAGTGGTTGGGTGTTCAGAAACCAGACCACAGAAGCAAAATGGCTGCTACGAAATGACGTTTTGGACGTCGGACGGAAGATTGTACTCGGATTTAGATACGTGTTCCAGCGAAAAAGTTTACGCCCCACCAGAGCCTCCCGACGGAAAATTCCGGTATTGGGATCCTAAGAGTGAGGAGGATTTTGGTTTTAGCTTCGCACCACAGATGCACACGTGCTATAGAGGAGCTCCGGATTGCGGGCTTTCGGACAAGGTGCCTGATGGCTGGGGGTGCTACGCCTTCTTTGGAACGATTCATGGTACGGTGCGGGGATGTATAGACGAAGACAAACTCCGCACATTTCCCCAGAGCGCATGCGTGAACGTGCGACTCTTCGATGAAGCGAGCCGACCAATTGGGACGATGAGGCGCTGTCCAGAGGTCGCGGCCACAAAGCCCTGTGGGGCGAATAAGTGCGGGGAAGCGAGCGAAGTGCCGAAGGACTGGAAATGCGCCCGGATCAGGTACACATTCGGCGATCTGTACGGCTCGTATAGCAGGGTAGAAACGCGCTGCGAGGACCCCATCTACAGGACTTCAGCAGCGAAAAAGGTGCCGGACAAGAATTGTGTGCTCCTATTTGATGATACGGGCAGGCAGGTTGGCGGCTATAGCTGTGATGGCACATCACCAGGGAGTCGAGATCTGGGGAGGTCTGCGACGAAGGACGCGTTTGCGGCCGACGATACTCTGGACCCGAAACCTCAAAAGCACGAGAAGGAACCTGAAGGTAGTACCCCACCAGAGGATAGCGGCGGATCCGGTGGATCCGGCGGAGGCACGGTTCAGAATGTTCAGAATGGCGGCGTAGCCGTAGAGCCGCGGAAGACGAGCGAAGACCCAGCCGAATCGTCCGGGGGCGGCCGCGAGTCTGACGGAGGTGCTGCAAACGGCAGCGAGGGCGCGGGGGTTGAATCCCGGTCGTCGAATTCGGACGCGCCTCCGGTAAGGGATGGACATACTGCGGGCACGCCCTCTTTCGTTGAGGCTGCATTCAAGAGCGTGGACGTTAATTCCGGGGGAGTCATCGAGCGGTTGCGCGTCCTTGGACACAAGAGTGAGGGAGCAATACAGGCAGTTGTCGGTGAGGCTATAGGCGGGCAGCCTAGTAGTGATGGAGACGCTGATAAGACAAATCAGAAGAACGCAGAGGCCCGGATACTGAGGGACGACCACGTTAAGAGTGAAGATCGGCCCTACGCGCTCGCGTCCAGTGAGTCAGGGACAGTATCAGAGGCGCTTGGGATGGCTCCACCGGCGGCGCTGGCGCGATCTGTGTTGGGTTCGTTTGAGGGGAGGGCGCGTGGTGCAGCGCTGCCGCTCGGCGGCGGTCTGCTTGTGGCCGCTGGACTGATCGTTCGACGAAGGCTAATGGGATGAGTGGTTGGGAATTAGGTCCTTACCGGGCAAGGTGGCGCTGGTCAGCGCTACCTCTGCTAACCACCCGCAAAGCGTTAGTAGCGGGGCGAACAGTTCTGTTGGCTCTCGTACCGGGTATTGTAGTTGGGATTGCAAGCATTTGGTTTGTCTACGCACTCGTCTTTGGATACTATGTGGTTACTCCAAACGGGATGGAGCAGCGCGGTGCAGCTGCGGCGCTTGCCCTGGGGTGGTGGCCGTCGGTATTCTTCATCTTCGGCGTGTTGGCGGCGTCGTACTTTGGCGCACACCGGGTCAGATTCGGGGGCTTCACGTTTGGGATGCTCGTAGGGATTGTTGCCGCAGCCACACACCAAGCAATAATCTTTGTTGGATACCCTCCTCTCGTACCCCAGGAAGCGCTGTGGCAATTGTGTCTTGGTGTGGGCGGAGGTCTTGCGGGCGGGTGGTTGGGCAGCGACGACGCCTCCCGGATCGCGGCAAACGAGAAAGCCCTGTTTAAAGGGCTTCAGGATATGGCCGGCGCTCTCACGCCCACGGCTACCGCGAGGGCTGTCGTCACGGCTCTTGGCGATCTTCCGGTAGCGGGGATCGGGCTGTGGAGTACAGGCCCAACAGACGATCGGAACGTTGGTGATGCAACGGCTGTCTGGTCGGAGAATGGGGTAGGTGTTTTCGATCCTCGCGCACTCCTGGATGGCGCTGCAGATGGGTGGAGCGCGGGCGCGCCCAGGACAGTATTCGCAGCCATGCTGCCGGAGAAGAAGCGCCAGGCGTGGAAGGAGCAGGGCGTGAGTTCGGCATTTATAGCTCCGCTTGTGTCCATAGGAGACGCAACCTCGGGACTTGTGGTGGTTGGATTCAGGACCCATCGGCTGCTCTCACCCAGGGCGCGGCGACGGGTCCGTTCCGTACTCGCGGCGGCATCACTGGCACTGGAGAAGCTAGACGCATGGAATGTCAAGCGGGATCAGGACAAGAGGCTCGGTACGATGGAGGAGCGGGAGCGCATCGCACGCGAAGTTCACGACTCGCTTATCCAGTACATGACCGGGGCGGCAGGTCAGTTGGACGCGGCCGATATGGCTCACGAGATGGGCGACTCGAAGACTCGCGAGCGATGCGTGGCGGCTTCTCGTGAAGCCTTGGATCTTGCGGGGAAAGAAGCCCGGCGACTGGTTAGGGCGCTCAGGCCCGAGGCGTTGGACGGCTCGTCGCTTCCGGAGGCGCTTAAAGTGCTTGCCGTAAGACTCTGCGGCTCTTGTTCGATCGAAGGGGCGACCGAGGTTTCGGGAGTTGTGCGAACGTTAGAGCCGGATATTGAGCATGCGTTATTTCGTGTAGGGCAAGAGGCTCTTACGAACGTGGGCAAGCATTCCGGTGCCTCGCGGGTAAAGGTCACGCTTTCGTATGAGGAGGATCTCATCAGACTCGTCGTGGCAGATGACGGAATCGGGACTGAGCCTACGGGAGAAATCAAAGCCCGGGATGAGGGAGGCTTCGGGATGCGAACGATGCGCGAGAGAATCGAAGGCAGCGGCGGCCGTTTCAGGATCGCCGCTGCGAAAGATGGAGGAACTGTGGTGGTAGCCGAAATGCCAGACGCGCGAGCCCAAGGCAGGGAAGCTGTATGCTAGGCTCAAAGACGGTCAAGATCGGTAAGGGCGGGAGTGATGCTGGCGATGGGATGATCCGGGTATTGCTTTGTGAGGACCACGAAGTCGTGCGTAGCGCCCTCGTGTCGATGCTCGCCCTGCTGCCCGACATCGAGGTCGTGGCAGAGGCGTCGGACGGTGCGGAGGCGATCGTGCTGGCTCAGTCAGTTCAGCCCGATGTGATTGTTATGGATCTGGAGATGCCGGGGACGAGCGGGTTCGAGGCGATTGGAAGGATTCGCGAGAACGACCCCGGCGCCAAAATCCTTGTTCTGAGTGCGTATGACGCTTCCTCAGATGTTCGCGGCGCCATCGACGAGGGGGCCACAGGGTACATAATAAAGGGCTCACCGAAGGAGGAATTCTTTCAGGCTATACGCGACGTTGCCGCTGGGGGATCGCGGTTCTCTCCGAGTACCGCCTCGCGCCTGTTACACATAAACCGGCATCCGCAGGGTACAGAGATAGACGAGCGGGAGCTAACGATATTGCGCATGGTTGCCGAGGGCAGCACCAACAAGGAGATAGGGGCAGCGCTGCATAAGTCCGAGCGGACGGTGAAGGCCTATGTGGGCCAGCTTGCTATGAAACTGGGAGTTACAAGGCGAGAGCAAGCAGCGGCTATAGCCATCCAGCGGGGCCTTATCCGTATAGACGACCCGGATAGAGACTTTGGTTAACACCAGCGGATAATAGCATGGCGACGACATCGGATCTCCACGCTTACGTCCGAGGGGGTATTAGTACAAATGGGCTTGAAATCTTGTAACGATAGCGTACCCGTAGGCGATGGGAAGGTAAGCTGAGGCTATGGCCGGTAAGGGACTGCCAGGACCACGGCGGATCATCTCCGATGAGGTCGAAGAGCTACTACGTGAGCAGCACCGGGAAAGTCCCTACCTGACGCTCGCCGAGCACCGCGACTTGCTTGAGTCGAGTAGTGGGATAAAAGTCTCTGTACCTACCCTGAGTAACCATTTCCGGAGGCTGGGCCTCCCCGTGGGGAAGATGGCGGCCCTTGAGAGGGTGCTAAGGGAGCAGGTGAGGCTTCACCCTCACCTCACGCTCGAAGAGCATCAGAGGTTCTTGAAGAAGGATCATGGCGTCAGCGCGTCGATCAGTACGTTGAGCGTTACCTTCGAGCGTTTGGGCCTCCGGAAGGTGAGCCAGACGAAACTGGAAGAGCAGCTTCGGGCGCAGTACCTGGAGAACCCTGACCTGAGTGTAGACGAGCATGTCCGCCTCATCGAAGAGAACAGCGGCGTCAGCCGGTCTTACAACACTGTCAGGGACACATTCGAGCGGCTGGGCCTTCCTTTGCGGCGTGGCCCCCGCACGGGTAAGGCACAGCTCCTTGCCGAGCTCCTCCCAGAGCAGATCCGAGCTCATCCAGTAGCCACCGTGAATGAGCATATTCGTTTTTTCGAGGACGCTCACGGTGTAAAGGTCTCCTACCATTGGATGAGACAGGCGCTTAACGACCTTGGGGTTGATCTGAACCCAATCTCGGGGGGGCGTAAGCATGAAGCACTCCTGAAATTGCTGCCGGAGCAGCAGGAAAACAACCCGGAGTTGACGATCCAGGGACACCGGGAGCTGCTGAAGAAGAAACATGGCATTGAGGTGGGATACACCACGATCCAAGGGGCTCTGGCCGAGCTTGGCATAGAGGTCCGGCGTGGCCGGCCGGGACGCCAGGCCGCTTCGCGCGAGACGCATAGCACAGCAAAATAATAGGTCTAAAGGTGGGGTTTCAGGTCGGCATCTCTGGCTACCGCGCCAGGTTCGGCCACCAACCTAAGATGAGCGGCCCTACCTCACGCGCCTGTAGCCGACCCAGCCTCCGACCGCGTTCTTGACATCGCTTATGGACACATACCTGACCTTGTCACCTGGTACCGTAGCCTTTATCGCCTGATCGGGACCGGTATAGATTCCTACGCTTCGCACGTCATTAGGACCACCGCCAAAGAATACGAGGTCCCCGTGCGCGGGCGACGATACCTGTGTGCCGGCACCCCACTGATCGGCGGCCGTGCGGGGGATGGTGATGTTGAATTTGTCGTACACGCTCATCGTGAGTCCCGAACAGTCCACACCGCTTTTTGTTGTTCCGCCATATAGATAGGGGGTGCCGAGCCAAGTCTTCGTCTCACTCACGATTCGGTCGCCAAGGGTCGAAGTGCTCGTTGTGGTGGTTGTCGTGGTATACCGCACGACTTTGACGGCGTCGGCGACTATATAGCCGGCGCGTCCGGTCGTACTCGCCAGTTGGATCTTCCATCCGTCGCCAGCGGACATGTGGTAGACGCCTAACCTGACCCACTGACCGCCGTTGGTCCGCTCGCTTACGGACTTTGCTTTCCATCCGTCGGTGGTTCTTATGCCGAAGTGAGCGCCTGCCGTGTAGCCGGGGTCCGCTGGCCAGCGAGCGTAGACGACATAACGAGCCTCTACGGGAATGTTGACCTTCCAACGGGCATTTCCGGCAGCTGACGAATGCTTCTTTAGAACCCTATAGTTCCTACCGACGTGCTGGGCATCCCAGGAACTCGAGATCCAACTGCGTGAGGCATAGAAGCGGTTGGCGGTTGTGTTATCCACCGTCTGCGTGTAGGGGGTGGCCGAATGTGCCGGGGAAGCGACGAGCAAGGTAAACCCGAACGAAAGCGAAATCCCGAAAAAAACTACGATTGATGCTATGGCGGTCCTGCGCAACGTATCCCCCCTCAGAGTATGTAACCGCGTTGGGGGCTATTATGTTACATTCGGTCGCTAATTGCACTAGTTTTTTAAGAAATGATTACACAAGGTTCGTTACTGTAAGGGATTTTAGTGGTCGGTACGCTCGCGGCGTAGGCACTAATGCAGATTTCGAGGGGAATGTGTAGCATGATGAATGTCCCCTCCTTGTAGCAACCGCCCTTATGTTTTGATGCGTGGCATTATGCCAGCCGGTAGCACTGGTTGCAATGGCTTGGCGGCACGCGATCATGCTGGAGCCTGTCGAGGTAAGCATCATCTGATACTCAACGCTCTAGGCACAGTAAAGGCTCGCCTAAAACGGCCAAAACGACAGCCGGTCCCGACCGCTCCGGAAAAACCATCCCAAACTTATTCTCACTCGCACACTTTGCGAACTGTAAAACCACGGCCGGGAAAGGGGTGAGAGCGTTATGCTTACGGACTACTACCTGGAACACCTGAGGAGCAGGGTGGCATCGCTGCTGGAGGCGGAGATCTCCGCAGGTGCCAGGGGCTCATACGGTGAAGCCACCGAGATCAACGAGAAAAGGTGCGCCCTCCAGCGCCAGATAGACGACCATCTCTTCTGGCGTTCGTTCGCCTCACCTTTCGCCAGGACCTCCGTCCCCCTGTATCCCTCCGCCGGAAGCCCAGCTTGAGCGTGCTCGAAACTCCGCCGGGCGTAGCCGAGGGTGCGCAAGCGTCAGACCACGCCCGCTGCATGCAGAGCCTCCTCTGGCATCCAGCCAACCTGAACACCCGAGATATACGGGTTTGGGACCTCATAGCCCACGGGGTCCGCGACGTCGAGATTATGGCAGAGACCCTCTCCGTCCATCGGGTGAGTATCAGCCGCTGCATAACGACCCTTTGCGAGCAAGGACTCATGCGACGGACCGCTGAACAGGGTAGGGATCACGGCAGATACGAACGCTTCGGTTACGAAGCCCTCGACCCGAACGGTAACCCCCATGTTCCGTGAACGTCACCCCGTCTACCTTACCGCAGCCCTCATCCCGGAGGAACATCGTTCGCCAATTTGCAGGTATTTTTTCGCCCGGCCGTGTAGCGTTTCCGCTACACGGCCGTTTGCAGGTCAAACTTGGAGAATGGTGACCCCTAGTGGAAGAGATGGTGACCTCCAGTGGAAGAAGCGTCCTCCGTGTAGCATTTTTGTTACACGATTTTTGCAGGTAGAACAGCGCAAATGGTGACTCCCAGTGGAAGGAATGGTGACCTCTAGTGGAAGGGTCCTACCCGAGACCTCACTCACTCTGTCCGGAACCCGGAGGGCAATCGGACAAACTGGCTGCAAACCGACAGTTTTCTTGGAACAGTTTCGAGGACGAGGACGACGAGCGGGCTACACGATCAGATGGTGACCCCTAGTGGAAGAGATGGTGACCCCTAGTGGAAGAGATGGTGACCCCTAGTGGAAGAGATGGTGACCCCTAGTGGAAGAGATGGTGACCTCCAGTGGAAGAGATGGTGACCCCTAGTGGAAATAAATGGTGACCTCTAGTGGAAATAAACAGCCTATTTTACCTGCAAATTCGCATGTTTTTTCCGGAGAACACCGGGTCGCGTATGTAGTGTATGTCATGTTAATGTTTTTGTATGTTAAACAAGGAGGATAGATTTTGACCAGACCAGCGGGGGCGGAGATCCTGACGTTGTTTGGATCTGATGAAGCCTTGCAACCTCAGCTTATACCGGTTGAGATCAACCTGGAGGGCTTTCCGCTTTTTTCGCGGCAGAAGACGCCTGAGGGAAATGCGCTGGAGGTACGTCAGAGCATAAGCACCGACAATGGGCAGCGTCTAAATCAGCTCTGGCGTGTGACATCCTCAGCGGACTTTTCTCTTCCGGGAACATATGATGAAGACGTTTTCGTCGGGGTAATGGCTTTGGTCAAACGGCGTGGGGGCATGCCGAAGGACGGTAAGATACGTTTTTCGACTTATGAGCTATTGCAGGCTCTGGGGAAGAGCAAGAAAGGGACCGCCTACAAGAAACTCCGGCAGTCGCTCGATCGGATCGCTTCGACAATCTACTATTCCGAAAATGCGTTCTTCAACGTCGAGGACGAAAGCCTCGAAACATATCGTTTCACTCTGTGGACGATCCACTTCTCGCGGGCGAGGGGCAGTGATGGCCGGGCGGCGGAGCATCACACGCTGAAGTTCGACGACATCATAATCCGCTCGTATAACGCCGGCTACCTAAAGCTGCTGGATACGGATCTGTACTTCGCGCTGAAGATACCGCTCGCCAAGGCGCTCTACCGGCTTCTTGACCAGAGGCGTAGGGAGTCAATGGGATGGTCCGTAAACGTAAGGGAGTTGCGCGATCTCCTGGCGATGTCAAAGAGCTATGGCGCCACCTCACGGATCTGGGAAGTTCTTGCGCCCGCCCACCGGGCTCTGAAGCGTGAGAAGTATCTGCAGAGCGCGGTACTTGAGGGAGATACGGCACGTTACAAGATACATCCGGACTTCGCGCGCGACTGGTTCCCTCAAGAGGAACTAACCGCCTCGTTGAGGGAACAGGCGATCACCGCGCTCGTGGACAAGAACGTGTGGCCGGATCGCGCCCGCAAGCTGGTAGACCATTATGGCCCGGAGAAGGCCTTCCACGTCCTCGACGTCCTGAGCGTGCGGGGCAACCTCGAAGCAAAGAGCAAGCCGGGGGCTTACATTGCGCAGGTGGTCGAAAACGGTGATGCTGGGGAGCTCGCGGAGATGGCCCGCTTCGTCGCATCGCGTACAGCGGGCGGGGATTCATCACCCGAAGACGCCGCCGCGGGGAGACTTTCCGGTGGAGAGAATCCTACCCTGGAGCAGGACAGCGATTCTATTGGGGACTTGGAGGATCAAACCCCGCTCGAGCCTCGGTTTGAGCTGGATCCCGCCGCCCAGGATCTCTTCACCGAGGTCCTCGCCGATCTGAGTGGGGAAGGCGAGGGCGAGATCGACGAGACCTCCCTCTCGGTCTGGTTCGACGAAACTTTCCCAGCCGCCCTTGACGACCAACACCTCACCATCCTTGTCCCGAACACCTTCGCCCAGGACTACATAAGAACCCGCTTCAAAACCAAAGTAGAAGCCTCCCTAAAGCGCCTCCGCGGCCACGACATGGAACTAACCGTTGAAGTAAACCAAACTACCCATAATACCCACAGGTAGTTCTTCGTGTAGGATCTATGGCTGGTCCCTCTCTTGTCGGCTGTTTCTGGATGCTTATTCCGTACGTGTCCTTTGTTGCTTTCGTTATCGCTGCTTGCTCTGCTTCCTTTTCTTTTGCCTATGTTCTGGTTTCAGGTCTCAACCTATGGTGGTCTCTCCTGAGAGTATTATGTGGTCTTAACCCATATCACAGCGCTCCTGGATTATCCGGGTCCAATTGGGGCATATTGCTCCCGACCGGACGGGGCAAACCGTCCCAAACTCTTCTCTGGAACGCCAGCCGGTACACGAGCGGAGCGAGGAGGCCACGTGGCGCTCAGGACGAAACTAATCTTATTGGGCGCGATGTTCGTCACGACGGCCGCCCTGATACTCCTCTCGCGTCTTGGAGAGGGCGTGCAACAGGGAGCGGGCCAACAGGTTCCCGCCGCCCGGCCCCCAGAGAAGGCCCAGGACGCGGTCGTGAAGGAGCCGCCAGAGCAGGCGCGACCGACCATGGAGATCACTTACACTTTCGACGCCTCAGACCCTCGGAAGCTGGTCGGCTACTCAGACGCCGTGTTCACCGCGACCGTACTCGCCCGCGTCGGAGATAAGCCCTTAAAGACGACTATCCCAGACGATCCCGGCCAGCCTCAGGCCCAGTACGAGGTCAGGATCACCAACGTCGTAAAGAGCGGGAAGGGCCCGGCTGCCGTCGGCGCCGACCAGCGAGCGACGGTCAACCAGATGGGCGGGACCGATCCAAAGACCGGACAGGAGATCGCGGTAGTTCCGGGAGGCGCCTCCGTCGGGAGCTCCCCCGACCAACCACTCAAGACCGGGGCCGAGTACCTGCTCGCAACCCACTACAACACTACCCAGCACTGGCACGATATTAGCGCCCAACCCTTCGGCGACATCCCACTCACCTCAAAGACCGAACGCCAGAGACTCCTGGCCGCCTTCCACGCGGCCCACGAAAACGAGACAGACTCACTCGAACAGTAATGCGGACAAGATAGGAGATCGGCTGTGTTGAGGTTCATACAGGACGGTAGGCTGGGAGCGGGGGATAGGGTGCGGGGATCGACGGCGTACGGCCGGCCACGGCCGTATGTTGCGACTTCGCCACGCTGCTCTCTTTGGGGCGGCTCGCGGCGCTGCCTTCCAGCGAACGCCAAGGCGATGATGCGCTAGAAGTAGATCTGGTAAGTAGGAGGGAAAGACCCCATGAGAGACCGCTACGTCGTAATCGTCACGCACCAGGACTCGGGTAGAGCGTCTACGAGTTGGCCCGCGCAAACGGCCCAAACGAAGCGCTCGTCATCCTGAGCGAAGCGGCAAGGCTCCACCCGGAGCCGCACTTCACCCACCACGCCCTCGAATCGCTTACCAGGGATACCTAAACACCTCACAGGTAGCGCCGGTAGCCGGGGCGCTCCACGAGTCCGAAGACGTAGATCGCGACCGCCGAGAGCTCGTGGCCGCCTGAACGAACGAGGAAGCCCCCGAAGCAGCGGAGGACCCGGACGGGCGAACACGAGACCACCGAGGTACCCGCTTCCCGCGGAGACCTTCCCCAACAGGTGAGGAAGGCCCCGCAAGAGAGCCCTACACGAGGAGAGAGCCAATGTAGCAGCCACCACACAACCACGCCATCAAAAGAACGCGCCGGGAACGCCCGGCCTCACCGCATAGCACCTCGCATAGCATCGCCAAAGACGTCCACGACCACCACGCAATCGCCTCAATGGATCCACGGACCACGGACCCACAGAGGCTCCCAAACGAAAGGAGCCACTACCAATGGCTAACTACAACCGAGTAATCCTCGGCGGCAACCTCACCACCGACCCGGAGCTCCGCTTCACGAACTCCGGCAAGGCCGTCTGCGACTTCAGCCTCGCCATCAACCGGGGCCGCAAGAACAAGGACACCGCCGACTACTTCCGGGTCACCGCCTGGGAGGAGCTGGCCGAGACAGTAGCCAACTACAAGGAGAAGGGCCATCCCGTCCTCGTCGACGGCCGCCTCCAGTACTCCGCCTGGGAGAACGCCGAGGGCCAGAAGCGCTCCAGGGTCGAAGTAGTCGCCGAGAACATAGGCTACCTCGGCAACAAAGGCTCCGCCAGCGGCTCCGCAAACGGCGCCGCCAGCGCTTCCAAGAGCGCCAGCGCGAACGGCTCCTCCAGTGGGGACGTCTCCACGGCCACAGCTGTCGCGGACGACGACGAAGATTTCGACGACATCCCATTTTGAGTGCGATCCGTTCTCTCGAAACCCGCGAAAGCAGGGGAAAGGGAGGCCCAAATGTAACACACATTTTGGGTAACTTGAAGCTCGACGTTGGGTGAGGCGAAAGCCAATCCCCAACCCCCAGGTGAAAGGGAAATGCGCTGCCCCCGTTGGTGCGAATGACCATCAACCCGACGAAGCGGGGCAGAAAGCGGGTAACCCGGAGTCCGACCGGGAACCCCCGCAAGCAGGTAGCCACGAGCAGCGAAAGCAAACGCACTAGCCTTCGTTAGGATGAACAGGCCCCAAACGCGGACTGATGGGCCTGGTCCAAAACGGACAAGGATGAGAGAGCCCGGCGTCCTTAGAAGCGACCGGGGTTCACCCTCTACAAACCCGGAGGAGTGGTGCGGCTCTACAGCTACGTAAAACGAGCTTCAGGAACGGAGTAACCGGCACGTCCGCTCTCTCGGTCGGTGGTCAGATCGGGAGCAGGTAGTCAGCCGCAAGCGGCGCGCCGGAAGGATTGCCTAAGAAGCCAATGCCACCGGGAAAGCCGGTGGATATGCTGACGTAGGCACGGCAAAGCGGAAGGTAGAGACGCAAGTAGGAGTCAAAGCTATGAACACGGTCGAGCGGCAAAACCGACCCGAACCGATGTATGGATGGAATGACTTACCCTGGAGAGAGATCGAAGGGCGTGTCTTCAAGCTCCAAAAACGCATCTACCGAGCCTCACGCCGTGGCGATGTCGAGGCGGTCCACAAGCTCCAGAGACTGCTGATGAATTCCTGGTCCGCCAAGTGCCTCGCCGTTCGGAAGGTTACCCAGGACAACCGCGGAAAGAGAACAGCCGGAGTGGATGGGGTGGCATCTCTAACCCCCAGACAACGGCTGAAACTCGCCGAAGGTTTAGCCCTCAAAGGGAAGGCCCGACCCGTAAGAAGAGTTCGGATTCCCAAACCCGGCTCCAAAAACGGGGAAACGAGGCCGCTGGGTATACCCACGATGCACGACAGAGCACTTCAAGCCCTGGCAAAGCTCGCCCTGGAACCCGAATGGGAAGCCAGATTCGAGCCTAACAGCTACGGCTTCAGACCGGGACGCTCATGTCACGACGCGGTAGAGGCGATCTTCGCGAGCATCCGCTACTTACCAAAGTACGTGCTGGACGCGGACATCAACAAATGCTTCGACCGCATAGACCACCAAGCTCTACTCGGCAAAATCTCGACCTACCCGAGCTTGAGAAGAGTAATACGAACCTGGCTCAAAGCTGGGATCATGGACGGGGCCAACCTCTTCCCAACGGAAGAAGGAACTCCACAAGGAGGGGTCCTGTCTCCCCTGCTCGCCAACATAGCCCTACACGGGCTAGAGCAAGCGGTGGAGTCGGCGTTTCCCAAAGTCATCTACAGAAACGGAGGAAAGATACAAAGCTGGCGGCCAAGAGTCGTCAGATACGCCGACGACTTCGTAATACTCCATCGAGACCTTGAGGTAATAGAGAGAGCCAGAGAAATAGCGCAACAGTGGTTGAGGGACATGGGTCTGGAACTGAAACCCAGCAAGACGAGCGTCACCCACACCCTGCACCCGTGCGGAGGAAAAGTGGGATTCGACTTCCTCGGGTTCAACATCCGGCAATTTCCAGTAGGAAGGAGCCACCGTGGGACCACGGGAGGTCGCGGCCAAGCCTCGTTGGAATTCAAGACCATCATCAGGCCCAGTACCGAGGCCGTAAAACGCCACTACAAGGAGATGGCACGAGTAGTAAACGCTCACAAAGCCGCGCCTCAAGGAGCACTCATCGCGAGGCTCAACCCGCTGGTAACGGGGTGGCGCAACTACTACTCGACGGTCATCTCCAAGAAGGTATTCAGCAAACTGGATCATCTGGTTTGCAGGAAGCTCCTTCGCTGGGCAAAACGTCGTCATCCCCACCAGTCCCGAAGGGCAACGGTACGCAAGTATTGGACCCCGGAACAGACTCCCAAGTGGGATTTCAGGGCAAAGGACGGCACGAGGCTCAAACCTTACGTCGATGCTCCCATCAAACGGCACACCAAAGTTGAGGGAGACCGCAGCCCCTACGACGGCGACTGGGTCTACTGGACGACCAGACTAGGCAAAAACCCGCTGATCTCTCCGAGGACAGCAACCTTGCTGAAGATACAGTAGGGCAAATGCCTCTGGTGCGGACTCAACTTCAAACACGGAGACGTTGTAGAAACCGACCACATCATCCCCCGCTCTAAGGGCGGAAGGAGTCTATACAAGAATCTGCAACTTCTTCATGGACATTGCCACGACCGTAAAAGCGTAAAGGACAAACCCTATAGCGCAGGAGGCGCCTATGACAGAGGCCGCGTTGTTGAGGAGCCGTGTGAGGCGAAAGTCTCACGCACGGTTTTGAAGACGAGTCGTTCGGGTGACCGTGCGACTTAGTTTAACGGGGCCTGTTAGCACAGTGATGTGGTAACGCTGGTATCTCCAGGGCGTGGGGCCTCTTCACGGAGGCTCCGCGCCCTTTTTTTGTCCGCGGCGGGAGGAGCCGTTTCGAACCAAGCGGCAGCCGTCTCTGGACCTCCTCTTGCTTACGCAGAAGGTCCAGAGCACGAAAGAGGAGGACGCCGTGGAGACGAAGGTGGATGGACGGATAGAGTATAGGGAGCGGGAGGAGGCGGACTTCGGCTGCCCTGGCGGCCACGAAGGGACGGAGCTCTTGTCGCCGGACGAGGTGGAGATCTCCGGTGAGGAGCTCGAGGCGCTACTCGTGGACGACTTCGTGGACGGATACCACGAAGGTCCAGTCTGGCTCGCAGAGGAGCTCTATTCCTCCGCGCTCTGGGAAGCTCCCCTGGTCCCGGTAGAGTCGGTGGACCAACCCGCTGTACGCCTCTAGGAGGCGCTGCTTTGAGCGCTTCGGCGAGCGCCCCGGTTACGGCCGCCTCGGAGAAGGCGCTGGTCGAGTGCGGCCTGTGTTTCGACAGGCGGATCTATCGCGACGACGGCCCCGACGCGCCTCCCCGGTGGGAGGAATGCCCGCGCTGCCACGGAGAAGGGAACTTCCTGAGCATCATCTACGCTCCGCGCCTCGTACGGCCGCTCGTCCGTTGTGCTCGTACAGCGACGCGCACAGCGAAACAGGAAGGGGGGAGAGGAGCGATGAGTGCTAACACCGAGTGTTGGGTCTGCGGCAGGTCCGGCAAGGACCAGTTTGGAACGCCGGTACGCAAGAAGTACGGCGAGGCCCACGCCGCCTGTAGTGCGGCTCTGGGCGAGCTGCTCAAAGAACCATTCCGTCCGTGGCCGGAGATGGTCGAGCAGCCGTGGGCTGAACCGTAGGCCGAGGACGATGAGGACCTGGCACGGTCCGAAGCGAACCCGGTGGAAGCGCGGAGGATCGACTCCGCTACAGCCGAAGAGTTGGGGCGCATCCTGGAACTCAGGCTCCGCTCGGAAGAGGACGAGGACCTGGACGCCGAAGGGCTCTCGCGGTGGATGGACTACGAGCTCGCGGCGCTCGAAGCCGGCCTGGACCCGGACGCGCCGGTCCCGGAGATCGCAGAGTCCGTAGCGGCCGGAACAAAACGGGTAGAGAAAGGGAGGGCGGCATGACCGCTTTGGCCGTGGAGACTACGAGCTACTTCGGTCTGCTCGAGGCCGCAAGGGACGACCCCCAGGAGGGCGCTCCTCTAGGAGCGGCGGGTGGAGGAGGTCTTCGGCGCCCTCTACGGCCGGAGGAGGACGGTTAAGTCGCTCGAGACTAAGGAGGCGTCCCGGTAGGGGGCTGGCGGTCGACATCCGACGGCGCGAGAACGGTGGGGGAGGGGTCGTCATCCTTGCGATGGGGCTATCCCGAAGAAGCAAGGAGATCTCCCTCACGGTCGTGAGAGAGTCGGGGCGTCCGGGAGGCACGGTCCACACGAGCCACCATCCCGAGGCCGCGCTCGCCCCGATCGACTACTACGGCCAGGGACGCTAGAAGCTCCGCCGCCGAGGACCTGCTGTCCGAGGCTGCCGGATGGCTCTTCGACGATCCGCGCGGCGAGGAAGTCCCCGAGGAGCGCCTTGACACCTTCCGGGAGATCCGCGACGAGATAGAGTTCAAGATAAAGGACTGGCTGGAGCATCCCGAGGAGGAGCTTGAGAGGCTCAAAGAGGAGCGATAGCGCGAACACCCCACCGGACAACCCTCGATGACCGCATGGGCATTTACTCCTCTTCGATCTCCCAAGATGTAAATTATGTCACATGAAGAAGAGAAACGTCATCTACAAGATCTGCGGTCTATCGCCGCCGTACCCTTGATCCCAGGCACTCGGAAAATCCATCGTTTGACGGTACGCGGTCTCGCCGCTAAGAGCCACTAATATCGAAGTAGGGCGTGGCCGTGTAGAGGACGTAGGCGGCCACGGCGATGAGGACGAGACCGATCAGGTACGAGGTCATTCCACTGAGGCGCGCGAGGCGTCCGAAGAGCTTCGCCGTCCGTTCGGAGAAGGCCAGGGGGATCAAAGGCAGCGAGAGAGCGAGGCCGAAGACGAAGAGCGCGGCGAAGCCCCAGAGCACCCCCGAGGCGGCACTCCCGCCCAGCAGGGCTAGCATCAGGGGGTAGACGCAGGCAGGGAGGTTAAGGCCGAACAGAAGCCCCAGTCCCAGGGAGCGGTCACCATGCTTCGGGAGCAGCCGGTCGAAACGGAGGCGGCCGAAGAGGCCCAGGCGGAAGCGGGCGTCGAGGATGACGGTGACGCCCAAAGTCAGGTACAGGAACCCGAGAAACAGCCAGAGTCCCTTCTGGGCCGAGAAGATGAGGCTACCCATAAGGGCCACGCCGATCCCGAACACCCCCAGGACCACGGAGCGGCTCAGGGCGAACTTGACAGTCTCCGTGAGTCGCGTGGGACGGTTCTTCTCGCGCAGGTAGGAGAGGAAGATCGCGTTGGCGCCAAGAGAGCACGGCTCTACGAAGCCCAGGAGCCCCAGTCCGAAGGCCAGAGCAAGCACGTAGGGTTCGCTCACTTGGGCAGCCGCCCGGCGAAGGAGTTGGCGAGCACCAGGCTCACGCTCGCGGCCATCGCGAGCATGGCCCACACCGGCGCCACGAGGCCCGAGGTTGCCGCCAGGACCCCCGCACCGTTGAAGAGGAGGGCCAGCACCACGTTGGTGAAGGTGAGGCGATAGCTGCGCCCGGCGAGCTCGCGAGCCTCAACCAGCGTGCCGAGCTTATCGCCCGTTATTACTATGTCCGCCGCGTCCACGGCGACGTCGGTGCCCGCGCCGATGGCGATTCCGAGGTCGGACTGCATGAGGGCCGGCGCGTCGTTGATGCCGTCGCCGACCATCGCCACCCGGAAGCCCTGCTCTTGCAGCTCCCGTACCATCCGTGCCTTGTCTTCGGGCAGAACCTCCGCGCGGTACTCGGCGATGCCCACCTGCTCGGCGACCGCCCGGGCGGTCCTCTCGTTGTCGCCGGTGAGCATGACCGGTTCTAGGCCGGCCGCCTTCAGGCGTTCGACGGTCTCTCGGGCGTCGTCCTTGATCCGGTCGGCCAGGGCTATGAGGGCCGCCGGTTCGCCGTCTACGGCCAGGACGACCACGGTGTTGCCGGCTGTCTGTAGGGCCTCTATCTCCTCGCGCACCGGGGAGAGGTCCGCACGCTCGTCCTCGACGAATCGCGGGCTGCCGATAGCGACGGTGCGCCCCTCCACCTCGGTCCTCACGCCCTTGCCGGGTGCGACCTCGAAGTCGCGGGCCGCCGGGACCTCCAGGTTTCGGGCCTCGGCCGCCTCGACCACGGCGCGGGCGAGCGGGTGCTCGGAGGAACCTTCGGCCGCGGCGGCGAGCGAGAGCACCTCTTCGTCCTCGTAACCGTTTAGGGCGACGACTTCGGCGACGGTCGGGTGGCCGTGGGTAACGGTGCCGGTCTTATCCAGCACTACCTTCTTTACGTCCTTGAAGACGTGGAAGGCCTCGCCCGAGCGCATGAGGAAGCCCCGCTCGGCCGCCTCTCCGCTTCCCCTTATGATGGCGAGAGGAGTCGCCATCCCGAGAGCGCACGGGTAGCCCATGACCAGCACTCCGAGAGCGGCGAACCCGGCCCTCACGAGGTCGGGCTCA
>JAABUR0100003917.1_pt1 | contig 20350 bp, 17 predicted proteins | sample 5560091 | NCBI WGS metagenome assembly JAABUR01 (sample SAMN10711879, study PRJNA513375) | rock metagenome | isolation source: Antarctica rocks | place: Antarctica: Victoria Land, University Valley sud
TCCGATGACGTACACCACCGACGCCGGGTCGGCCGCGCGCCCGACCGCCGCCGTCGTCGGCAGCGGTGTCGCCGGACTCACCTCGGCCTACCTGTTGCAGCGGAAGTACGACGTCACGCTGTTCGAGGCCGACGACCGGATCGGCGGTCACGCGCACACCCACGACATCCCCACACCGGACAGCCGGATCATCCCGGTGGACACCGGCTTCATCGTGCACAACGAGCGGACCTATCCCAACCTGCTGCGACTGTTCGCCGAGCTCGATGTCGCCACGCAAGGCACCGAGATGAGCATGTCGATCAAGTGCGAGGGCTGCGGGCTGGAGTACGCCGGAGCTCGGGGCCTCAACGGTGTCTTCGCTCAGCGTCACCGTCTTGCCGATCCGCAGTTCGTCCGGATGCTGTTGGAGGTCAAGCGCTTTCACCGCCACGCACATCGACTGCTCGCCGCGGATCCGGCGACGGTGGAATCGATCACCCTCGGCGCGTTCCTGGCCATCGGCGGGTATTCCGACTACTTCATCCGGCACTTCATGATCCCGGTCGTGTCCTGTGTCTGGTCGGCCGGCACCGAGCTGTCGATGCAGTACCCGGCCCGCTACCTGTTCACCTTCCTGGACAACCACGGGATGTTGACGGTGAAGAACTCGCCCAACTGGCGCACCGTCGTCGGGGGATCCCGGGCCTACGTCGACAAGGCTGTCAAGGGCTTGACCGCCGTGCAGACTTCGGCTCCGGTGCGGACACTTCGTCGGACCGCGGATGGCGTGGAGATCGTCGACGAGGACGGCCAGCAGCACCGCCGCGACGTGGTCGTCGTGGCCACCCACCCGGACCAGGCGCTGCGGCTGCTCGGCGACCCCACCGGGTCCGAGCGCTCGGTCCTCGGCGCCTTCGAATACTCGACCAACGAGACGCTGCTGCACACCGACACGTCAGTGCTTCCTCGGGCAGCGAATGCTCGGGCAAGCTGGAACTACCTGATGTCGTCTTGTGGTGCGGCCGGGCGGAGCCCGAACCTCGCTGGCCAGGGTAAGAGTGGAGCGGCCGGGCGGAGCCCGAACCTCGCTGGCCAGGGTAAGGGTGGAGCGGCCGGGCGGAGCCCGAACCTCGCTGGCTCGGGTCAGGACGGGGCAAATGTGGAGCGGGTGCAGGTCACCTACTGGATGAACAAGCTGCAGCAGATGGACGAGCCCGTGAACTACCTGGTCACGCTCAACAGCAGCGCCCGGATCGACCAGGCCACGGTGCTGGAGCGAATGGTGTACGACCACCCGCTCTACACGCCGACCTCGGTGGCCGCCCAACGTCTGCTGCCGACGCTGAACACCGGCCGGACCGCCTTTGCCGGCGCGTACCACGGCTGGGGCTTCCACGAGGACGGGTGCGCCTCGGGCGTACGAGCCGCGAAGTCGCTCGGAGTCGACTGGTGACCGCCCTCACCACCACCCCCGTTCCGACTCAGGGGACCCCTGCGACGAACCTAGCGTCGCAAACTTCCCCTCATCCAGGCGAAAACGGCGCCGACATCCAGACGCCGGCCCTCTACTTCGCGACCGTCGGGCACACCCGGCGGATGCCGATCGAGAACTCGTTCAGCTATCGCGTCTACATGTGGTTGGTCGACCTCGATGCTCTTCCTGCCCTTCCGGCGCCGCTCCGCTGGTTGGCCCGGTTCGAGGGCCGCGACCACCTCGGCGATCCGGGACTGTCCATCAAGGACAATGTCGTCGCCTACCTCGCCGACAACGACATCGACCTGGCCGGCGGGCGGGTGGTCATGCTGGCCAACGCGCGGGTGGCCGGGTACGTGTTCAACCCGATCTCGGTGCACTGGTGCTACGGCCGGTCCGGTGCCCTCGCGGCGCTGCTCGCCGAGGTGCACAACACTTACGGCGAACGGCACGTCTACCTCCTGCGACCAGACACCTCCGGGCGCGCACAGGCCGACAAGGGCCTCTACGTCTCGCCGTTTTTCGACACCATCGGTCAGTATGTGATGCGTTTCTCGCCACCCGCCGAGGACCTGTCGGTGACGATGGCTCTACGCAAGGACGGCCGTACGCCGTTCTCCGCGACGTTGCGTGGCCGTCGCCGGCGAGCCAGCCGGAGCACCATACTCCATGCGGCCCTTCGCTTTCCGTTCATGCCACTGGTGGTCAGCGCGCTCATCCGTTATCAAGGCATCAAGTTGTGGGCGCGGCGTCTGCCGGTCGTCTCCCGTCCCGAGCACAAGCCCCAGAAAGGGGTCCAGTCATGACCAGCACCATGAATCGTCCGGCGGAAGGCGCCCGCCTCGCCCGGGTGGTCCCGCGCCCGAACGAGGGTCTCTGGCCAGGTCTGGCCGACCCGCCGACGAACAGGTTCAAGGCGTTGATCGCCGAGAAGCTCCTCCGGAAAGCCGTGCACGGCTTGGAGGTTCGGGTCCGCTGGCCGGACGGCAAGACCATCGGTGCCGGAAACCGCAGCGCTCCGGTCATGGAGCTGGTACGCCCGGATGCCTTCTTCGCCCGGCTCGGATCGGACGCAAAGATCGGCTTCGGCGAGGCGTACATGGTCGGTGACTGGACCACCGGCCCGGGCACCGATCTGGCCGACCTGCTCACTCCGTTCGCCGCGCGTATCTCCACCTTGATCCACCCCACCCTGCAGCGGCTGCGCAACGTCGTCGAACGAACCCAGCCTCTCGAGGAGCAGAACACCGTCGACCAGGCGCAGGAGAACATCGCGCGGCACTACGACCTGTCGAATTCGCTGTTCGAGGCCTTTCTCGACCCGTCGATGATGTACTCCTCGGCCTGGTTCGAGGATGGGGACGACCTCGAGTCGGCGCAGCTCCGCAAGATCGACGGCATCCTCGACCTGGCCCGGGTTGGTAACGGCGATCATGTCCTGGAGATCGGAACCGGTTGGGGCGCACTGGCTATCCGTGCCGCCTCTGAGCGTGGCGCCCGAGTCACGACGCTCACCCTGTCCAAGGAACAGGCGGCTCTCGCCCAGGCTCGTGCTGAAGAGGCCGGCGTTACCCACCTCGTGGACATCCGGCTGCAGGACTACCGAGATGCCCGCGGCACGTACGACGCGGTCGTCTCGATCGAGATGATCGAAGCCGTCGGGGAGGACTTCTGGCCGACCTACTTCTCCGCGTTGGACCGATTGCTCAAGCCGGGCGGACGCGTCGGGCTGCAGTCGATCACGATGCCGCACGACCGGATGGTGGCCACCCGCAAGGCCTACACCTGGATCCACAAGTACGTCTTCCCCGGCGGAATCATCCCGTCTATCCGTGCGATCGAGTCCAACCTGCGTGCGCACACGAAGCTGTCCATCGTGGAGCGGCGCGATATGGGACCGCACTACGCGTACACGCTCAAGCAGTGGCGCGACCGGTTCGTAGCCGCCTGGCCGACGCTCAACGCCAAGGGCGAGTTCGACGAGACGTTCCGCCAGATGTGGGAGTTCTATCTCGCCTACTGCGAGGCAGGCTTCCGGGTCGGCTATCTCGGCGTCAGCCAGCTGGGCCTGGCCCGCAACCCCTTCTCCAAGCACTGACGCCGTACGGCCCACGAACCCCCTCGAACCCCCTCCCACTCTGACTCCCATTCCGCCCTTATCGCGATAAAGGCGCTCAAGCCGACGTTTGAACAGCGGTTATCGCGATAAGGGCGGAAATGTGTGACGTGACAGGGTGGTCGGCGTGGAGATTGCGGGTACGACGTTCTGGATCACCGGCGCATCCGGTGGGATCGGGGCTGAGCTGGCCCAGGAGTTGCACCGGCGCGGCGCCCGGATCGCGATCAGCGCCCGGCGCCGGGAACAGCTCGAGGCCGTCTCGAACGGACGGATGCACGTCGAGCCGGTCGACATCACTGACAAGGCAGCGGTGCATTCGGCCGTCACCTCCGTACGAGCTGCACTCGGCCGTATCGACGTCGCGGTACTCAACGCCGGCGCCTGGCAACAGGTCAGCATCGACCGGTTCGACGCCGAGGCCTTTCAGAACCAGTTCGACACCAACGTGATGGGCACCGTGCACTGCATCGAGGCGCTGCTGCCGACCATGCTGGCCGATCGGCGCGGCGTCATCACCGGGATGGCCTCCGTCGCGGGGTATCGCGGGCTGCCGGGCAGCGAGGCGTACGGCGCGTCCAAGGCTGCCCTCATCAACCTGCTCGAGTCGCTGCGCGGCAGCCTCGGGCCGCGGGGAGTCCGGGTGCAGACGATCAGTCCCGGCTTCGTGCGGACCGATCTGACCGCTCGCAACAAGTTCCCGATGCCGTTCATCATCGACGCCGACAGGGCCGCCCGGATCATCGCCGACGGGATCGCCGCCGAGAAGACCGAGATCGTCTTCCCACTTCCGATGATGCTGATGATGAAGGCTGCCCGAGTCGTGCCCAATGCCCTCTGGCCGAAGCTCTTCGCCCGTACGCCGATGGCACGCGGCGACTCTGCCCAGCGAAAAGGCTAAGCTGGCCCATACAACAGAAGAAGCAAACAGGGGAGCGCAACCGCGCTGAGAGTGCCGAATCCCGGCAGACCCTCGAACCTGATCTGGGTAATGCCAGCGCAGGAAGTTTGGAGGACTCATGAGCACCATGTCCACATCAGGAACCACGTCCACATCAGGAAATCCCGACGGCACGGTGACTACCGACGACGCCGAACGCCGCACCTCTCGCCGGGAGGATGACCCCGACCTGACCGACGCGCCACAACGTAGTTCGTGGCGCACCGTCGACATCGTCGTCACCGCCGTCATCGGGGTGGCCTTCGGTGTTGTGTTCTGGGCCTGGAACCTGCTCTGGAGCGCGACCGGCCCGGCATTCGCGGCGTTCCCTCCGGCCCAGGCCTTCATGTACGGCGTCTGGCTGCTGCCCGCGGTCCTGGCACCGATGATCGTTCGCAAACCGGGCGCGGCGGTGTTCGCCGAGACGCTGGCGGCACTGGTCTCGACGCTGTTCGGCTCGCCCTTCGGAGTCGCGATCATCCTGTACGGCCTGGCCCAGGGAGCGGCTGCTGAGTTTGGGTTCGCACTCTTCCGCTACCGCAGGTTCAGCTGGTCCAGCGCGCTGCTGGCCGGGCTGTTCGCCGGAGCGATGGCCGCCCTGCTCGACCTCGTGCTCTACTACCCGACCTGGGCCGGCAGCTGGCAGCTGACCTATGTCTCGGTGGTTGCGGCTTCGACGTTGGTGATTGCCGGAGTCGGTGCCGTCCTGCTCTCCCGGGCGGTGGCAGCCACCGGAGCGCTCTCGCAGTTCGCCTCCGGCCGTACGCGCAATTGACCTGACCCGCGCGCTCCGCGCGGTCTGGGTGGTCGGCGGGCTGGTGGGGCTGGGCTCGCGGTGAGGGGGCCAGCGCAGGTCCTCGTCGACGGGTTCGGGTTCCGCTACGTCGGCCGTACGGAGTGGGCGGTCCGCGACGCGGAATTCCAGGTCGAGCGCGGCGAGCGCATCCTTCTCACCGGCGCATCGGGCTCAGGGAAGTCCACGTTGCTGGCGGCCATGGCAGGACTGCTCGGGCCCGATTCCGGTGACGCCCGAGGGAGCGTTCGGGTGGATGGCCGTCCGGCCGCTGACACGAGGGACCGTGTCGGGATCCTCTTCCAGGACCCCGACTCGCAACTGGTGATGAGTCGGGCCGGAGACGACGTTGCTTTCGGGCTGGAAAACCGCGGCGTCCCCGCGGGCGAGATCTGGCCGCGGGTACGGGCCGCCCTGGATGCTGTGGGCTTCGGATATCCCCTTGACCGGTCGACCCATGCGCTCTCCGGAGGCGAGAAACAGCGGCTGGTGCTGGCCGGAGCGATGGTCATCGAGCCCGGGCTGTTGTTGCTCGACGAGCCGACCTCTCAGCTGGATCCGGACGGAGCCCGGCTGGTACGGGATGCCGTAGCCAGGATCGTGAGCCGACGCGAAACCACCCTGATCCTGATCGACCACGACGCGGACCCGTGGCTGCCCATCATCGACCGCGTCCTCCACGTCCATTCCGATTCGACTCAGGGGACCCCTGTGCCAATAGGTTCGACTCAGGGGGCCCCTGAGTCGAATGGGTACGGCGAGGAACGTGGCGTCAGGGCGTTGGGGAAGGGGTGGCGGCCGGCGATGCCCTCTCTGCCTCCGCGCAGACCCCCGCAAGCGCAGACGGCTGCCTCTGCGGTGTTGCGGGCTGAGCGCGCCGGTTTCTCCTATCCCGGCCAGCCGGCCCTTCGACCAGCGCTGACACCCACCGACGTCGAGCTGAGGGCGGGCGAGGTCACGGCGATCACCGGGCCGAACGGCTCGGGAAAGTCCACCCTCGGCCTGTTGCTTGCCGGCCTGAAGGCCCCGAGCGTCGGCCGGATCGTGGCCGGCCCTCAGCTCGCCGGTCCGCTCGGCAACAGGTCTCCACATCGTTGGCGGGCTCGCGACCTGGTCCATCGGATCGGCACCGTCTTCCAGAATCCCGAGCACCAGTTCCTGACCGGTCGGGTCCGGGACGAGCTCTCCCTCGGCCCGTTACGAGCCGGCGCCGGAGACCGGGCAGCGCATGACCGGGCCGAGGAGCTACTCGTACGGCTGGGTCTCACCGCGTACGCCGACGCAAATCCGTTCACCCTGTCCGGCGGTCAACAGCGCCGGCTGTCGGTGGCGACCGCGCTGGCGACCCGGCCCGCCGTACTCGTCCTCGACGAGCCGACGTTCGGCCAGGATCCGGTGACCTGGATGGAGTTGGTCGGGCTCCTCGCCGAGGCCCGTGATGCCGGTACGGCCCTCTGCCTGATCAGCCACGATGCCCGGCTGGTGGCGGGATTCGCGGACCGCGAACTCCGCCTGGCATCCGCTGCTGTTGATCATCGGCAGACCGGGGGGTTTACGCCTTCCGAAGCCGACGAAACCCGCCACAGTTCCGATGATCAACTCCGTTAGCGACCCGCAGCCCCAGGTGTGGCTGGGGCGGATCAACCCGGTTGCCCAGATCGTGGCAATCCTGGTCATCACCATCACGGCGCTGGCCACCATCGACCTGCTCACCCCCGCCGTCCTGGTCATCGCCGAACTCACCCTGCTGCCCGCCGCCGGGTTGAGCCGACCGGGGCGGCTGTTCGCCCGAACCTGGCCGTTGCTGCTCAGTGCCGCCGGTGTCGCCTGGGTCAACCTGCTGTTCTCGGCCGGCGGCGGTTGGGACTGGCCTGGCTCGGCCGCGTTGGGCCTGCGCGTCATCGCCGTTGCGTTACCCGGTGTGCTGTTCATCGCCAGTACCGACCCGGTAAGGGTGGCCGACGCGCTCACCATCCACTGGCGGATGTCGACCCGGTTTGCCTACGGCGCACTGGCGGCGATCCGGCTGGCTCCCCTGCTGGTGACCGAGTGGCAGGCCATCCGGCTGGCCCGCCGAGCCAGAGGCGTCGATGCCGGCCGGAATCCGATCACCGCGCTACGGCTGATCGCCGGTGCAGCCTTCAGTTTGCTGGTCGGGGCGATCAGGCGCGGGTCCCGGCTGGCCCTGGCCATGGATGCCCGCGGCTTCGACTCATCATCCAGGCTGGGCGGACAGCCAGATACTCCGGGACGACAGCAGCCACAGCCGTCGGAGCCACAGCCGCCGGAGCCACAGCCGCGGCAGGACGACGCCTCGGAACACCTTGACACTCAGCAACACACCTCGGAGCGACAGCCACCGGCACGTATCAGGCCCCGCACCAACGCCCGCGGCTCCGTGCTTGCGCCCCGCGATTATCTCTTCATGACCGCGGCGCTCGTACTCTGCGCATCCAGTACCGCGGTGAGCATCGCCATCGGACTGTGGGACCCGCTGTTCATCAGCTGAGCATCATCGGCCGAGCGCCGCCCGACCCTCACGGCCCCTGCGTTGATAATCGGCAAAGCCGGGAATTGCTCGGCGGTGAAGCCCCTGGTTTTCTGGTTTCGCCGACGATCCCCTTGGCTGGTGACGCAGGACCCGTACCGAGCAGGGGAGTCGGAGTCGGCGTCGTCGTGACCGGCGTTGTCGAGCTGGGGGTGGTTTCGGCCGGCGGGACCGGGACAGCGACTCCCAGGGTGATCAGCTCGCCGGCCGCGATCTCGGTGCCGACGGCCGGGCTGACCTCGAGTACCGTGCCGGGAGCCTCGTCCGACTCGAGGTTGTTCCGGGCGATATTGGTGAAGCCCGCCTCACGCAGGGCGGCCTCGGCGTCTTCGACCGGCTGGCCGCGAACGTCTGGAATCGCGAGAACTCCGGTGCTGATCGTCAGCGTCACCGCAGAGCCCGGCGCCACCTCGACGCCCTGGTTCGGGGTGACCGCGATGACCACACCTTCGGGTGCCAGCGATGGCGCTGGCACGGAGGCAAGCACCTGGAAGCCGGCATTCTCCAAGGTCTGGGTGGCCTGCGCTTCGGTCAGCCCAATCACCGGCGGGATGGCCACGACATCCGGCCCGGATCCGAGCACGAAGTCGACCCCCGTCTCCTCTTCGACCGAGTCCAGCGGCGCCGGCGACTGATCGATCACGAGGTCGAGGTCGGCCGCCTCCGAGGCAGCGCTGGTCACTTCACCGACGGTCAGCCCGGCCTCCTCGATCGCAGCGCGGGCGGCCTGCTCGGTAAGCCCGTCTAGGGCCGGTACCTCCACCATGGTCGCCTCGGGTGCCGGATCTTGATTGCTGTCGTTGAACACCAGGAACAGCGCCACGGCTGCGCCGATCAGCGCAAGCAGGGCCAGCGTGAGGATCACGAAGCCGATGTTGCGGCGCCGACCATTGTCATCGTCGGCATCGTCGTAGCGGTCCTCGCCGCGCGGCAGCACGACCGCGGGGGTCGGTCTATACCGCGTCCCGGTGGCCGGAGCGATCATCGCCGTACGGTCGCTGTCGGACATGACCGGAGTGGCCTCGACCCGCTGGCCGGCCACGGCGCGCAGCAGGTCGGTCCGCATCTCGGCGGCACTCTGATAGCGGTTGGCCGGGTTCTTGCTCATCGCCTTCAGCACGATGGCATCCAGCGAGGCGGGTACGGCGGGATTGATCGTGCTCGGCGGGCGGGGATCCTCACGGACGTGCTGATAGGCCACCGCCACCGGGGAATCGCCGGTGAACGGGGGCGAGCCGGTCACGAGTTCGAAGAGCAGGCACCCCGCGGAGTAGACATCCGAGCGGGCATCCACACTCTCCCCCCGAGCCTGCTCGGGTGAAAGATATTGCGCCGTACCGATAACGGCCGCAGTCGAGGTCATCGTGACCGAGCTGTCCGACACCGCACGGGCGATGCCGAAGTCCATCACCTTGACCGCTCCGGCCGGGGTGATCATCACGTTTCCGGGCTTGACGTCACGGTGCACGATGCCGTTGCGGTGACTGAAGTCCAGTGCAGCGCATATGTCAGCGGCGAAGGTCATCGCCGCCCTGACCTCCATCACGCCCTCGTCCTTGAGGACCTCGCGCAGGGTACGGCCCTCGACGTACTCCATCACGATGTACGGGACATCCCCCACGGTTACCGAGTCCTCACCGGTGTCATAGACCGCGACGATTGCTGGATGGTTGAGCGATGCCGCGGCTTGCGCCTCACGGCGGAAGCGGGCCTGAAAGGTGGGGTCCCGCGCGATGTCACTGCGCAGTACCTTGATGGCCACCTCGCGACCGAGTCGTATGTCGCGGCCACGATGGACCTCGGCCATGCCACCTCGGCCGAGAACCTCACCGACCTCGTAGCGCTGACCCAGCATCCGGGGCGTGGTCATCCGGCCCGCCTCCGAGTGACGTCTCGCAGGTCAGCCATCGCCACCATTCCCGTTCCCGTTCTCCGAATCCGGCTCGTAATCCTTCTTCGCGACAAACACCGTGACCGTGGAGCCCGCCGGAACCTCAGCCTGGGCAGGAAGGGTGGAGATCACATCATCCTTGTCGAAGGGCTGATCCTCGAGTCCGGCGGTCTGCAGTCGTTCCGCCGTCACGTCCACGTTTTCCCGATTGACCACCAGGCCCAGCTCGGTCAACGCAGCCTCAACGTCGGCGAACGGCTGACCGGTGAATGATGCGGTGTCCACGAGTACCACCTCCGGTTCCGGCGGCGGCTCGTTCGCGGGGGGCGGGTCAGCGCCGTCCTGCGCACCCGGATCAGCCGCCGACGATGCAGTGCTGTCGCCGGGACTGGCGCTCGATGCGCCCTCCTGCTGGGTGAGATAGACCGCCAAAAGGCCACCTGCAACGAGCAGGGCCACCAGGACCAGGACGGCGGCGTACTGACCGGTTCGCGACTTCTGTTGTGGCTGCGGTCGTCGCGGCGGTGCGGGGTAGCCGACCGGTTGCATAGGCGGCCGGGTCCGCGGCGCGACGACCAGTGGCATCCGCGCCGTCGGCCGTTTCCCGCCGCGCACCCCGGTAGCGTCGGGTCTGAGCATCCGGGTCGCAGCTGCTGTTGATCCGGACGGCGGCGCCGCCATCGGCCCGCCGGCCGGTTTCGGCATCGGCCTTCCCCGGGTGACAGCATCGATCGCGCTGGCGAAAGCGGCTCCGTCGGAGAAGCGGTGCTGCGGATCCTTGGACATCGCCCGCAGGACCAGGTCGCTGATCGGTCCGGGTACGTCGGAGGGCAGCGGCGCGGGCCGTTGATTGACGTGGGCCAGCGCCACCGACACCGAGGACTCGCCATCGAAGGGCCGCCGCCCGGCAAGTGCCTCGTAACCGACCACACCCAGGGCATAGACATCCGATGCCGGCGTCACCGCACGGCCCATCGCCTGCTCAGGGGCTAGGTATTGCGCCGTACCGACGACCATGCCGGTACCGGTGAGCGGTACGTGGTCGGCGGCCCGCGAGATCCCGAAGTCGGTGATCTTGACGACCCGGTCCGGACGCAGGATCAGGTTTGCCGGTTTGACGTCGCGGTGTACGACCCCAGCGTGATGGGCGACTGCCAATCCGGCCGCTGTCTGTCCCAGGATGTCCAACACCCGCGGGGGCGCAATCCGGGTACCTCCAGCCAGGACCTCCGACATCGGCTTGCCGTCGATCAGCTCCATCACCAGGTAGGCGACATGCTCGCCCTCGGCCATGGCCTCGCCGTAGTCGTAGACCTGCGCGATGTTGGCGTGCGAGAGCATCGCGGTGTTGCGGGCTTCGGTACGAAAGCGTGCGATAAACGTTGAGTCCCCGGCGAATTCACTGCGCAGGACTTTGACGGCCACCGTACGTTGCAGGGTCGTGTCGCGACCACGCCACACCTCGCCCATACCTCCGGCGGCGATGCGGCCGACCAGTTCGTAGCGGTCCCCGAGCCGGACTCCGGTCTTCAGGCTCATGGCTGCCCCGCCTCGTGCGCTGTGACATGGCGCGCTGTTGGCCTCATGGGTTGGACCCCATGACCGCTTCCATGATCGCGCGACCGATCGGGGCGGAGATCTCGCCACCGGTCGCCTCACTCTCCGAGGAGCCGCCGTTGGCCACGAAGACGGCCACGGCGACCTGTGGGTCGTCGGCGGGCGCGAACCCGATGAACCAGGTGTGCGGGCGGACGCCATCGGCGACCTCGGCGGTGCCCGTCTTACCGGCCACCTCCACGCCTTCGATCTGGGCCCGGCGCCCACTGCCGTTGTCCACGACGCTGATCATCATCGTGGTCAGGTCGTTGGCCACATCCGCGCTGATCGGTTCGCTGAAGACCTCCGGGTCGGTCTGGTCCACTGTGGACAGATCAGGACCCTGGAGCTCGGAGACGAGGTACGGAGTCATGAGCTGGCCGTCGTTGGCGATGCAGCTGGCGATCATCGCCGCCTGCATCGGAGTCAGCCGAACGTCACGCTGCCCGATGCCGGTCTGGGCCAACGCTGCCTCGGACTCGATGTCGCCGACCTGGCTCGGCGCGACCGTCAGCGGCATCTCGAAGCCCGTCCCGTCGATGCCGAACGCGGCTGCCATCTCGCGGACCCGATCCTCGCCCAGGTCGATCCCCAGCTGAGCGAAGGCGGTGTTGCAGGAGATGGTCAGGGCGTCGATCAGCGACTGCTCTTCAGAGCCGCTGCACCTGGAGCCGCCGAAGTTCTGCAGGGTCGCCGAGCTGCCCGGCAGTTCGAGGACGTCCGGCGCAGGGATGAGCGTCTCCGGGGTGTAGCCATCGGAGAGCGCGGCCGCCGCGATGATCGTCTTGAACACCGAACCGGGGGGGAAATTGTCCTGGGTGGCGCGGTTGAGCCTCGGGTCGACCTCGGCTGCATCCAGCTCAGCTGCGTAATCCCGGATCGCCGACGGATCGTGGCTGGAGAGCAGGTTGGGGTCATAGCTCGGCGTGCTGGCCATGGCCAGGATTGCCCCGGTCCTGGGGTCAAGGGCAACCGCCGCACCCGTGACGCCCTGCAGGGCGTCAAAAGCTGCCTGCTGAGCCGCGGGGTTCAGAGACAGAACGACGTTGCCGCCCTTAGGGTCTCGGCCGGTGAACAGATCGGTGATCTGGCGTACGAGCAGCCGGTCGTCGGAGCCGACCAGCAGATCGTTCTCGGTCCGCTCGATCGCGGACGGCCCGAAGATCAGCGAGTAGAAGCCGGTCGCCGGCGCGTACATCGGTCCCGCTGGGTATTGCCGCAGGTACTGCAGCGCGTCATCGGTGGGAACCGACATCGCGACCGGTTGCCCATCGACGACGATCGACCCTCGCTGACGGCTGTACTCCTCGATCAGGACGCGGGTGTTGCCCGAGTCGGTGCGCAGGCTGTCGGCCTGGATGACTTGGATGACGTTGGCATTGAGGATCAGCAACGTGAACAGCACGAGGACACTGATCGCGATCTTGCGGACAGGGGCGTTCATGCGTCCTCGCTCCGCTTGACGATCTGGGTCGGCGCGTCGAACAGGTCCGTCTTGGGCGTCATGATCACCGCAGGCCGCCGGGCGGCGTCACTGATCCGTACGAGCAGTGCGATCAGCGCGAAATTGGCCACCAGGGACGAGCCGCCGTACGACACGAACGGCGTGGTCAGCCCGGTCAGTGGGATCAGCTTGGTGACCCCGCCCAGCACGACGAAGACCTGCCAGGCGATGGTGAAGGCCAGGCCCGCGGCGAGCAGCTTGCCGAAGCTGTCCCGTACGACCAGGGCGGTACGCAGCCCGCGCTCGACGATCAGCAGGAAGAGCACGATCAGCGCGACCAGCCCGAAGAGGCCCAGCTCCTCGCCTATCGCCGAGGCGATGAAGTCCGTACTCGCGTACGGCACCGTGGCCGGCCGGCCGCCACCGAGACCGGTCCCGAACAGCCCGCCCGTACCGAAGCCGAACAGAGACTGCACGATCTGGAAGCCGGCGTCGTCGCGGTAGGCGAACGGATCGAGCCAGACATCGACCCGGACCCGGACATGGCCGAATGCCTGATAGGCGAGGTAGGCCCCGCCCATGAACATCAGCAGACCGATCAACAGCCAGCTGAATCGCTCGGTCGCGATGTAGAGCATCACCATGAAGATGCCGAAGATCAGCAGCGAGCTACCCAGGTCGCGCTCGAAGATCAGCACCAGCAGGCTGACCGCCCAGGCCAGGATCACCGGCCCGAGGTCACGTCCACGCGGGAAGTCCAGGCCCATGAAGCGACGGCTGGCCAGGGACAGCACGTCGCGCTTGTCGACCAGATAAGCGGCGAAGAAGCAGATCAGGGCGACCTTGGCAAATTCGCCGGGCTGGATGGAGAACCCGCCAACCAGGATCCAGAGTTTCGCGCCATTGACCTCGGAGAGTGAGTCCGGCAACGCCGCGGGGATCGCCAACGCGATCAGCCCGACGAACATCAAGGTGTACGCGTACCTGGCCAGGGCCCGATGGTCGCGGATCACTGCCAGGACCGCGACGAACAGCACCAGACCGACCAGCGCCCAGATCAGCTGGCTGGGGGCCTGAGCTCCGGGGTCGGGATTGCCGTCAAGGGCGGCATCGACCTCGCCGGCGAGGTCGAGTCGGTGGATGACGACAAGCCCCAACCCACTCAGCAGTGCGACGGCGGGGAGAAGCAAGGGATCGGCGTAGGGCGCCAGCTTTCGTACGGCGAGGTGGGCCACTGCCCAGATCGCGGTGAATGACGCCCCGAACGTGGCCACCTCGACGGTCAGCGATCCGGTGACCGTCAGGTCGACGATCGACTGGGCCCCGACGGTGAGCAGGCAGGCGAAGACCAGCATCAGGAGTTCGGTGTTGCGGCGGGTCGGCGGGGCGTTGCCTGCCACCGGTGGAGCCGCGGTAAGGGCCGACATCAGTTGCCCTCGCGGCAGTTCACGCCGGCTCGGTCGGGTGGCGTCGTACCCGTCGACGAGCCGGTGGTCGAGCCCGTCGTGGCACCGGTCGTCGACGAGACGTCGGATCCGGACGGCGTAGCCGGCGGTTGGCCGACCGGCGGCACGGTGGTCGGGACAGCCGGAGTGCTCAGTATCGTCGGCGTGGCGCTGGAACTGGACATGGGCGACGGTTCGTCGCACAGCGGGAGACGGGCGTCGAGCAAGTTGTCCAGAATGCCTTGCGCGCCAACCAGATCGTCGGCCGGAATGCCGTCCAGCACCGAGGTTCGGGCAGTGGCGTTGAGGTCCTGGATCGAGATCCCGGTTTCCTCCTGCAAGCTGTAGAAGTCCAGGCCGACGAGTTCGGCATTCACGCCACGAAAGATCGCCACCTGTTCGGTGTCCCCGTCACCGGCCAGGACGCCGACGAAGTACTGCGACATCACGTAGGCCCACAGCCCACCGGCTGCCAGGGCGAGCACGACCGCAGCGGCGAGCGCCACCGCCAGCATGCGCGCACGACGCCGTGGCGGCGGCGGGCTGACCGCACGCGCGGCGACCCGGGCGATTGGTTGCTCGGGCGCGGCCAGAGCGGCTCGAGCCGCCGATGACACCGGGCTGATGTCGCGCTGACCCACGTTGTTGCCGGCCGCCCCGTCGACGACCGGATCGATCATCGCGGTGTCTCCGTCGCGGGTGTCGTCGATGACATCGGCTACCACGCAGCTGATGTTGTCCGGGCCGCCGCCGCGCAGGGCCAGCTCGATCAGCCGGTCCGCGGACTCCTGCGGATCAGGGATCTGCAGCGCCTCGTGGATGGTCTCGTCGGACACGACGCCGGACAGGCCGTCACTGCACAGCAGGTACCGGTCATCGACGCGGACCTCCCGGATGGACAGGTCGGGTTCGACGTCGTTGCCGTTGAGCGCGCGCAGGATGAGGTTGCGCTGTGGGTGTGAGCGGGCCTCCTCCTCGGTGATCCGACCCTCGTCGATCATCGCCTGCACGAACGTGTCGTCGTGGGTGATCTGGTTGAAGACCCCGTCCCGGAGCAGGTAACCGCGGGAGTCACCTATGTGGCACAAGGCAATCCGCGATCCGGCGAAAAGCAGTGCGGTCAGTGTGGTGCCCATACCTTCGAGAGCGCTGTCCTCGCGGACGAGCTCGCGCAGATGCTCGGTGCCGTCGTTGGTGGCGCGAGCCAGGGCGGCCAGCATGTCGCCGGTGGGCAGCTCCTCGTCGAGGTGTTCGAGCGCCGCGATCACCACTTGGCTGGCCACGTCGCCGCCGGCGTACCCGCCCATCCCGTCCGCGACGGCCAACAGCCGAGGACCGGCGTAGACCGAGTCGTCGTTCTTGGCTCTGATGAGACCGCGATCCGACCGCGCCGCATAGCGCAGGGCCAGCGTCATCTCCGGCCCCCGCCCAGCGTCGACCGACTTGGCGCCGACAGGCGCCGCAACATCTGCATCACTGGTGCAGCTCGATCACGGTCGCCCCGATTCGGATCGGCTGGCCCGGTGCCACGGCAAGTGGCCCCTGGACGCGCTGCTGATCAAGATACGTGCCGTTCGTCGAGCCAAGATCCTCGACGTACCAAGTGCCGTCGCGCTGCGTCAGGCGCGCGTGTCGCGAGCTGGCGAAGTCGTCGGTGAGCACCAGCGTCGAGTCGTCGGCCCGGCCGATCAGAATGGTCTGGTCCCCCAACGTGACCCGGGTGCCGGCCAACGGACCGGCGGTGACCCGCAATTGCTTGAGGGGTCGCCCGGCCCTGCGGCCCGGCATAGCCGCCCGGCGCGCCGGTGCGGACACCCGTTTCGTGCGTCCGCCGAGCAGGTCGGCACGTACGACCCGGAACGCGACCAGGATGAACAGCCACAGCAGGGCCAGGAAGCCGAACCGGAAGAGCTGCACCACGATCTCTGCGGTCACGGAGTGACCTGGCCCTGGCGATCCTTGCGGTAGACCAGGACCGAGTGCCCGATCCGGATCACGTCACCGTCGGAGAGCACGATGTGCGGGACCCTGCGACCGTTCACGATCGTCCCGTTGGTGGAGCCGAGGTCGACGACGGTGGCCCGGTCGTTGGCCAGTTGTACGTCGACGTGTCGCCTGGACACTCCGGTGTCGGGCAGCCGGATGGAGGCCTCGGTACCGCGGCCGATGATGTTGCTGCCCTCGCGCAGTTCGTGGCGGGAGTTGGGGCCGTCGACGACCAGCGCATGCGATACGGGGACGGCGGATCGGGGAGGAGTGGACCCCCCGACCGAGCCGCCGGCGGGTACCGGCGGGAACCCAGCAGCGGCCGGCGCTGATTGCGGGACGCCCGAGCGAGGTGGTGCGGCAGCGGGCGGACGCAGCGGCACGGGCGGCAGTCCGGCGGCCACCCCGCGACCGGGGTCGGGTCGGGCAGCCTGCCGGGGGGGCGGCGGTCCGTCGCCACGAGCCGGTGACAGCGCAGGTGGAGCGCCCGGCGACCCGGAGTCGGCATCGACCCGGCTGTCGACATGGAAGACGCCGGTCCGCAGGTCCTGGTCACAGGCGAGGCTGACCTGGATTCGCCCGAAGGTCGACCACCCTTCGGCCTCCACGCGCTCCTGCACCATTTCGGCCATGGTGGCGCTGAGTTCGGACTCCCATTCGGCGAGGTACTCGTAGTCAGTCGCGCCAAGGCGTACGACGTACCGGTTGGGCACCATCACCCGGCCCTCGCCGACGACCATCTTCTGCTCGGTCGCTTCCCGCTCGAGCGCCTTCGCGATCTCGGCCGGGTGGACCTTGCCCTTGAACACGCGTGCGAAGGCCACGCCAACGATGCCTTCAAGCTTTCGCTCGAAGCGCTGCAGCACGCCCACGTATCCCTCCGCTCTCTCCTCGACGCTCGATGGTATCGGGGGATGCGTTGGATCTCTGTGTTACACCGCTTGCGGGGCATCGGGCAGACCGCCGGGTGACCGCGGTGTTGATGCTGTGGGGCCGTCCGGGGGAATGGGCGCGCTGTTAGGCTGGGCGACCGCTGGGGCAAGTGGCGGAATGGCAGACGCGCACGGTTCAGGTCCGTGTGTCCGAAAGGACGTGGGGGTTCAACTCCCCCCTTGCCCACCCTTGTGCAATTGACGGTTATCGGGTCCCGCGGCGCACGCTCATGAAGCGCACCCGAAGGGCGTCGTCCCTGATCAGCCCGATCCGCGCCAGACTAGCCCCGTGGCTGGCTCGTTCGTCGTCCGTGACGCTCTGCCTGACGATGTCTCGGCCATTGCCGAGGTCTACGCGTACTACGTGATCGAGACGATCACCACGTTCGAAACGGTGCCGCCGAACGAGGACGCGTGGCTCGACCTGCTGCGGACCGCGAGGCAGGCTGGTCACCCTTTCCTCGTGGGAACCCTTGACTCCGCCGTCGTCGGGTACGCCTATGTCAACCGCTGGAAGACCAAACCGGCCTATGCCCGAACGGTCGAGAACTCGATCTATCTGGCGCCGGACCAGGCCGGATACGGCCACGGGCGCACCCTGCTCGACGAATTGCTGCTCCGGGCCGCAGCCGCCGGTGCCCGCGAGGTCATCGCCGTGATCGCGGACACCGGGAACCCGGCCTCCGTGGCTCTGCACCGTTCGGCGGGGTTCACCGACGCGGGCCGACTGCGCCGAGTCGGCTTCAAGCACGGTCGCTGGATCGACACGGTGTTGATGCAGCACACACTCGAGACGGTCGACTGACCCGGCCTGGCGAGCAGAGAAGAAGGGATCTGCGATGCCCGTGCGGGTCATTGTCGTGGCGATCGACTGCCCTCATAGTTGATGATGATCTTCCCGCAAGCGTGACCGAGCTCCAGATAACGGAGCGCGGCAGGGGTCCAGCGCAACGGATAGCGCCGATCGATGACCGGCACGACCTTTCCGGACTCCAGGAGGTCAGGGACGCATCTGCTTGCCGGTCGGCGAGAGGCTCGGAAGAGTCAGAGATAGCGGTGCATGATGTGCAGCCCGACGAACCCGTGGACCGGGTGGCCAAAGGCCTCGGGGACAGTGGCCAGCACCTCGAAGCCGAGCGAGCGCCACAACTTCACCGCGCCGGCGTTCGTCTCGACCACCGCGTTGAACTGCATCGCCCGACAGCCGGCTGATCGTGCCCAGTCCAGGGCATGCTCCCCGAGAGCCCGGCCCACGCCCTGCCCGCCGTACGCCGGGTCGACCATGAAGCTGGCGGTGGCCACGTGTGCAGCCGGACCGCCGTGGTTCGGATGCATCTTGGCCGTCCCCAGGACGGTGCCGTCGGTATCTTCGGCCACGACTGTCCGGCCAGGCGGAGCCAGCATCCACAGCTCGCGGGCCTGCTGTTCGTCCAGATCACGGTCGTAGCTGTACGTCTGGCCGGCCGCCACGATGAGCCGCCAGAACGGCCAGATCCCTGCCCAGTCCTGCGCGGTGGCGTCCCGGATCAACACGTCCATGATCATGAGCGCCTGAGGTCCAGGCGGACTAGTCCGTACGCGCTCATGATCTTGTCCGTCGTCGAGCCCGACATCCTTGCCGCCGGCCGCTTCCCGGGCCCGCGCCAGCGCGGATTCGATGCCGTCGGTGACAAAGGTGAACGTGCTTACCCCCGTACGGGCCCGAACTCATCGGGGTGCGATGAACTCGCCGACCTGCAGGGCAGCAGCCAGCGCATCGGGATTGCCGGTCCGCGCGAAGACGTCGGTGGCGGTGTCGGCGAACTTGATCACGTGCTCATCACCGTGTGCCGCCGCGCGTTCGATGATCTCTGCCGCCGGATCGCTGACGTCGGGCACGGCTGGCCGCCTGTCCTCCGGTGCGTCCTCGCCCGGTTCGTACGCCGCGATGATCGCCGCAGCCGCCGCCCAGGCCGCGGTCAGACTCGGGATCCACAACTCGCGGGGCAGTTCCGGCAGCGTGTGCAGCACGGCGTTCGGCGCGGTTGCGGTGTGGACGAGCAGGACCGGGCTGCCGTGGCCGCGGCGGAGATAGCGCAGGGTGGCCGCGGTGACCAGGTCGGCCAGCACGCTCATCGCGCCATCGGCATCGGTAGGTCCGCGCAGCGCCGAGACGGCCGGGGACCAACCGTGGTCCAACCGCAGCAGGTACCGGTCGACCCAGGCAGGTACGAGATCCTCGAACCCGCGACGGACCAGCACTTCGGCCACCATCGGGCCATGGTTGGACAGCCCGTTGTTGCCCTCCTCGTCGCCACCGAACCCGGGCCGGTCGTAGAAGCCGCCGCCGTAGGTGGCTCGGATTCTTGTCCGGCCCGCAGCATCCTGCGTTCGGGACCCGCAACCTTGTTTGGGGGGTGGTGTATGCCTCCTTTAGAACCTCGGTACGCACTGCGCGTCTTCTCCTCAGTCGGCGAGCGGCCAGCCTGCCATGCGAAGTGCTGGCGCGGGCCAGGGTCGAGCGGGAGACTCCTGCGATGCCAATTCGGATTGCAGTGGTCTGCATCGACGCGGTCGACCCCGACCTGGTAGCCGAGTTCTGGGCGCAAGCGCTCGGCTGGGAGTCCTTCCCGGACCCGAACGAGGGCGGCGTCAGCCTCGTACCGCCTGGACTGTCGAACGACTCCGGAGCCGACGGGTTCTGCATCGATGTGATGCCGGTACCCGAGACGAAGTCGGTGAAGAACCGCCTGCACCTCGACCTACGCGCGGACGGGCGGACCCAGGCCGAGGAGGTCTCGCGGCTGCTGGACCTCGGCGCCACGCGGGTCGACGTCGGGCAGGGCCCGGACGTCACATGGGTCGTTCTGGCTGACCCGGAGGGAAACGAGTTCTGCATCCTGCAGCGTTCGGTCCAAGAGGTCGAGGCGGCGGCATCGCAGGGCTGATGAACCGCTGACCCGCTACGGCCGAGCCAGGTTCTTCAGCACGTTGCAGAGCTTGGTGATCTCGTCGTCGGTGTTGTAGTAGTGCACCGAGGCCCGGACCAGGTCAGTCAGTCCGCGCTCGGGAAAGTCGAACTGGGCCGAACCGACGCTGGTCACGCTGGTGTTCACCCTGGATCGGTTCAAGTGCTGCTTCACCGCCGCCGCCGGCATACCCTCGACGGCGAATGTGACGATGCCGCTGCGCCGCTGACCCTGGTCGTGCACGGTGACACCGGG
>JAABUR0100003918.1_pt1 | contig 20350 bp, 32 predicted proteins | sample 5560091 | NCBI WGS metagenome assembly JAABUR01 (sample SAMN10711879, study PRJNA513375) | rock metagenome | isolation source: Antarctica rocks | place: Antarctica: Victoria Land, University Valley sud
CCCCCACCCTTGTCCACTCATACTTCATTCGTCGGGCGTTACAAACCATTGCCTGCTTATCAAGGTGGCACCGCTGCTCATCAAACCCGGCTGAAGCGCTGCACGGTCACAAAGCTGCATGCAAACGCACGGTGATGAGGCTGCATGCAAAGGCTGGTCGCAAAAACACCTGTCCTAGGGCGCACGGCGGCTCCCGCGCGAGGTGCCAGCGCGCGCGCTGCCCTCGCCTGGTGGACAGCTCAAACGTGTTGTGGCGCCGCATGCACCCGGACCCGGTGAAGCCCTGGCAGCACTGCAGCGGGTACTAGTCGCCCGGTGATCTCCGTCTGTGTGGCACCCTGCCCTGCCTGACTTGATCGCAATTCTACTGAGTGTATATATTTCAGCGCGCGCTCGGGCGGTGCCTGCGCCCCGCCAGGCGCCTTGCGCTGCCCGCTCCCAGCCCAGGCGCGCCCGACATAAAAACAGCGGCATGAGCCAGGGCATGCTGCCGCCCAATGCCGGAGCAAGCAAACCCTGTCCCCAGGCTCCAGAGCACGCAATGGCCGGACCGCCGCGCTCCGGGGCGCGCCATCCGCGGCGTCCCCGCCGGGCGCCGTTCCTGGCGCGGCGGCGCCTCAGGTGAGCGCCAACTGCGGCCCATCGGCCAGGTGCCCCGCGCGGATGGCCAGCTCGCGCTCCAGGCTGGCCAGCACGCCGCCCTCCGCGCCGGCCGCCCAGATGAACAGGCGCTGGTGCAGCGCGAGCGCGTCCTGCATGCGCCGCACGCGCGCCGGCGCCTCCAGCAGCCGCCGCAGCACCGCCTGCCGGCCCACGCGCCCGCGCGGCTGAGGGCGCGGCAGGCGTGCGCGCCATCGCTGTGCACTCAGAAAGGCCCAGATCGGCCCTCCACCGCCCTGGGCGGCTGGTGCCTCATACGGCTCGGGCGCGTTTGCCTGCATGCTGTATTAGGCTGTAGCGCATATCATTCCTCCGCTCGACCGCCGCTTGGCTCCAGTACTGCGAACGCTCCAGGAACCTGATTTGCCCCTCTGCTCAGTGGCCCAACGTGCGGGCACGCCGGCACCCGCGCTTCCAGGGCAGGGGGCGACGCGCCTGGGTGCGCCCGACATCGTCCGGCTGCAGGTTGACGATGAAGTCGGAGTAGGTGATGCCCAGGTGCCGCGCAAACGGCAGGTCGTTGGCGCGGAAGAATGTGACGGGGATGCAGCCGCGCAGCAGCGCGCGCCACATGCGCGTGCTGTCCTGCGTCGCGCCCGGCGGGCACAGGCAGAACGTGGCGGCCGCCATGTCCGCGTCGGTTTGCTGCGCGCGCGCGCGTGCGCGCGGGGTAAGCGCCGGGTGCAGTGGCCGGCAGCGGCCCTCCTGGGCCTGCCGTCCCAGCCAAGGCATCCCGCCCACCCGCCCGCACATGCAGAGTGTGCTGCATTAGCGCACGGAGGGATGCGTGCGCGTGTGACCGCCTGACATGCCACGCTGGTCAGCACCGCTGACGCTCGGCAGTGCAGCCCAGCGTTTGCAGCGCCCAAGTGCTTGCTCCAGTAGCAGCACCGCTTCACTGCTCGCAAATGCTTCGCACACCAGAGTGCCTGCGGCGCAGGGCGCAAGCGAGCCCGCACCGCTATGATGGCTTGGCAACGTCCCCGCAAATCAGAGAGCGCTGCGGTGTCTGTAAGTGACTGGCGCTACGGAGCGCCGCGCGAGGCGCGGGCCGGCGCGCACCTCCTTGCTGGTCAGGCCGGCCACGGAGCCCTCCAGCGGGTCGGCCGCCCAGGACGCGAGCAGCTCCTGGCGCAGACGGTGCCCGTAGTGCTCCACCAGGTTCTTGCCGTCGCCCTTCTTGCAGCCAAAGCGCAGCAGCGCGGAGATGTTGCGCGGGCCGGCCAGCGGCGGCACCACGTCCGCCGCGTCATACCGGTAGAACATGGGCAGCAGCACATCGGCGTCCGGACGGTAGCACGCCCACGCGCGCGCGCCGGCCCACTCATAGGACGCGCCATTGCGCTGCACCAGCGGCGGTACCGCGGGCACATTGCTGCGCGCGCGCTCGGCGCGCCGGGTCACGGGGCCGGGGACAGCGCGCACTGCTTTGGGGAGCGCGCGCTCGCGTGGCGCTGGCCGCGGCCGCAGCCGGGTCCGTGGTGTGCGGGACGCGTCTGGGTGCTGTTTGGCTGCTGCGCTGGTGCTCTACCTGCAGTTTGTCCCAGGTCTGCACCTGACTCCTGTTTAATCATCATGGGACCTGCGCTCACCGGGACCAGGGGCGTTCCACTCCCTCGGCTTGCTCTGAGCCTGCATGCCCGGCGCTCCCTCACCGGCACAGGCATGGTGCACCACCACGCTGCCAGCCGCGCCCCTCGTGTCGGCGGCCGGGCGCACGTGTATGTGAGGTCGCCGTACGACTGGATGGACAGCAGCTGGCCCCACTCGGCCAGGCGCAGCGCGGGCGCCAGGTCACAGCGCGCGTGGTCGTAGCTGAACACCATCACATGGTCCGCGCCGTTGCTTTCGTTGAAGTGTGGGTGCGCGGTGCGCACGTGCGTGAGCAGCTGGCGGACCAGCTCCGAGGTCGCCTGCACATGGTGGGCGGGGCTGGGTGGATCAGCGGGCCGCACACGCTCCGCCCCAGAGCGGCGATTGCGCGCGCCTGCCAGATCCTGCCATCCAGGCACCCTCTGCAGTGGAATGAGGCAGGTGTACGGCCGCCCGCACTGTGGAAGTTTCGGAGTTGGGCGCGGGACAGGCAAAAGCCTGGCGAGTGCACACTCGCCCGTGTGGCGTAGCGCTGGGACAGAGCGCTCGCGCAGCCCGGCGGGCTGCGCACATTCTTCGCGCCGGTCCACTTCTCCCACCAGCAGGCGTCGGCCGTCTGCTCCGGCTTGCAGTCCTTGGCGATGTCCCAGGCGTCGCCGGGCGTGCTCCACTGCTGCCAGTGGGCGTTGAAGAACCGCCCGAGGTACGCTGGTATGAAAAATAGCTGTGCGCGCACGGGGTCCAGCGTGCGTATTTCGCTCTCCAGCAGGTGCCTGTGCACCACCTGCGCGCGCACAGCGCCCCGCTGCTGGGCCCCCCCAGCCATGAGCTAGGGCGCGAGTTGAAGGGTGCGCCGGCACGTCTGCGCCGCAGCCAGGGCAGACGCCGCGCGGCTGCGGGACGCGAGCTGCGTGGCCAGGCATAGTCGCACAGAGGGTGCTGCTGGCGTGGCGCGCGGCGCGCCGGGGTGCCCGCGGCCCACAGCCGCGCGTCTGGACCGCCATGGGCGCCGGCTCGGCTGGCGCGGGGCGCTGCGCACGAGGCGCGCCTGGTCATAGTCGTACTGCTCCGGGTGCCACTGCACCGGCAGCGCCTGTACGTCCGTGGTGAACTCGGGGGGCACGTCGTACACGTACAGGAACTGCTTCGGCACGGCCGCGCCGCGCACACGCCGCCCGCTGCCCAAGCCACGCAGCAGATCGTGCGTGCGTGCGGTTAGCCGCCCGTGCGTGGTCGTGCCGCCGCCGCTTGGCCGGCTAGCTGCGCCGCCCGGCGCTGTGGCCGCGACCGCCCCCGCGACCGCGGCCACTAGGAGCAGCAGGCCGCGCGCCGTGTGCCACCGGGAGCGCATGCCCGCGCTGCGGCTCCAGCATGCGGTGGGGGGGTGTCGCTGCGCAACCTGCAGGCGCAGGCGCTCTGGTCACGCAAACGCACACGCGGCCCGCGGCAGCTTCGTTTCACAACACGCGCACAGGATCTTTTGTGCGCAGCCAGCCGACTGTGCGCTGCAGCCTCCAGCATTGGCTTGTCAGCCTCGAAGTATCCCCCTTTGACAGTCCTAAGCAGCGAATAAGCACTGAAGCAGGATGGCCTGCAATGCATCACCTTGGCAGGCCTCCCGGCCGGGCGCTCTCCGCTTACTTTCCACGCTCGCCAGCCACGGGGAGGTTCACCGCGCGCGTAAGCGACCTGCCGGGAGTAGCTGGCAGGCGCGAGGTGCCTCTTGCCTTCCTTCCGGTGGTGCACTTTGTTTCCTTCCTGTAGAAGTGCGCGGGACGGAACTGAACAGAGCAGGCTCAGCAGTAGGAGCTACGTGTACGAAAGCTCAGGTCGTAGGACAGCGGTCATCCGGCTCGCCTGCCGGGGGCTGAACGCGATTATGGCCTGCCGCTTGCACTGACCATCCTACTCCTGCAAGCGCACGCCCTTGTTGTTTTTCTGATAGTGTTATGTCTTTGTAGCACACCATGATTGCTCTGGGCATTGAGGGGTCGGCCAACAAGGTGGGTGTGGGTATCGTGCGCGATGACGGCACCATCCTGGCCAACCCGCGGCACACGTACGCGCCGCTGCACGTCTCAGGGCTATGAGAAAATATTTTGCTTCTTCATATGGTCCTCTGACATACTTGGGCTGCATGCAGGTACACCACCCCGCCCGGGCACGGCTTCCTGCCACGGCAGACGGCGATGCACCACCAGGCGCGCGCCAAGCTGCTGCGGCTGCAAGGCACCGTGGCTCCGCAGTGGAGAGCGCTGATGAGTGTGGAGGCATGCCGCAGGAGCACGTGATAGCGCTTGTCAAAGCGGCGCTTAAAGAAGCGGGCGTGGGCCCAGCTGACATATCATGCGTGGCGTACACCAAGGCGCGCCGCCGGCGCAGCCGCCCTGGCCAGCTCGCTTGCCTGTGCCCGAGCAGTTGGCAAGTCCGCCCGCCTGAACCTCGGTGCCTACCGGCGTCACGGCAAAGTGCTGGCCGCGCCCGCTTGCTCGGATGTTCAGCACTCAGGCGTCTAGCAGACAGTCACCACAGAGCAGCTCTCATGAGCTGCATTTTGTGTACGGTGTGTCAGGAGGCACCGCGCGAGCGCAGGCAGCGCGCCTGTGCAAATGCGCACACGACGCGCGCAGGGGCCCGGCATGGGCGGCCCGCTGGTGACGTGCGCGGTCGTGGCCCGCACGCTGGCGCAGCTGTGGCGCGTGCCGCTGGTGGGCGTCAACCACTGCGTGGGGCACATCGAGATGGGCCGCGTCGTGACCGGCGCGCATGACCCCGTCGTCCTGTACGTCAGCGGCGGCAACACGCAGGCGCGCGGCGCAGGGCCTAGTGGCTTGTAGAGGCTGCCGTCCTGGGGCGCTCAACGTGTGTGGCCTTTACGTGAGTTTAGGCTGTCAGTGCGAGAAGCAGCACGCGTCTTTGCCTGTATATATGTGGGTGTGTCAGGCGAGGCCCTCAAACCTTGCGATATAGACTCTATATATGACAAGTTGCTGAGCCAGCCAGAGCTGCATTGCATAGCACTTATAGACGAGCAGGTAGCGCACAAAATGCACGACCAGGGCGTGAGCGCAGACAGCGCTCGAAGTGCATGACCAGGGCGTGGCGGCGCAGGTGATCGCGTACGCGGACAGGAGGTATCGCATCTTTGGCGAGACCATAGACATGGCGGTCGGCAACTGCCTGGATCGCTTCGCGCGCGTGCTGCACCTGTCCAACGACCCCAGTCCAGGCGCGCAGCCGGCTCTGCCTGCAGCGGCGCACGACAGTGTGCAGAGCCTGCAAGTTAGCTGGACTAGATATCAAGTCACACCGCGCTTTCCCTGGGTGAGCACGCTTCGTTTCCGTGTCGTTGCTCGAGTAGTAGCGTTTGCGTTTGTGTTTGACATGTGCATGACACAATGACGTATTATCCTCAGCAGGCTTCCCTTTGTTATGCTTGTTATGCAAGGCCTCCGGCCGGGCAACGCTGACACAGGGCAGGGCACCTGCGGCTTGCGCTGTCACGCCCAGGTGCCAGCGGGGCTGCCGCGCCTGCGCGCAGGCTACAACATCGAGCAGCTGGCCAAGCAGGGCACGCAGTACATCGAGCTGCCCTACGTGGTTAAGGGCATGGACGTTTCCTTCTCAGGCATCCTGTCGTTCGTGGAGGCCGCCGCGGGCGAGCTGCTCGCCGACGGCCGCGCAACGCCCGCCGACCTGTGCTTCTCGCTGCAGGTGGGCGCCCCCGGCCCGCCAGGCGGGACTGACGGTTCGAGGGACTGCTGCCTCACCTTGTGCAGAGGGAGTCGTGTGGCACCGCCGGCGCGCCTGGAAATGCTTGCGTCTGCCTGCCTGCCTTGGCTGCCTGTCGCGGGCGGCAGGCGGCGACCGCCCGCCTGCGACCTGCAGGTCTAGCCGCAGGCGCGGCTTGCCCCATGCGAGCTTTTGGTGCCTGGTGATGGCGCCCAGGCCTCGTCGTTGATGGCAACGTTGGTCTTTAGCGCGCTGGTTGCGTGCGGCAGGAGACGCTGTTTGCGATGCTGGTGGAGATCACCGAGCGCGCGATGGCGCACTGCGGCGTGCCAGACGTGCTCATCGTTGGCGGCGTTGGCTGCAACCTGCGGTTGCAGGCGAGGCCGCCCGTGTTATCCCGCCCCTTTTGCAGGATGAGCTGTGGGGGCAGCGGCGCCGTCCTGTTTATGCTGTCAAAGGCCCGGTCCGCTAGGCCTTGATTCACCAAAGGCGCCCAGTGCCCACTTGCTGAACCCCTTTCTGGTCAGTCCTTTACCATCTCTTCGCTTGCGAGCTGGTCTGCTGCTGCGAGCGGTGCATGTGAGTCCTTGGGTAACATGGTGTTAGGCAGAGCTCAAGCGGGTTTAAGCTGCACAGAGCGATGATCGGTCCGGACCGATATGCGCATGTGCCAGCTGCGTGTGACTCCCTCAAGACCTCAGTGCGGCCCCGAACGCGCAGGAGATGATGCGGGTCATGGTGGGCGAGCGCGGCGGGCGGCTGTACGCGACCGACGACCGGTACTGCATCGACAACGGCGCCATGATTGCGTGGCCGGGCCTGCTGGCACTGAAGCATGGGCCGGCCACGCCGCTGGGCGACTCGACGTGCACGCAGCGCTTCCGTACCGACGACGTGCTGGTCACCTGGCGGGACTAGGCTGTCCAGTGCTGACTGGCCAGGTTTCTGAGCATGTCCAAAGCCATGAGTGTTTGCATGAAGCAGCTTGTATGCACACTGTGCATTTCACAGCCTGTGTTGTAAAGCTCTGCTGGTTGAACTGCTCGGGGCTTGCTCACGACAGAAGCTTGAGCATGCTGTAGCCGTAGTTAAGCTTGGCTATAAGTGCGCAGAGGCCCTGCTGCATGTAGCGTCAAGCAGCGCAAACTACATGCTCATACCGGTGAACGTAACGCGGGCCGCACAGCCCCCTAATCACAGGCCTAGGGTGCACTTGAAATAAAAGTTGCAATTGATGCAGGGCAGTCCCATGTGTTATGTGTTGCGCAGTCTGAAGCACTGAGCGTGAATGCCTATCTGCGCTCAACACACATAGCAGTGTAGTGAGCCGTGTAGCGGGAGCATCACAGACCCGCCAAGGCTTGCTAAGGCATTGGGCGCCTCCCTTTAGCAGGCAAGTGGGCAGACACGCACCAGCCCTTGCTCTGACGTAGCACTGCCAGGCAGCACCGCCAGGCGGCATGGAGGAGGGGCCCCGCAGCAGGCGCGTCGCACGCCCGGGCAAAGCGGCCGGAGCGCTCGCACAGCTGGCGGAGCTGCGACGCACGGGCGCCAAGCACGTGGACGCCTATGAGGTCAGGGAGGAAGAAGCTGTGTTTGACACTGTCGCCGAGGACGAGTATGCGGACATCGTCGCAAAGCGCCGCGGCGACGCCGGTGCATGCAGCGCCCTCACCTGCTGATGTGCTTCCACCCGTGCGCCAATGTGCACAAGGCACTCGCAAGAGTGTGACGGCTAGAGCATTGCTCACTATGGATGCGCGGTGCGCTCGTAGCCGAGACACTAGACTCTATGTCTGCTGCGCAAAGGATGTCAGAGCGTCCGGTGTGTTGAGCGGTTGCACCCACTGACATTGTTTTTTCTGGCGCTGCAGGCGACTTCATCGAGGATGATGATGGTCAGGCCTATGCTGAGAGCAGCGAGGAGGACGACTGGGAGTCGGGCGCGCAGCGCCCCGCGCCCGCAGCCGCGCCCGAGGCGAGCAAGAAGCGCAAGGGATCCGCGGGCAAAGGCGCGCTCGTCAGCGCTCTGGCGTGCACTGCACGCACTGCTAGACATCAAGATGGCTGTCCAGTGGGGTGCACAGCTCACCGGTTGGGCACGGCTGCGTGCGCAGAGGACGCGGCGGTGCACTGGAAGCACTGCTAAACAACAAAGATGGTGGTCCAGCGGGGTGGAGGGCTGACCGACTGGCACGGCTGTGCGCGCAGCAGGGGACGCGGCGGGGCCGGCGGAGAAGAAGAAGAAGGCGCTGCCGGCCGCCTCGAGGGCGGCGCGCCAGAGCATCAACAAACTCTTCTCGGCGGCCGCCCGTGCGCGCCCGCTCGGCCCCAGGCCGCGGCGCTGCCCAGGCGCCGTTGCCATTGTGCCGGCTGTGCAGTGTGATTGTAACGTGTGCCAGGCCCACAAGCGTCCACGCTGCACAAGATCGTTCAGAGCCATGCGCTCCACCCTCCAATACTCCCTCGTCGACGGCCTGCCCAGAGCACGCACTCCACAGCTGGCTTCCATGCATGCCACTGATGATGCGCCAGTTGCACTGCCTGCTAGCGATGCGCCTCAGCCCGCGCCATGCTGTGCGAGCTGGGGCCGGGCACACGGCGCTCACCGTGGTCCCCTTTCGCGCGCCAGCCCGGCCCGCGGCAGCCGTGAAGACGGACGCCGCGACGTCGGCCGCCTCCGACGCGCTGCTGGACGATATCCTGGGCGACCTCGCGCCGGGCGGCCAGCCCCTGTGCGCACTGCTGCCAGAAACAGCTGCCTCTGTTCCCTGCGTGTTGATGTCCTCGCCCTGGACGGCCAGCCCCTGTGCGCACCGCTGCTAGGAACAGCCGCCTGTGTCCCTGCACGATGATGCCATCCTGCACAGTGTGCCATCTCTAGTTGAGGACGCTGCCTCTGGTCAGGCGGCGTACGAGGAGCCGCGCCACTGCATGACCGCCGGCGCTCCTGTCATGTCAGAGCCTTGGCACGGAGCACTGAGGGAGGAGGCATCAGAGCCGGCTTGTGTGCGGTCCTTGAGGAGGCGACCGTGTGTTCGTCGCACCTGGAGGCTGCTGACCATACCTGCTGGCAGGGCACGCAAAGGGAGGCCGGGCGCAGCGGCGAGCGCCAACCCGTTTGCGCGGGGCGGGGCGCGGACGCCTGCGCCGCGGCGGCCGCTGCATCGGCTGGCGGATGCTGAGCTGTGCGCGGACGGACCCAGTGGTGCGCAGAAGGCCTGCTTCAGCCTGCATGGCTGTGTCTGGGCAAGCGCGTGTAGCAACCAATGACGCACTGACATGATCATGATGTAGTGATGGATGTTCGCCCCCGCAAGCTGCTGTGTGCCTCGGGGCAGCCAGGCCATGCCGGAGGGCTTCCACCCGTGCCGATGCAGCGCACTGGCCACTTAGGACTTCGTGAGACGGTCTGATGTACAGTTGGTGTTGCAGAGCCTGATGGTGGGGACGGCGAGCTGGCCGACCGCCGGGGGAGCGGGGCGGGCGGCTCCCCCGACGCCCCGCAGGCCGCCAAACCGCCCTGCAAGCCGGACCCTGGCCCGGGCCCTTGCTCGGCCGCTCCGGCGCCGCCCGCGCCAGCCTCGCTGCGCACGCCCGATGCTGCCGCGACCGCAGACGTCGCGCCCGGCGAAGCAACGGCCGCTGCTCCGGTGCAGGACCTCGCACCTCCTCAGGTGCGCCCCAGTACGCATAATGCTGGGGCTGGTTGAGTGGCTCCCTGCAACGCCTCACAGCTGCGTCCGCTTTGGCCACAAGCCGCCGTGTTGCCCTGTTCTGCTTCAGCTCTGTTCGCGCTCGCGCAGGGGGTTGCTTCACCATGTGCCTTTAGCATGTGACCGCTGCACTCGCAAGCTGCATCCCCGCATGCCCCTCCTTTTCTGAACATGCAGGGGAGTGCCAACGCCCACAGCTGCTGCTCGCGGCAGGCCTGCAAAGCGGAGGAGACGCCCACAGCGCACGGCGCGGCGCCAGGCGCGCCAGCGACAGCGAAGACGCCCTGGCGCACACCGCCGCCCGTGTTTGACGAGGCCGAGACGCCCGCCGCGGCGGCCGGCTGGCAGGAGCTGTGTGGCGGAGATGGAGAGGGTGCGCCGAGATTTGTGCAGCTGGCGATTTTGCGCTGGGCTGGCCATATGATGCTGAGGCGCCCTGGGGACCAAGCGTCCAATCTTAGCCGATGCGCCACGAAACATGTATGTTCAAGACAAGATGAAGACACTGGGGCAGCACCGCATGCTCTGCTGATATAGCGACTCGGGCTCCGGGAGCATGGCTGCCGCCCTGGCTTGCTTTGGCTGGACGCGTAGCATGCATGCACACGATCATCTCACAGCGTGGCTGACCCGAGCGCGCCTAACCCTACCCCACCCCAACCCAGGCGGCGACGAGGAGGGCGAGGCCGCCGACGCGGCGGCCGCGGAGGCGGCGCCTTGGGTTGATGACGGCAGCCTGCCGGTGGACGGCGCCGGCGCGCTGCCCTTCTTTTTCCTGGACGCGCACGAGGAGGCGACCACGCCGGACCGGCTTTTTCTGTTTGGCAAGGCGCGCGCAGCGCCGGCGCCGTGCATGCGTCAGCGCAGCGTGCCGACCGCGCGGCCGTTGACATGCAGCCGGAAGCACACATCCAGGCCTTGGCAGCGCTTGTGCGACGAGCTGCGCACAGTGCCTGCAGTGTCAGTGCACTGGCGTATGTATCGCGCACGCTGCACGAGCGGCGGGCCCCGTGTCTGGCATGCGTGCAGACTGGGCCCCCCAGAACAAGCACCTCTGCCATGCAAGAAATCCAAGTGGTTTGCAGTGTCCACCCACAGCCAGGCAATCTGCACGTGCAATTGCTGACCCTGGGACCCTACCCCTTACCCTGGCCTGCATGCGCAGGTGGAGCACGAGGGCAAGCACCGCTCCTGCTGCGCGGTCGTCAAGGGCCTGCAGCGCTCGGTGTTCTTCGTGCCGGCGCCGGGCGTGCTGGGCGGCGACGAGCTCGCGCGCCTGGAGGCCGCCGCCGCCGCCGCCGCGCCCGGCGACGCCGCTGCGCGCGGCGAGCTGCTACGCCATCTGCATGTGCGTTGGCGCTGGTCGGATTGTGCATGCCTTGCATTGCGGAGCTTACTGCAGCCAGTGCACATCCCTATATTACCAGGGCGGGGCCTGCGAAGGCATACATGCGTGGCTGGAGCGAGCACAACGCGTGATGTCGTGGCGCCGGCCGAGTGGGTCAGCTGCTGACGGCGGCTGCTGCAGTATCACTTGCTGCCTATTTAAGCAAAGTTGGAAATCTCCGGTGCAAACCCTCATGCACGTCCAGGCTTGTTGCAATGAGGGTTTCGGGCCCGAGCATGATGAGCTGCTGCAGGCGTTTGCCCTGTGCATGCAGCAGCACGCCTGCCTGACGCATCGCCAGCAGCACGGGCATCCGCCGGCCGCGCACGGCTGCCCGAGTGCACGCTGCCGCCTGCACAGGCGCTGGCCGCGGAGCTGAAGGCGGAAGTGCGCGCCGCGCTGGCCGCACACGGCGTAGCGCGCTTCGTAATCAAGCCGGTACGGCGCAGCTATGCGTTCGAGCGGCCAGGCGTGCCACACGGCGCGCAGTGGGTGCTCAAGGTCAAGTACGGCGCGGCGGCGCCCGCGCTGCCGCTTGACCTGGCCGGTGCGTGATACTCGCATTCATAATAAGCCATGCGGGCGGGGTTGCTACCTCAATTCTGTCTGCCTTACCTGATTGCTCCCTGTGAAGCAAGCTGCGTTGGGACTGTCTTTGAGTGTGCTGATGGCGGAACACCTCACTTGCCTGTACTATACTTGCCTGTCAGATACATCTGCCAAAATGCGCACGAATCCTGAAGTGCCTGGCAGGTGCTCACACAGACAGCCTCGCCGCCATGCAGGAGCGGCTGTTTGCGGGCGCGCGCAGGAACGCACTTTGTGGCGGTGTTTGGCGCGCAGCAGAGCGCGCTGGAGGCGCTGCTGCTGAAGCGGCGCATCATGGGGCCGTCATGGCTCACGCTGGCGCAGCCCGTGCGCGTGGACGCCGGCGTGCAGGCGCGCCCCGTCCTACGCCGTCACGCTGCGCCTGTCATGAGCCGCCCAGTCACCCCCGCCTCGCGCGCCGCGCCGGCGAGCCGGGGCGGCCTGGTCTCAAGCCGGCGCCGCAGCTGCAATCACAGCTGCGCCCAGGCCGCGTCACAGAGTTTGCAGGTGCATGGCTTGCGTAACCCTACCATGCCCTTGCTTATCCACACCCTGTCCTTGCGCTTGACCCGCAGGTGAGCTGGTGCGGCCTGGAGGTGGAGCTGGCGTCGCCCAAGGCGGTGGCCGCCGGCGCGGCTGCGCTCGCGCAGCGCGAGCCGCCGCCGCTGGTCGTCGCCGCGCTCAACCTTAAGACCGTGCTGCAGGCCAAGGCGCGCGCCGGCCGCGACGCGCCTGCGCGGCCGCTTTGCCGACATCGCCGAGCTGGGTGCTACTAGCTGTTACAGCATTGCAGGGGCATGAAGCGCATGTCAGAGGAGATGTGCATGCACAGAAACACACGACACGCAGAGTCAGGCGCTGCGGCTGAAGCCCCTGTAATTAGACCCGCACCACGGTGGGCGCGGAGTATCCTCTCCAGCTGGGGTTGCGAAGCTGAGCAGCCTTTGCATGGCGCGTGCAGGCGGCCACGAATGAGATTGTCGTGGCAAGCGTGATGTGCCTGCCGGCAGCGCGGCTGGACCGGCCTATGGCGGCCGGGCGCAGCAGCGCGCTGCGCCACTTCAGCGTTGTGCGCAAGCTGGACGGCCTGCCCTTTCCACCCGGTGCGGTGCTGTCTGGGAGGACCGCGCGCACAGGTCGCACTGGCGGCGGCACAACTCTGCAGGCATTTCGCAGCCTGCCTGGCTTGGGCTTGCCCGGGTCTAAGACCTCTTTGTGAAAGCGTCAGCGCTCGCCAGCTCGGCGGGGATGCGAACAAACTGCACAGTGCTCTGTGAGTAGCACGTGCGCAATGCATGCGGGATCTGATGCCAGAATTGCATGGTGCAGAGTTTGCGGAGAGGGTGAAGGAGGCCAACAGCAGCGCACTGGGCGTCAGGAATGGCGGCGCCATGCTGAGCGCCCAGGTGCGCTTGTTCCGCATCGTCTGCGAAGCCACTAGGAATAATAGCAGCATGACCACGCGCTGCAGTCACGCTGCATTCCCCGCTGCCCAGATTGATGTGCCTATGTAGCCGTGGTTGCATAGAAGGAGACCCGCTTGCCAGTCAGGTGCCCTGCTGGCGTGCCTGCCGCCACACCTTGGACTGGCAGCCGCCGAGCATGTTGCGGGCACGAAGGCGCGCGCCTTCTGATCCGGCCGCCGGCCGGCGCCGCAGTCGGGCGAGCGCGCGCTGCTGGCGCACCTACTGGCGCGGCTGCAGACGCTCGACCCGGACGTGCTGGTCGGCCACAACATCGCCGCCTTTGACCTCGACATCCTTCTGCACCGCATGCTGCACCACACGGCGCGCGCGCGCGCGCCGCTCTCTGTCCTCTGCAGAGAGCCTCGCAGAGTGTCGGGAGCCACCCGCTGTCATGCAGCGTGGTGGGATTGCAAGAGGTTCTCAGTGCTGGACCATCAACTCCCGTCATGCACACCCGTCGCCGCACAGCAGGCATGCCTGCACAGACATGAGCCTCCTGTGCGCTGCGACCCTTAAGGTGGCCTCCAGGTTCTGATGAAAGACAGAGCAGTGAGACAGAGCAGTGGCGCTTTGAAAGCTGAAGGATGAAAGCATCTCGCAGGTACCCAACTGGAGCCGCGTGGGCCGCCTGAAGCGGTCCCGGTTCCCGAGCCTGGCGGGCGGCGGGCACACATTTGGCGGCGGCGCCGGCGCGGGGCTGCTGGCCGCCATGGCCGGGCGCCTGCTGTGTGACACCTACCTCGGCGCGCGTGAGCTGCTGCGTGAGGCACGCTTGCCCGCTGGCGCCGGGATGCACTCGCACCTACCTGCGCATGCGCCTCGTGCACCAGAAGTCGGCGCCGTGCATGCACCAAAGGGTTGCTGAACGTGCCGAGGCCTCGGCGGCTGCAGCAGCCGGCAGAAACCCCGTGCATGCCCCGAAGGAATGCAGCGCCTGCCGAGCACACGGCGGAGCAGCTTGCTGCAGCCCGCTCATGCATTACGCGCATTTGCTGTACCACTTCTTCATACTAAACCTTGTTGCCAGCACAGGTGGACTACACCATGCGCACGCTGGCAGGCAAGCACCTGAGCGCCGTGCGCTTGGAGCTCGCGGCTGCAGACGTGCCCGGTGCGCGTGCATCTTGGCGTCGGCATGGCTTGCCGCCCGTTCGCTATCCGGATGCCGCTTGGCAGACAACGTGGCAAAGCAGGGCTGTCGACAAGAGGAGCGCAAGGCGGTGACACACGCTGAGCTTGGTGCGCTCGTGCAAGCATACGTCCAGCCACGCATCCCGCCCCCACGCGTGCGCTGCGAACGCGCCGCCAGCGCCGCGGGCGCACCTCTGCGCACGTCCAGCCGCAGCCGCCCTCGCCTGCATGCTCAGCGGCGCCATTGTTGCGCGCTCGCGCAGGCAAGTTCGAGGACGCCACGGCACTGATGGGCCTGGTGGCGCACGCGGAGACGGACGCCTGGCTCGCGCTCAGCCTGGCGTCCTACCTCAACCTGCTCCCGCTGTCGCGCCAGCTCTCCTGCCTATCCGGCTCGCTCTGGTCGCGCACGCTGCAGGCGCGCGGCCCCGCCGCGCCAGGGCGCCTTCCCTTGCTCTGACGCATACTGGTATCGCGCCTGAGCAGGGTGTGGCATCTGCTCCAAACATGGCTGAGGCAGGCTGACGAAGCTCTTGTGACTGCCGCAATCTTGCAACGCCTGTGAACTGGGTAGTGACCCTGCTTTGCGCTGTACGACGAGGGCGATACGCGCTAAAGCGCTGCTGCTTGGCCACGTGCGCCGACCCCGGGCTCACGCCGCCGGGCGGCGCGGCGGCGCAGGGCCAGCGCGCGCAGCGCATCGAGATGCTGCTGCTGCACGAGTTCCACCGGCGCAAGTTCCTGCTGCCGGACAAGCTCAGCGCGCGTGAGCGCGCGCGCCGGCAGCACGCCGCGGAGGGCGGCGACGACGCCGACTTTGACGCCGGCCGCCCTGGTGAGCCGGCGGGTCTGACTGAAGCTCGGTCGTGCACATCTCCGCAGGGCCTCTTGAGAGCTGCCACGTCACTGATATGTTGTTGTCCTCGCTGCTCTGATCCTGCTGAGCGTGAACTGCATGCAGCTGTGTGGTTGCCATCCTGTTAGCACATGTGTGATGATCAGCGATGACGTGCCCAGCTCAGACACCTTGCGGCGAAGAAGCGCTTTGGTGCATCATGGTATCGGAAAAGCCTTGAATCGTTACCTGCATCTAGTGGCCGAAGCCACCAGTCACAGCCATGTAGCTGAAGTCATGCAACAGCCAGATGGGGCCCAAGCCGCGTGGGGGCGGGCATGCCGCGACGGCTGCGCGGGGCGGCCGCATGCTGGGGCACCAGCAGCGAACTGTGACAGGCGCCATGCGCGCGCGCGCGCAGGCGGCAGGAAGGCCAAGGGCCCGCAGTTTGCGGGCGGCCTGGTGCTGGAGCCCAAGAAGGGCCTGTACGACCGCTTCGTGCTGCTGCTGGACTTCAACTCGCTCTACCCCTCCATCATCCAGGCGCGCGCCCTGGGCTCCCTGAGTACAGGGTTAGGGTGGGATACCCTCCCGGACCCCAGCCGGCTGGTGCAGGTCACCTCGCTCCTCCCCTTCGTCATCAGGTAGGGGCGCGGCCTGGCAGCCTGAGGCTTGCCTGCGGGTGGGCTCCGCCTCGGTCCACCCCTCCGGCGCTCAGGCGCGCCTCCCTGCACATTGGCCTGCAGCAGACCCGGCCCTCGACCCGGCGCGCCTGCTTGTCCGCAACCCCATGACGTGCAGGACAGCTGCGGCGCTCGTCATGCGGTCGCACGAGTGAGCTTTGGCAGGAACGGCGCGGCTCGTGGGTTGATTGCAAGCGTGGCAGGTGCATGCGGTAGTGCGCTTGCTCCCGCCAGGCATGCAGCTGCTCAAGTGCGCATGTGCTGCGCGGGCAGGAGTATAACATCTGCTTCACGACTGTGCGCCGGCCGGAGGACGGCGGCCTCGCGCCGCTACCCGCGCCCAGCCCGGACATGGCCGTTCTGCCCAAGGCGCGCGCGTGCCCCTGGCCCTGCGCGTAAGGCTTAGGGCTAGGCCAAACCCTATCCTACCCTGATCCGCTGCCACAGCCAGGACATGCTCCCACCGGGCCTCGCGCTGCTCAGCGCAGGCCTGCAGGGCACATCATACACTCTGCGCATGCGCTGCCGCAGACACAGTCAAACAGCCTGCATCTGCCCCGCTAGCCGGCTGCAGCGCCAGGGAGCCTGCAACAGCGCCGGGCGCTGCAGGCGGCCGGCCGCGCGCGCAGGTTATCCGCGGCTTGGTGCAGCAGCGGCGTGAGGCCAAGGCGCTGCTGAAGGCCGAGCGCGGCGCGCTGCGGCGCACGCAGCTGGACATCCGGCAGCAGGCGCTCAAGCTGACCGCCAACGCCATGTACGGCTGCCTTGGCTTCGGCGCCTCGCGCTTCTTCGCGCAGCCGCTCGCGGAGCTGGTCACGGCACAGGGCCGCGAGATCCTGCAGTCCACCGTCGACCTGGTGCAGGGCACCGTCGGCCTGGAGGCGCGCCCGCCCGCCCGCGCGCCCGCACCTTGGCCCGGCGAGGGTTTACGAGCCCGGCGAGGGTTTGCTTGCCGAGGCGGCCGCTGTGGGAGCCTTGCGCAGCTGAGTTACCATGGGATCACTGCGTTATCGTGGACGGCCGCTGGCACAGCCCCGGAGATAAAGCCATGTGGTGTTGTGCCGAGCGTAGAGGCGCCCCGGATGCGCCTTTTGTTTCGGAAGGCGCTGCCGCGCGGCGCGCAGGTCATCTACGGCGACACGGACAGCATCATGATCGCGACCGGCTCCACCGATGTTGCGGAGGTGGCCGCGCTGGGCGCGCGCGTCAAGCGCGAGGTGCGCGGGCCTCCGTTGTGGGAGCGCGCGCCTTGGACAGAGCTCGCAACATGGCAGGCCCGTCCGTCCATGCAGGCTCGTCTGTCCATGCATGACACGGTGGGCATTTGCACATGTGGTTGCACGCCTTGTATGCATTTGGCCTGCAGATCTGTACTGCCCGACAGTACGGCATCTGCTCACACTGTGAGTACCTTCCAGGCGGCACCGCCGTCCTGCATGGCGCCAGCCCCTCCTGCGCAGGGGAGAGGCGTGTGTAGGGGAGAGGGGAGGGCGCACCGCCCCGCCCGGCCCACGCGGCGCCCGCCCGCAGGTGAACAAGCGCTACCGGCTGCTGGAGCTGGAGGTGGACGGCATCTTCCGCAGCATGCTCCTGCTGAAGAAGAAGAAGTACGCCGCCATCAAGCTGGAGCGCGACGCGGCCGGCGCGCTGCGCGAGGCGCGCGCCCCGCCGCCACGGCTAGCGCCCGCCAGGTCCCTGCGCCCGGCCGCGCGCGGCGCGGGCGCGCGAAACCAGCATCAGGCGACGGGTTTTGAGCAGGTGCAGACTTTCAACTAGTTTCACTTTGTTGATGTTGATGACAATGTGAGGGCTGATGCCTGGGCAGGTTTGCGTATGTCACTATTTGCGAGAGGGCCGATGCCTGGGCGCATGCGGCGCAGGTGCGCGAGGCCAAGGGCCTGGACATGGTGCGCCGCGACTGGAGCCCGCTGTCCAAGGACTGCGGCAACTTCGCGCTGGACGCGATCCTGTCCGGGCGGCCGCGCGAGGAGGTCGTGGACGCCATCCACGCCAAGCTGCGCGAGGCGCGCGCCGCCCGCGCCCTACCCTAACCCTATACCCGCAGCTGCACGCAGGCAGGCGCAGCGCGGGCTGACCGGCTTCCCTGCCGATGACGTCGGCGCTGCGCTGCAGGCGCTGCCTGCCTGCGCGTATGTCGCTGCTTTGCATGCTCTCCACTGCTGCAATGGCAGCAGCGTACATATGAGCTGCTCGTCCTCAAACACCAACACCACCAGAGCGGGTCGGCCACGCAACGGCCCGGCTGCGCGGTGCACGCGCCACGCTGCATGGCCGCTGCAAGCCATGTCACGCTTGCAGATCCGCGCCGCAGGTGCGCGAGAAGCTGGCGGCGGGCGGCGTGCCGCTGGGCAAGTTCGTGATCACCAAGCAGCTCACGCGGCGGCCGGAGGAGTACCCCGACGCCAAGGCGCAACCGCACGTGCAGGTCGCGCTGCGCCGCCGCGCGCAGAACCGCCGCGACGGCACGCTGCAGGCGCGCCGCGGCGTCGGAGCCCGCCGCTCACAGCGGAGGTACAGCTGATCGGCACTACTTGCCAGGACTTGTGAGTCTAAAACCTGCATTGGCAATGTCGCCAGCCTGGCCTGGAGCGGCACGCTGAGCTTCAACGCAGCGCAGGTTATACATCAAAGTGGCTCGCACCGCACCCTCATGTGCATGGTCCCCGCGGACTCAGCTTACATGCACTGCAGTGTTTCCCCCCTGAGCATGCAGCAAATCCTACGTGCTGCCGTCAGAGCTCGGTCAGCGGCCCATGCTCGTGCGAGGTATGCAGGCGCGGGATCACTCCTGCGCCCGTGCAGGGAGAGACCGTGCCATACATCATCTGTGTGGAGGTCGGCGAGGACGGTGCGGTGAGCGGCGGCGGCGGCAGCAAGGGCCTTGCCGAGCGCGCGTACCACCCGGACGAGCTACGCGGCAACGCGCGCCTGGCCGTGGACACCGAGTACTACCTCGCGCATCAGGCGCGCTGCGCCCAAATGCGCCGCCCGCCCAGCGCCAGAGTCAGCGGTGTTTCGTGCACGGCCTCCTGAGGCACCAGGCGTGACGCGCCCATGCGCCGCTCGCCCAGTGCCAAAAGCAGCGGCGTCTCATGCACGGCCTCCAGAGGCGGGTGCGGCCAGTCGGTGGGCGCTCAGCCAGGCGCGCCGGTGCGGACGCTTGACAACGCTGCGCAGGTGCACCCGGTCGTGGCGCGGCTGTGCGCGCCCATCGAGGGCACCGACGCGGCGCGCCTGGCCGACTGCCTGGGCCTGGACGCGGCGCGCTTCCACGCGGCCGCCGCGGCCGCCGCGGGCGCCGGCGCGCGCGGCGCGGCCGACGACGCGCTGCTGGGCGCGGCCGCCTCGCTGGACGACGACGCGCGCTACAGCGTGCGTGGCCGGCGACTGAAACCAGTTTATATGTGCTCATCGTTTCATGTGCCGGTGTGCGGCCAGCGCAGCCGTGCCGCGTCTTGAAGGTCAGACATGGACCAACAAGGGGGCCTCTGGCATGCCCTTGGGGGAGCACCTGACTTCAATTCGCTTGCCACGCAGAGGCACACACTGAGCCTCTTGTCAACAGGCTCGCCGACTTGGCTCGTGCTTGTTGACATGCGCTGCAAGACACAGCTGACAAGGCGCGCTCGCGGGACTAGGACTGCGAGCCGCTGTGGCTGGCCGCGCCCAACGGCACGCGCTTCAAATTCCCGGGCGTGCGCGCGGTGGCCAAGGGCACCCTGGCTGCCGAGGCCGCACTGGCGCCGCCAGACGACGTGGGTGGGACGCCCTCCGCGAGCTGCGGTTGCTGGAAGAGACTCTGACACCACGACAGCACTGCAGAGCGTCTACATCAGAGTGCAAAGCCTGCTGTTCAACCTGGCGTGAGCTTAACGAACGTTGGTGACTGCACGCAAGAGTGCACGGTGCGTAACACAGCGTAGCCTGTCTCTTCTCGGATCGGCATGTGTCCGCAAGCCTGGCAACCTGCTCAGGGGCGTTCGGTCGCAAGCAGCTGCAGGCAGCAAGCCTGCACACGATGCCCCTAAGCTTTCCTGCTGCATGATACAGAGCGGCCTGCGCCTCGCAGCGCATTCCTGCAGTCACCCACGCCGCGGCCGCGCGCGCAGGAGGGCCGCTGAGCGCGGGGCAGCTGGCCAACCAGGTGCGGCTGCGCGCGCGCGAGGCCATCGCGCGCTACTATGACGGCGCCCTGGTGTCCGACGACGAGCTCGCGCCCGGCCCGACGCGCGACATCTGCCTGCGCACGCAGGCGCGCACGCACGGGCGCCCAGCGAGCCAGACAGGCTTTTGTTCCAATTTTGCATGTCGGCAGCACGCATGCCCAAGTGCAGTCCATGTTTGCCGACACATTCAACTCAGCAGATGGGCTAGGTCAAGCACTGGCCCACATGCAGGGCACAACAGGGCCGGCAGCTCATCAGCCGCTCCTTGTGCAGACTGCCAGGTGAGCATGCACCCCCAGTGTGAGCGCGCAGCCCAGATTCAGTGACGATGCCTGGCGCAGGGCGACGCCGCGCCGGGCAGCCTGCCGGCGG
>JAABUR0100003926.1_pt1 | contig 20326 bp, 17 predicted proteins | sample 5560091 | NCBI WGS metagenome assembly JAABUR01 (sample SAMN10711879, study PRJNA513375) | rock metagenome | isolation source: Antarctica rocks | place: Antarctica: Victoria Land, University Valley sud
AGTCCCAGTAGTTGACTGTCTGGATCAGGTCCCGGCCCCTGATGACTGAGCCGGTGACCGGATCGATCACGACGCGCGCAACGAAGGAGCCTTTCTCACCATGTGCTCGCACGATGCCTTCAGTGTTGGTGAGCTCATGGTTCATGAAGGTAACGACGCGGGACCCCCGATGGAAGGCGCCGAGGCCGTCCGGAATCCCAACCATGCGGTACCCGTTCTCCGCCGGTAGGTCGTCCACGGTCAGGTGCGCCCGAATGGACACCCCTGGAGCCACGGGACGCAGGTACGGCTCCACCGTTGTCGTCGGTGCCATCGAGTTTGTGTCGTCGCTCCTGGCCGAAGCCGTGCCGGCGACGGTGGTGGCGGCCAGCGCCGAGGCCATCGTCGCCGCCCCTAGGGCGACGACGCGGCTGCGCGCGATCTGCCTGGACATATGCTCTCCTGTTCGTGCGAAGAAGGTGGGTTTTCGCCTGCGAAGCAGGCCACTTCCGGAACGATAGATCGCTCTCGCCACCGCGCGGGTGCCCACAAAGAGTCGGCTGGGTGAACGTTCGGTGGCCACCCCTGCTGCCTGCAGCAGATGACGGGCCGGCTCTGATCGGGAGGCGCGCCCGACTCAGCGCAGCGCCATCACCGGTTCGCCGGCGAGCAAGCCGCCGCGCGCGATCACGCACCGGCTCACCGGTCGGCTCGTCCGGCGCAGCGCCTGCCGGACGCATGACCGCTCCGCCAGCATGCCGAAGTACCCAGGATGCACCGACTCCTGAAGCTGCCACGGGAGCCACGACACGCCGAGCTTGCTGACCCACTCCATCTGGTCGACGGCGGCTGCCTCACGCCATGAGGTCAGGCCGACCTCCTCGAGCTGCCCGACGCCACGTTCACAAAGCCGGTGGCCGACGAACGCCCTGCTCATGTCCAGCAGACTGACGTTGGCCAGTCCACTGCGGAGCACTCCAGTCCTTACCGCTGCGTTGACCGCACCCAGTGCGCTGGCCGCCCAGGTGGCGTCCGCGTCGAAGAGCGGGCAGCCGCCAACGGTGTAGCGGGCACGCAGAGTCTCGGGGTAGCGAAACGCCGGCCCGGAGGGCACCGGCGAGGGGTAGTTGAGCACGACCATGCGGTAGCCACCCGGGCGGTAGCCGGCTCGAGACATCGCGGTCGACACCCTGCCCAACGCTGCGGCGATCTGCTCAGCCACCGCCTGCACTCGCGGTGCACTGAAGTTGCTGGTGACCTCGGGGTCATCTGAGCAGTACTGCGGCGAAGGCCCCACGGTGAGCAGGAATCCGGCCACACACCGCCCCAGCACCGATCCGAACCCGAAGTCGTTGCCACCGATGGAGATCACTACCGCGGTCACGTCGTGCGATTCCGCGAACCTGCGCAAGGCGGCCACCTGTCCGACGTGACCGTTGTGGTCGGAGTAGCTGTCGAGGCCCGGCTTGAACGCCTTCCCTTGCCCGTGTGAGAGCACAGTGGCCCCCGAGCAGGCGAGGTTGACCCCCCGCACGTTGGCGTAGTCAAGCTCAGCGATCGAGTCCTCGGCGCGGTGGCAGCCCGGCTGGCTCTCCCGCTCGTGGCGCACGTCGAGGTAGGCGTCAGCACCGAGCGCGTCAACCCGCCGCACCGATTCGGTGCTGTTGCCAGCCCAGCGGGCACCCTCACCGGAGATGTAGCTGTCGCCGAGCGTGACCACCCATTGCGGTGGTGCCGAGGAGGGCGTCATCCCTGCCGGACGCGCCCCGGGGCTGGCGGCGGGGACTCCTGAGCCGCTCGGCGCGGAAATGCATCCAGCGAGCAGAGCAGCCGTCAGGCCGACAGCAACGAGGAGCCTTCGGCCCGACGGGTCGGAACTCACCATGGCCCCGAGCCGACGAACCGCCGACTACTGGCCGCCGGTGAGCTTCTCGCGCAGGGCCTGCAGCGCCTCGTCCGAGGCAAGCGACCCGTCAGCGGGGCCGGTGGCGCCCGGCGACGGGGTCACCGCTTCGCCAGGCTGATCGTCGGAGGAGTAGTTGGACACCTCGCCCGCTTCGACGTCGGCCTTCTGGGCTTCGTCGAACTGCTTCTTGTGGGCTTCCCAACGGGTGTGCGCCTCGGCGTACTGGCCCTCCCAGGCGCCCTTCTGGTCGTCGTACCCCTCGAGCCATTCCCCCGTCTCGGCGTCGAAACCCTCCGGGTAGAGGTAGTTGCCCGCGTCGTCGTAGTTGGCTGCCATGCCGTAGAGCGTCGGGTCGAACTCGTCGGAGGTGGAGTCCACGCCCTCGTTCGCCTGTTTGAGCGACAACGAGATGCGGCGACGGTCGAGGTCGATGTCGATGATCTTGACCATCACGTCGTCGCCGACCTGCACGACCTGCTCGGGGATCTCGACGTGGCGCTCAGCCAGCTCGGAGATGTGCACAAGGCCCTCGATGCCCTCGTCGACCCGCACGAACGCTCCGAACGGCACCAGCTTGGTGACCTTGCCTGGCACGATCTGACCCATCTGGTGAGTCCGGGCGAACTGCTGCCAGGGATCTTCCAGGGTTGCCTTCAACGACAACGAGACGCGCTCGCGCTCCATGTCGACGTCGAGCACCTCGACAGTGACCTCCTGGCCGACCTCGACGACCTCGCTGGGATGGTCGATGTGCTTCCAGGACAGCTCCGAGACGTGCACCAGACCGTCGACACCGCCCAGATCGACGAATGCGCCGAAGTTGACGATCGACGACACGACACCCGGCCGGACCTGACCCTTCTGCAACTGGGTGAGGAAGCTCTGGCGAACCTCTGATTGTGTCTGCTCGAGCCAGGCCCGACGTGACAGCACCACGTTGTTCCGGTTCTTGTCGAGCTCGATGATCTTCGCCTCGAGCTCGCGGCCGACGTACGGCTGGAGGTCGCGCACCCTGCGCATCTCGACGAGCGACGCAGGCAAGAAGCCGCGCAGGCCGATGTCGACGATGAGGCCACCCTTGACCACCTCGATGACCGTGCCGGTGACGATGCCGTCCTCTTCTTTGACCTTCTCGATCGTGCCCCAGGCGCGCTCGTACTGGGCGCGCTTCTTGGACAGGATCAACCGCCCCTCTTTGTCCTCCTTCTGCAGCACCAAGGCCTCGACCTTGTCGCCGACCGCCACCACGTCGCCCGGGTCGACATCGTGCTTGATCGACAGCTCACGCGAAGGGATGACGCCCTCGGTCTTGTAGCCGATGTCGAGGAGGACCTCGTCACGGTCGACCTTGACGATGGTGCCGTCGACGATGTCGCCGTCGTTGAAGTACTTGATGGTCGCATCGATGGCTGCGAGGAAGTCCTCGGCCGATCCGATGTCGTTGACCGCGATCTGGGGGTTCTCCGGGGGTGCTGGAGGGGCTTGGACGCTACTCGTCATAGGGGTGTGGGACTCCGTCGGATGGCTGGTGGTCGGGCGTGTGCGCCACAGGCCCTTGATCGCGGTCCCACCGAATGATCCGGGCCGCTGCTGGTGGCCTGGGATGAGAAGACGAGCACGAGCCTGCTCCGTCTGAGGTCGCGCAAGCCCATAGCGCAGCGCCTACGATACGGCGTCCGCTCACACTGGGTCAACGCGAGGTGCGTCCCACGGCCAGGCCTGCAGATCCTGCTCGCGTACCTGCGCCAGCAGCAGCTGCGCCGCCAGTTCCCGTACTACGTTGGAAGGGGCGCCGCCAGCCAGCTCGACCAGCGCCCATAGGTCCATCGCCCGCCCGTGCTCAACCGGTCCTCTGATCCGGCCAGGTGCCCAGTCCACGAAACCCTCGATCATCGGGTCGACCAACCTGTCGTCGCGCTCGAACCGGGTGAAGTTGCCGATGTCGGTGTGGATGGAGCCGGCGTGGGCGAACTCCCAGTCGAGAAGTCCAATGATGCCGCAGTCGGTCGGATCGACGAGGATGTTCTTTGGGTTGAAGTCGCTGTGCGCGAGCACCACCCTGGCGTCGTTTTGACCATCGTCGACGACGCCCTCCGCGATGTCGATCAACGCCAGCAACTTGAGCCAGTCCTGCTCCGCCCAGGCGGAGAGTCGGCCCGTGTCGCGGAAGGTTTGTGCCCACGCCGCCAGATCGATCGGCATACCGTCGGTCGTCACGGTCAAGTCGGCGTCAGCGAACATGCCAAAGCGTAAGAACGGGATGCTCGACAGCGAACCCAGCACCCAGCCCAGGTTGTAGCCCAACGTCTCCCAACCCAGGCCCGACGGATCGGCGCGCAGCACGTGGTCGAGCGGAACGCCGTGGAGGTGTTCGGTCACCAGCACCGCTGGCATGTCGCTTGTCGCTGACCGCACCTCAAGGACGTCTGGAACGGGGAGAATTCCCCTCACCAACCGGAGCAGGCTGGCGTCAATCGCGGCTCGTTGGGGATTGCGGCGGTAGATCCGGACGACAGCCCGGTCGCCACCGGTTTGCGCGAGGAACGTCTCACCGCTGTAGCCGCCGGCGAGCGGCTTCATCGCCGTACCGTGCCAGTCCATTCTGCTCCTCGGTTGGTACGTTCTTGCTGTCGTCCTGCGCTCATCAGTGCAACAGCGTTCCATTCGTGGGGAGCGGGGCCGGAGCGGGGCATTGTCCTGCGTCAGGGATCAAGGCGAAGGTATCGGCCGCGTCGGTGGACGAGCGGGGCGAACTCCTCGCCGAGCTCGATGTGCTCCGCGACGGCGTCCACGAGGAGGGACCACCCGACACGGCGCGGCTCAGCTTCCACCAGGCGTACGCCGGCCCAGGCGCTGACACCGTCGAGCACCGGACCCCACGGCGACTCGGTCCACTCCCCCAGGCGGAAGACCCCGCCGGGAGCGGGTACGGCGCCGGCGAACGCATCGGCGAGGTTGCGATGCTTCCATTCCAGCAGCTGCACGACGGCGACCCGAGTCTGGCGTAGCTGGTCGACCAGCTCAGAGTCCGGGTCGAGCAGGGCGAGCACGTGCGCCGGCTCTCCGGCGGCCACGAGGAACGAGGACACAGGTAGGCCGGCTCGTGCCCTTGGCTGGTCGCCGGAGCCGGTGGTCCACAACGTCACAGCGCCACCGAGCCGGCCACGAAAGCGGCGGACCGGATCGCGCTCGGACTCCGGTGGCAGAAACGGGTGCTCCGAGTGGATCGTCACCGTCTCAGCGTAGGTGCGAGCATCGACGTGGTGCGGCATACGCTGAGGCTGTGCCGGAACCGGACGACTTCTTCGACTTCGCCGCCGCTCGTGTCTGCGAGCTGGTGCGGCTCGGCCACGCATCGACAGGTGCGGTGGATGCAGGCGAGCGCTTGGTGGAGGAGGGTCTGGTCGAGGTGTTCCGCTCGTGGCCGCAGTCGCAGCCGAGCGGCGATCCGCTGCTGACCGCCCGTCGGGCGCTTGCCGCCGCGCACCGTCGCTGGAGCCAATCCGCCCAGCCTTCACGAAGGGTCGCGCTGGAGCTCCATGACGTGCGTGCGGCTCATGACGACCAGGAGCGGGCCGCTGTGCTCGACGGTGGCGTTGGTCTCTGGGAGGCACTGGAGTTCTTGAGCCCGCGTCAACGGCTCACCGTCGCGTTGCGCTTCGCTGGCGACCTAACTCCCGGTGAGACGGCGCACGTGCTCAACCGTCCGGTCATGCTCGTACGTCGAAGTGAGCGTCAGGCGCTGAACGAGCTGGGGCTGGCCGCCGACCTACCGCACGACCTCGCATCGGCGCCTGACGCCCGCCTGTCCGCCGAGAGCGATCTGGCGCAGCGGCTAAGACTGGTGCTGCGGACGCAGGTCGGGGTCCCCTTCGACCCAGAGCCGCTACTGCAGCGAGTGAGGCACCGTACCGGGCGCGTTCGGCAACGTTCCGCCCGCTTCCCTGTGCAAGCTGTCGCAACCAGCGCGCTCGCGCTCGTAGGTGCCTCGGTCGTGATCTGGAGCGTCCTGGCGAGTGACGCTCCCAACGACTCAGGACTCGAGAACCGACCGCCCTCCGCCCAAGGGACTCAGCTGGTCGGGTACCGGTCCATCGCTGTCGCCGTACCGGCCAACTGGGGACTCAACGAATCGCCGTGCGGTCGCACCGCGGCAGACGGACCGGTGTTCCGACACGCACAGACGGGCGGCCGGTGCACGCCAGCCGCAGGAGGGTCGAACGTCACCTTCGCCGACGCACCGCTCTACCCGTCACCGCTCCAGGAGCCTCCGCAGACGGCAGGCCAGGTGGGCAGCCACCTGACGCTCCGCACCAACCTGACACACTCCGACGGCGGCTACGAGCAGACCGTCTTGGTGCCCAAGGCGATGTTCGTCATCGTCGTGACAGTGCGTTCACCCGATCGAAGCGTTGTCGAGGACATCGTGAACTCGGCCCGCGGAGTACCGGAAGGGTTCGCTATCGTGCCGAAGTGCGAGTCGCTACCGGTGCGCGAGGCGGTCGCCGCCTTGTCCAGGGCGGGTCTGACCCCCAAGATCTTGCACACCTCCACCTTGTCGGTCAGGTACAGCGATCCACCGGTGACCTTCCAGGATCGGCGGTCGGGCTCGGTCATCCCGACGGGATCGGCCGTCGCGCTGACAATTCCCAGCTTTTAAATTCTCACAACGCGAGCGCTGGTAGCACGTCGCGTCCGAAGACGTCCATCCACTGCGTCTGGTTGCGCCCGACGTTGTGGAGATAGACCTGGGTGACTCCGAGGTCGAGAAATCTCTGGATCTCAGCTCGGTGGTCATCGGGGTCTGACGAGATCACCATTCGGCCCTCGAAGTCTTCGGGCCGCACCAGGGCGGCCATGGCGGCGAAGTCGTGAGGTGACCGCACGTCTTGTTTGGCGAACCTCATACCACCGTTGGGCCACTCGGTCATCGCGTTGGCGAGAGCCTCTTCGTCGGTAGGCGCCCAGGAGAGGTGCAGCTGAAGCAGCTTTGGCATCGAGCTGCCATCCTTGCCCGCGGAGGCCGCTCCCTCCTCGAATTTGGCGAGCACCCCCGCCACCTTTTCAACAGTCGCGCCTGGCGTGATGATGCCATCGCAACGGGCGCCTGTCCTTTTGGCGGTGAGAGGTCCCGCGGTGGCCACCAGGATCGGCGGCGCCGTCTCCGGCATCGTCCAGAGCCGAGTGGTGTGCAGCTTGAAGTAGTCACCGGCATGTTTGACGTCCTTGCCGGAGAACAGCTTCTGGATCACCTCGATCGCCTCGAACATCATCGTGATGCGTTCGGGCGCCTCGGGCCAGTAGGCCCCGACAACGTGCTCGTTGAGCGCCTCGCCGGAGCCCAGACCAAGCCAGGTGCGTCCTGGATACAGCGCCTCGAGCGTGGCCGCCGCCTGAGCCACGATGGCCGGGTGATGACGGAAACTCGGGCAGGTGACCCCTGGGCCGAGGTCACCCGCGGTCCGTTGGCCGACAGCGCTCAACACGTTCCAGACGTACGCCGCCTGCCCCTGCTGCGGAACCCAAGGTTGGAAGTGGTCGGCCGCCATCACGCCGGTGAAGCCGTGGCGTTCGGCGGTCTCGCAAAGATCGACCATCTCCCGCGGAGCGAACTGTTCCAGCGCGGCGGCGTACCCGATCTTCGCTTGGCTCATCGGTGCCTTTCTTGACGTGCGGCACCGCAGTGCCGCCGTGAGCATGTGGTCAACCTCGAACGTGAGCGTATCGAGACCAGACGGTGGAGGAGCTCCGGCACCGGACGCCGGGAATCCACCGCAAACCGACACGGACGCTGGCGCTGCGGGTTATTCTCAACTGGCCATGAGCGTCGCTGAGCAGTTCACAGCAGCGCCGCCAGAGCAATGCGCTGGCGGCGGCGCGGACGCCTACTCGATGCCCGCCGACGTGTACTCGCTCGGTGAGTTCTTCGACCGCCATCCCCGCCTGTTCGTGCTGACGGGGGCAGGATGCAGCACCGAGTCGGGGATCCCCGACTACCGCGGCGCCGACGGCGAGTGGAAACGCAAGCAGCCGATCGAGCTCCAGCCGTTCATGCGTGAGGAGCTGACGCGCGCTCGGTACTGGGCTCGAAGTCTCGGGGGGTGGCGGAGCTTCCGCGGTGCGACGCCTAACGCCGCCCACGAGGCGCTGGCGAAACTGGAGTCCGCCGGCCGGATCGGTCTGCTCGTGACCCAGAACGTCGATGGGCTGCATCAGGCAGCCGGCTCCCGTCGCGTGATTGACCTGCACGGGCGCCTCGACCGGGTCGTCTGCATGTCGTGTCGCAACACCAGCTCGCGAACGGGGTGGCAGGCCCGGCTTGAGGCGCTCAACGTGTCGTGGCGCGGGCTGCACGCACCAATCGCTCCCGACGGCGACGCTGACCTCGAAGGCTTGGCCTTCTCGACGTTCCTCGTGCCCGCTTGCCCGTCGTGCGGCGGCATCGTCAAACCCGACGTCGTGTTCTTCGGCGAGAGTGTTCCGCCCTGGCGGCATGCCCAGGCAACCGCCGCGCTGGCGAAGTCGGACGCCATGCTGGTCGTCGGGTCGTCGTTGATGGTGCACTCCGGCTACCGGTACGCGCTGACCGCCGCCCGGCTCGGCAAGCCGGTCGCCGCGGTGAACCTTGGCCGCACACGCGCTGACCATCTGCTCACGCTCAAGGTCAGCGCATCTGCTGGGACGACTCTGCGGGCACTTGTTGCCTGAGGCGGTTGTCTTCTCGCCATGACCGGCGCTGAACGGCAGGAGTCGCAGCCGCCCTCGGTCGAGTTCCGCCCGGTGACGGCCGAGGAGACACAGCGCGCGAACCGGCGCGACTGGGACGCAGAAGCTGACGCCTATCAGCAAGAGCACGGTGCGTTTCTCGGCGATGTCGGGTTCGTCTGGTCGCCGGAAGGGCTCAACGAGGCTGAGGCCCGGCTGCTGGGCGACGTGCGCGGCAAGCGGATTCTCGAAGTGGGATGCGGCGCCGGTCAGTGTTCACGCTGGCTCCGCACTCAAGGAGCTGAGGTCGTCGGGGTCGACATCTCGCTGCGGCAACTCCAGCACAGCCGCCGGATCGACGACGAAACCCAGGTCGCCGTGCCTGTCGCTTGCGCGACGGCAACGGCTCTTCCGTTGCGAGGCGGCTGCGTCGACATGGCGTGCTCGGCATTCGGAGCGCTGCCCTTCCTGATCGACATCGACGCCGCGCTGGCGGAGGTGCACCGGGTGCTGCGACCCGGCGGCAGGTTCGTGTTCTCGGTGGTGCACCCGGTACGCCGAACCCTGCCCGACGACCCGACGCAGGGTGGGCTGACGTTGACGAGGTCGTACTTCGACCGGACGCCGTACGTCGAGCTCGGAGAGGATGGGGCTCCGTCGTACGTCGAACCGCACCACACGCTGGGCGACTGGGTCGGCGCGATCGTCGGTGCCGGGCTGACCCTCGAGCGGCTGGTGGAGCCGCAGTGGCCGCTCGGGCACACCCGGACGTGGGGCGGTTGGGGACCCGAGCGGGGAGCGCTGCTGCCCGGCACCGCCATCTTCGTCACTCGACGGGACTAGCCGCGAAACGGCGAGCGCGTTCGTCGAGCGGGTGGACCGCCATCGCCCTAGTGGCCGGCCTCGTGCCAGGTGCGGCCGATTCCGACCGACACGTCGAGCGGCACAGCAAGATCGGCCGCGGCCGCCATCTCCGAGCGCACCAGCGACTCGAGCGGCTCGAGCTCTGCCGCTGCCACCTCGAAGACCAGCTCGTCGTGCACCTGGAGCAGCATTCGCGACGCGAGGCCCGCCTCTTGCAACGCCCTGTCGATGCGAAGCATGGCCACTTTGATGATGTCGGCCGCGGAACCTTGGATCGGTGCGTTCAGCGCCATCCGCTCGGCCATCTCACGTCGCTGCCGGTTGTCGCTGGTGAGGTCGGCCAGATAGCGGCGCCGACCGAGCAGCGTCTCGGTGAAGCCGCAGCGCCGGGCCTCGTCGACCACACCATGCAGGTAGTCGCGCACGCCCCCGAACCGCTCGAAGTACTCGTCCATCAGCGTCCGCGCCTCGCTCGGCTCGATGCCGAGCTGCTGACCGAGGCCGTACGCCGACAGGCCGTAAGCCAGCCCGTAGTTCATCGCCTTGATCTTCGACCGCTGCGCCACGGTCACGCCGTCAGCGTCGACGTCGAAGACCCGGGCAGCCATCACCGAGTGGAAGTCCTCGCCTGACTTGAACGCAGCGATCAGCCCCGCATCGGCGCAGAGGTGCGCCATGATCCGCATCTCGATCTGGCTGTAGTCGGCGGTCAACAGCAGTTCGAAGCCCTCGCCGACTCTGAACGCCTCCCGGATCCGGCGGCCGTCCTCGGTGCGGATCGGGATGTTCTGCAGGTTCGGCTCGGTCGAGCTTAACCTGCCGGTGGCGGCGATGAGCTGGTTGAAGGTCGTGTGGATGCGACAGTCGTCAGCGACCGACTTCAGCAACCCTTCGACCGTCTGCCGTAGCCGGGTGGCGTCGCGGTGCCTGAGCAGATGCTGCAGGAATGGGTGGCCCGTCTTCTCGTACAGCCCGGCGAGCGCGTCCGCGTCGGTGGTGTAGCCCGTCTTGGTGCGCTTGGTCTTGGGCATACCGAGCTCGTCGAAGAGCACGGTCTGCAGCTGTTTCGGCGACCCCAGGTTGATCTGCTTGCCGATCACTTCGTACGCCTCATCGGCCGCCTGCTTGACCTGTCCGGCGAACTGCCCCTCAAGTGACGTCAAGTGGTCGACGTCGACCCCGATGCCGGATCGCTCCATGCGCGCGAGCACCTCGACCAACGGCAGCTCGACCTCCACAAGCAGCTGCGAACCGCCGCGGGTGGTGAGCTCGGTCTGCAGGGCCTCGGCCAGGTCGACGACGGCGTGGGCCTGCAGCATCGCCTCCTGGGACGCGGCGGAGCCACCGTCGAGCTCGAAGCTGAGCTGGTCGGTCGCTGCCTCACCGCTTTTCAGCTCGCGATGGAGGTAGCGCAAGGTCAGATCGGCCAGATCGTAGGACCGCTGGTCGGGGTGGGAGAGGTAGGCCGACAGCGCGGTGTCGGCCGTCAGCCCAGCCAACGGCCAGCCCCGCGCCTCCAGGGCCAGCAGCGGCCCCTTGGCGTCGTGCAGGCTCTTGTGGCGGTCCGGGTCGCCGAGCCACCGCGCGAGGTCGGCTTCGTCGTCGGGAGTGATGTCGACAGCGTCAACCCACGCCGCCGCCCCGCTGCACACCGCCAGGGCCACCGCGCTGACCTGCCCGGTGCCACTGCGCCAGTGCCCCTGGACGTGGACGCCGGTGAGCGTGTCGCCGGCGGCGTGCTGCGCGAGCCAGCCGGCTACCTCCCCAGGACCCAGCCGGCGCCCGTCGATCTGTGCGCTGGGCTCGAGCTCAGGCTCGTCAACCGAAAGGGTGGAGAACAGCCGGTCTCGCAGCACCCGGAACTCCAGGCCGTCGAAGATGCGATGCACCTCGGCCCGGTCCCACGGCTGGACGACCGCATCGGCTGGGCCGAGCGGGAGGTCGAGGTCGCGAACCAGCTCGTTGATGCGCCGGTTGCGGATCACATCGGCGAGGTGGCCGCGCAGTGATTCGCCGGCCTTGCCCGGGATCTCGTCGACGCGGGCGACAACTGCGTCAAGTGAGCCGAACTGCGTGATCCACTTCGCGGCAGTCTTCGGCCCCACCCCTGGGACCCCGGGCAGGTTGTCACTTGTCTCGCCGACCAGCGCCGCCACGTCGGGGTAGTGGTGAGGTGGCACGCCGTACTTGTCGGCGACTGCGGCTGGCGTCATGCGGACCAGGTCAGAGACGCCTTTGCGGGGGTAGAGCACCGTGACGGCTCCAGACACCAGCTGGAACGCGTCGCGGTCACCAGTACAGATCAGCACGTCGAAGCCCGCGGCCTCGGCCTGGGTGGCGAGCGTGGCGATCACGTCGTCGGCCTCGTAGCCCTCCTTGTCGACCATCGGCACCCGTAACGCCGTCAGCACCTCCTTGACGAGGGACACCTGACCGTTGAACTCAACCGGGCTGGCGGAGCGGTTGGCCTTGTAGTCGGAGTACTCCGCGGCCCGGAAGGTCTGTCGCGACACGTCGAAGGCAACCACCAGGTGGGTCGGCGCCTCGTCGCGCAAGACGTTGATGAGCATGGACGTGAAGCCGTAGACGGCGTTGGTCGGCTGGCCGGTGGTGGTGGAGAAGTTTTCAACCGGAAGCGCGAAGAAGGCCCGATAGGCCAGCGAGTGACCGTCGAGCAGCAGCAGACGCGGTTGCTTCGCGGCGGCGGCGACAACCGAGCCGTCCGTCGTCGTGACCACAGCCGAACTCTAGTCTTGACCGACGACTCGATGACGGGAGAGCTCATGGCGCCTCAGCCCGACGGCGTACCCAGCGACTGGCCAGACGCAGCCGCAACTCTGCATGACCGGTTGGGTATCGACATCACCGAAGCCAGCCCGCAGCGAGTCGTCGCCACGATGCCGGTCGAGGGGAATCGGCAGCCATTCGGACTGTTGCACGGCGGGGCGTCTTGCGTGCTGGCCGAGACCTTGGGGTCGATCGGCGCCAATCTGCACGCGCAGCCGAGCGCGGTCGCGGTCGGTGTGGACATCAACGCCACCCACCACCGACCGGTGATCGAAGGAGTGGTGACGGGTGTCGCGACGCCGATCCATCTGGGCAGGAAGATCGCCTGCTACGAGATCGTCGTCACCGACGAGCAGGGTCGTCGAGTCTGCACCGCGCGGCTCACCTGCCAGCTGATACCGGCCACGGAGGGCTTATGAGGCGCTGTGCGCCCGCCTCATCAGCCGACGGGTCGCCACCACGTTGGTTGCCACCGGCTTCGCGGCGAGCGGCGTGCCGAGTTTCGCCCGCAAGCTCGCCACCGTGGTGGCTCGCACGACGGCGACCTGCGTCAGTCCGAGCCGAGCCAGGAAGCGGTTGGAGTCGCGGGCACCCGCGGCGACTGACGCCATGACGTGGGTGGTGTCCTTCTCGTCAGCCCAGTCGGCGGCCGTCTCGAGCAGCGACTTGCCCACCCCGCGCCGGCGATGCCCCGACAAGACGTGCAGATAGCCCACATAGACGGCGTCCTCGTCGTGGATCGGCGAGATCGCGGCCCGCCGGAGATGGGCCACCCCGACCGGCACCTCGTCGACGAGCGCCACGACCAGCCGTTCACACGGGTCTGCCTGCAGGCGATGAACTGCCCGCTGCACCCGCTCCGTCGGGGAGGCGTCAGGGGTACGCCGGTCGGGTTCGGACGTGAAGTCGGTCCAGATCGCGCGCAAGGCGTCGGCGTCCTCGGGCACTGCGTCCCGGACGACCACGGCGGCTCTGCTCATGTGCCCTCACTTCTCGTCGGCTTCGGGTCGAAGTCGTTAGGCTCCAATTCCGAGGTGCACCGTCACCCTACGACGGTCCTTTCACCGAAGACCAGCCCAGCCAGACATTTTACCCTCGGTAGTGGAGCAGTTACCTCGGAAGGAGGCTGGCGGCAGTGTTTCGCGGAGCCGGCACGGTCGTCAACGTCGCGACCGTGCTCGTCGGTTCCGGGCTCGGCGTTCTCCTCGGACATCGCCTGCCGCAACGCACCCGCGACGTCGTCACCGACGCCCTCGGGCTTGTCACGTTGTTGGTCGCCGCCCTCTCTGCCCTCGCCGTCACCGATGCCTCCCTCGAGACGGCAGTCGGGACCTCTGCCCCCGTGCTGATCGTCCTCGGGTCCCTGCTGATCGGGGGCCTTGCTGGATCCCTGCTGCAGGTCGAAGCAGGACTGGAACGCTTCGGCGGCTGGCTGCAGCTGCGAATGGCAAGATCGTCTGACTCGGTCGAGCGTCGCCGCTTCATCGAAGGCTTCCTGGCCGCCTCGCTGCTGTTCTGCGTGGGACCGCTGACCATCTTGGGCTCGCTGTCAGACGGGCTCGGCAACGGCGCTGACCAGTTAATCCTCAAAGCCACCCTCGATGGGTTCGCCGCGATCGCGTTCGCGTCGTCGTTCGGCTGGGGCGTTGCCGCCTCGGCGCTCACGGTCGGCGTGGTGCAGGGGACGCTCACGCTCGTGGGGTCAGTGCTGGGTCAGGTGTTGCCGCCGTCGCATGTCGCTGCTTTGACCGCGACAGGGGGGCTGCTGCTCGTGGGCGTAGCGCTGCGGTTGTTGCAAGTCAAGCGCATACCCGTCGGTGACCTGCTTCCGGCGCTGCTCGTGGCTCCTGTCCTCACCCAGCTCGTCATGACGATTCGCTGACCTGCCAGGCGGAGCGCACTGGGTCGCCTGGTCGCGGCCCGCACCGGACTGCTGACGGTGGTGGGGAAACGCGCTACAGTCCGAGGCCTGGAAGTCCCCGCTGCCTCAGCAGACGCGACAGGAGCCATCCGTGCGAGTGCGACTCACCGCTCTGGCTGCCGTATTCCTCGGCGTTGTGGTCGTGATGCTGGCGACAGTGGGAGCGGCACAGGCGTCTGTTCCGGGCAGCCCTGCAAGCCGGCCGGCAGCACCCCAAGGCTGCGAGAAACCTCCCCCTCGAGATGACGCAACGATCCACATCATCGGTTGCATGATCGACCCGCCGAAACCTGTCGAGGGCGTGGCAGTCAAAGTGGAAGACGAGGAGGGCAGCGTCGTCGGGGAAGACACCACCGACAGCACCGGCGTCTTCGACGTCGAGCTGCCCGGAACCACCCTTGACAACCTCGGCAAGCCCTACGTGATCAAGATCGACGAGGCTAGCCTGCCCGAAGGTTCCGCGCTTAGGAACCCCGATCAGCTTGCGCTCAAAGTGAGCACCAACCTCGAAGCTGACATCTCGGTCACGTTTCCGATCGGAGAGGTCGAGGCTGAGACTGGCAAGGCGACGCAGGCCCTCCAGCTGCTCGTCGGTGGCATCGTCTTCTCGCTGCTGCTGGCAATGGCGTCGCTAGGGCTGTCGATGATCTTCGGCACGACGGGTCTCACCAACTTCGCTCACGGTGAGCTCATCACCTTCGGTGCGCTCGCCGCCTTCGCGGTCGACAGGCTTCCCGGTGAGATCCGCCTCGGCGGTACCGACATCACCGTCGTCGTCGCGGCCATCGTGGCGTTCCTGGTCTCCGGCCTCTTCGGTTGGGTGCAGGACCGTGCCTTGTGGGCACCGCTTCGCAAGCGAGGCACTGGACTGATCGCGATGATGATCATCAGCATCGGGTTGTCGATCTTTCTGCGGAACATCTATCAGTACTTTGCCGGTGGGGACAGTAAGAACTACTCACAGTTCTCAAGCCCCGCTCCTTATGAGATCGGCCCGATCTCGATCACACCCAAGGACCTGGTCGTGATCGCGTTGTCCACCGTCGTCCTCCTTCTCGCGACCTTGGCGCTGCAACGGACCCGAACCGGCAAGGCCATGCGCGCGGTTGCTGACAACCCGGCATTGGCGGCGTCGTCTGGGATCCACGTCGAGCGTGTTATCTCGGTCGTGTGGGTCGGTGGCGCTGCCCTTGCCGGCTTGTCAGGTGTGCTCCTGGGCCTCACCCAGGGTTTCGACTATCAGATCGGGTTCAAGATCCTGCTGCTGGTTTTCGCCGCAGTGACCCTGGGTGGGCTGGGCACGGTCTGGGGGGCCTTGTTCGGGAGCTTCGTCATCGGGATCTTCATCGAGGTCTCGACGCTCGTGATTCCGGCCGAGCTCAAGTTCGTAGGTGCTCTGGTGGTGCTCATCGTCGTGCTGCTTTTCCGTCCGCAGGGCCTGCTCGGCCGGGCTGAGCGAGTCGGCTGAGGAAGGAATCGCCATGGATTGGCAGGACATGTTTAGCTCGTCCCTTCAGCAGGGCCTCGGACCGACGGCGATCGTCTACTGTCTGGCGGCCATCGGCCTGAACGTCCACTTCGGCTACACCGGGCTCCTCAACTTCGGGCAGGCCGGCTTCATGGCCGTGGCCGGCTATTCGCTGGCCTCAGTCGTCGCCACCTGGGGCTTGTCCTTCTGGCTCGGTGTCGGCGTGGGCTTGTTGCTGACCGTGGTGCTCGCGCTGCTGCTTGGAATCCCGACCCTACGGCTGCGAGCCGACTACCTCGCGATCGTCACGATCGCTGCCGCCGAGATCATCCGGCAGGTGGTGGGCTCCGTCAGCCTGCTCGAGTACTTCGGCGGGCTCGACGGGCTGCAGTCCTTCAACGCAGAGTTCGCTGACGTGAACCCCTTCGCCAAACCCATGGGCATCGAGGGTGTGGTCATGTGGAGGCCCTACGACTTCTGGGTCGTCGTCGTGGGGTGGACGTTGGTGGCGGTCAGCTGTCTTATCGTCTTCCTGCTGATGCGCAGCCCCTGGGGACGCGTCTTGAAGTCAATACGTGAAGACGAGGACGCCGTCCGCAGCCTCGGCAAGAACGTATACTCCTACAAGATGCAGTCACTGGTGATAGGTGGCCTCTTCGGGGCTCTGGCCGGCTTCATGACCGCCCTCAAGAACGCGGCGATCTCTCCGGCCGGTTTCGCGACCGACGTCACGTTCTTCGCCTATGCGGTGCTCCTCGTTGGCGGGGCTGCACGCGTGCTGGGGCCCGTCGTCGGGTCGATCATCTTCTGGTTCATGTTGACCTTTCTGGACCTGTTCTTCAGCGCGGCCACGAAGGGGGCAGACCCCCTGATCCCCGCCTCGATCATGACGCAGACCCAAGCCAGCCTGGTCCGGCTGATTTTCTTGGGGTTGGCGCTCATGCTGCTGATGATCTATCGACCGCAAGGGATTTTCGGAGATCGAAGGGAGCTGGCGATCGATGCCCGCTGACACAATTGGGTCCGGCGACACCACCGCAGTCAGCGTCAAGCGCACCGATCAGTCGGTGGATGCACGAGCGGCCCTCAGCGGCGTGGAGCACAAGCCGGGCGCGGCGAAACCCGACCCCATCGTGGTCGCCGAGGGCATCGTCCGTCGATTCGGTGGGCTCACAGCAGTCGACGTCGCGCACGTCGAGATCCAGCGCGGCGTCATCACCGCCCTTATCGGCCCGAACGGAGCCGGGAAGACCACGTTCTTCAACCTGCTGACCGGCTTCGACGCGCCCGATGCGGGGACGTGGTCCTTCGGCGGCAAGGGGCTCAAGGGCGTGCCAGCTTACAAGGTCGCCCGCCTCGGCATGGTCAGGACGTTTCAGCTGACGAAGGTGCTGGCGAGACTGACCGTCTTGGAGAACATGCGCATCGGTGCCACCGGTCAGTCCGGAGAAAGCCTCTGGCAAGCCATGCTCGCGCCGCTGTGGCGTGGCCAGGAGAGGCGAAACACCGAGCGGGCGATGGACCTGCTTCGCCGCTTCAAGCTCGACACCAAGAAGGAGGACTTCGCGGGCTCGTTGTCCGGGGGGCAGCGCAAGCTGCTTGAGATGGCGCGGGCTTTGATGGTGGAGCCTGAGCTGGTGATGCTCGACGAGCCGATGGCGGGGGTCAACCCGGCGCTCAAGCAGTCGTTGCTCGGCCATGTGAAGTCGCTGCGCGAGGACGGCATGACTGTTCTCTTCGTCGAGCACGACATGGACATGGTGCGCGACATCTCCGACTGGGTGATCGTGATGGCTCAGGGACGGATCATCTCAGAGGGTCCCCCTGAAGCGGTGATGTCTGACCAGCGGGTGATCGACGCATATCTCGGAGCCCACCACGACACCGAACTGAGCGAGGAGGATGAGGCGGCCATCCTCGCCGCCGCAAGGGAAGAGATCATGGCGCCCGAGGAGGAGGGCAGTCATGGCTGAGAACACCGCGACCGAGCGCGCGAGGCATCTCAAGGCGGCTGAGGGCGCGGTGTTGCGGGCCGACGACCTCACCGCGGGCTACCTGCCTGGCGTCGACATCCTCAACGGAGCCGACGTCTACTGCCAGGCGGGCGAGCTCGTCGGCATCATCGGACCGAACGGTGCCGGCAAGTCGACACTGCTCAAGGCGCTCTTCGGCCTGGTGAAGGTAAGCTCCGGGACTGTCAAGCTCAAGGGCCAGGATGTCACGAACGAGCGGGCCGACGTGCTGGTGTCGGCCGGCATCGGCTTCGTGCCCCAGTCCAACAACGTGTTCCCTTCGCTCACCATCGAGGAAAACCTCGAGATGGGAAGCTACCAACAACCCAAGAGCTTCCGGAAGCAGTTCGAGTTCGTCGCGTCGCTGTTCCCCACCCTCGCCGACCGGCGCCACCAACGTGCCGGGTCCCTGTCGGGCGGTGAGCGGCAGATGGTGGCGATGGGCCGAGCACTCATGATGGAGCCGTCGGTTCTGCTCCTTGACGAGCCCTCTGCGGGGCTTTCCCCTGTCATGCAGGACGAGGTCTTCGTACAGACCCGTCGGATCAACCGGGCCGGCGTGTCGGTCATCATGGTGGAGCAGAACGCCCGACGGTGCCTGCAGATCTGCGGCCGCGGCTACGTGCTCGACCAGGGGCGCAACGCCTACACGGCAAGCGGCAAAGACCTGATGAGCGACCCGAAGGTGATCGAGCTCTACCTCGGGACCCTCGCCAAAGCCTGAGCCGCTCCAACGCCAAGGGCCCAACTCCCCTTGCGGGGGTTGGGCCCTCGACGTGACTCAGTCGGGCTGGTGGCTACTCGATGATGCCCGACACTGAATCGATCTGCTTGTAGTTGTTGTCAGCGCCGTACAGCTGGATACCGATGGTGGCCTTGCCGACACTTCCGGTGTCGTTGAGGTCTACCGGTCCCGAGATGCCGTCGTAGTCGATGTCTTCACCATCTTGCACCAGCGCCAGGCAGTCGGCGTATGTCGTGCACGCCGTACCGTCGAGGGAGACGTTGATGAGCTCCTTCGAGAGCGCCAGCGCATCGTCGTCTCCGGCTGCCTCGGCAGCGAGGGCGGTCAGCATGACCGCATCGTAGGACTGCGCCCCGTAGGTGTAGTCCTTCAACTTCTTCGGAGCCCAGATGTCATCGAGCTTCTTGTTGAACTCGGTCGGAACCTCCGCGGCTGCGGGGAACGTAGCCTTGACGCCCTCGAGGTCAAAGTCCTGGTCGCCGTAGTCCGCGGTGTTGCCGTCCACGAAGTACATTCCGACGTCCTGCGGGCCGACGCCCTTGGCGATCAGCTGCGGCACGATCTTGGTTGTCTCCTCGAAAGCGATGAGCGCGATTGCGTCAGGGTTCGAGGCCGCGATCTTGTTGACCTCGGCGGTGTAGTTGGTGGCGTCTGCGCTGTAAAGCTCGTACGACGCGATAGTGGCACCCTTCTCCTTGAGGACCTCTTGGAGCCTGTTTGCCAGACCCTCACCGTAGGAGTCCTGGCGGGCCAGGATGGCGACGTTGTTGTAGTCGTCCTCGACCATCAGGTTGGCGAGCACCTCACCTTGGAAGACGTCCGAGGGTGAGGTCCGGAAGTACAGATCCTTGTCGTCGTAGGTGTCAAACGCGGGCGACGTGTTCGCCGGTGAGAACATGACTTTGTCTGCACCGATGACCTTGTCGATGACGCTCAGGGAGACGCTCGAGGAGGCGGCGCCGAGGATGACGTCGGAGCCTGCGTTGAGCAGTTTGTCTACCTGCTCGCCACCGATGTCAGGGGTGAGGTCGCCCGAATCGCCCTTGGTCTGCTCGACAGGCTTGCCAAGGACTCCACCAGCCTCGTTGATTTCCTTGATCGCCAAGTCGACCCCCGCGAACTCCGGCGGGCCGAGGTAGGCCAGGTCACCAGTCTGTGGCAGGAACGTGCCGATGTGGAGAACGCCGTCACCGGTCGGCTCCGGTGCGTCGCTCGACGCTGTCTCGTCGGTGGGGCTGGTCGCGGTGTTGGTGTCAGCTGTGGTGGTGTCAGCTGTGTCAGGCGCAGGCGTCTCACCTGCGTTGCTGTCGGTTGCTTGGCCGCACGAGGCGAGCACAAGGGTAGCGGTGGCGGACACCGCTGCCAGTCGCGCTAAGAAGGTGAGGCGGATCATGGACCCTCCGTTTGTCAAAGGTGGCAGAACGACCGCAGGGGCTGCGGCCAAGTAGCAGTTGAAGTGCAACCTAGCGCGATTACGCAGCCGCGTCACACCAAGGTGAGGAGCAATCGTGCGTCGTTGTCATTTCGTGACATCGACGCCGCGATACCGTATGACCCGGCCCTGGTATTCCAATCGGTAGAGAAAGCGGTCTCAAAATCCGTACAGTGTGGGTTCGAGTCCCACCCAGGGCACTGTGCAGGCCGTGCCGCAGCAGCCCGGCTTCAAGGCCGGTCAGCAGGTCGGCAGGCTCGATGCGGCAGCGTAGAGGCCGAGACGCTGCTTGAGCCGCAGGATGCGCTCGACCGAGACGTTGACTCGCGCCTCGGTCAACCGTCCGTCGTGCACCGCCTTGAGCACTCCGCGCACGGCCACAGCAGGCTCGGGCGGCATCAGCAGCAGGTCCACTCCTGCGCCGATTGCTCGGACCGCGATCTGCCGACTGCTCCCCCATGAGGTGATGCCTCCCATGTTGAGCGCATCGGTGATGACCACGCCGTC
>JAABUR0100003930.1_pt1 | contig 20307 bp, 28 predicted proteins | sample 5560091 | NCBI WGS metagenome assembly JAABUR01 (sample SAMN10711879, study PRJNA513375) | rock metagenome | isolation source: Antarctica rocks | place: Antarctica: Victoria Land, University Valley sud
TATATCCTCTAAACATTCTCTCGCATTCATTGAACATTCCTAAGACTAGAGTTCATGTTTGCGAGAGATGAACAAGGATTGCAAAGGATTCTGAGATGTGGAAGAGTATGGGAGTGGGTTTGAAAAAAGGGGGAAGGGGGGAGGGGTGGAGAGAACAAGGGCCAGCTTGACTGAAGGCTATCGGCAAGCGGAGTGGGGGAATGAAAAGGCATAGAAGGTGGCAATTGCCACTTCGTTGCCACCGATTACCAGCGGCCTCGGCAACAACAAGGTGGATAACATGGGGATAAATAGGCAGTTCATCCCCATTCGTATTTTCCCTCCTTCTCTTCGGATTCAGCCAATAACGCGCTTTTGCCCTACTCACCCACTTCATAGACTCAGTCGCTTAGATAGAGGGAGTGCTTGGCACCTCTGGGCGGCTTCTGGGCCAAAAAATTGGACCTGGGGGCGCCGATTTTGCTCACACAAAATATATACATGCTAATTGTTCAAACGGAGTCGATGCCCAATAGGTTACGCTCAATATGCGCAAGAGACTGATGGATTTTTGACGAGAGTGAGGCAGGAGTAGAGGGAAAGCGGCTCACAAATTCAGCATTGCCTAAGGGAACACTTATTACTACTCGGCTAACCAAGTGATGGCAAGGTTATGCCTAGGAACAATACATGTTCTACCCACAGAAGCGTGTATTCGCGTACTCAGCGAGTAAATAGCGTGTATTCGCGTACTCAGCGAGTATTCGCGTATTCAGCGAGTAATAACAGTTTTGTGAGTTGATCCTGAGAGCTCTGAGCTAACCATGGCCCCTTGAGATCTTTGAGCGAAGGTTTTACCTCATCTCTGCGTCTCGCTGGGCCAAATAAGCCTTGGGCCGTCCAGGGCCCCCTGGGCTCGCTGGGTTCTTTTCTCATCATTTCCATCAAATTTTGTCATACATGATCGAATTTATAACATTAGTGTATCAAGGTAATTATTGAATTCGTTATCTAACTGGCTGTTTAACTGTTTATCTGTATAGAAAGTCATGGAGGGAGCCATGAAGAGAGTCATGGAGTGTCAGGGAATTGCCCTTACGACCGGGCCAAAAAGCTGCCAGCACCCGCTTGCTAGCTGGGCAAACGGCTCCCAAATTCATATATGTTGCTGTCTCGTGACATGTAGGGAGCCATGAAGGGAGATAGGTAAGAAGTCATAAAGGAAGTTTGGTAGTGTAGAGGGGTGGTATGTCTCAACTAGTAGTCAGAGCTTAGAAGGCATAGTAGTAGTAGTAGTAGTAGGTAGATCTAGGAGGTAGTCTAGATACAGGTAAGGTGGGTCAAACATCAAGTCGAAGGTGATGGGAATGATGCTTCGATGCTTGACTGAAGAAAGGAAACTCTGCTCGGGAAACCCCTATAAGTAGTAGCTAAAATCCCCGAACCAATAATGTTTCGTGAATTCTAGAGGTGCGGGCGGACCAATACTGTTCCGTGGGCCCTCGAGGTGCGTAGCTCCACCCCACGACAATAGAAAGCATATTCGATGCTCGGTAGTGATCAAATTTGATCCTTGAATATGAAGTAATTCGAAGCTTGGTGGGAAGTCATGTAGATAGATAAGTAGGTAGGTGAGCATGTAGGGTGACGAGTAGATAGAAAGTCATGTAGAAGGCAATGTTTGAAACACTGTTTGACGCCTGTTATGAGTCTGGCTGACGCGTATCTCAAAGCATGTAGGGAGTTTGGTAGGAAGCCACTGATGAAGAGTGCTTTCTATTGAGCTAATTAGCATGTGTTATGAAGCATGTATGAAGCATACTGAATGACGCGTGGTAGAGCGCGTCGCATGAGGCATGATTTGAAGCATATTTTGAAGCGAGTAGACTGATGAGTACGGAAGTAGGTAGGCAAGTATGTAGATAGGCTGAAAAGTAAATGTGTGAATAGAGAGGCGAAGGTGAAAACTCTGTAGATATGTTCCACCCTACGAAGCGAAGATTATCGATTAAAAGCCTCAACAAGTTTAGAATTCTTCTAAAATATTTGACCCTGAGGGCTTTGAGAGCCCAGGGTTGAGCTCAGAGATATATGAAGCAGGCTCTGAAAGCTCTGGGCTGACTGAGCTGACTGGGGCAGAGCACTTTTCCTGAGCCTGTTCAAACATTCCCGATGCGTGTACTCAGCGAGTATTCAGCGAGTATTCGCGTAGATAGCGAGTAAATAGCGAGTATTCGTGTAGATAGCGAGTAAATAGCGAGTATTCGGGTAAATAGCGAGTATTCGGGTAAATAGCGAGTATTCGAGTAAATAGCGAGTATTCGGGTAAATAGCGAGTATTCGCGTAATCAGCGAGTAAATAGCGTGTATTCGCGTACTCAGCGAGTATTCGCGTATTCAGCGTGTATGTCACGGGTCACGGGAATGTTGGTGGATAGAAAGAATGAATTGATCTATGTGTAATGTGGGAAGTCTAAATAGCCCTAGCCCCGCAGACCCTGAGGAGTACCATGACAAACGCTCACAAAAACAGAAAAAATAGCCCATGTATGTCCCAGTAAGCTAGCTAGCCGGCGTGCGCAATCTGTGCAATCCCGTCTTTGAATAATATAGAAAAACCGAGATTCCAAGCTCTTTCTATGTCTGTAGCCTTCGTGACTTGCCTAGCTCAGAGCGGCGACAGCTAGACTTCTGAAGCGGAAAGTAGCATCGCTGTAGCAGCTTGATAAGATGCTTGCAGTGTAGACAAGCGAGGGTGGAAGTAGGAGGTTCGATAGTAGGAGGTAGATGCACTCGGGTGAGGTTCGGTTACGGGTTGATTTGGTGTTCGGTTTGGGGGTCGTCAAAAGATATGTTTCAGGTTGGCGATCAGAGGATGTTTTAGAGAAGGCGCGTGTAATTGCCCTGGGGCACGTGTGATTCCCTGGCTGAACATATTGAACAGATCGTTGATTGTGAGGTAGGATTTCGACTCTTATGTACGGTGTAGGGGTGAAGATGTAAAGGATCGGTATTTGGGTAAGGGTGTAACTGCTCGAGCAGGTGACTGAGTAGCTGGTCGACTAGCTGACCGAGTGGGTGCAGTGGGCGATCCCGGTTTGATCTCCGATTCTGTAGGGCCAGAAGGTGAAGAAGAAGTAGATTCGGTTAATCTTGATAAAAATGTTTGCGAAGGGGTTTGTGAAGAGGTTGCAGTGATCTTCTCCAGGTTTCTGAGGGTACAAGGTGGAGAAGAGGTTGGCTCGATTTCGATTTCTAAGTAGGTGAAAAATCGAACAATGGCGGGGAGGTAGGTGTAGAAGGAGGAACTGCAGGGGCTTTCTCCGGGATTTCAGAGGCAACAGGTGGAGAAGGAGTAGGAACAGGGGGCTTTTGGGTATGAAGCTCCTTTATATGATATTGAAGTAAAATTTGGCTTGACATCGCCGGCATGTAAAGGCCTCTTTCAAGCGTTTCGTTTCTTCTTGTTGACCTAAAAATTTCTGTTTTTGACGTTCTGATTGACGTGCTTGTCGTTCCCGCTCGCATTTTTGTTGAAGTTCGTATTGTTGTTGCTCTTGCTCCCTTTTCTCATGCTGTTGATATTGTACAGCCCATGGACACTGAGGTGAGCCACGTACATGAATCTCAAGAGGCTGCTTGTTCTTCCAGGTAAGAAGGTCTAGACCATAGGCAAGGCCACAGGTATGGCGTTTAACATAGTCACCAAATGAGCTAGGGCTGAGGCCGGCGGATTCAAATTCAGCAACAGCTGATAGCAAGAAGGAAGACGCATGCTTGATCGATAGGTAGGTAGATAGGTAATTGATGTAAATTTCAAATAAGTGGCTGAATTGCTTGTGGTTAAGTGCTCGTGGCTAGATGCTTTATCGTCGGCTTGACTAAACGCTATTGGCTGGGGCGATTTATCGTTCGGCGGCGACTAGGTGCTTTAGGCTGGTTACTGCAGTAGAGCAGCTAGGTGATTCACGTCCGTGTTGGAAATAGGGAAAGCTGGTAACATCCGCCACATAGAGCTAGTAGGGCTGGGGCCCGTTAGTAGAGTTTTCGCCTTCCACCTCCTAGATAGCCTCCTAACAGCAATAACCAAAATATCAATATGCTTCTATGACCTCGTATTCCAACAATCCGAAGGACTATCTTCAGTTAATGCTATCATTTGTTAGGGAATTGGTCATATTCAACCGGCCAAAAGGCTGAACTTGCTTGCTAGCTATGCAAACGGCTTCCAAGTTTATATATACATCTGTCTCGTGAGACACATACTTAGCGTGTATTCGCGTACTCGGCGAGTATTCGCGTAGATAGCGAGTATTCAGCGAGTATTCGTGTAGATAGCGAGTATTCAGCGAGTATTCGTGTAGATAGCGAGTACTCAGCGAGTATTCGGGTAAATAGCGAGTATTCGTGTAGATAGCGAGTAAATAGCGAGTATTCGCGTACTCAGCGAGTATTCAGCGTGTACTCGCGTACTCAGCGTGTACTCATAGCGTTGTAGGGCAGAACCTTGTGTAGTGTTTCTAGAGATGACTTTCTGTCATGTATCGCATGATCAAGTGATAAGAAGCATCTGGGGTTCATTGTACTCTTTAAACCTCGAACTCGAAAGAAGAACACACGTACTCACTCCCTAAAATTCATGAATTGGCTTGTAGATTGAAATCAACATGACTGCAATGAGAACAAATGTCGGAATAGAAAATACTGTATAAGATCAAGTGTGATGTTTGACGGCTTTGAATGTGAGCGACGCAAGACACGAGAGGAAACTGATCACTCTGAGCTGTACAAGGCCGAATAAGGTGAAAGACAACGTGCTTAACAGATTCTGATCAAGATATATGTCGTGTAAGAGAGCAAGATTGTCTAATTGACGAGACCTTCGAGCTGTACAAACGTGGCGAGTTGAAGTTATCACTTGATCAAGCACGGCAACGGCGGGTCTGAGATTTTTCCTGGGCCAGTGACGATCCCAAAGGCATCAAGGACATGAGGGCGTGTATTAGGGATGGTGCGGGGGATGTGTAAGGGTAAGTTGGCCGTACGCTGAGTTGGCGAAAGGAATGGCATGGTGCCTACCTTAGTGATTAAAAGAACCGAAGTCGTCTAGTTGTGGGTGTACCCCAATCCATCTCACCCTCTTCCCCCAACCCACTCCTTCCACCTCTTAAATTCCCTAAATCCCACCTGCGCTTTCTCCCCCTCATACCTCACCACCCTCAACCCGCTCACCGCCCTCCACTCCCTGCCCCTGCCACCCCATCCCGCCTTCCGCATCAGACTCACAATCGTCTCCTCCTTGTTCCACCCTTGCTCGGGCGCCACATTTGGCAAATACGTGCTGTTGTATCGTTTCCCGCGGTCTGAGAATGAGATGCGGATGCCGTGGGTGCCGAGGTCCCAATCTAGGGGGTGCGTGCAGGGCGTGAAATTTGTGAGGAGGGTGACGGCGCAGGAGAGGGAGGGGAGTTCGGAGGAGGAGATGGGGGGGAAGCGGGTGTCGTCGAAAGCGCTGGGGAAGGGGGGTTAGTTGATTGGGTTTGTTGAGGGGGATAGGGGGTCGTACGCGGTTAGGGCGTAGCTTTTTATGCCGGCCTGGAGTGGTTGAGCGTCGAAAGTTCCGATACAACCCCTCAATGACTGGTGGCCACGGCTAGAGATGGTATTCCAAGTAACAAACAGCGGATGTTCTTCTTCTTTCTGTATCGGAGATGGTTGCTTCGAGCGGCCAGGAATGGAAAAGAACGAGGATTTGGACGAAGACTTGGAAGAATCGCCTAGTGCGATTTGAGACGACGTTGTTGAGAGAGAGGAGGGCGTTGAGGAGGACGAGGACGAGGTTGATGCTGAGGCTGGGGACGATGCTTGGAGGCGAGATATGGTGGGAAGACGGAGTGCGGGCGGGGCTAGATCTTCGTCTGTATCCTCCTCGTCTTCTAGGCCCATGTCGGAGTCCTCGGCCAAAGCATCGTCGGCTTCAAGCTGCTTGTCCTCTTCGTGCTTGCTTCCGTTTGCCAAAGAGTATTGAGCCCATAGATCCTCCACTTGAGGTAGTTCAAGAGGCTGGCGCTTCTCAAGAGCGGCTGATAGTACTTCGAAGCAGTAAAGGCAGTGGGCGGCGGTCGCCATTTGCAAAATCCTTAGCTGTCCGAGCACCGGGGTTCAATAAGACGTGGTTTTGAGGCTTTCAAAGGAACCCCCGGTCTCCAAGGCTCACATAGAGTCCAGAGGACCTCTCACTATCAGATGGCCAAACAAAAAGATCAACTACCAACCTCCTACGGACGGAGGCGGTGGTTGAGTCTCGGTCATCTGCGGCGCTTGGAAGACATGTCGTACGGGGGAGGTGATGACGAGATTTATGTACGACCTCCTTATCTTATGCAAGGGTTTGCGGGTTATGCACACTGGCAAGTCTAACCCCTTCTATTTAAAGCACTCTACATTTCATTTTTCTCTCGACCTCGCATCCTCAGGTGAATTCAAGTTCCCGATTGAATTCATGTACAGCCTCTATCATCCACGTGGCTCATCGAGATTTTGACTCTCAAGTTCAGCTCGAGAACCTTCTAGATTTGGCAGCGCATAAACGCATCGATTGCTGAAGCCCCAATCGTCTCACATACTCGCTTAGCATCCCATATGCCTCCATGCAACAACGCTCTACCGTCCACACCTTTCTATCTTGGCGCCTGTCACTTAAAGATCTCCTACTGCTTGTTACCATCTCCTATGCTAGCTACTATGCATCATCGTTTCCTACAACCACCGTCTCAGCCCCAGTCCGATTTCTAGTCATCAGTTCCAATTAGTAAAAGCATACGCAAGACAATCATGCCCTTCATCTCCATAATCGTGCAGGATTTTCTCTACCATCATGCATTGATTTCTCTTAATGGTGTACAAAACCCCCCCACGCCATCTCCACAAGCTCTTCCTACTCATTGAATACACTCTCCTTCATTACACCAATTCGATATCAGAATTTCCAGATCTCGTCGCCGGCCGACCACTTGCGCTCATTCTAACCTATCAATCGAATCACTGTTCCTTCTAAGAATCATGCAACACCTATCTGCCCTCCTCATTCTGGTTTCCCTTGCCTTCACTCTCGCGACCCCATTTCCTGCACCACAGGCTGCAGCTCCTGGTACATCCTTCCCCTCTTGGTTTCTTATATGAATAGCTGTTGAACTTTCCGCAGACGTTTCGGTGGCCGCAATGGCCGATGCCAATGGGAATATTGTGCCTTTTGACCCTACGGCTGTTGTCACCTAGATGCACGCTTCTTTCTCGGTCCAGAATCGGAAGAGGAAGGAAGAGTGGTATGTGTGGACGTTTTTGCGCTTTGGATGGGGTACGATAATAGGAAGCTGGGGTGCAGAAGGGGTTTTTTTCCGGCGAGTCTTGTAGGAAAACGAGGGAGCAAATTTATTAGAAATCACGCGCAAGGCACAACTGATTGCTTCCGTACTCATAACCCTTGAAGCCCAATTGATAGTTTGCAACATCAGGGAAAGGCAGCTTTTGCATCGAAGATATCCCCATCCGTGTTCTGTCCCGCCTATCCTAACCATACAATCCTTAATGAAACTTCAACGCTCCCATCAACGCCCTCGCTGAATTCTAGACATTCCCGCCCCATCAACGTTTTTGCTGAAACTCATCCAATCCAAACAAGCGAAAGGAGCCAAGCTCAACTCCCTAGCCACGTAAATAGCCTTCCGACAACAGCGCTGTTCACCTGTTTATGTCCCATACCGTCATACATCCCCCAATCCTATCATCGGCCTGCCCACAACCCTCTACTCGTTTCATGTACCTTCCTCTCCTGCTCACGAATCTGCTTCTCCGTTTGCCCCCTCGCATTCCCCCTGCTATCAATGTCCATCTTCTGAACCCCCCCGTCGGCTCCCCCGTCTGCGCTGCCTCCATAACCACTATCATTCCCATCTCCATCTCCACCAACCCTGCCCTTGGCTCCCCTTGGTGGCTCTCTACTCATTGCTCCCTCCATCATCGCCGCCGCTCCTCCTTCCCTCAACTTGTTGATCGCCCGGATGGTATCAATAGCAGCATGCAGCGTCCTTCTTGCATTGAAGTTCTTCTTTATCACCGGCAACAAATCTTCCCCGTCGCCTCCTCCTTCTCCTCCCTCATCCTCCCTCCTTTCAGCAACAAAAGGATGCTGCAACGCTTCATGGCTAGTAAGACGCTTTGTAGGATCGATAGTCAAGCATTTCTTGATAAACTCCCGTGCGCTGAGGGAAACACCGCGCCAATATTCGAGAGGCGTAAAGGAGAAGTCGGCGATAAGGATCGCTTGCATTTCTTCGAGGTTGGAGTCACGGTCGAAGGGGGTGTAGCCGCAGAGGAGGAAGTAAGTTATTACACCTATGGCCCAGAGGTCGCTATCGGAGGGTTAGTCGGGTGTGACGAGCTTTGATTGGAAACGAGAGGCTCACACAGGTTTTCCATGCCCGGTTTTCTTAAAGATCTCAGGCGCCATATACCCCGGTGTTCCGCACGTCGTTGTAAGAACATGAAACGCCTCTTCGTCCATTATCCTTGAAAGCCCAAAGTCTGCGATTAGGAGGTCTGCGTTGTCTTCGGGGGTTCGGAAGAGGAGGTTCTCGGGTTTGAGATCACGGTGGACGATGCCGTGATCGTGGAGGTAGGCAACAGCAGATAGGGTGGCGCGAATGAGATCCGCGGCATCGGATTCGTAGTAGCTTCCTTTCCGGCAAATGCGGTCGAAAAGCTCGCCGCCGAGGGCGAGGTCGGTAACGAGGTAGACTGAAGGCGAAGGAGATTAGTTTGGGTACGTCGGCGATGTGGAGGACGGAGGTGTACGATTGTTCATGGTTTCGAAGTAGTCGACCAACGTTAATATATTCTGATGGCCCATAGATACACGTTTCAATACCGCAATCTCATTCCGCACCTGTCGCATGCTAGATCAGCCTGGCTACAGCGAAGGGCTCCATGGCCGTCAGAGAATGCGTAGGGGAGAGTACCATATGTTCTCTTCCTGCCATCATACGCTTGTTGATGACTTTTGCAGCATAATATCTTCCAGTGTCTATATGCACACATTCTTTCACCACCGAGTATGATCCTGCGCCCAAGGTCTTACCCGTTTTATATCGACAAGGTTGGACCTGCGGCGCACCAGCCTGTGGTTGTGCAGCCATTGCAGATAGTACGGCAGTGAATTGGGAAAGCCTAGCTCAATAGGAAACCAGAAGGATTCGGCGATTCAACGCCTATGGTGAGGAGGAAGATAAGGCTCAACGTTTGGTTTCTCAGCCGCGAAGGTGCTACAGTATCAGTATCGGCTGGCTGCATCGGTGTATTGGATGTCTATGTACAGTTGGGTAAATATATATGGTCTGAGTAAGGCATGGCTGTGCTGTTGGGAGAGTAAAGATTCACGGGTGAAGTCGCCTGCAAGCTTACAAGGTGGGGGGAGCTCTACCAATTTTGCGGGAGCGGGGACGGGGAGCAGAAAGGTCTTGGCACGCTGTACTGTACACCTTAATAAGGTAATTGCGTCAAGGTAGAGATGGTAGAAATGGTAGAAATGGACCACTTTCACACTTGACAATGATCAGAACAGACCAGCTCAATATTCTTGATGATTGAATTTCTCGGAAGTGTATCGAGGGCAAACAAGGTAGTGGAGCAGCCTCGCAGTACTCATACACTTCCACCACGGCTAATACTTCTGCTCCTGCTATCATCGTCCCCACCTTGTAAGCCCATTCGTCCTACCCTGAAGATCCCTTCAGCCCATTCCGTAAACATATCAGGATCCCAAACATCATCATCCCTTCCTTTTCCCTTTTTGCTGACCGCCTTGCCATTCGACCTTTTGTCGGCCGTATGCAAATCATAAAACGTCTCATAGTTCTGGACGACTTGGTCTTGCACCGCGCCCACAAGAGTCTCTTTTGTACGAGTATCATCGAGGTATTCGTCCAATTTATGTCTCAGTAAAATTACTTCCTTTTCCGTGAGTTCTCGAACCTTTTCGACAGCCCGCACGCCGTCAAATGTCTTCTTCGACGTTGCCTTCTCGTCGATCCCATTGGTCATACGTGCGGCGAAATTGCTCGTGAATTCATTGATCACTGTTCGGAGCCTTCCATCAAGCTCGACCTTTGCATCTAGCATGTTTTCGACAACCTTTGGTATAAGCCCCCCTCCCATGAAACGCCACAGGTTTCTAGGATCGAAAAGCCCACCACGCTCACGTAGCTCGTAGAACGTATTGGTAACACCAGAAAAGTCAAATGACACATCCGGTGTGACATATTCAATGTCAAAAGCCACGATCTGCTGTTTCAGTATAAGTAGATGCTTGATGAGAAAAAGCTGGCCATCCACAGTGGTTGCTTTCGAGCTGATGAGTGTTGCAGCTTGGTGGAGTGACATGGTAGTCTGATGGACAATGTCGTGTGCCAGATCATCGAACACCGTGGACTGCATGATATGTCAGTCGGTCCTGTATGGATTTCGTCCTCCTACAGCTTACATTGACGAGCCTGTATATGCGGCTCAGAAGCCATATTGCTTTCCTTAGTGTCGGATACCAACCTTCAAAAGCAGCCTCAGTGTCGAAGCCCCATCGACCACTTGGAGAGTCACCTTCTTCGACTACCATTGGTGTCTTCGGCATCGGAGTTAGCGGCTCAGCGATCGAGCCCTTCCTCCGGGAAGGAGCCGAAATGTGCGACTTTGTACCCGATAATGACACTCGCCTGTTTCGCGCTGGGTAATCCAGCTCCTCTGGCTTTGGTCTATATCTCTCAATTTCGTCACGAAGGATTGCTTGGGTGCGAAAGACCAGTCTCGTCTGAGCATCTTCGAGCGCCGGTTGAATGAGGATTGAGAAGTTGAGTTGATTCGTCTCTAAAGGCTCAACATCTTCATCTTGATCGTGCATATATCTGGTTTGCAAGAGAGTACACAGCTCACAAAGCTTCAAAAGCTGACTTTCGTGAATAATACGTGGGCGAAGGTGATCGTACAGGGGTTCACAGACGGATTCCAAGAAGTCGTATAGTCCGTTTTCTCCTTCGAACCATTCTCGCCAAAGATCATACTCATCAGCACAGATTCCCCTGATGTAGCCGGTACTACTCCTAGCAAATGGTACAAGTTCTTTTGATGTACTAGGCGCCATGGCAATATCATTGATTTTCTTTCGCACGAGCGGAATAACAAGGCGACCACGTGTGGCAGAATAGCTCGAATACAGCTCATCCATAAGGCTCTGATACTCGGCTTCAGAGCCAGGTTCAGCTCCAGCAGGGAGTACTGCTCGTTTTCGGATTTCTTGAGCAACCTCCTTCAACTCTGAAGCACCTACACGAAATTTGGCGTACAGCAGAGCAGACATTGTGGCTTCGTTCAACTGTTTATCTGCAATTCTGCGAGTAACGTCTGCAGCAATTTGGCGCAGTCCGCCCACAAAATGCACGCGGACCAATGTTAGCCCTCTCGTCATAAGTAGGCGATAGCGTGACCGATAAGTTGAGGCTTCTCGGTGGGATGGCTAATTAATTAGTTCACTGCCCAGCAGAATAAGGTTGGGTACACTGACGTGAGCAGCCATATATTCTAAACATTCATCTAAACGTGCAAGCATATCAGAAAACTCTTGACTTTTCACAAAATTACCAGCTCCAGGCGCATTCAGTCTTCGCGTGACTGGTTCTAAATAGTCATAGTATCGGAGGTTCTGCTTGAGATTATCCGCCAGATCTGTCATCCGCTTTTGCTCCTGCAGTAGACCTTCGCATTGCTTCTGGAATGTTGTGGTCTGAGCTTCGACTGCTTTGAAGGACCTAGATAGCGTAGCTAAGAGATCGAGGGTGGATTTTGTATTAGAGAGTAAGGAGTCCAAATGCGACTGAGACAGCTCGAGTTGGCTTAGGTAGGTCCTGCAATCAGATTAAAAAGTCTTCTTATCCTTGAAGGCAGTCGAAGAGCTACTAACTTGTATTCCTCATGGCTAGCGTCGAGCAGATCATGCTCTATATTATGATACCAATCGACAAAGTCCAGCTCTGTAGTGATTTCCATGCTTTCGCCCAATTGGCTATGCCTTTTCTCGCTGCTACCAGTTCCCCAACCAAGGGTAGCTTTAACGGCATCGTGGAAATCACTGTAGGACTGGCTTCGTCGAGTCAATGAAGCTTTTGGTGGTCCATCACAACCTCTGCCAATCATGTCGCCCTCTTGATTCCCATCTGTCCGCTCGATGTCAGCTTGGCCATCATCCTGCAAAGAATATCAGAAACTGGTTGGCGAAAGGTGCAATGCTGGGCTTACGTTGGGTTGCTTGAGCAGCGATTGCTTCCTTTTGTGTTTTGCAACCCGAGGTCGGTCCTCTTGCGGCTGTGCACTGGGTATGAAAGTATAGTAGGACGCATCATCGTACATCATTGACTCGTTAATTCGTAAATACTGTAAAGAAGGTTGTCAATAGGGCGTGTCGTCAGGAGCATGCAAAGAGCGCAAATATTTGGCGAGATCTAGTTCTATTCTAAGCCTCAAATTTCATGTTCGCGTCAAGCTTCTTCAACTACTGCCATCAATCACCATGATAATAAGACAGGCTGTAATACGGCAAGGTCAGTATTCATGCTAATACCAGTAGCAAATATCGCTAATCTTTTCGTAGGCCGGAGAGCCACCAGCTTTCCAGCGAAACCATGGTCCAGGTGTCTAGCCACCGCAGTCGACACCATCGAGGCATCACTAGAGAACAGCCTCAAGGAGACGCATTCTATAGAATCCATGCTGCAAGGGCAATCACAATTACCCGTGCCCCGCATTAGAGACTCTACACACAGTACAATCGATTCCGCAGAACGAGCAGTGAGAAAGACATATCATTCGATTAGACGCCAACGTAAGCACCACCTGCCACTGTCGACAATAACCAGCTCGCTCTAATACAAATCTAGGGAAAACAACTGGCTCCTTTGGCAGCGAAGTCTCTCCACATTACCGACCCCATCGCCTTCTCACAAATCCTCCAAGACCGTCCGATATCACTCTTGAACTCCTCCTCGCTTCCCAATCTCACCTCGGCCACAGCACCTCTCTGTGGAATCCCATGAACAGCCGCTACATTTTCGGCATTAGGCAAGGCATTCATATCATTTCCCTCGACGTCACAGCCTCCCACCTACGGCGCGCATGCCGCGTTGTCTCTGGCGTCGCCGAACGAGGCGGATTGATATTATTTGCGGGGACGCGGCAAGGTCAAGACAGGTGTGTAGTAAAGGCAGCGGATTTGGCAAGTGGGTGTCATGTATTTGAGAGATGGCAGCCTGGAAGCATCACAAATGGGTATCAACTTTTGGGGCGATGCAAGACAAAGCTTTTGGATGAGTTTGACAGGGAGATCAAGGGATATGAGAAGGCGCTATTTGATCGGCCTGCCTTGAAGCCCGATCTGGTAGTCTGCCTGAACCCGCTGGAGAATTGGGTACTGCTCCATGAATGCGCGATGAACGCCATTCCGACCATTGGCATCATCGATACGGATGCCAATCCCACGTGGGTCACGTATCCGATTCCAGCCAACGACGATAGCTTGCGGTGTGTACAGGTCATTGCCGGGGTGTTGGGGCGAGCTGGCGAGGAAGGGCAGATGCGGAGGTTAGAGAAGGCGAAACTGGGTGAGATTACATATAAACCGACGGATATTGTGGCAGGTAATGCGAAGAAACCAGAGGATGCACAGGCTGAGAGTTGATTGCTTTGGTGTAGAAACCATGTACTGCTAACTACATATATGTACATTAAGGCAAGTTCATCATCCAACATAAGCATGCAGCCACCTTCTGTTGCGCCATCACAACTGTGACAGATTATTTCCTGCGGACTAAAAACATCCTCAAGACGTATACCAAACTCTATGTCCGAACCTCCGACCTAATCGCTGCCACCAAACGCATGCTCCACAGAAAAGATCATTTCAAACTGGATTAAAACCACAGGGACCGCGCTCCCCTATCCTAAAAGTGCAATTATCTCGAACCTTCCCCCAATCGATCTCACAGAAATCCCTCTTTTAGCACCTTCACTCACGCTAACCCGTCTCCGTATCTCTGGTGTGGACTTTTTTCTGTCTTGCTCCTTTAATTCAACGTCTGACAGGAGTTCAATCTGATCCCTGAGTCGATAGCCAACGAGTCCCCACATGGTTACATTTACGACATGGTGGGCCCGGGGCTTTCATCGAAATCTGCACTGCGCGTTGCGCAGCCTCCAGCGTGCCAACATTCACTCAAAGCCAAACGGCATCGTTCCCGCACAAGTGGGGATGTAGGGGGACGGTGAGGCGGAGAGAGAGAGAAGAGAAAGGAGGTTTGGTGATGTGATTCTTAAAGACGCAGAGGTGGCTTGGAGGTTTCTGTTTTTTTTCTTCCAAAGCACATACTGCAAACTTGTCGGAATTGAAACCAAATATCCAATCTTCGTGCAACCGCTAACAGATTCCTTCGTTCTCTGCATAACCGCTTCCTCGTTTTCGATCTCTTGCCTTGCATTCGACAAATCTCAACAACAGCACTTCTGCTCAGAAGAAGAAGAAGCCCCTTTCATGTTTTTTTCCCGCAACGCCCTCGATCGCAGTAAAGATGTACACAAAGATCACGCGATTGTATGTTTTTGCATTCTTGATTTTTTTTATGCTCGATCTCTCAATCTCCGTCCTATACCTCAAACCTTTCAAACCCTTGACTTCTCGTCTCCTCCTCAGCCACCAGCATCCCCACCGACCTCACCATACAAGCCGCACATCGTCGACCTCCCCCCCCCATTCTTCCAATCTCCCTCTCCCTTCAGTTTCTCAATTCGCTCCGCTGCCAAGCCAGCCCCCGCCCGTCTCCACACCAACAATCATCTTCGTAGCTATCTGCTAACGAATATGTAGCTACTCACTTTTTCAGGCTGGGGATGGGAAAGATATGAGGTGCGCGTGGTTGAGTATCACGAGGATTGAGAGAGAATTGGGGAGTCAGGCGGGGCAGGGGGGTGGTTTGGTGGTGAGGACGAAGGGTGGAGTGAGAGAAGATAGTGAGAGGATCCGATGAACTGGGGTAAAGTTATAAGAACATAAAAGACCTGCCAGAAATTCGAACCAGCTTCCCGATCGATCCTACGCACAGCTTTCGACTTCGTCTTCAATCAACCTCAGCAACATCCTTACGTCTATTTCCCATCCGCCGCTCCACCCCCCAGTAACAACCCATCCCCTGCATCCAAAAAAAACCCCCCCATATCATTCCACCGAGATTCTGACCTAGTAGGAAAGAATTATGATGTTGATATATATATACATCAAAAAAATAATGCATACCTCGTCCAACTTTCGCAAAGCCCTACGTCCGCCTTGCCCAGTCAACCCACAACTCCCACCTCCCCTCCCTATCCAACCCCCACCTTCCCCATCCAAACCTAACATGCCATACCACCTTTTCCCGCCTCCTCTCCCTTACGGAACGAACCTTGGTCTATCAAGGTGTAGCGAAGGATAAGCCACGTCTGCGCTTTGGGCCATGATTCCAGCTGAGCAAGGGTGGGGATTGTTAGGGTGTTTGGGTGTGGGAAGGGCGGGATGATGGGGAAAGGGGGCTTGGTAAGGTATCAGGTGGGGGCGTTGGTGTGTCGGACTTTAATCCTAGGCATTTAGTATTTCTCTATCGTTTTCATGTCTTTCGGAATGATTATGGTCTAAGTGGTAAGATTTATTTGGCTGTTGGGGAAGCTCTGGGAGGCGGTAAGGAGCAGTGGGTAAAAGAGGGTGAGAAGTTCGTGTGAGATCTTTAGGGGGAGATGAGGTTTCAAGATGGGGTGAATAGTTGGCGTTGCTAGATGATAAATTCTAGACCTTCTATATACACGACATGTATGCGTTGTTGAATTGTATTTCCAATCGTCGACAGTACACCAGTCAATTCATCGCTCGCATGGTTAGTTCCACCCTGGAGCCCAGTCAGCACATAGCCCTCTCAACACCGTCGTTCCCCCAAAAGCAGAAAAAAGGTGAACAAAACTCACACAGCAAAAGTCCCAGCGCTAACCGGCATCGCCCTCAACAACGTCGGCCCCACCCCCTTCCAAAACCCCCTCCACCCTTCCCCCCTCCACGTCTGCCTCACACAATCAACCATCCCCTGGTACCGCATCCCCGTCCCAAACCCATCACTCTGCATCTTGCTCTTGACCACATCAAACGGATAACTCCCCAACCACAGTGCCTCCCCCGCCAGTCCCCCATACCCGGCCACCTTCCACGTTTCAATCTCCTCCCTCCTCACCCCCCGCCTCTTCCCTTCCCAATCCATCAAATACTCAAAACTCAAGAACCAGAGCCCGTACGCTTGCGCCTCGCGTAGGATCGTGACGGACTCGCCGCGGTAGACACCGCGGAAGAAGCCCGCGTGCGCGGAGAGTTTGCGGGCGCAGTCGAGGGGGCCGGTGTAGAGGCGGGCGGGGCCGTGGGGTTGGGTTTGCAGGCGGATGCGGACGTGTTCGATGGGGCCGGAGATGAGGCTGTTGGCGAGGCCGGCGAAGGCGCCCGAGGCGTAGTATTGGGCGTAGGAGAGTTTGGGGTTGAGGGGCGATTTGGTGGAATTTTGGGCTTCGAAGTAGCGGCGGGCGTAGTGGAAGCCGGAGAATTGGATGGAGACCTTGTAGGGTTAGCTTGGGGGATGAGGGGTAGGGGTGGGGGGTGATGAAGGGCTTGGTGGAAAAGGCTAGTAGAGCAGGTTCACAGCTAATCAACCTGGTAGGAAGACTTCTTGATCAACGGCACACTGATCAAGAACTTACACAAGCACCAATCCCTATCAACGGTGTCAAAGTTCCCTACGGAGCACAAAGCTGTCAGTAACGAGACCCCTTTACATTATCCTTTATTCGCACCAACAATCGTAAAAAGTTGACATACCTTATAGAATGCCGCCGGTCCCTCATTCTTCAAGATTTTGGTAGCACCGTCCAAGGCACTCGAGTACTGTGAGCTCGTTTGTAGGCGGACCTTGACGATATCTGGGGTATTTAGTGGGGGTCTGCACGAATTGCTGCTCAAGATTTCCCTTACCGAATGGCTGTCCTGTGCATGTGGTTTGGGGTCAGTCATTCATTCAGACGATAGCAAAGGGTTTCTTCCGGATTGAAATTTCTACTGCCAAAGCTGCATCAAATTTCATCGTTAAGTGTTGGAAATAACAGACAGAGAAAAAGTCTCACTCTAAGCCTCGTCGGTTCTCTAAGAAACAATCTAAGAAACAAGATGCAGTGCTACAGCCAACCGGATATCGCAAAGAGCCTTCGACACATCTCGACTTCACTAACCAATTAGAACCTGAGCAACCCCTCCCACCGCACCAGCAAACAGATCCTTCAACGTCCTATTCAACCCCCCAACATCCCGCTCGGCATCTGCCATTGCGTGAATCTCCTCGATCGACGAGGTCTTGGCAGCTTGCTCAGCAAGAAGAGTATGCTATCAGATTACCAATGTCCAAAACCAGGCATATTTAGAAGGGAGTACAGGTCAATCCCTCAGCCAATTGAGCTCATTCGTTGTGTGTGGTATTTGGATGGTTATCTTCGTAAGGAACCTTTTGAATGTGGATCTTCAGGCGATTGCGTGCTAGCCCTAGGTGCCAACTTGTACCCTCCAAGGATACTTTACAACTAGCGCCTTTCCATACGACCGGCATTCGGGGTCAAGCCTGGAGAGGTAAACGTCCGTCGGGCGCTAACCTTATCGCGACCTCATGCCAAGAGATCTTGCATGCGCACGATGCGGTGTGCCATGTGCGTGCTTACCGATAACATGACGACCTGAACAACCTTTAAGATTCAACTGATTTTAAACAGATATTTAGGCCATAGAGAAGATGACAAATGCTGGAACATATAGGAGTCATACAGTATCTGCCTTGTGATCAGCCTCTGCGGCAAAACAACCTGGCGATAATAATGCAGGGGTGAGAACCTTAGGGTTCTGCTACGTCAAATGGAGATCATAGCCACAAAGAGTGCGTATGGGGTTCCTGCGCATCCGACTGGTTATGCGGCCGCACATGGAAGATAAAGTAGTCAAGTCCGCGTAGTGTAATGTCCACGCCCGCAAGATACGTGATGTAAGCTCTGAGGTCTAGAACTTTGATATTCTGGTCTAATCTCGTTTGACAACTGGAATTGCAGGCACGTTGCGAAAGGTGTACAGCAAACGTAGAGGATAGGTCGTATATACTTGTATATTGAGTAGTGCTAGACAGTTTTCCTGCGCTAACAGAGTATATCGCCCCCTGTGAGCTCCAAGGTAATTACAAATGTTCGAGAAAAAAGGAGCAAAGAGATCCATGTGTAATCTGGCTCTTTACGCAAAGAGAAAATATCATGTTTTCTGGGGTGATCGATGATCATTTGGAGGCAAGAAGACAAGTGTCGTGCAGTCGTTTGGTTTCATAATTGCTCTTCCAAGGTCAAAGGAGATCTGAGGTCAAGTCATTAAAGCCCGGAACCCCTGAAAAGGTCGAGCTCAATTGGTCAGCTTACACCATGGCTGCAAGGAGATGTGCTTGGTTGATCCCCATGACTGTCCCCAGATGTCGAAGTCGCCCCTTGATCCACGCTTTCTGATCGGCACCAATAATCCTGGCGGAGCTGGCAACATGCAAAGGCCACAATAAGGAATATCCACCCAGTGCAATGCCACTAGAACCCCGGTTCAAGTTGCCCTGTACATCAATGTCTCCCATGAGAAATGGAACGCTGGCGCAAATGTCATCAACCATTTTGACGATTGTTTCATTCCAGTTCCTGCGGCTGCTGCTAGACTCTTGTAACCTTGTCTCCGGATTTTCTGGGGAACCCAAACGAGATTCACAATCCACCAGAGTTTCGAGTAGCCTGATCCGAGCGAAGCGATAGTGGTTCCATAGGCTTGCTACCCAGATATCGTGGTAGACATGAACGTTGGATGGCTGCATTGGAAGTAGGTTCGAGGTTCGCTGACGAGGCTCATCCGCAATACTTAATTCCTTATACCGGTACGGCTCCGACATTCTGTCGCTCCAGGATTGAAGTTCTGCATCCATAGATATTCCTTGATGCAGGACCTGGACCAGACGTTGCTGAGTTGATTGCTGGGTGAGATCGCCAACAAGTAGCTCTGGTACGGCTGCGCGGACCCGGCAAATCTTATAGATACACATTGCTAAGTGAGTAGAAGGATTCTGCTCGAGGCAAATCAGCCAATCGTTCGATTCGTCTGGAAGTTCGCGACATTTCGAAAGCGCCGACATTGACTGTCCAATCCATTGCGGTCAGTTACATCAAACCAAACATAAGATTATAATGTCTTAGAACTCACCATTTGGGTATAGCTATTGCGGAAGAGACTTTTGCCACGCTCCGATTCAAACTGCTGTAAGCCGCGAAGCCGTAAAAGAAATTCTCGTCCACCACTGTGAGAATCCCAAACTTTGTCCTGAGGCTTTTCACCGCTTATCATCTGATAGTATCATTAGACTATGACCCGCATCGATGCACCTGTAGGGGAGACTCACCTCATACATGCTCATCAATATTACTGTTGCCAAAGTGCCGTCTTTGTGTGCGTCCGCAGTCCGAAGAGTCGCAGTGAGCGAGATAAGTGCTTTTCCATAGCTGAGTAATAATTAGCATCGTGCACCTTATTTCTCATGAAAACAAAGACAACTTACGACTGCCTCGCCCGGAGTGTAAGCCAACTAAGGCTTGAACGAGACGCTACATGAGCGAAAGAAACAGCGTCAAGCGCTTCCCTCAGACATTGAGACCTAGACTCCTCTCTGCACAAGTCCGCGAGAAATTCAAGATGGCCCCCTGACATCCCAGTCACGTCGGAGCAAAAGGTAAACTCTGAGAGAAAGTAATCCGAAACTTGTGTCTGCCAGTCAGGATTCAAGGGAAGTGGCACGGATCCCAGAGGGTCAAGAGATAGTCCACCACCAAGAAAACTAGAATCTGGGTTTATCATGGCGGTACGAGCACTTGGGCCAGCTCCAGGGGTACCAACAGTAGGTGTCAAAGATCTCATCTCGCTTTCCGAGACACGCCTGCTCAAACTCTCCTGGATCCGGGTCTGCACCTTTTCTTCGGTGGCTTGGTTCATATCTCGGAATATCAAGTCGGCTTCGCCGCGGTATCCTGGACAGAGCCGTCCAGCATTTACACATCTTTGACATTGAGGTAATGCCTGATCACACTGTGGTTATATTAGCCAACGGACATGATTCACTTTCC
>JAABUR0100003932.1_pt1 | contig 20301 bp, 19 predicted proteins | sample 5560091 | NCBI WGS metagenome assembly JAABUR01 (sample SAMN10711879, study PRJNA513375) | rock metagenome | isolation source: Antarctica rocks | place: Antarctica: Victoria Land, University Valley sud
AGGAGCAGGGCGAGAGCTTCACGCCCTCCTACCTCGAGCTGCTGCGAGCCGGCGGCTCGATGCCGCCCGAGGAGCTGGGCGCCATCGTGGGCGTCGACTTGACCGACCCGGGGTTCTGGAGCTCGGGGCTGGACCTGATCGAGCGCCAGCTCGATGCGGCGGAGCGGGCGGCGGGCGAGGCGGGGCGGGGCTGACACCCGTCCCGGCTGGGAGCGGCGAAAGTGGGCGGTGCTGGGCTCGAACCAGCGACCCCGTGCTTGTAAGAAGCGGGCGGGCTGCTGCGCCCTACTGCGCCCCGCGGCGAACGTCGCGCATATCGACCACTTCGGCATCCGTCGCGGCCGGCGTCTGCTGCCCGCTGCTGCGGTCGAGCGCTTCCAGGGCGCTTCCATAGCGCGCTTCCATCCGGGCGCGGCCCTTGGCCTTGCGCTCGGCGTCCTTTATCTCGTGGACGTAGACGGCGCGGGTGACGTTGGAGTTGCGGTGCCCGAGCATCCAGGAGACCTCCTCCGCTCCCTCGCCGTCACGGATCGCCTGGGAGGCCGCGGAGTGCCGAAAGGCGTGGAAGGTCGGTACCGCGACAGGCATCGGCGGGGCGCCCTCGTGCAGGGCCGGGAAGGCCGGCCGTCCGTCGGCGTTCACCGCGGCACGCATCGCCGAGCGCAGGGCCCGCGTGACGTTGCGTTGGCCGAGCGCACGGCCCGAGCGGGTACAGAACACGAACGCCGGACCCGTCGAGTAGGGGGAGGCCGCGCGGTGGCGGAGGAGCATCGCGGCGAGCTGGCGAGGAAGCTCGATCGTGCGGCGCGACTCCTCGGTCTTCAGCGGCGCCCGCCGACCCTGGCGATCCACCTGGCCGGCAATCCTGACGCTGGCGGCCGCGGGGTCGGCGAGGTCGCAGTCCTCCCAGCGGATCGCGAGCAGCTCGCTCATCCGGCCGCCCGTGACGGCGGCGACGGCGAACACGGTGCGCCACGGCTCACGGGCCGCGGCGAGCGTCTGGGCGAGTTCGTCGCCGTCGAAGATGCGACGGCGGGCGGTGGCGCTCACCTTCGGGCGTTCGCCGTTCTCCAGCAGCGGGATCGGGTTCGTGCCGTGCCAGGCGAGCCGGCGCACGGCGAACTTGAAGACGCGGCTCACGGCCTTCGTTACCCCGGAGATCGTCCACTCGGCCTTACCCTCGGCGCGCAGGTCACGCACGAGCCGGGCCGCGTCGTCCACGGTGATCGAGTCGAGCCGCCGCGGCCCCCACCGGGGGATCAGGTGGGTCCGGACGGCGTTCTCGTAGGCGGCGCGAGTCGCGGGGCGCAGCTCTGACACCTGCTCGGCGAGCCACCGTTCGGCGGCGTCGGAGAAGCGCAGCCGCGGGTTCGGTTGCACACGCCTACCCGCACCCTTGGCCGCAAGGATCGTGTCGCGTTCGGCGCGGGCGGCGGTGATCGTGTCGAAAGCCCGAGTCCACCGCTGCTTTCCGCCCGAGTCGCGGTAGCCAACCTCGAAGCGCCCGTCATAGCGGCGGTACAGGTTGGCGTTTCGCTGGCCGGGCTCGCGGCGGCGGCGGGGGGTAGCGTCTGCGGTGCTCATGGAGATGATCCTCCTGGGCCATGCCCCCGGCCGTTGGACGCGGCGCGGGGGCGCTTTGATTGGTCGCACCACCCTATTGACCCCGTGCTGATACAGCAAGGGGTGCATGGGAAGTACCTGCAAATCGACGTGTTTCGCGTGGGGTGGAAGCGGTGTGGAAGCGGCCGGCTGTCACCGGGAGCGCATCCAGGCGTCCAGGTCACTGCGGCGGAAGTAGCAGCGGGCCCGGGGCCCATCCTGGGAGAACGGGATCGCCCGCGCGGCGGTCAGCTTGTGCATCGCGTTGCCCGAGCGGCCGATGTAGGAGGCGGCCTCACGGCTGGTCAGCCAACGGTCGCCCTCTGCGCGGCCAGCGGCCAGGCGCCCGGCGAGCCGTGGTGCGAGCTGGTCGGCCAGCGCGTCGAGGGCCTCGGCGTCGAGGGAGGCGATGAGGGCGGCGGCGAGGTCGGTCACCGCGTCTTCTTCCAGGCGTCCAGAACGTCCCGCTCGCGGCGGCGCAGGCGGGCGCCGACCACATCGAGGTTCACTGCAGTCGGGACGGGTGACGGGGGACGCTTGACGGGCCGGTCAGGGCGTCGCTCGCGCTGACGGCGGCGATACCGGGCTTCCTTACAAGTGCGGGAGCAGCAGATCCTGTTGACGGGGGCGTCGGCGGGGATCGCTGCACCGCAGTGAACGCACTTCCTGCTCATTGTGCGCGCCCTCCCAGCTTGCAGTCCTGGCGTGGGCAGCGCAGCCGGAAGGCCCAGTAGTGCAGCAGGCGCCCGCAGTGTGAGCAGCAGCGCCAGCCACGGTCGGGGCCACGTCCACGCCAGGCCCGCGGGGTCACTGGGGGCGCCCTTTCGGCCAGGGGGGCAGCATCCGCCAGGGCGTGACCACGTGACCACGTCTTTCCACGCCCCTACACGTGAGAAGGCGAACGCTTCTCACGCGCGCACGTAGTAATGGGATTGCGTGGTCACGTGGTCACCGATTCGCTGTCGTCGGCGTCTCCAGCGGGCACGTGACCGCGGTACACGTTGCATCGCGCGTGGGGGCCCTGGCGCCCTTCGCGGCCGCTCACCGCGTGGCCGTCGAGCGCCACGCGTGTCCAGCCGAGATTGTCCATGCGGGCGTCCAGCCACCCGTGGGGGAGGCTGGAGCCGACGTGGCGCCGGCCGGCCTCGCCGAGGTCGCTGGCGCGAATGACCAGCTCGCCGGTGTCGGCGTCGATTAGGTAGCGGGGCGCGCCGATGGGCCGGCCGCTCATTGCATCCAGGTCCCGCTGGAGGCCGCTGGAGGCTTCGTAGCGCTGGGCGGTGTTGCCGTAGGTGGACAGGCCCTCGACGGGCTCGGCGGCGCTTAGGAACGTCCCGACGATCCCGGCTGTTTCCTGCGCGTCGGTGACGACCTGGGCGGCGTCGGTCAGCATCCGCACGACGTGCGCGATGGCGCGGCAGTGCTCGCCTTTGAGGGCCGGGACGGCGCCGTCGCTGGGCAGCATCTGCCAGGTGAGATCCTCGATGAGCCGCGGCGGCTGGTTGATCCGGCTGGCGGGCTCGAAGCGCAGCGGTAGCGCGCCGGCGCGGTGCAGCACGACGTGCCCGGTCGCTCCGCGGCGCCCTTCGCGGGCGCCTCCCGTCACCGGGTACGCGGCGTTGAGTGCGAACACGGCGGTCAACCAGGCACACTGGCCGGCGCGGTCGTCTAGCGAGGGCGTCTCGGGCAGTGTCAGCTTGCCCTTGTCGTCGGTCGCGACGCTGGGCTTCGCCTCCTGCAGCTTGGTCACCAGGGGGTTTTTCTCAGCGGCGCTCACGCTGCCTCCGCCGTGAGGTGGTCGGCCAGCACGTTGCGGACCGCGATGAAGTCGGCCCCACGCAACGGGAGCCGGTAGCCGGCGAGCAGCGCAGCGAGTTGATAAACGCCTCCGCCGCGCTCGCATCCGAAACACCACCAGCCGCGCTCAGCGTCGGGGTAGACCTGCATCGAGGGCGTCCCGTCATCGTGGCCGGGAAGCGGGCAGCGGACCTTGCCGTCGCGCGTCGGCACGAGCCCTGTCAGCGCCTCCACGTAGTCGGCCGGCGCGATGCCGGCGAGTGCGTCGGGCAGAGCGCTCAGCGCTCGTACGGGGCCGCTCGTGCGGTCCTGACGGACGCGGCTGTCCGGCGGGTCGGGCAGGTGGCCCACGATCGCGTCCGGGGCGTGGGCGGTCACGTCCAGCCGAACGCATTCGACCACGCCGGGCGGGTCCGTCTTGAAGTTCCTGGTGCCCGGTGGGCGCAGAATCCGGGCCGGATCGGTCGAGCGCATATCGCCGCTCAGCGCGTGCGCGAGCCGGCGCAACGCTCGGCGCCCCTGGTCGGCGGGCAGCGGCCGGTCAAGCTGCCACCACGCGTGGCGGTTCTCGCCGCTGCCCGACGCGATCACCAGCGTGGCGGCCGGCGTGAAGCTGTCCAGCGCCGCGACTGCCTCCGGGCCATCGAGATCGGCCCAGAGCGCGTAGACGAACGCCACGGCTTCGGCGCCGCCGTGGCGATGGGTGCGCGGCGCGCATCCGACGTAGAAGTCAGTGCGCGAGCCAATGCCGGCCGCCATCTCGGCGAGCTGGCCGAGCCGGTCAGTGGGGACGAACACCTGGCCCATCCCGCCCTGCGGCTTGCGCCAGCGGCCCTCCAGGAAGCCGGTGCGGTCGCTTCCGGCGATCATCGCCAGGTGGAGCGGGAGGGCGCTCCCCGCGGTGACGGTCGGCTCGCCGCTCACGGGGCGCCCCCGAGTTCATCGCGGGCGTGGGCTAGGTCGTCATCCGCTCCACGCCAAGGGCGCGAGAAGCGTGGAGAAGGGCCGCTTAGGGTATGTGGGGGGCGCCTCCCGGTTGGTTCACCGGGAGGCTCATCAGAGCCCGGTGGGTCGTCGCTAGGCCCGGTGCTCGAGCTGGCCGCCCGACGGCCTGCTGGGCGGCCAGCGCCGCGAGCGCGCGGGGCGGTGCGCCGCACGACCGCGGGACCAGCAGCGGCGACCTTGCGTGCGTGCACCTGACCGGCCATCCGCACCTGTTGGCGGGCGAGCAGCGCATCATGGCCCGAGACGCCGCCGACCACCACGTCGGGGTTCGGCGGCAGACGCTCCTCGACTCCATCCACCACTTGCGTCAACTCACCGTCCGCCGCGGCCTCGGCGAAGAGGTGGTTACCGTCCATCCGCTGGGCCAGCGGCGAACCGTCTTCGCTGAACGTCAGCGTCGAGGCGCCGGCGAGACGGCGCTCAGCGGGCGAAGAGGGCATCGCATGATTGGGTCAACAGCGTCATCTAGGGGGCACCCTAAAGGCCACCTCGGACGAGAAGGCCCCGGATGCGCGAGGAGCCGCCCAGCAGGCGGCTCCCGTTGCAGATGATGATGTTGATCCGTGCGGTGCTGTCCTACAGCTTAATGGCCGTCCCGGCGGGAAGGCTCAGGCGCCGTCGCGGTCTCCAGCCACCAGCATCAGGTGGCGCCGCACAAGCGCCGGCACCGCCGGATCCTCGCCGACCCCCAAATCGGCCAGAACCCCGCGCAACACCTGGGCGATCATCTCGCCCTGGGCCTCTGCCAGCTGGACGCGCCGCTCCTCGATCCCCACCTTCACGCAATCCTTCGCGACCGACGCAAGGTGGCGGCGCTCCTCCTGATACAACCGAATCCAGACGTGGGGCTCGATCGACGGGAAACCCCCCTGGCCGCCCCCGACGGGCTGCGCCATCGCGGCCTCGTCCAGACCGGCGACCTGCGAACCGAGCCACGCTACATGGCCGGCGGTGCGGTGAAGTTCCTCCACCAGTGCCGAGTGGGGATCGACCTCGCGCGGCAGGCCGTAGGCGACGACCGCGGCCCGCGCCTGCTGGACACCCGCGGCCTTGATGCCCGACGGGGAGAGCCCTCCATGCAGACGACAGCGGCCGAAGCCGACGTGGCCGGTTCCCCACCCTTGCGGCTTCTTGCACGAATCCCCGGTGCGGGTCTTGGCGCTACATCGTCCATGGGGGGCAGCGGAAGCGGCGGTGTCCATGGGGGCCGCCGGCGTTAGGCCCAGCCGGCCGCCGCGGCCTTGGCCTGGCGGGTACGGCGTTGCGCGTCGGTCTCCGACGAAAGCGCGGGCGGCTCGGCCGGATTCGCAGTGGCGATCGCTCACGTGAGGAATGGTAAGCGACAGGTCCTTTGCCCACTCTTGGCTCCGCTGTCGCCCACGTGGTGCCGCCCTCATTCGCCCGGGATGCCCGGGATGCTTACTTCCCGCGCGGATCGCCAATAGCCGGTCTCGACTAGCCAGCGGCCCTCAGCTAGCATATTGGGCATGGCTTCCGCAACTTCGCCATCCCCGGAATCCCGCATAAAGCGGGTTTCTGAGCCGACCATCCAGGACTACGACGAGCAGAAGTTCAAGGAGTTGATCCTCTACCTCGCCGACAAATCGGCGGACGATCCCAGCTTCGGCGACACGAAGCTGAACAAGCTCCTGTTCTTCAGTGACTTCCTTGCCTACGCAGTCCACGGCCGGTCGATCACCGGCGCCGTGTACCAGAAGCTGGAGTTTGGCCCCGCGCCTCGGCGGCTCCTCCCCGCACGGCACGAGATGATGGAGGCAAGGGACGCCGCCGTGGTTCGGAAGGGCCGAGCCTACAAGCGAACGGTCACGGTCAACCGCCGCCCTGCCGACACCAGACTGTTCAGCACCGCCGAACTTGACCTCGTGGACGAGGTGATCGACCTGCTTCGCAACCACGATGCTTCGGAGGTGAGCGACATGGCGCACAGCCTCTCGGCCGGATGGCAACTCGGCGAGATGTTCGAAGACATTCCCTATGACTCGATCTTCCTGTCGGTAACGGATCACCTGACACCCCACGAAGTCCATCGGGGGCAGCAGCTTGCCGCAGAGCTTGGCCTAGCGTCCTAAGGACCCCGTGCGGACGCTGTACGAGTCGGACAACTACTCGCGGTGTTGCGCTGCGATCGAGCCCGACGCGGCGCGGCTAGACGAGGCCCTTCGCTACCCGCTGTATGCCATCTCCTCGGACGCCGAGCGGTTTCCAGCCATCCCGGAGACCCCGCTTCGGCGGGTGCGTACGAACGACTTCCCCGGGGCTCCGGCTCTGCTGCTGTACTTCACCATCGACGGCGCTGACGCCTGCACGCTGCAATCCCTCGAACCACTCCCAATACTGCCGGAGATACAGGCGTGGGGCTGAGCGCACTCTCGTCGCGAGGATGCTGGGGTAGCCCATCGCTGCTTCCGGGGTACCGTCGCTATCAAGGTTCCGACCCTTGGCTCTACGCCTAGCCGCCCAGAGTTTCGCTAGACCCTCCTAGGAGGTCCAAGGCCGCCACGACGAACGTGGCTCCCACGAACAGGACCACGAACCCGCCGACGATGTAGAGCACGACCTTCATGCCGGCCACACGCTATGGGAGGCCGCTGTCAGGACGCCTAAGTACCTGGTCAAGGCACAGGGGGCTTGTAGGTGGCCGCCCCGCAATCGGGGCAGAATGGGCTCGACAGACCGTGCTTGCCACAGCTCGAACACGTCAACGCCTGCGCCGCTCCACAATTCGGGCAGAAAAGGCCGCCGAGGCCGGTGGCACCGCAGTTCTCGCAGGCGTCTTTCCTGGACACGGGCACGGTAGGACGGGTAGTCGTGACCCGTGACGACCCGGCCGGGGCGATCACCGGAGATGGGGCGGCCTCGACTGCCTCACGAGTACGGAATCCGAACCAGTAGATCGCGAAGCCGATGGCCAAGACCGCGACCCCGGCTGAGACGTACCAATACTCGATCGCTACCCCGAGGACGATCGCAACAGCTAAGAGGGTTCCGCAACCACTCAGACACCCCTCGTTCTTCTGAACCTGGGTGACGTTGATCTGCTGGCCCACGGTGGAGCTTTCCTCGAAGGTGGGCGGCTTCCCCAGAAGCCTTAGCTACTCGCCAACCTTCGTCGAGCAGAGGGTGATAGCCGCATCCTCGTTAGCCTTGGAGCCCGCCGCGGGCGTCTGCTTCTCCACTTGCCAGTTGCGGTCGAGGATCAGGGCGCGGCCCTGGCCGCTGCAGTCCTCTTCGACAAGGTTGTACAGGCCCGCCGCCTGCATGGTGTCCTGGGCAAGCTGGTGGTTCTTGCCCTGCACGTCCGGCACGGTGATCGACCCGCCTCCGGAACCGCCGCTGGTTGACCGCCGCTTCTTCTTTCGCGGCTTCTCGCCGGGCTCCGAGGGGTCTTCTTCCGCGGGCGGCGCTTCTGCCGCGGGCTTCTCAACGGTGACCGTCTTTTCGCCGCCTCCACTGTCTCCGCATCCACTTGCGAAGACCAACAGCAACGCGAACGCGGTCGCTCCGACCGTCAACCTGAACCTATCCATGTGTTGCCTCCCTAGGACGAATGACTTCCCCGCTTGACTGCGGAGCTTCCCACTTTCAAGGTCGGGGGTTGGCGAGCACTGCGAGAGCCGCTCACCACCCGCTGGCCCCACTCGCGGACGGCGGACTCCTACGAAGGCTCTGGGATAGAGGGCGCCGAAAACTTTCGGCGCGCGGCCCGCAACGCGCGCCGCGACGCCGCCCAGCCGTTTCGCCCCCGACCCGCCGATCCCGCCGACTTGGAATCGGCGCGTGTGTGCCGGGAGGCGGTTGGGCGATGAACTCCCTCTGGTAACGGGACTCTTCGCTTACCATTCCTCAAGCAGCGCGCGTTTTCTCCGGTTGGGGCTAGCGAATGGGCGAGACTTGCTGCATCCTAGGAGACCGCGCCCCGGAAGGCGCACGGTCACACGGGGATGAGAATCCCTTGCCCCTTCTATTTCGACTGGATGCCATGAACTTTCTGCGCGCCGCCGTCCTTGCTCTGCTGTTCTGCCTCGCCGCCAGTGCCCCGGCGTCTGCTGCGTCGCCCCGTGCTTGGGCGGCGACGACCTGCAGTGACTACAACACCCAAGCTGACGCCCAACGTGGAGCCGACACGCGCGACCCGGACGGCGATGGGGTCTACTGCGAGTCACTGCCTTGCCCCTGCTTGAAGCCCGGTAGTGGAGGCGGCGATGGGAGTGATGATGCTGATCGTCGGGCAGACGAGAGAAGGAAGGCGGCAGCTAAGCGTCGCGCAGCAGCCCGTCGAAGGGCGGCCAGGCGTATCAGCAAGGCACGGCGGCGCATCGAGGCAGCACCGGCCAGGATCGTTTCGGTCACCGATGGCGATACGGTCAACGTCCGGGTTGGCGGGTCGCTGAACAAGACCTACAAGGTGCGGGTTCTTGGCGTGGACACTCCGGAGTCCCGCAAGCCGGGCACGCCTGTCGAGTGCGGTGCCCGTGAGGCGACATCGGCCGCCTACTTTCTTGGGTTCACTGGCGCGACCGACAGCAATGGGGACGGCTTGCTCGATACCAAGGGCGGCACCGGGGTCAAGGTCAGTCTCCAAACTGACCGTTCTCAGGATCTGTTCGATGGCTTCAAGCGTCTACTGGCCTACGTCGATGTTGCAGCCGGGGCGCGCGGGGCGGGATTTCCGAGGTATGACTTCGGACGGTCGATCATTTCAGAGGGCTACTCCCGGGCCTACACGTTCAAGAAGCGCGTCAAGCGCTACGGGTCCTACAAGAGCGCAGAGACGGCAGCCCGCACGGCAGGCAAGGGCGTGTGGTCACTGTGCGGCGGCAATTTTCACTCCGCGAACTAAACGCGCGGCTTAGGGAGACGGAGAGGCTTCGGTTGGCGGCGGCAACTACAAGCTTCCACCAATAGCACCAGGGAAGCTCCTACACCAGACGATGGACCGCGAATGGGCGAGAGGACTCACCTACAACTCAAGCGCCGACCGACGCGCCGCCCTGCCACACTGGCTCGACCACTACAACGAGCAACGCCGCCACTCAGCACGCACCCCTCGCCGACCACATCACTAGCACCGCAGCCTGCGGTCACGACAAGCGCGGCGACGGTCACGGCGAAACGTCTCATGGCTCGCCGGGTGTAAGCCGTTCTGACAGCTTCGGGAGGCGGGCCGGGCCCTTCCTTGCGCCCTCGTTGCCGGAGCCCTCAGCGGACCGCAGGGAGCGCTGAGCGGGGCTCGTGCTTCCATAATGCTTCCAAACGGGAGCGTGCCGGGCCGATGTGTGGACTTGGGGCCCTGTCGTGGTTCCGCCCCATGAGGGCGTTTGCGGGGGAGTGGGCGGTGCTGGGCTCGAACCAGCGACCCCGTGCTTGTAAGGCACGTGCTCTACCAACTGAGCTAACCGCCCGGAGATCAGACCTCGCGCACCTTGACCCGCGGTCTACTCGACGATTCTGCCAGCCGAGCCTCGGGCGGGCGCGCCGCGCCCTACCATCGGACCCGTGAACCGTGGCCTGTTCCTGCGCTCCCTGGCGGTCCAGGCCGTGCTGGTCGCGGCTCTGTTCGCGGCCTTGGTGGCTCTCCCACTGCCGGCGGACTTCTTCAAGGACTATGGCTTCGTGACCGGTCCGCTCGCGTGGATCGTCTGCTCGATCCTGACGGCGCGCATTCTCTCCCTGCCGGCGGGGCTGGCGCTGTTCGCGGCGCTCGCCGGCGGCGTGGCAGGCGGGCTCGTGGGCCTGGCAGCGAGCCACGCGGCGGGGTTGGTGGTGAGCCTGCTCGTGTTCGGAGCATCTTGCGGGGGATACGACCCCGAGCGGGACGCTGCGGCGGCCGCCTGAGTGCCCCCGGCGAGACTCGAACTCGCGCCGCGCGGCTTAAAAGGCCGCCGCTCTAACCAACTGAGCTACGGGGGCCCGCTCATGCTAGAGCGGGCGGCGTCCGGTCCGCCTTCAAGCCGTCCAACCCTGATCCGGAGCGTTTTCTCGTCCGCCGAGGCGCGCGTAGACTCCGGCGAACGCCCCCATGGTGTAACGGTTAGCACGCAAGGTTTTCAACCTTGAAGCAGGAGTTCAACTCTCCTTGGGGGTATCGGTCGCTCGCTCGGACCCGAAGCTTGAGAGGGCTTCGTCGCTAGTGCCTGAAGTGCCGGCGCGAGGTGAACACCATCGCCACGCCGGCCGCGTCGCAGGCCTCGATGACCTCCACGTCGCGCTGCGAGCCACCCGGCTGGATGATCGCCGTGACGCCCGCATCGATGGCCAGCTGCGGACCGTCGGCGAAGGGAAAGAAGGCGTCGGAGGCCATGGCCGCTCCGCCCACCGAGAGGCCGGCCGCGGCCGCCTTGTCGACGGCGATCCGCACCGAGTCCACCCTGCTCATCTGGCCTGCCCCGATCCCGACCGTGCCCAGGTCTTGCGCCAGCACGATCGCGTTGGACCTCACGTGCGTGCACACGCGCCAGGCGAACAGCAGCTCGCCCCACTCGGCCTCGGTGGGCTTTCGGTCGGTGACCGCCTGCATGTTCTCGCGCGGGTCGGGCCCCAGGTCCCGGTCCTGGACCAGCAACCCGCCGCGCACGCGCTTTGTGTCCTGCTCGGTGAGCAGCGGCCGCCGCTGCTCGCTGTCCTTGAGGATCCGGACGTTGGGCTTTCGCTCCAGCAGCTCCAGGGCTCCGTCCTCGAATCCGGGCGCGAACACCAGCTCCACGAACATCGCGTTCAGCCGCTCGGCCAGGAGAAGGTCGATCGGGCGGTTGAAGCACATCACGCCGCCGAAGGCGCTCATGCCGTCGGTGGCCAGGGCGCGGCGGAAGGCCTCGTCGGCTGTGGTTCCGACCGCCACGCCGCACGGGTTGTTGTGCTTGATGATCACCGCGGCGGGAAGCTCGAAATCGTCGAGGAGCCTTCGACCGGAGTCGAGATCGAGCAGGTTGTTGAACGAGAGCTCCTTGCCGTGGATCTTCGAGACCATCGACAGCAGGTGCGTCCGCGCGCCGGACTCGGCGTAGTAGGCGGCCCGCTGGTGGGGGTTCTCGCCGTAGGAGAGGTCCAGCACCTTGGTGAACGACCGGCTGTCCTGGATCGGGAAGTCCTCCTCGCGCTCGGCGAACCAGCGCGAGATCGCGGCGTCGTAGCGCGCCGTGTAGGCGAAGGCCTCGAGCGCCAGCGACTCGCGGGTGCGCCGGGCGATCTGCTGGTCGGCGGCCCGCAGCTCCTCGAGGATGGCGTCATAGCTCTCCGGGGAGGTGACGACAGCCGCGAACTGGTGGTTCTTGGCGGCCGCGCGGATTAGCGTCGGACCCCCGATGTCGATGTTCTCGATCACCTCGGCCGGATCCACCCCCCGCCGCCCGGCCACCCGCTCGAAGGGGTAGAGGTTCACGCACACCAGGTCGATCGGCTCGATCGCCTGCTCTCGGATCACGCTCATGTGCTCGGAGTTAGAGCGAACGGCGAGCAGCCCGGCGTAGATCTTCGGATGCAGCGTCTTGACGCGTCCGTCCATGACCTCGGGAAAGCCGGTGTAGTCCTCGACCGACCGCGTCGGGATGCCAGCCTGGTCGAGCTCGCGGGCGGTGCCCCCGGTCGACACGATCTCGATCCCCATGTCCGCGAGGCCCTGGGCGAAGTCGACCAGGCCGCGCTTGTCGGAGACCGTGAGCAGGGCGCGGCAGACGCGGGACTCGCCGGGCGCGACGGTGGCCTCGGCTTCGCTGGGCTCAGGCGTAACGCTCATCGACCCTCACCAGGCGCGGGTTGCCGGGGTCCCGGGACACCGCCCCCGACGCGATCAGGCGCACGGCCCGGGGCAGGAGCTGGTGCTCGACCGTGTGTACCTGCTCCTCGATCGCCGCGATGTCGCGAGCATACGGAAGCTCGAAGGCCTCCTGCAGCAGGACCGGGCCGCTGTCCACGCCCTCGTCGACGAAGTGCACGGTCACGCCGATCAGCCGCACGCCGTAGTCGAGCGCCTGCCGGATCGCCCCGACCCCGGCGAAGGCCGGCAGCAGCGAGGGATGCACGTTCACTATCCGCCCCGCGAAGCGGCGGATGAAGGGACCACCGAGGATCTCCATGAACCCGGCCAGCACCAGGAGGTCGATCGTGTGGTCGTCCAGCCAGTTGCCCATCGCGGCGTCGCGGGCATCCCGGTCGGGGTGGTCGGCCTTGGCGAAGACCCCGGTGTCGACCCCAGCGGCCCGCGCCCGCTCCAGCCCGCGGGCATCGGCCCGGCTCGCGCCGACGCAGACAATCTCGATCCCGTTGCGACCGTGCACGGAGTCCAGCAGCGCCTGGAGGTTGGTGCCTTCGCCCGAGACCAGGACGCCTACGCGGAAGGGCACCCTCAGGCCGCCGCCGCCCCCGCCCCCGGCTGGAGGACGGGGTAGGGCCCGGAGGTCGTGGCGATCGCCCCGTCGGCGAGCAACTCGTCGACGCGGGCCAGGATGTCGGCGCGGCGCATGTGCGACGAGCTGCCGTAGGCCGGAAGGCCGTCGTAGGAGTTGCGCTGGATCTTCTTGGCGCGTGACCCGTGCAGGATCTCCGCGCACGTGGTGCGCCCGACGGCGGGGCGGGCCCCACGTGCCACGGAGATGATCGCCTCGTCGAGATCGGCCACCGCCTCCTGCGAAGGTGGGGGCAGCTCGGGCACCAGGCCGGTGTCGCAGACGTCGCAGCAGGCCGCCCCCTCGGGGCGCTCCACGGTTCCGACCATGTCACCGAAGTGGCGCAGGATGGTCTGGCGGCGACAGCCGGCGGAGGGGCGCAGGCCGGGCGTCGGCCGGCCGAGCACCGGACCATCCCCTTTCCCGCTCTCCACATAGGCCCAGATCTCGCGGTACTGACGCCACCGGGCCCGAGCCCCGTCCTCGACCGAGGCCCGGCAGGCGGCGGCCGCCCGGGCGTCGAAGCCCGCCTCGCTCAGTCGCCCGGCGGTGACGTCGGGTGACGACGGGGTGGGCGACACCACTCCCGCCCGCGCGAGGTGGCCGAGCAGGGCCCGTAGGCGGTCGGAGCCACCCCCCGCGACGTGGACCAGCTGCGCGGTGTCCAGTGAGTAGCGCCCGTTGCCGTCGCCCACCGCCTGCAGCCGGTCGGCCAGGGCGGCCGGCAGCTGGGGATCGACCTCCTCGCGCTTGATGAAGTGCACGTGCAGCGCCTTGTCGCGGTTCTCGGCCAGCAGCAGCGCGCGGGCGGGCAGTCCGTCGCGCCCCGCGCGGCCGGCCTCCTGGTAGTAGGCCTCCAGCGACGAGGGCACGCTGGCGTGCAGCACCGTGCGCACGTTGGGCTTGTCCACCCCCATGCCAAAGGCGTTGGTGGCCACGATCACGCGCACCTCGTCGGCGAGGAAGCGGCGCTGCACGGCCGCCCGGCGGTCGCGCGGCAGGCCGGCGTGGTAGGGCTCGGCGGCCTCCCCCAGCTGGTCGCTGAGCTGGTCGGCGATCTCCTCCGCGCCCGCTCGGGTGCCCGCGTAGACGATGGCCGGGAGGGCGTCGTCCGCGGACAGCGCCTGGGCGATGAGTGCCCGCTTCTCGTGTGGCGCCGGGCGGGCCACGGCGAACGAGAGGTTGGGGCGGTCGAAGCCCGTGGCCACCTGGAGCGGATCGCGCAGCCCCAGTCGACGGGCGATGTCCACCGCCACCTGCGGCGTGGCCGTGGCGGTGGAGGCCACGATCGCCTTTGCGCCGAGGTGGCGGGCGGCATCGGCCAGGCGGAAGTAGTCGGGGCGGAAGTCGTGGCCCCACTGGGACACGCAGTGGGCCTCATCCACCACGAACAGCCCGATCGTCACCTGGCCGATCCGGTCCAGGAAGCCGGGCGAGGAGAACCGCTCGGGCGAGACGTAGAGCAGCCGCAGGGAGCCGTCTGCGGCGCGGGCGAGCACGTCGGCGTTGGCCGAGGCGTCCTGCTGGGCGTTGACCACCGCGACCTGCTCGGAGAGGCCCCGCGCCCGCAGCGCCTCGACCTGGTCCTGCATCAGCGCCACCAGCGGCGAGACCACGATCGTCAGGTCGTCGCGCATGAGCCCCGGCAGCTGGTAGCAGAGCGACTTGCCCGAGCCCGTCGGCATGACCACCAGCACGTCGCGATCGCCGAGCGCCGCCTCGCAGGCCTCGCGCTGGCCCGCGCGGAACTCCGTGAAGCCGAAGTACTGTTGAAGGCGGGCGACAAGGGACATGGCGGCTGACCTTACAAGCGCACGCGGCGGCTTCGGCTGCGCCGCCGCGTAACCGTTACGCGCTGTGCCTGAGTTGCGACAGACCACCGCGGGCTGCTCACCCACACGCGGAGGTGAAGCCGGCGAAGCCCTACTTCGCCCGGAAGATCCCGAGCGTCCTGACAACCGTGGGGGGACGAGTCAGCGAAGAGCGAGTCATCGCCCCTGTCGCCGCTGATCCGGTCTGTGCCGCCCCTGCCTTCCAGCCTGTTTGGGGCGCCGGTGCCGATGAGGACGATCCATAGCGCTCGACACTGCAAGCGGGGGCCTCGGCGGCCCTGTTGCGAACTCGTTACACAGCGATCGCGAGGTTTGGTGACGCGGACGGGGGGGGGAAGCATGCACCACCATGTAAGGAGCGCGAGGATGGGAGTAGGCCAGTGATCTTGGGAACCAGGAAGACTTTGGGGGTATGTGCAGTCTCCGCGGCTGCGATGGCTGTGGCCGGACCGGCGTATGCGGCGTCGGGCGACACGGTGCGCGAGTCGACCAAGGTCAACCAGGAGATGACCATCAAGCCCGACGCGCGCGGGTCCGGGACCAGCGTGGGCGGCGTGCGGGCGCGCGCCACCAGGGTCTCGCGCTCCGGGCGGGTGCTCGCCTCAAGGCGCTGGCCACCGCCTCGACCGCCGCGCCGGCGGCGGGGATCGCCCGTAGCAGCGGCTGCGTAAAGAACAAGCGCTGGCGCGGCTTTGTCGTCTACGCGCCGCGCTACTCGCGCGCCAAGACCGACGCCGCCGAGTTTCAGTACGTCTTCCACCTCTACAAGCAGAACAATGCGCGCAGGCGTGACCGGCGCCAGACCAAGCAGTACGAGATGTGCGCGATCGGCGGCGGGCGGGCCAAGGGCGGCAACCGGCTCGAGCGGGCACGATCCTCGATGGCGGCCAAGACCAAGAGCAGCACGATCCTCGGCCCCGGCGATTGGGGCAAGGGCAAGGAGGAGCCGAGCGCCGAGGCAAGCCTGTCCTTCGAGGTGCCGGTCAAGCCGGTCACGATCTCGGGGACTCTGTCGGTCCATCCCCAGGATCTGCTCACGGGCGGCCAGGGGAGCGATCGCAGCAAGAGCTTTGGGGACTACTCGTTCAACCAGGTCAACGGCATCTGGCAGGGCGGCAGCACTTTCGTTTTCCAGGGTTCCACCAACTTCCAGGGCAACGTGGCAATAGGCCTGTGGGAGTACCTGCAAGCGAGTCCCGGCCCGCGCTTCGCGGCATCGGCGGGTGTCGAGAGGCACTGCGGTCGCCCGTACGGCATCGGCTGCAAGTGAGCTCGGTGGTGCGCTGGCTGATTGCCGCGGCGGTGGCCGTGGCAGTGGTGGTCGGCGTGGTCGCGACCGCGTTGCTGGTACCCGGCGGCTCGCAGCGCTCTGGCGACTCGCCGAGCTCCGGCGTGCGGCAGAGGATGGCCGACCGCGCCGCGACGGTGCGCTTCGCGGGGGGGCCGGTGCGGGGGGTGCTGTACGTGCTGGCTGGCCGCGATCCGAATTTCTCCGACGTCTACCGGCTCAGCGGCGATCCCGCCAGAGCGCGGCGGCTGACCACCAACGGGCGGCTGTCCACGATCAGCGCCCAGCCTGGCCGGGTGGTGGTCGCCGACGCCCGCGGCAGCGGGTCCGACCGCACCGAGACACTTGACCTGACGGCAAAGGGCGACGCGCTACCGGGACGCCTGATCGATCCGGCGGGCCAGACCCCGGTGCTGTCGCGCAGCGGCAAGGTCGCCTACGTCGTGCCCCAGTACGGCGAAAACGGCAGCGACGCCGGCACCAACCTGTTCGTGGCTCCCTACGAAGGCGGCCCCAAGCGACTGCTTTACCGAGCGCGCTCTGGCCTCGGCTCCCCGACGTGGCTGCCGGGCGACCGGCTCGCGGTCATCAGCGACCCCGAAGCCGCCAAGGCAAAGGTGGTGCTCGACCCGGGGACCCCTCGCGAGCGGGCGGTCGACCCAGGACTTCCGCGCACCTACGACCTGCAAGCCAACGCTTTGGGCGATTTGTTCGCCGCCAACGCGCGGCGGCTCGCCCTGCTGTCTCCCGCCGGCAAGCCCCGGGGGGCGCCGATCGACCGCCGGCCGCTGGCGTGGGCGCCCGACGGGCGCCGTGTGCTGGTAGTCGACGGGCGCGAGCTGGGGCTGCTGGACCCCGACAGCGGACGCGTCGAGCCGCTGCTGCATACCGACCGCCCAACGATCGGCAGCGCCAGCTGGGTGGAACGATGAGCGAGCAAGGAGCTGACCGATGTCACTGAACGGCCACGTCACGGCAGGCGGCGCGCATGACGCGCTGCGCTTCCACGCCGCCTGCCCGATCTGCCGCGCCCGTCTGCTCGGCACGCCTCAACCGGTGCGACCGCCGATCTCCAAGGCCGCGGCAGTGGTCTGCGTGGCCGCCGCGACGGCGACCGCGGGGCTGCCGGGGCTTGCGATCCCGGCCGTCGCCTCCGCCGGCGCGCCGGGCCCCGGCGACATCGTGAACGACCACACCACCAGCCAGGACCCCGACGACGACTTCGGTGAAGACGATCAGGCGCCGGATCCAGACAGCGACAACACCGACTCCGGACCGTCGGGCGACGATCCCTCCGGCGGCGACCCGGAGCTGCCGCCGGGTGACCCGACCGTTCCGGTCGACCCCTCGCTGCCGGGCGATCCGAACGCGCCTGAGGAGCCGGCACCGCCCGCCGCCGCACCAGCGCCCCCCGCCCCGGCACCGCCCGCCGCCCCACCAGCGCCCGCGGCTCCACCAGCTCCCGCCGCTCCATCAGCGCCAAACGAGCCGAGCGACACACCGCCCCCCAGTAAGCCCGCCCCCACCACCGCCAAGCCCGACCCAGCACCCCACCATGAGAGCGCGCGCACGCCGACCCATCCGCGCCCGGCCACACCGGTCCGCGCGACCCCGAAGCCACCACCACCCTCGAACCCGGACGGAGGCGCCGCACAGCCGCCGCTCACCTCTTCGTCGACTACGGCGACCGCTTCACCAGCGGCGGCCGCCCCGCCGGTGAACAACCGATCCGCAAAGGCCTGGACGGTGCGGCCGGGCGACAGCCTGTGGTCGATCGCCAAGCGCTCGCTGGGCGGGGACGCCTCGAACGCAGCGATCGCCCGCATGGTCGACCACATCTGGAACCTGAACAGCGCGTCGATCGGCAGCGGCGACCCGGATCTGATCACCCCGGGCACACGCCTGCGGCTGCGCTAGAGGTAGCGCGACTCGAGCCGTTACGAGCGGGAGGTGAGCGGCTCAGCCGCGAACGACCAGGTGCCCACCGGGCGCCTGCGCGAGCTCCTCGAGCGCGAACTTGCCGTTGGCCGAGTCGCTGCGCTCGAGCGGGTAGTCGCCCGAGAAGCAGGCGTCGCAGTGGGTGGCGCGCTCGCCGCGAATCGCCTCGTAGACGCCCGCGAGCGACAGATAGGCGACCGAGTCGCACTCCAGCTCCTGCGCGATCTCCTCGACCGTGCGGCCGTGGGCCACCATCTCCTGCTTGGTGGACATGTCCACGCCGTAGTGGCACGGGTGGCGGATGGGTGGCGCCGAGATGCGCATGTGCACCTCCACGGCGCCGGCCTGGCGCAGCATGGAGACGATCTGGCGGGTCGTGTTGCCGCGCACGATCGAGTCGTCCACCACGACGATCCGCTTTCCCTCGACCACCTCCCGGAGCGGGTTGAACTTCATCCGCAGGCCGTGCTTTCGCAGCTCGTCGCCCGGCTGGATGAAGGTGCGGGCCACGTAGCGGTTCTTGACCAGGCCCTCGTCGCGCGGGATGCCCGAGGCCCTGGAGTAGCCGGACGCAGCCGGCGTCCCCGAGTCGGGAACGGCGATCACCACGTCGGCCTCCACCGGCGCCTCGCGCCACAGGATCTCGCCCATCTTGCGGCGCGACACCTGGGTCCGGTTGCCCTCCAGGATCGAGTCGGGGCGGGCGAAGTAGATGTGCTCGAACACGCAGAAGGCCTTGCGCGGAGAGTCCACGATCTGGCGTGTGGTGATCCCGTGCTCGCCGATCGACACCATCTCGCCCGGCAGCACCTCGCGCACCAGCTCGGCGCCGATGATGTCGAGGGCGCAGCTCTCGGAGGCCAGGCAGTAGCGGTCTGCTGCGCGGCCGGCCGAGCCGGCCGCTTGCCCGGAGCGATCGCCGATCCGGCCCAGCGCGAGCGGCCGCATGCCGGCGCCGTCGCGAAAGCCGATCACGCCGGTCGGGGTCATGACCACCGTGGAGAAGGCGCCTTGGAGCCGTGGCATCACGTCGGCCAGCGCCTCCTCGATGGTCTCCGCCTCGTGCGTGGACAGCAGGGCGGCGATGATCTCCGAGTCGGAGGTGGAGCGAAACTGGACGCCCTGATCCGAGAGCTCGGAGTGCAGCTCCACGGCGTTGATCAGGTTGCCGTTGTGGGCCAGGGCCAGCTGGCGGTGGTCGGAGCGGTAGACCGGCTGGGCGTTCTCCCAGGCCGAGGACCCGGTGGTGGAGTAGCGCACGTGGCCAATCGCCATCTCGCCGGTCAGGGCCTTGAGCTTGGACTCGTCGAAGACCTGCGAGACCAGGCCCACGTCGCGCACGGTCATGATGTGGCCGTTCTCGCTGGCCGCTATCCCGGCCGACTCCTGGCCCCGGTGCTGGAGCGCGTAGAGGGCGAAGTAGGCCAGCCGCGAGACCTCCGACCCGGGTGCGAATACGCCGAAGACGCCGCATTCGTCGCGCGGCCCGTCACGGGAATCGAGGGGGGAAGTCAAGTGGCTTGCCGGACCCTGAAGCGAGCGACCGGGCCGAGCCCGGTCACTGCATTGGAGGGTAACAGCGGGGGTGGCCGCCGCCGGTGGGTTCGGCGCTCGGCAGGGGCCGTGCCGTGAGAAAGCCCTCCCCCAACGTGCACTCAGCGTCACGCCACGCTTGGCCGGCCTTCCTTGCCGTTAGGTGCTCGGAAACCGAATCCTCAACGTCACGGAACCCGCCGACCCCGCTGCGTGCCGTCAGATGCACGCCCAACCGTCCACACGCACGCTCGAACTCCCTCCCTCCCCAGCCGCAGTAAACGCCGAGCCGGCACCCCCGAGCCGGCACCCCCGAGTCGGCACCCCCGAGTCGGCACCCCCCGGGGTCACCCACACCTTGGCCCGCCCGCAGGGCACCTTGGCGACGGCGCCGCCCCCAAGGGGTGATTCCCGGCTCTCAGGCGAACGCCGCCGCCAGCGCCTCGGAGGCACCTCGCAGCTGCGCCACCTCCCAGTCCACCGGGCCAATCGAGAGAGCCGCCCCGCCCACCGTGCCGATGCGCGTCGCCAGCGGCCCCAGAGCCTCGATCGCCTCGGTCCGCCCCGAGACCACGAACCGCCCGGCGCCCTCGCCGAACAGCTGCACCGGGTCTTCGTCGCCGTCCCACCCGACGATCGCCCCGATCCCGCCGGCCACGGCGCACTCGGCCAGTGCGACCGCCAAGCCGCCCTCGGCCACGTCGTGGGCGCTCGCAAGCGCGCCGGACCGCGCGCCCTCGCGCACCAGCTCGATCACCTCGCGTACGGCGCCCACGTCGATCGGGGTGAGCCCCAGGGGCAGCTCCTCACCCGCCAGCTTGGCCAGCTCCGAGCCCCGCGCGGACACCTGGGCGCCGCGGGCGGCCACCAGCGCGACGGCGTCGCCCTCGCGCGCGAAGCCGTA
>JAABUR0100003933.1_pt1 | contig 20285 bp, 19 predicted proteins | sample 5560091 | NCBI WGS metagenome assembly JAABUR01 (sample SAMN10711879, study PRJNA513375) | rock metagenome | isolation source: Antarctica rocks | place: Antarctica: Victoria Land, University Valley sud
TGACCGAGTTGCTCGCCGGAGATCCGTTGGTGGACAACGTGCGGTGGCCCTGGCGGTCGGTCGATCCGTCCTACGCCATCGCCCGTCGGCAGATGCTGCGGCCGATGGGCGTCGTGTCGGCGAGCCTCCCCTCCGCAGCTGCCGTCCAGCGCCTGCTGGCCGCTTCCGAGCTGATGACCGCGGCGACCAGCTTCGGCGGGCTGCACACGACGGTGGATCGGCGTGCTCAATTCGGGGATTCGGTGGCCGAAGGCTTCGTGCGGATCTCCTGCGGTTGCGAGGACACCGTCGACCTGGTGCAGGATCTCACCTCGGCGTTGCGCGCGGCTGCTGAGCGCTGAAAGCGCGGCCGATAGGGTCGCGCCCATGTCGGGGAGGCCAGGAAAGATCCAGGTGGCCCTCGTCTTCGGTGGGCGCAGCCCCGAACACGCGATCTCCTGCATGTCCGCCGGAAGCATCCTCGGCGCCATCGATCGCGACGCATTTGAGGTTGTGCCCGTAGGCATCGCCCGCGACGGCCGCTGGCTGCTGTTGCCCGACGATCCGGACGAACTGCAGATCCGCGGCCGCGAACTGCCCGAGGTTACGGCAGGTCAGGTCGTCGCGCTGAGCAACGATCCGGCCGAGCGCGGGCTCCGCGTCTTCGACGGAGCCGCGGACGGAGTGGGACAGCTTGCTCACGTCGACGTGGTGTTTCCCGTCCTGCACGGTGAACAGGGGGAGGACGGGACGATCCAGGGCCTCCTGGAAATCGTCGGCCTCCCGTACGTCGGTGCCGGAGTCTTTGCCAGCGCCGCCGCGATGGACAAGGAGTTCACCAAGAAACTGCTGGCCGCCGAAGGGCTCCCGGTGGGCGAGTATCACGTCCTGCGTCCGGGGGACGAGGCTGAGCTCGATGACGCTCAGCGGGCGCGGATCACCTTGCCTGCGTTCGTGAAGCCGGCCCGGGCCGGCTCCAGTATCGGGATCACCAAGATCACCGACTGGTCGCAACTGGTCGACGCCGTCGGCGCAGCACGGACGATCGATTCGAAGGTGCTGATCGAGGCTGGCGTTGCCGGCCGGGAGATCGAGTGCGGGATCCTGGCCGAGGACGGCGCACCGGGCGAGCCGCGAAACGTCCGGGCAAGTGTGCCCGCCGAGATCAAGGTCCTGCATGGGCACGATTGGTATGACTTCGAGGCGAAATACATCGACGACGCCTGTGAGTTCGACGTACCCGCCGATCTGCCAGCCGCGATCACTGCCCAGATCCAGGACTTCGCCGTACGCGCGTTTCGCGCTCTCGACGGACGCGGCCTGGCCCGGGTGGACTTTTTCGTGACCGGGGCCGGCGAGGTCATCCTCAACGAGGTCAACACGATGCCGGGCTTCACGCCGATCTCGATGTACCCGCGGATGTGGGAGGCCAGCGGCATCCCGTACGCCGAACTTATCGACCGGTTGATCCGCTCCGCACTCGCCGACTGATCAGCTGGGCCGGATCTCGAACGACGAGACGGTCAGCCGGGAGTGGGAGCGACGTAGGGCAGGACCGCCACGACGATCGGGGCCAGGATCGCCAGGACCGCGCCACCGTCGACCGAGGAAGGCGCCGACACCTCGATGTAGATGCCCCGATCCACGGCGGTGTAGGTCGTTCCGGCCGCCGAGGGCTCGAAGAACCATTCGACCTCGTTGATCACCAGGGTGCCCACCCCGGCCAGGAAGCTCCCCGGACGAGGAACTCCGCAACGGAGGACCGTCGGATCCCCGCCCCACGCGTAGGCGGTGGGCAGGCTGGAGCGGACTGGCCGCGACTGCTGACCGTCAAGGGTCAGCGGAAGCGCGCTGATCAAGGACGTACAGGCTGTTTCGACCTCGGGAGCCACCTCCGGGGTGTCGACGTCGATGACCGGCAGGCTCCGCTGACCGAGCGGCGGCAACGGAGCCAGATCCCGCACCTCACCAAGTGAGATCTGGATGATGATCAGCAGGGCGACCACAACCGGGACGGTGATCGCCGTCGCGAGCAGCGCCGCTCGCCGGAAAGGCGCGCGCGGAGCCGGCTCTGGCCCGGATGGGGCGCCGCGGCCGGGCTCGTCGTCAGCCAGCTGGCTGGCCTAGAGGTTGACGACGGGGCAGGTCAGAGTGCGGGTGATCCCGTCGACCCCCTGCACCTTGGCGACGACCAGCTTGCCGAGCTCGTCGACGTTGCGCGCTTCGGCCCGCACGATCACGTCGTAGGGACCGGTCACGTCCTCGGCGGTAGTCACACCCTCGAGCTCGATGATGGCGCGGGCCACCGCAGCGGCCTTTCCGACCTCGGTCTGGATCAGGATGTAGGCGTGGACCACGAGTAGACCTCCTCGTCGAGGGCTGGGTTCGAGTCAGCGTGGTCGCCCCGGGTCGGGGCTCGGCGCTCGTTCTGGTTCGGGAGGAACCTACCCGGTAGTGCGACCATCCGTCGCCGCGCCCGCCGCGCCGGTCGTCGGCGCCGTCCCAAAGACTGACACGATGAGCGCTGCCCGTACTGTCTGCCGCCGGCAGAGCGCCCGCGAGGAGGACGTCATCACCGTCAGCGAACTCGGCGAGTTCGGTGTCGTCGAACGAGTCATCGCCCGGTCCGGGTTGGCTCACACGGCGGTCATCGGACCGGGCGACGATGCCGCGGTGCTCAGTCTGGGCGACGACATGTTGGTTGCCGGCACAGATCTGTTGGTCGACGGCAGCCATTTCCGCCGGGACTGGACCGACGCCAAGGACATCGGGCATCGGGCCGCCGCGGCGAATCTGGCTGACATCGCCGCGATGGGGGGGCTGCCCACCGGTCTGCTCGTGGGACTTGCCTTGCCCGACGAGCTTGCTGTCACCTGGGTCGATGACCTGTACGAGGGTTTGCGTGAGGAGTGCCTGCCTTTCGGCGCCGCGGTGATCGGCGGGGACATCGTCGCGAGTCCGACGTTGATCATCGCGGTCACCGCCCTCGGCGACATGAAGGGAGCCCGGCCGGTCACCCGGGATGGGGCCCGGGCGGGGGACCGGGTCGCGGTCGCTGGCCGCTTGGGGTTTGCCGCCGCCGGGTTGACCGTCCTGGGACGGGGCTTTCGATCTCCGGGGTCTGTCGTGGCGGCCTACCGGCGCCCGGAGGTGCCGTATGCGGCCGGACCGCAGGCTGCCGCACTCGGCGCCACTGCCATGTGCGACGTCAGTGACGGGCTCCTCCGCGATGCCGGCACCCTGGCGTCCGGGAGCGGCGTCCGGATCATGCTCGATGCGGCCAGGTTCGCCATCCCGGACGTGCTCCGTGACGTCGGGGCGGCGATGAACCTCGATCCGCTCGGCTGGATCTTGTCCGGCGGCGACGATCATGCGCTGGTGGCCTGCTTCCCACCGGAGGTCGAGCTTCCGTCGCCATGGCAAGAGATCGGTTGGGTGGAGGACGGAGGTGGCGTCGCTGTGGCTGGTCTGCCCGACGAGGGCCGGGAACTGGCAAGCTCAGGCTTTGCACACTGGAGTTGACCGTCCTCACCATGCGGCGCTGTACGAGAAGGTGAGCCAGATGACCGTCGTGACGCTGTCTGCGACGTTCGGATCGGGCGGAAGCGAGATCGGACCCGCCGTGGCCGATGCGCTGGGACTGCCATTCGTCGATCGGGCGATCCCGGTGCGAGTCGCCGAGAAGCTGGGAGTCTCGGTTGCCGACGCGCAAGCCCAGGACGAGACGGTCAGCACCGGATTCACCCGGCTGATCTCTTCGATGGCCCTGGTTCCAGACCTCGCCGCCGGCGCTGGGCCGATCGCCTACAACCCGGTACCTGACGAGCGGATCTTTCGGGAACAGACCGAGAAAGTGCTGCACGAGATTGCCGCCGGCACCGGTGGGGTCATCCTCGGCCGGGCCGCCGCCTTGGTCCTGGCCGGCGTACCGGGAGCGCTACACGTTCGCCTGGACGCTCCTGCTGCCGCTCGGCTGGAGCACATCAAAGCAGAGCACGGGCTTACCCAAGCGCAGGCCGAAAGGCTTCTCCGTGACAACGACTCGGCCCGCGAGGCCTACGTCCGGCACTTCTACCGCTGCAGGATGGAAGAGGTTCGTCACTACCACCTGATCATCGACTCGGTGAGGCTGCCAATGAAGACAGTCACAGCCCTGATCGTCGACGCCGCACGGGCCCTCGGGGACAAAGCGACGCCCGGGCAGGGAAGCTAGCGACCCGGCAGGGGGGAGCGGGCGGCTGGCCACCTGTCGCGCTGTCTGGCCGGTGGTAGTTGTAGTGGATGTTCCAGACCGCAATCGCGGCTCGCCGTTGTCGGTCACGATCCGATGGATCTGATTGATGCCGTGGGCTCCGCGGCCTCGGCCTGCTCACTGTCACGATCATGAACACGCCACCCGCCGCCATCGGGGATCCGGCCGACCTTCCCGGGCATGGGCGCGAGGGCCGCCTGCAGCCGGCGTGAGTTCGCCCAGGCGTAGTCCGGTCCGTGGCGAGGTCGCATTACGCGACGGCGGTTCCCTCGAGTTCGACCATCTGGCCGGGGATCGCCAGCCGTGTCACCCCGAGCATTGTGGTGGTCGGCGCCACCCCGGCGGCACCCAGCCGCGACGCCAGCACGCCGTATTGCGGGAACAGCGAATCGACATCGGTGGTGTAGACGTTGAGCCGGACGAGGTTTGCGAGGGACATGCCGGCCTCGCCGAGAATGGCCTCCCGGTTGTCGAGGCTCAGAGCCAACTGTGCCGCCATGTCACCGTCGTGCTGGGGCTTGCCGTCGCCGAGCGGGCCATCGGCCGTGGTGATAGGGAATCTAACCCCGGACGACCTTGCCAGCCTTGATGCACGACGTGCAGACATTGAGCCGCTTGCGGGCGCTTGGGCCGACCTTGGCTCGCACGGTCTGAATGTTTGGGTTCCAGCGACGTGAGGTGCGCCGATGGGAGTGCGACACCGACTTGCCGAAGCCAGGCCCCTTGCCACATACATCGCAGACGGCAGCCACGGTTGATCACTCCTCGATGATGGAAGACACGCCCACCGGGTTTGGACACGGCAGCATCGTCAAGGGTAACCGACCCTTTGCCGGTCCGGCCACACGGGGCGGTGAGGCCAGTTCCGCTCGCCGGTCGCCCGCCGGGTCGTCTGCTGTGATTAGGCTCGCTGGCCATGGGCAGGCTGGAGGAGCGCAAGGCGGCGTTGGACGCTCTGGACTCGTTCTCCGTGCGGCAATGGGCCCTGGCTGCCTGCGCCGCGATGGGTGCTGCAGCGGCCGAGATCGACGCGCTGAACGTCTACCCGGTACCTGATGGTGACACCGGCACCAACCTGCACCTGACGCTGCGTTCGGCCGTGGAAGCCTTGCCCGACCAGACGACACCGGGCGAGCTGAGGGCGACCCTCGACATCCTGGCTGGTGGCGCGTTGGTGGGCGCCCGGGGCAACTCCGGAGTGATCGTCTCCCAACTGTTGCGCGGACTGGCCGACAGCCTCGGCTCAGGACCGGCCGACGGCCCAGCCCTTGCCGCCGCGCTCTCCCATGCCGCCGACCTGGCGTACGCCGCCGTGGCCGAACCGGTCGAAGGCACGATCCTGACTGTTGCCCGCGCGGCTGCCGATGCAGCCCTGGCCACGGCATCCGCCGACGGTCACCCTCAGCTGCCGGGTGTGGCGCGGGCCGCCGCCGACGCTGCCAAGGCGGCCTTGCAACGCACCCCGTCACAGCTAGCCGCGCTGGCCAGTGCGGGGGTCGTCGACGCCGGTGGCCAGGGCCTGTGCGTGCTGCTCGACACGTTGCTGGCCACCATCACCGGCGAGGTGGCACCGGCCGGCGAAACGTGGTCGCCCGGAGGCGACACGGATTCCGATGCCCGTGCGCTGGTCCGCCCCGCTAAGCCCGGCGGGCCGCCCCCGCTGGAGCTGGCCCAGGACGCCGGAGTTGCGTCCTTCGGCTACGAGGTGCAGTTCCTCCTCGATGGCGCCGACGAGAGCAGCGTGACCAGGCTGCGCAGCGAGCTGGCAACTCTTGGTGATTCTCTGGTGATCGTCGGGACGGGGGTCAGCTCGGAGCGTCCGGCCTTGTGGAACGTCCACGTTCATGTCGACGACGTCGGCGCAGCCGTCGAGGCCGCCGTGCGCGCGGGACGGCCGCACTCGATCACGGTCACCCGGTTCGCCGATCAGCGCGTCGGTCTCGCACCGAGCTGTCGGGAGCCGAAATTCGGGGCGGCCGAACCGACCGGATCGTGGTCGGGTCGTGGTCTGGTCGCCGTCGCGCCCGGGGCCGGACTGGCCGGGCTGTTCGCCGGTGAAGGGGTGGAGGTAGTCGACGGTGCCGCGACAGCAGTCCCTTCGATCTCTGATGTGCTGGCCGCTATCCGACGCACCGGCGCGGGTGAGGTCGTGGTTCTGCCCAACCATCCCTGGGTGACCGAGGTCGCCGACGCTGCAGCGGCACAGGCGCGGTTGACCGGGCAGGACGTCGCGGTGATCCCCACCAAGTCGCCCGTGCAGGGGCTAGCAGCCGTTGCGGTGGCCGATCCCACCCGCCGTTTCGCGGACGTCGTCATCGCGCTGGCCGAAGCTGCGGCTGCGACCCGCTGGGCCGAGATCACCGTCGCCGTCCGCGAAGCGATGACCACCGCGGGTAGATGCGCGGCCGGCGACATCCTCGGACTTGCCGAAGGGGATGTCGTGCTGATCGGCCACGATCAAGCCACAGTTACCTGCGACCTGCTGGACCGCCTGCTGTCCGCCGGCGGGGAACTCGTGACGCTGGTCATAGGGGCAGACGCAGCGGCGGGGTTTCTCGATGCCGTACGAACCCATCTGCGGCGACGTCACCCTGGTGTCGACGTCATTGACTATCGGGGCGACCAGCCGGGTCAACCGGTCCTCATCGGGGTCGAATGACGCCAGCGGTGAGCAGGGACAGCCCGCTGCGCGGCCTCCTGGGCGGTAAGGCGGCCACGGTTCTGGCCGAGCAGCTGGGGATCCGCACGGTCGATGACCTGTTGGGTCATTACCCGCGGCGCTATGCCGAGCGCGGGAAGCTCACCGACTTGGACTCCCTGCGGATCGGGGACGAGGTCACCATCGTGGCGCAGGTGCGCGCGGTCTCCCAACGACGGATGCGCAACAAACGAGGGACGATCACCGACGTCGTGGTCAGTGACGGCAAGCGAACGTTGTCCCTGGTCTTCTTCAACCAGCCATGGCGGGCGAAACAGTTGGCGGTCGGGGTGAGTGGGCTCTTCGCCGGCAAGATCGGCGTACGCGGTCGCGAGATCCAGCTCACCCATCCCGAGTGCGAGATCTTCGGCGCGCCAAGCGCCGGACAAGATCTGGAGGACGATCCAGGCTCACTCGTCGAGGACATCGAGCGGGCGATGACCTACGCATCGGAGCTCATCCCGGTCTACCCGGCGAGTCGTGGAATGCCCTCGTGGACGATCGCCCGGTGCGTCCGACTAGTCCTCGGCGCGATCGGCGGCGTCCCCGATCCGATACCGGGGGCGCTGCGCGAGCGCCGCAGGCTGATCGGTCTCACCCAAGCCTGGCAGCAGATCCATCAACCTGAGTCACCGGCCGAGATCGAAGTCGCCCTGAAGAGGCTGAAGTGGGATGAAGCGCTGACTGTGCAGGTCACGCTCGCTCAACGCAGGTTCGCTCAGGCGGTGAACCCGGCCTATCCGCGGGCAGTTCGGCAGGACCGCCTGCTGGATGCCTTCGATGCCCGGCTGCCCTTCGTATTGACCGCCGGCCAGCGGGTGGTCGGCGGCGAGATCAGTCACGAACTCAGCGGGCACAAACCGATGAACCGGCTGCTGCAGGGTGAGGTCGGATCCGGGAAGACCGTCGTGGCACTGCGCGCCATGCTTCAGGTGATCGACGCGGGCGCTCAGGCCGCCTTCCTGGCTCCCACCGAGGTCCTGGCGGTGCAGCATCTGCGGACTCTGCGGCTGCTGCTCGGGCCGCTGGGGATCGCCGGGGAGTTCGGTGCCGCGGAACACGCCACCCGGGTGACGTTGTTGACCGGTTCCCTATCGGCCAAGGGACGTAGAGCCGCCCTCTCCGAAGCGGCCGGTGGAGGAGCGGGCATCGTGGTCGGCACCCACGCCCTGCTGGAGGACGTCGTGCGGTTCGCCGATCTGGGGCTGGTGGTGATCGATGAACAACACCGCTTCGGGGTGGAGCAGCGCGACGTCCTCCGAGCCAAGTCCGCCGCACCCCCGCACGTGCTTGTCCTCACCGCGACCCCGATCCCGCGCACGGTCGCGATGACCGTGTACGGCGACCTGGAAGTCACCACGCTCTCGGAGTTGCCGGCCGGCCGCGCCGAGGTCAGCACCAGCGTCGTACCGATGCGGGAGAAACCGGCCTGGATGGACCGGGCCTGGGCCAGGATCGTCGAGGAGGCGCGTACCGGCGGGCGGGCCTTCATCGTCTGCCCGCGGATCGGAGACGACGCCGCGGCCGCAGGTGCGGGCGGTCATGGCTCCCTCGCCACGGTCGACGACGGAGACGAGTCGCTGGCCCCTGCAGCCGACGACGCGGCGTCGCCCTACAACGGATCGTTGCTCGACGACGAGGTCGAAACCTCCACGCGGCGACCGCCAATGGCTGTCCTCGACGTGGCCGAGTCGTTGCGGCTCGGCCCCCTGGCCGGTCTGCGGCTGGGCGTCCTGCACGGCAGACTCCCGGCCGACGAGAAGGATGGCACGATGCAGGCCTTCGCGCAGGGCGATCTCGACGCAATGGTGACCACGACAGTTGTCGAGGTCGGAGTGGATGTGCCTGAGGCCAGCGTGATGGCCATCCTGGACGCCGATCGGTTCGGCGTCAGCCAGCTGCATCAGCTGCGCGGCCGGATCGGAAGGGGAACACGCCCCGGCCTGTGCCTGCTCGTCACCGAGGCCGTAGCCGACAGTCCGGCCCGGGCCCGGCTCGAGGCTGTGGCCGCCACCAGGGACGGTTTCGAGCTGGCGAGGGTCGACCTCGCCGCACGCCGGGAGGGCAACATCCTCGGCGCCGCGCAATCCGGGCGCCGGTCCGGGCTTCGACTGCTGTCGCTGCTGTCCGACGAGACGATCATCACCGAAGCCCGCGAGGAAGCCACCTATCTCGTCGCCGGAGACCCTGACCTGGTCGACCATCCCGCCATGGCCGCCCAGGTGGCTCGGCTGTCCGAGGATGAGCGCGCCGACTACCTGGACAAGGCATGACAGTCATCCGCGGTCATGCGCATAACCGCGGCACATGGGCCTCCGCGACGACGGTTATGCGCATAACCGCGGACAAGATCTCCGGGGCGAGCGTGCACCGGTGACGAGGATCGTCGCCGGCTCTGCGCGCGGGCGCCGGCTCGCCGTACCCCGAGGTGAAGTGACCCGACCGACCTCGGATCGCGCCCGGGAGGCCCTGTTCTCCACCCTGGCCGGACTCACCTCGTTGGCGAACAGTTGTGTACTGGATCTCTACGCCGGATCTGGTGCGCTCGGGCTCGAAGCACTGTCCAGGGGAGCCGCCCATGCCCTGCTCGTCGAGGGCAACCGCAAGGTCGCGGACAGCCTGCAGGCCAACATCGCCTCACTAGCATTGGAGGGTGCCGTCGCTGTGATCAGCCCGGTCCAACGGCTGGCGGCCACCGATCCGGCCGGCATCCCCGGCGCCAAGTCTCCGTACCGGATTGTCTTCGCTGATCCCCCATACCGGATGCCAGCGACAGAACTGAGCAACGTTCTGGCCGACCTGCATCGGGTCGGCTGGCTTGGCCCAGAGGCGATTCTGATGATCGAGCGGTCCGCCCATGACCAGCCGTGGGTGTGGCCGACACCCCTGCAACCGATCCGTGATCGACGCTATGGGCAGGCCCTGCTTTGGTACGGTCGCGCCCCGTGAGACGAGCCGTGTGTCCTGGGTCCTTCGATCCGATCACGAACGGCCATCTGGACATCATCGAGCGGGCCAGCGAGCTCTATGACGAGCTGATCGTCGCGGTCCTGGTCAACCCGGAGAAGGCCGGCAAGTTCGATGTCGACACCCGGATGGCAATGATCGAGGAGTCGACCGCACATCTGTCCGGACTCACCGTCGACTCCTTCCACGGGTTGCTCGTGGACTACTGCCGCGACCATGGGGTGGAGGTCATCGTCAAGGGTCTTCGAGCGATCAGCGACTTCGAGTACGAGGTCCAGATGGCCCAGATGAATCGCGGCCTGAGCGGGATCGAAACGGTGTTCATGCCGACCGGGCCGGAGCACGGTCACCTGTCCTCCAGCCTGATCAAGGCGGTCGCCCACTTCGGCGGTGACGTCGCCCACCTCGTCCCGCCACCGGTGCTCCAGCGGCTGCTCATGCGGCGAGAGGACTGAGGAGATGTATCGCATCTTCGACACCCTCGACGAGATCGTCACCATGATCGAACAAGCCCGAGGCATGCCGATGTCCACGTCGGCCATGGTGCCGCGTGACCACATCCTCGACCTGCTGGACGAATTGCGCGATCGACTGCCCGAGGAGGTCACCCAGGCAAAGGCTGTCCTCGACCAGCGCAGCGACCTGCTGGCCGCCGGCCAACGCGACCAGGAGCGCCTCATCAGCGAAGGCGCCCGAACCCGCGACGAACTCATCGCCCAGGCTCAACAGGAGCATGACGAACTCATCGCGATGGGCCGCAGCGAGCGGGAGCGGCTGATCAGCGAGAGCGATGTCTACCGCAGCGCCGTGGCCCGAGCCGACCAGTTGGGGGCAGCGACGGCAGCCGAGGCCGACGTGATGCGCCGCGAAGTCGACGGCTACGTCGATGCGAAGCTTGCCGAGTTCGAGGCGACCCTGTCGCATCTGCTCCGCTCGGTCGAGCACGGCCGGGCCAAGGTCGGAAACCGCGGCCCCAAGCGCGCCGGCCGCCGCGCTGACCCTGACATCATGGGTCCTGGGTAAGGGTGGAGCGGCCGGGCGACAGCGGGGATGGCTCTTGGCTGGGGTAAGGGTGGGTCGGCCGGGCGACAGCGGGGATGGACCTACCGGTGTCATCGCCGTCGTCGTGACCTGGAACCGGGCCGAGCTGCTCGCCAGGTCGGTCACCGCGATCCTGAGTCAGACTCGAGCACCGGACCGAGTGCTCGTGGTGGACAACGCCTCGACCGACGAGACGGCTGCTGTCCTGGTCGACCGGTTCGGCGACCGCGTGGATGTCATCACGCTCGCCGACAACACCGGTGGCGCAGGTGGATTCGCAGCCGGGATCGTACGAGCGCTCGAGCACGATCCGGATGCGGTCTGGCTGATGGACGACGACACCATCCCCGAGCCGACCGCGTTGGAGGCACTGCTCGAAGCCCGCCGGCACTACGCGGGCGAGCCTCCAGCGGTCGTGGCAAGCCGGGTCGTCTGGATCGACGGCCGGGACCACCCGATGAACACGCCGCGGCCCAAACCCGGTGCCAGCCAGGCGGAGCGGCTCGCCGCCCGGGCGGTCGGTGCGATCCCGATCCGGTCGGCGTCGTTCGTATCCATCCTGTGCGCCGCGACCGTGCTGCGCGAGCGTGGCCTGCCGGAGGTCGACTATTTCCTCTGGAACGACGACTTCGAGTTCACCACCCGGCTCCTGCGCGGCCGACGTGGCCTGTTGTGCCCGGCCAGCGTCGTCAACCACCACACCAAGTCCTTCGGTGACACCGAGACAGACCCTGGCGACCGCTTCTACTTCGAGGTCCGCAACAAGATCTGGATGTTGACCCGCGGCACCGGCCTCAACCCGGCCGAACGGCTGCTCTATGGGGGTTCGACCCTTCGGCGCTGGGGCCGTACGGTCGCCCGATCAACCGATCGACCGCGACTGCTGCGCGCCGGCGGGCGCGGCCTGGTCGCGGGACTGCAGGCCGGTCCGCGTTCGTCCGGGGAGCGACTCGCCGAGGTGCTACCCCTGCGCCCGTCGGAACCGGACCGCACGGCGACCGGTAGCGGGACAGCGGGCGAACCGTTCTCTTTGCTGATCGCCATCTATGCGCGGGACCGACCGGAGTTCTTTGCGCAGGCCTTCACCAGCACGGTGCATGACCAGACCCGACGACCCGACGAGGTGGTCGTCGTCCAGGACGGCCCGATCCCGGCCGAGCTGGCGACTTGCCTGACCGCGCTGATTGCGGGCTCGCCGGTCCCCGTCGTACACCTCGAGCTACCGGCCAACGTCGGTCTCGGTCCGGCGTTGGTGGCCGGGCTGGCCAGGTGTTCCTACGACGTGGTGGCGCGGATGGATGCCGACGACGTCAGCGAGCCGACCCGCTTCGCTCGGCAGTTGCCACTTCTGGAGGCCGGCGCCGACATCGTGGGGACCGGCCTGCGGGAGTTCGTCCGCGATCCATCCGACCCGGCCGACGTACTGGGAACCCGGACGCCGCCCACCGATCCGCTCCAGATCGTCCGCGCAGCCCGCTTCCACGATCCCTTCAACCATCCGACGGTGGTCTACCGGCGACGGGCGGTTCGGGCTGCCGGCGGCTATCAGGATCTGCCGCTGATGGAGGACTACCTGCTCTTCGCCCGGATGCTGGCCGCCGGTGCGCGACCGGCGAACCTGGCCGAGCCGCTGGTCAACTACCGGGTCGGCGCCGGTGCCTACGCCCGTCGGGGCGGGCTGCGCTTACTGCGCTCGGAGCTCGCCTTGCAGCGGCGGCTGCGCCGGCTCGGCTTCACCACACCACTGCAGTACGCCCGCAACCTCGTGGTCCGTGGCGGATACCGGCTGATCCCGGAGCAGATCCGCCGGGTGGCCTATCGAGCCCTCATCGCCAACCGGCAGAAGTAGCTCGCCGCAGGGTCAGCGGCACCGCCCTCGTCGGTCGGGTATCCTCGACGACGGTCCGATCCGATCTCGGCCAACCCCTGTTATGACAAAGACCATCGTTCACCACGTGCGCAACCAGCCACGTAGCCCGTTCATCGTGGACGTCCGCGAGTTGGGCCGCCGACCTGGGTCGCTCCTCCCGGTGCATCGCACGGTCCTGGCACCTCGGGGCGTTGGTCTGGATGTGATCGGGGTCCAGGCCGGGGACGAGTTGACCCTCGACCTGCGGATGGAATCCGTGGTCGAAGGTGTGCTCGTGTCCGGGACGGTGTCCGGCCAGGTCGTCGGGGAGTGCTCGCGCTGCCTCGACCCGATCCAGGACACGGTCAGTGTCGATGTCGTAGAACTGTTCGCCTACCCGGACAGTGCCACGTCGGAGACCACCGATGAGGACGAGGTCAGTCGGCTGACCGGGGACACGATCGATCTCGAACCGCTGGTTCGCGACGAGGTGGTCCTGGCCCTACCGGTGGCCCCACTGTGTCGCGCGGACTGCGCAGGATTGTGCGTGGACTGCGGTCAGCGGTGGGACGACCTGCCAGCTGGACACTCGCACGCCACCATGGACCCGCGGTGGGCGGCGCTGGCACAGTACGCGACCAGCACCGACAGCGCCGACGTACCTGAGACCGACGTACCTGAGACCGACGTACCTGAGACAAAGGAGAGTTGAGCCGTGGCCGTTCCCAAGCGCCGCCAGTCACGCAGCAACACCCGCTCGCGACGCGCGAACTGGAAGGCGACCGCTCCCACGCTGACGCCCTGCCCGAACCGCGCCTGTGGTCAGGTCAAGCCGCCGCACGAAGCCTGCCCGCACTGCGGTCAGTACAAGGGCAACGAAGTCCTCTCGGTCTGACTCCGACACTGCGAGCGGGGGCCAGGCTGTGACGGATCCGCCAGCAGAACCCCCGGCCCCCGACGACCCGGCCGAGGCACACGACCCCGGGCGAACTGCCCTGCTCGAAGCCCTGGGTACGCCGATCGGTGCCGAGATCCTCACCCTCGCGCTGACCCACCGTTCCTATGCGTACGAAAATGGTGGGCTACCCACCAACGAGCGGCTGGAATTCCTGGGCGACTCCGTACTCGGACTGATCATCACCGACACCCTGTATCGGGCCAATCCAGATCTTGCCGAGGGACAACTGGCCAAGCTGCGCGCCTCGGTGGTCAACATGCGCGCGCTGGCCAAACTCGCCAGGGGCCTCGGGCATCTCGGACTCGGAGCGGCCCTGCGGCTGGGCGCCGGAGAGCGATCCACCGGTGGGGCGGACAAGGACAGCATTCTCGCCGACGCGTTCGAGGCGCTGCTCGGCGCGATCTACCTCGACCAGGGGTTGCTCGCCGTTGCCACGTTGGTGCAGCGGCTGTTCGCCGACGTGCTCGATGAGGCGGCGACCAAGGGTGCCGGACTCGACTGGAAGACCAGCCTTCAGGAACTCACCGCTGCGCTCAACCTCGGTCCGGTCGCCTACCGGGTCCTCGACGCCGGTCCCGATCACGCGAAGACCTTCACCGCCCATGTCGACCTCGGCGGGCAGCGCTACGGAAGCGGCGTCGGGCGGAGCAAGAAGGACGCCGAACAGCGGGCGGCCGAGCAGGCCTGGCAGGAGTTATCCACGCTGCGTGGTACGGCGGATTAGCCCGACCGTGCCGGAGCTGCCTGAGGTAGAAGTGGTCCGGGCCGGCCTGTCCCGATGGGTCGTCGGCCGCGAGATCCAAGCCGCGCAGGTCAACCACCCGCGCGCCATCCGACGCTTCCCAGCGGGTCCGGCGCAGTTTGCTGCGGCGCTGGTCGGGCGGACGGTACGCGCGGCCTGCCGGCGGGGGAAGTACCTCTGGTTACCCCTGTCCGACGGGCAGATCCTGCTCGGGCACCTGGGAATGAGTGGCCAGCTGCTGGTCGCTCCCGCGTCCACGCCGGACGGCCCGCATCTGCGCGTCCTCGTCCGCTTCGCCGACGGCGGTCCCGATCTGCGCTTTGTCGACCAGCGAACCTTCGGCGGATTGTGGGTCGAACCGGCCGGTCAGGGGCCAGACGGTCTGCCGGCCAGCCTTGATCACATCGCTCGCGACCCGCTCGATCCGGAGTTCGAGGAGAGTGTGTTCATCAACCGGTTGCGACGCCGGCGTACCGAGGTGAAGCGGGCGTTGCTGGATCAGTCGCTGATCAGCGGCGTCGGCAACATCTACGCCGACGAAGCGCTGTGGCGAGTCCGCTTGCACGGTGGCCGCTGGACGCATCGTCTGAGTGTGGCCAAGACAAGGGAACTGGTCGAAGCCATCCGCGCGGTGATGCTCGAGGCGCTGGCCCAGGGCGGCACCAGCTTCGACTCCCTGTACGTCGACGTTAACGGCGAAAGCGGCTACTTCTCCCGGTCCCTGAACGCATACGGCCGGACCGACCTGCCCTGCTCCCGGTGCGGTACGCCCATGCTCCGCGAGGCCTTCATGAATCGGTCGAGCTTCTCCTGTCCGCTCTGCCAGCCGAGACCCCGCAAGCAGACCGCGCCGGCCAGCCGTTGACCGCAGCCAGCGAGGCTGTCACCCTAGAGATCTGTAGCGAGGAAAGACCACCCGCGAGCAACCCCGCGGGCTGCCCCATCGTGCAAGCGGAGGATTTCCCCATGGCCAAGGCCCTCCTGGGTCACGTAGCCACCCCGTCGTCGTTGTTGCTCGAGGAGACGGTGATCCTGCGTAGCCGGATTCGGGCCCTCGAAGCAGAGCTAGCAGATCTGCGCGAAGAACGTGACCTGCTGCTCTATGACGGCCTGCGCCGTCTGGCCGACGAGGCTTCGGCTCCCACCGCCCCAGTTCCTGCCTAGCCGGCGCGCCCTTCACCTCCACCGGGTCCCGGCTCGGGTAGCCTCTGGACGGCCACTTCCCCCACTGCGCTCACCCGTCGTGCCGGCCAGAGGAGTTCTTTCCCGACCCGCTCTGGAGCCGCGTGCATCTGTCCAGTCTGACGCTGAAGGGCTTCAAGTCCTTCGCATCGTCGACCACCCTGCGCTTCGAACCCGGGATGAACGCCGTCGTCGGACCTAACGGGTCAGGCAAGTCCAACGTCGTGGACGCCATCTCCTGGGTCTTGGGGGAGCAGGGCGCCAAGAGCCTGCGCGGCGGGAAGATGGAAGACGTCATCTTCGCGGGTACGGCCGGCCGCGCCCCGCTGGGCCGAGCCGAGGTGACCATCACCATCGACAACTCCGACGGAGCACTGCCCATCGACTACACCGAGGTCTCGATCACCCGACGGATGTATCGCTCCGGCGAGAGCGAGTACGAGATCAACGGGTCGTCCTGTCGCCTGCTGGACATCCAGGAACTGCTCTCCGACTCCGGGATCGGCCGGGAGATGCACATCATCGTCGGGCAGGGTCAGCTGGATGCGATCCTCTCGGCCCGGCCGGAGGAGCGCCGTGGCTTCATCGAAGAGGCGGCGGGCGTTCTCAAACATCGAAAGCGCAAAGAGAAGGCGATCCGCAAGCTCGATGCCATGCAGGTCAACCTGGACCGGGTCGGGGATCTGACCGAGGAGCTGCGTCGCCAGCTCAAGCCGCTGGGACGCCAGGCCGAGGTGGCCCGTCGAGCCCAATCGGTTCAGGCGGATCTGCGCGATGCCCGGCTTCGGCTGCTGGCCGACGACTTGGTCACCCTGCGCGGGGCGCTGGACAAGGAACTCGCCGACGAGGAGCTCATCCGGGCGCGGCGGAGCGAGGTCGAAGCCGAACTGCGCACCGCGAACGCCCGCGAGGCCGAGCTGGAAAGCGGCCTGGCGCAGACCTCGCCGGCATTGGCCCGGTCGCAGGAGGTGTGGTACCAGTTGTCGGCGGTTGGGGAGCGGCTGCGCAGCACGCATCAGCTCGCCGCGGAACGCTCTCGGCACCTGTCCGCGCCACTTCCGGAGCCGCCTCCGGGTAGGGATCCGGAGGCGCTCGAGGCCGAGGCGGCTGCCGTGGAAGCGGAGCGGGGCGAACTCGACGGCCACCTTCTCGATGAGCGCGACCGGCTGACCGCGGCGCTGTCGGCCCGCGCCGAACTCGAGGATCAACTACGTCAGGCTGAGGACGAACTGGTCCGGGTGGCCCGTGCTCAGGCCGATCGCCGCGAAGGACTGGCCCGCCTCGCCGGGGACCTGCAGGCCGTCCGCAGCCGGGCCGGTGCGGCCGAGGACGAGATCAGCCGGCTCAGTGCAGCGGTGGGTGACGCGCGCACGCGGGCCGAGCAGGCCGCGGCGCAGTTCGAGGCCGTGGAGAGCGAGATCGGTGAGCTTGGACACTCCGAGCAGAACCTCGATGCGCGTCACGAGGCCGCAGTTGCCGCCTACGAGAGCGCGGCCAACCAGGTCGCCCAGCTGACCGAAGCCGAACGGGACTCCGAACGCCAGCGTGACGCGTGGCGGGCACGGGCGGATGCGCTGGGTGAGGGGCTGCACCGCAAGGATGGCGCCGGAGCGCTGCTGGCCGCCGAAGGGATGCCCGGCCTGCTCGGATCGCTGTCCGCGCTGCTGCGGGTCGAGCCCGGCTACGAGATTGCGATCGCAGCCGCGCTGGGGCCGATCGCCGACGCCATCGCAGTACGAACGCCACGCGATGCCGCTGTGGCGTTGACCTACCTCCGAACCCATGATGCGGGCCGGTCGGGTCTGTTGGTCGGCGGTTTCCCGGATCTGCTCACCGGTGCTGGTGCGGCGAGTCCGCAGGATTCCTGGCCCGCATTGCCTGCCGGCGCCCGCTGGGTGAAAGAACTGGTCTCCGGGCCGGCCGAACTCGACTCTGCACTGGCGCGGGCACTGGATCGGGTGGCCGTCGTTGCCTCGATCGAGGACGCCGTACGCCTGGTCGAAACGCACCCCAGGCTGCGCGTCGTGACCTCGCAGGGCGATGTCCTCGGAGCGCATTGGTCCTTCGGCGGCTCGGTCAGCGCGCCCAGCGCCATCGAGGTCCAAGCGGCCTTCGAGGATGCCCAGCGCGAGCATGTGCAGGCGCAGGCTCGCAACAGCCAGCTGCAGGGAGATCTGGAGACTGCCCGCGAATTGGCTGCCCGACGGTCGGCCGCGGTCGAAAGCGCGCTCGCCGAGCTGCACGAATCCGATGCCGCGCATTCCGCGGTGGCCGAGCAGCTCGGTGAACTCGGGGCGGCGGCCCGGTCGGCGGCCGCGGAGGCGTCCCGGCTCGAGCAGTCCCGCACCGCCGCCGAGCAAGCCCGCGATGCGGACCTGGCCGGGCTGGCTGAACTGGAGCAGCGTTGGCAGGCCGCCCAGGTCGCTCCGTCCGCCGACGAGCCGTCCACCGCGGATCGCGACGCGCTGTACGCGGAGGTGGCCCAGGCGCGACAGGAGGAGATGGAACTCCGGCTGGCCGTTCGTACGACCGAGGAACGCTCCCGCGCACTCGGCAGCCGCGCCGATTCTCTGCAGCGAGCGGCCGAACAGGAGCGCGCCAGCCGTACCCGTCAGGAGGCAGCAGTCGATGCCCGCAGGCGGGGAGCAGCCATCGCGGAACAGGTCTGCATCGCGGCGGAGCAGAGCATCGCGCACGTGAATGCATCCTCGGAGCGTGCCAAGGCCCAGCGTGATGAGCTGTCCAGGGAGAAGTCCAACCGGGAGGGGGAGTTGCTCGGACTGCGGACCCGGATCCGCGAACTCACCGCGGATCTCGACCGGCTCACCGACGAGGTGCACCGCGACGAGGTTGCCAGGGCTGAGCAGCGGCTGCGGATCGAGGCCCTGGAGGACCGGGCCGCCCAGGAGTACGGCGCCGATGTGGACATCCTGGTCGCCGAATACGCGCCGACTGTGCTGGTCCCGCCGTCTCAGGCCGATCTGGACGCAGCGCGGGCGGAGGGAGTGCAAGCGCCCCCGGCCAAGCCGTACGACCGGGCGAGTCAGGAGCGGCGTGCCTCTCGCGCGCAGCGCGACCTGACGTTGTTGGGCAAGGTCAACCCGCTTGCGCTGGAGGAGTTCGCCGCCCTGGAGGAGCGGCATGCCTTCCTGGCCACCCAGTTCGAGGATCTCAAGAACACCAAGCGAGACCTCCTGTCGGTGATCCGCGAGGTGGACAGCCGGATCCTGGCCGTCTTCGCCGATGCCTTCGCTGATGTGGCAAGGGAATTCGAGACTGTCTTCGCCACCCTGTTCCCGGGCGGTGTTGGGCGGCTGATCCTGACCGACCCGGATGACCTGCTCACCACCGGTGTCGACGTCGAAGCCCGGCCGCCAGGGAAGAAGGTCAAGCGGCTATCCCTGCTGTCCGGTGGGGAGCGCTCGTTAACCGCGGTCGCGATGCTCGTGGCGATCTTCCGCGCCCGGCCCTCGCCGTTCTACATCCTCGACGAGGTCGAGGCGGCTCTGGACGATGTGAATCTGGGCCGGCTGATCGGGCTGATCGAGGCGCTCCGCGAATCCAGCCAGCTCATCGTGATCACTCACCAGAAACAGACGATGGAGATCGCCGACACGCTCTACGGGGTGAGCATGCGCGGCGACGGCATCACGACAGTCATCAGCCAGCGACTGCGCGAACTCAGCTCCGCCTGACCCTGCTTGCGGCCATCGGGAGGTTCAGATGAGCAGGTCGACGGCCAGCGGCAGGTGATCGGAGGCGTCACTGTTGATCACCTGTGCCGAGGACGCGACCACGCCGGCTGAGCACAACACGTGATCCAGGCGCCGCCTCGGACGGTGCGCCGGATGCGTACGACCGTCGCCGCGACCGCACTCGGTCCAGGCATCACGCAGATCCGCCAGGGCATACAGTTCGGGTGCGTCGTTGTCGGCGTTGAAGTCACCGGCGATCACGGCGGTGCCCATGTCCTGACCGACGAGTTCGCGTACGGCTCGCGCCTGGCCGCGACGAATGTCGGCGCTGTCGTGGCTGAGATGGGTGTTGACCACCCAGAGAGCCCCTCCGTTCAGCTCGACGAGCAGCCGCTGTGCGCTGCGTGGTTCCTGTCCACTGCCTCCGGGCAGCGGATGCAGTTCGTGGGTCAGGATCGGCAGGTGGGACAGCACGGCGTTTCCGTACTCGCGGGCTCGCCCGTGTCTGGGTGAACGGGTGACGCTCGCACCGAAGACCACCTGCATGTTCAGTGCCCGGGACAGCTCCAGCGCCTGGTCGAGGTGCTGACTGCGCTCACCGAAGTGCCGGTCGACCTCCTGCAGGCAGACCACATGGGCAGCACTCCGTCGGATCACCGAGGCAGTCCGATCCAGGTCCACCCGATGATCTGACCCGCGGCCGTGGGCGATGTTGAACGCCGCCAAGCGGACTCCGATGGTCACCCGGGCCACGTTAGCGCGACCCTCACGCGGCGAGGATCCGCCAGATCGCGATGATGCCGACGACGACGATCAGCCCGCGGAGTACGACGGAAGGCAATCGCCGGCCGACACCCGCGCCGAGGAAGCCACCGAGCAGTGAGCCCACGGCGATGAGTCCAACCACTGCCCAGTCGATGCG
>JAABUR0100003934.1_pt1 | contig 20284 bp, 17 predicted proteins | sample 5560091 | NCBI WGS metagenome assembly JAABUR01 (sample SAMN10711879, study PRJNA513375) | rock metagenome | isolation source: Antarctica rocks | place: Antarctica: Victoria Land, University Valley sud
CCCGCAACGCGTCCGGCAGCGGTTTTCGAGGTCAGGGCGGTCGACGGTCGTGTCCAGGTCCGCCGCGAGGAGGAGCACGCGCTGCGGCTGAGCCCGACGAGCTGAGCGCGCGGGGGTCCGGCAACGCGGACTTAGTGGTTTGATCTGTTGCAGGTGGTTGCGGTCCGCTCGGAAGGGAGCTCCCCGTGGGTGCACGCAAGACGTTCCTGTCATGGCCTGTCGTTCGACAGGCTCGGGGGCCGGATCCGCTCGGGCGGGGCACTGCGGTGCGATCCGAACACACCGACACGCTGCGGGCCCGCACCGAGGACGCCGACCGGGTCGCCAGGAGCGTCTGCCCCTACTGCGCGGTCGGCTGTGGCCAGCGCGTCTACGTCAAGGACGAGAAGGTCATCCAGATCGAGGGCGACCCGGACAGTCCCATCTCGCGAGGCCGCCTTTGTCCCAAGGGCTCGGCGAGCAAGAACCTCGTCACGAGTCCCCTGCGCCTGACGAAGGTCCGCTACCGCCGGCCCTACGGCACGGAGTGGGAGGACCTCGACCTCGACACCGCGATGTCGATGATCGCCGACCGCGTCGTCAAGGCCCGCGCCGACACGTGGCAGGACATCGACGAGAGGGGCCTCAAGGTCCGGCGGACCCTGGGGATCGCCAGCCTGGGGGGCGCGACGCTGGACAACGAGGAGAACTACCTCATCAAGAAGCTCTTCACGGCGATGGGCGCCATCCAGATCGAGAACCAGGCGCGCATTTGACACTCCGCCACCGTCCCCGGTCTGGGGACCAGCTTCGGTCGTGGCGGCGCCACCACCTTCCAGCAGGACCTCGTCAACGCTGACTGCATCATCATCCAGGGATCGAACATGGCCGAGGCGCACCCGGTCGGGTTCCAGTGGGTGATGGAGGCCAAGGCGCGAGGAGCCAAGGTCATCCACGTCGACCCCCGGTTCACCCGCACCAGCGCCGTCGCGGACATGTTCGTGCCGTTGCGCGCCGGAAGTGACATCGTCCTGATCGGCGCCATCATCAACCACGTGCTGCAGAACGAGCTCGACTTCCGCGAGTACGTCGTCTCCTACACGAACGCAGCCACCATCGTCAGCGACGACTTCCGTGACACGGAGCAGCTGGACGGTCTCTTCTCCGGGTTCGACCCCGAGACCCGCACCTACGACCCGACGAGCTGGCAGTATGCCGGTCAGGAGCAGGACGGGGAGGAGCGGCAGGACCACCACACCCAGCGGGAGACCGCCAGCGCCCTCCAGCACGAGAGCCACGGTGCGAGCATCACCGGAGAGCTTGAGCGGGACGAGACGTTGCAGCACCCGAGCTGCGTCTACCAGATCCTCAAGCGTCACTACGCCCGCTACACCCCCGAGATGGTCGAGCGGGTGTGCGGCATCTCCCGGGCGGCCTTCGACGAGGTCTGCGACGCCTGGACGTCCAACTCGGGCCGCGAGCGGACCACGGCGCTGGTCTACAGCGTCGGCTGGACCCAGCACAGCGTCGGCGTGCAGTACATCCGCAGCGGCGCGATCCTCCAGCTCCTGCTGGGCAACATGGGACGCCCCGGCGGCGGGATCCTCGCACTTCGGGGTCACGCGAGCATCCAGGGGTCGACCGACATCCCCACCCTCTTCAACATCCTTCCCGGCTACCTGCCCATGCCCGAGGCGGTGCAGCACCCGACCTTCGAGAAGTGGGTCGGCAGCATCCGGCACCCGGGGTCCAAGGGTTTCTGGGCGAACGCGGACGCCTACTGCGTCAGCCTGCTCAAGGCCTACTGGGGTGACGCGGCGACGGCGGAGAACGACTTCTGCTACGACTACCTGCCCCGGATCACCGGCGACCACGGCACCTACCGCACCGTCTTCGACATGATCGACGGCAAGGTCAAGGGCTACTTCCTGCTCGGGCAGAACCCGGCAGTGGGGTCGGCCAACGGGCGGGCCCAGCGGCTCGGCATGGCCAACCTCGAGTGGATGGTCGTACGGGACCTCTTCGAGATCGAGAGCGCCACCTTCTGGAAGAGCTCCCAGGAGGTCGAGAGCGGCGAGATCGTGCCGGAGAGGTGCGCCACCGAGGTCTTCCTCATGCCTGCTGCCTCCCACGTCGAGAAGGAGGGAACCTTCACCCAGACGCAGCGGATGCTCCAATGGCGGGAGAAGGCCCTCGAGCCGACCGGCGACCGCCGCTCCGAGCTGTGGTTCATGTACCACCTCGGACGTCTCGTGCGCGAGCGCCTGGCGGACTCGACGCTGGAGCGCGACCGAGGGCTGCTCGACCTGAGCTGGGACTATCCCCTCCACGGGCCACAGGACGACCCGAGCGCGGAAGCGGTCCTGCAGGAGATCAACGGGTACGAGGTCGCGACGCACCGGCCGCTGTCCTCGTTCACGGAGATGAAGAACGACGGCACGACGCTGGGCGGGTGCTGGATCTACACCGGCGTCTACAAGGACGGCGTCAACCAGGCTGCCCGGCGAAAGCCCGGCCAGGAGCAGTCCTGGGTCGCACCGGAGTGGGGCTGGGCGTGGCCGGCCAACCGCCGCATCCTCTACAACCGCGCCTCCGCCGACCCCGACGGCAAGCCCTGGAGCGAGCGAAAGGCCTACGTGTGGTGGGACGAGGAGGCGGCTGAGTGGACCGGTCACGACGTTCCCGACTTCGAGAAGACGAAGCCGCCGTCCTACTGTCCGCCGGAGGGAGCCAGCGGCGTCGCCGCGATTGCCGGGGACGACCCGTTCATCATGCAGGGCGACGGCAAGGGGTCCCTCTACGTCCCCCAAGGGCTCATCGACGGCCCCATGCCCACGCACTACGAGCCCGTCGAGTCGCCGTTCGCCAATGCGCTCTACGCCCAGCAGGCCAACCCCACGCGCAAGGAGTACGAGCGTCCGGACAACCGCCTCAACCCCAGTCCTCCCGAGCAGCACTCCGACGTCTTTCCCTACGTCTTCACCACGAGCCGGCTGACCGAGCACCACACTGCCGGCGGCATGAGCCGCTACCTGCAGTACCTTTCGGAGCTGCAGCCGGAGATGTTCATCGAGGTCTCCCCCGAGCTCGCGGCCGAACGCCGGCTGACGCACATGGGTTGGGGGCACGTCGTGACCGCCCGCTCCGCAGTGGAAGGACGCATCATGGTCACCGACCGGCTCAGCCCCCTGCGGATCGACGGCCACGTGCTGCACCAGGTGTGGCTCCCCTACCACTGGGGCAGCGGCGGACTGGTCACCGGTGACTCCGCCAACGACCTGTTCGGGGTCTCGCTGGACCCCAACGTCCTCATCCAGGAGAGCAAGGTCGGCACCTGCGACGTGCAGCCGGGCCACCGGCCCACCGGTCCGCAGCTGCTGGACTACGTGGCCGGCTACCAGCGCCGCGCCGGGCTTCGCGACGACTTCACAGACGGAGACCGATGATGGCCGGGAACAGCCTGTTCGGCCCGATGGATCCCGCTCCAGAGGCGGGCTACGCGGACCCGCCGAAGCGCAAGGGTTTCTTCACCGACACCTCCGTCTGCATCGGGTGCAAGGCGTGCGAGGTGGCCTGCAAGGAGTGGAACGAGGTCCCGGACGACGGGTTCAACCTCTTGGGCATGTCCTACGACAACACGGGAGCCTTGGGCGCCAGCACCTGGCGCCACGTCGCCTTCATCGAACAGCCGAAGCCGTTGGGAGGGCAGGACTCCGGCATGCGCCGCTCCCCCGTCCCGCTCGGTATGCCGTCCGTCGGGGCTCCCGGCGACAGCACCCCGGACGCTCCCGCGAGCCCCGACGGTGGCCCGCAGGACGGACCGGACTTCCGGTGGCTGATGTCCTCGGATGTGTGCAAGCACTGCACGCACGCCGCGTGCCTCGACGTGTGCCCGACCGGTTCGCTCTTCCGGACCGAGTTCGGCACGGTGGTGGTCCAGGACGACATCTGCAACGGGTGCGGTTACTGCGTCCCGGCCTGTCCCTTCGGCGTCATCGAGCGTCGCACGGCCCCGGAGGGGACCAAGAACGTCGGCATCGCCCAGAAGTGCACCCTGTGCTACGACCGCCTCGGCGCCGGCAACACTCCGGCGTGCGCCCAGGCCTGTCCGACGCAGTCCATCCAGTTCGGGGACGTCGACGAGCTGCGCGAGCGGGCCCAGCAGCGCGTCGAGGCGCTGCACGCCGGCGGCGTCACCGAGGCACGCCTCTACGGCGAGGACCCCGAGGACGGGATCGGGGGAGCCGGGGCGATGTTCCTGCTCCTCGACGAGCCGGAGGTCTACGGCCTTCCTCCAGACCCGGTCGTCGCGACGAAGGACCTGCGCCAGATGTTCAACCGCGCCTCCACGGCCGCCGGGGTCCTGCTGGCCGGAGCGGTCGTCGCCTTCGTCGGGCGGCGGCGATGACACCCGAGGCTCAGGGCCGGCACGCGGTGGACGCCGGCGCGGACGGCGGCCAGCGCCCGCCGCGTCGCCGACGTCGCCGCGGCGGAGGCGGTGGTGGTGGTGGCGAACGGTCGATGGTGCCGGACGTCACGTTCACGTCGTACTACGGCCGTCAGGTCGTCAAGCCGTCCCCGTGGAAGGCGGACATCCCGGCATACCTGTTCTTCGGTGGCCTGGCCGCTGGCTCGTCGCTGCTCGGGGCGGGCGGCGACCTCACCGGCCGTGCCGCCCTGCGCCGGACGGGGCGCCTGGGCGCCCTCGTCGCCATCTCCGTGAGCCTGGGCGCCCTGGTGCACGACCTCGGCCGGCCGGAGCGCTTCCTCAACATGTTGCGCACCGCCAAGCTGACCTCGCCGATGTCCGTCGGCACCTGGATCCTCTCGGGCTACGGGCCCTTCGCCGGGGCGGCCGCCGGCGCTGAGCTGCTCGGGATGCTGCCGGCAGCGCGCACCGGTCGGCTGTCCACACTCGTGTCGCTGGGTCGTCCCCTCGGGGTGGTCGCGGCGCTGACCGCACCACCCGTCGCGGCCTACACCGCTGTCCTCCTTTCGGACACGGCGACGCCGTCGTGGCACGACGCGTACAAGGAGCTGCCGTTCGTCTTCGTGGGCTCGGCCGCCGCCGCGTCGGCAGGTCTCGGGATGATGGCCTCTCCGGTCGACCAGGCCGGCCCAGCTCGTCGGATGGCGCTCGGCGGAGCGCTCCTCGAGCTGGCGGCCGAGCACCGGATGGAGGCGTCAATGGGGATCACGGCCGAGCCGCTGCACCAGGGCAAGGCCGGGGTCCTGATGAGGCTGAGCAAGGCCCTGACCATTGCGGGAGCGGCGGGTTGCCTGCTGTCCGGGCGCAGCAGGGCTGTGGCCGTGCTCTCCGGGACAGCGCTGATGGCGGGCTCCGTCTGCACCCGGTTCGGCGTCTTCGAGGCGGGCCAGCAGTCTGCACGTGACCCGAAGTACACGGTCGTCCCCCAGCGGGAACGGCTCGAGCGCGGCGAAGCCGTGCGCTCCGACCGGACAGGCTGACCCGAACCAGGCCCACCGCCGCCCTCCAGCACAAGGAGCAGTCGCATGTCGTCCAACGCACACACAAGGTCGTCCGCGAACGAGAACCCGAGCGACAACCCGACCCGCGGCCGGTGGCTGCTCGTCGCCGCGGCGCTGCTCCTGCAGTTCTCGATCGGCGCCGTCTATGCCTGGAGCGTCTTCAGCAAGGCCCTGCAGTCCGCCGAGCCGTTCCACCTCACCAAGCTCGAGGCCTCACTGCCGTTCGAGGTGACCATCGGCATGATCTTCATCGGCACCTACGTCGGCGGCCGGCTCCAGGACCGCCGCGGTCCGCGCCCGGTCGCCATCGCCGGCGGCGTCATCTACGCGATCGGCGTCATCGTCGCCTCGTTCGCGCACGACCGCAGCCAGCTCACGTTGCTCGTCGCCGGCTACGGGGTCATCAGCGGGTTCGGCCTCGGGCTGGCCTACATCGTGCCGATTGCCATGCTCCAGAAGTGGTTTCCAGACAAGCGCGGCCTCATCACCGGTCTGGCGGTGGGCGGCTTCGGCTTCGGTGCCGTGCTCACCTCCCCCGTCGCCCAGCGGCTCATCGACGCGAACAAGGACGTCCCCACCCGGGCCTTCCTCCCGCTGGGCATCGCCTACCTCGTGCTGTCGCTCATCGGAGCCTCGATCTTCCGCAACCCCCCAGCGGGCTACACGGTCCCGGGCTACGTGCCGGCCACCACCGGACGGGTCGTCGACAGCGGACGCGACTATGCCCAGGGCGAGGCGCTGCGCACTCCCCAGTGGTACCTCCTCACGGCGATCCTCACCCTCAACGTCACCGCCGGCATCGCGCTGATCTCCCAGGCGGCGGCGAGCGCCACCGACATCGCCGGCTATTCGGCGACCGGTGCCGCAACGGTCGTCGGCATCCTCGCCGTCTTCAACGGCGGTGGCCGGATCGTCTGGGCTGCTGTCTCGGACCTCACCGGCCGGATGCCCGCCTTCGCCGCCATGCTCGGGCTCTCGGGGATCTGTCTGGTCCTGCTGCCGCACGCCTCGAACTCGGTGCTGTTCTTCGTCCTGGCGGCCGTCGTCTACCTCTGCTACGGCGGCGGCTTCGGCACGATGCCCGCCACCGCAGGCGACTACTTCGGGGTCAAGCACGCCGGCGCGATCTACGGGCTGATGATCATCGGCTGGAGCCTTGGAGGGGTCATCGGGCCGGTCATCGCGTCGGCACTGATCGGCTCCACCAAGAACTACGGCGGGGCCTACACCACGCTCGGGATCATCGCGCTGGTGGCGATGGTGCTGCCCTTCCTCACCCGGATGCCACGCACCCGCCAGAGCGCCGAGGAGGGAGCCCTCGGCAAGCCGGCCGCCCGCAGCTGACGGTTGCCGCCCTTGATGCCCGAGCCGGTATGCCGGCTCACCGCACCGACAGTGCCGCCGGGCCGCAGGCGAGCACCTCGCCGATCACGGTGGCCCCCGGGACCTCACCAACCATGAGCAGCCCCCCACTGGTCTGCGCGTCGGCCAGGAGGAGCAGCTCGTCCTCGCCCACCGTGCTGGAGAGGTGGGGTCGCACCCAGTCCAGGTTGCGCCGCGTCCCACCACTGACGAACCCGTCCCGCACGGCCTCGCGAGCGCCGTCGAGGTAGGGCGTGCTGGCGGCGTCGACGACTGCGCTGACGCCGGAGGCACGGACCATCTTGTAGAGGTGGCCGAGCAGCCCGAACCCGGTGACGTCGGTGGCCGCCACGACGCCCGCCGCGAGGGCGTCCCGGGATGCCCGGTCGTTGAGGGCGACCATCGACTCGACGGCCTGGGGAAAGACGACTCCGGTGGCCTTGTGCCGGTTGTTCAGCACCCCGACGCCGAGCGGCTTGCTCAGGCTCAACGGCATACCAGCCTTCGCCGAGCTGTTGCGCAGCAACCGTTCCGGTTCGGCGAGACCCGTCACCGCCATGCCGTACTTCGGCTCCAGGTCGTCGATGCTGTGGCCGCCCGCGACCGGGCAGCCGGCCAACGCCGCCACGTCGAGCCCGCCGCGCAGCACCTCGCGCAGCAGCTCCGTCGGCAGCGTGTCCCGCGGCCAGCCCACGAGGTTGATGGCGAGGATCGGCCGTCCGCCCATGGCGTAGATGTCGGACAGCGCGTTGGCCGCGGCGATGCGTCCCCAGTCGTAGGCGTCGTCCACGACGGGGGTGAAGAAGTCGGCCGTGCTCAGCACCGCCATACCGCCGTCGATCCGCACCGCGGCGGCATCGTCGCCGTCATCGAGTCCGACGATCAGGTCCGGGGCGTCCAGGCCGACGAGCCCGGCGACGATCTCCTCGAGCTCACCGGCCGGGATCTTGCAGGCGCACCCGCCACCGCGGGCGTACTGGGTGAGCCGGTAGGTCACGGCCGTAGAGTCCATGCGCTCGACACTACCCACGACCCACTACGGTGACTCCTGGAGGCGTACAGGTGCCTGGTGGCCCTCCCGGTCTTCAAAACCGGTGTGACCCGGCATCCGGGTCAGGCGGGTTCGATTCCCGTCCGCCTCCGCCGCCGCCACACGTCGTGCGTAGGACCTCAGCGGTTCGCCGAGATGAGCTGCTGCACGGAATGGAAGCAGCGTCTCCCACGCCCGAACCGTTGACCACTCGAATCTACTCCGGTGGCGTCCTGTCAACCCGCCATGGGCGGACGCTTTGGGGCGAACTCATAGAATGGGCCGGTGGAGCCGCCCGATGAACGCCGTCGCATCCCGCGCACCGACGTGGTCCTGGCCGACGCACGGGTGGCGCGAGCGGGCGATCGCCTGGGTGCGGTGGTCGTGAAGTCGGCGGTCACGGCCGCGCAGGCGCGGGCTCGAGCGGGCGAGATCACCCCGGACGACGTGGTCGCCGAGGTGTTGGACAGTCTCCCGACCCGCACGACATCGTTGCGGCCGGTCCTCAACGCCACAGGGGTCGTGCTGCACACGAACCTGGGCCGGGCTCCCCTCTCCACCGCCGCCATGGAGGCGATCTCGGTGGCGGCAGCGTATGTCGACGTCGAGTTCGACGTCGGGACGGGACAACGGGCGCGACGTGGTCGGGCGACACTCGCCGCCCTGTCCGACGCCGTCCCCGCCGCGGAAGCGACCCTCGTCGTGAACAACGGAGCGGCGGCGCTGCTCCTGGCCACAACCGCGCTGGCGGCCGGCCGCGATGTCATCGTCAGCCGCGGCGAGATGGTGGAGATCGGCGACGGCTTCCGGCTGCCGGACCTCATCAGGTCGGCCGGCGCACGGCTGCACGAGGTCGGCACGACGAACCGCACCGTCCTTCGTGACTACGCCGATGCGGTCAGCCCAGAGACCGGGTGCATCCTCAAGGTCCATCCGAGCAACTTCCGGGTCGAGGGGTTCACCTCGGCGGTCGCCGTCGGGGAGCTGTCCCGGCTCGGGGTGCCGCTGGTCGTCGACATCGGCAGTGGCCTGCTGCGTCCCGACCCGCTGCTGTCCGACGAGCCGGACGTGACGACGACCCTGCTGGCCGGAGCCGACCTGGTGACGTGCAGCGGCGACAAGCTGCTCGGTGGGCCGCAGGCAGGACTGGTGCTCGGGCGAGCGGATCTCGTGGACGTCCTGCGCCAGCACCCCATGGCGCGGGCGCTGCGCGTCGACAAGCTGACGCTGGCCGCGCTCGAGGCCACCCTGCGAGGACCGAGGCCGCCGATCGAGCGGTACCTCCACGCCCACGCCGCCGAGCTTCGGCGCCGCGTCGAGCGTCTCGCCGCGGTGGTGGACGCGCCGGTCGTCCCCTCGGCCGGCGTCGTGGGCGGCGGCGGCGCACCGGGCGTGGAGCTGCCCGGCTGGGCGGTGGCGGTGCCCGAGAGTTGGTCCGCCCTGCTGCGGCAGGGAGAGCCTTGTGTCGTGGCGCGAGTCGAGCGGGGTCGGTGCCTGGTCGACCTGCGCTGTGTACCGCCGGAGATGGACGACGACGTCCTCGCCGTCCTCCTCGCCGTGCGGGCCGGGCGCCCCGTCGGGTCGTCCACCGAAGCGCCGTGATGCACGTCGTCGCCACCGCTGGGCACGTCGACCACGGCAAGTCCACGCTGGTGCGCGCCCTGACGGGGATGGAGCCCGACCGGTGGGCCGAGGAACGCCGTCGGGGGATGACGATCGACCTCGGCTATGCATGGACGTCCCTGCCGTCCGGAGCGGAGCTGGCCTTCGTCGACGTCCCGGGACACCAGCGGTTCATCGGCAACATGCTCGCCGGCCTGGGCCCGGCGCCGGCAGTGCTCATCGTGGTTGCCGCGGACGAGGGGTGGCGTCGACAGAGCGGCGAGCACCTCGCGGCCGTCGACGCACTGGGCCTGCGACACGGGCTGCTCGCTGTGACCCGCTGCGACCTCGCCGACCCGGGACCGGCGTTGGTGCACGCGCAGGCCGAGATGGCCAGGTCGAGTCTTGGGACAACGGAGTCCGTCGTCGTCTCCGGCGCCACCGGACAAGGGTTGGAGGACCTCCGCGGCGCGCTGGACCGGCTGGTCGCCCGGCTGCCCCCGCCGGTCACAGCGGGTCGGGTGCGGCTCTGGGTCGACCGCGCCTTCACCATCCGGGGCAGTGGGACCGTGGTGACCGGCACGCTTGCGGCGGGCTCGCTGAGCGTAGGTGACGAGCTGGACCTCAACGGCCGACTGCTGCGGGTCAGGGGCCTGCAACGCCTGGGTCGAGCCGCCGACCGGGTGGACGCCGTCGCCAGGGTCGCGGTCAACCTCCGCTCGGTCGCGGTGCACGAGGTGGGCCGCGGCGACGCCCTCTGCACGCCGGGCGGATGGCGGCCCACCAGCGTCGTCGACGTCCGACTGACGACGGCCGCCGCGGAGCTGCCGTCAGAGCTCGTCCTGCACATCGGGTCGGCTGCCGTGCCCGTCCGGGTGCGTCCGCTCGGCGGCCACACGGCGCGGCTGAGCACGGCGCGACCCGTGCCGCTGCAGCTCGGCGACCAGGCCGTCCTCCGCGACCCGGGCCAGCAGGTCGTGGCGGCAGGCGTCCTCGTCCTCGACGCGGACCCACCGGCGCTGAGCCGTCGAGGGTCGGCCGCCAGACGGGCGGACGCCCTCCGCGGGGCGACCGCACGTCCGGACGTCACGGCTGAGGTCACCCGCCGCGGCGCCGTGCGACGAGGCGACCTGGCGGCGCTCGGCATACTCCCTCTCGACGTCGCCCTCGACGCGACGACCGTGCGGGCGGTCGGGGAATGGCTCGTCGCGGAGGCGACGTGGAGCCGGTGGGCCGCCGCGCTGCTTGCAGCGGTGGACGCCCATGCGCAGGCCCATCCCCTCGAACCGCGTATGCCGTTGGAGGCCGCCCGTCGTAGCGCCGGAGTGCCTGACGCCCGACTGGTGCCGGAGCTTGCCCGCGCCGCGGCGCTCGAGGTCGGTGGCGGACGGGTGAGCAGACGGGGCGTCCGAGCCGACCTGGGGGCGGCGGAGCTCGGGATCGTCGACCTCGAGGCACGGCTGTCGGTCGAGCCGTTCGCCGCGCCCGAGCACGACGAGCTCGTCGCCCGAGGGCTCGGTGCCCGCCAGATCGCCGCCGCCGTGACTGCGGGTCGGCTGCTGCGGCTGGGCGAGGAGGTGCTCCTCCTCCCCACCGGTCCGGCACGGGCGATGCGGGTGCTCGTCGGCCTCGGTCAGCCCTTCAGCGTGAGCGAGGCGCGCCAGGCCCTCGGCACCACCCGGCGAGTGGCCGTTCCGCTGCTGGAGCACCTCGACTCCCGCGGGTGGACGGCCCGCGTCGACGGGGGCCGTCGCCGGGTCGTGCGAGGCTGACCAGGGTCACCCGGTGGCGTTGACGTCGCCGACCTCCTCCGAGCGGATCACGTGCATCACGGCGTTGATGAGCGCGAGGTGGGTGAAGGCCTGCGGGAAGTTGCCGAGGTGGCGACCGGTGTGCGGGTCGACCTCCTCGGCATACAGCTCCAGCGGCCCGGCGAAAGACAGGAGCTTGGCGCACAGCTTCTGGGCGCGGTGGTGCTCGCCGACCTCGCACAGGGCCGAGACCAGCCAGAACGAGCAGATCGTGAACGAGCCCTCCTCGCCCGCAAAGCCGTCGTCGGTCTCCTCGGTGCGGTAGCGCAGCACGAAGCCGTCGACGGTCAGCTCGTCGGCGATGGCCAGGACGGTCGCGCGGATCCGCGGGTCGTCCGCCGGGAGGAACCGCACCAGCGGGGCCAGGAGCAGTGACGCGTCCAGGGCGGTGGTGCCGTAGTGCTGGGTGAACACCCCTCGCTTGTCCACGCCGTTGGCCAGGATGTCCGCCTTGATCTCGTCGGCGGCCAGCTGCCAGTCCGACGCCTCGGCGTCCTGGCCGATCATCGACGCAAGCCGGGCGCCGCGGTCCAGGGCCACCCAGCACATGATCTTGGACGAGGTGAAGTGCTGGAGCGGCCCACGGACCTCCCAGATGCCGGCGTCGGGTTCGCGCCAGTGCTTCAGGGCGGCGTCGACCTGCTTGCCGAGGATCGGCCAGATCCTGGAGTCCAGGTGGTCAGCGGCCTTGGAGTGCAGGTAGACGGAGTCCAGCAGGGCGCCCCAGACGTCGTGCTGGGCCTGGGCGTGCGCTGCGTTGCCGATCCGGACCGGTCGCGAGCCGGCGTAGCCCGGCAGGTGGTCCAACGTCGACTCGGTGAGATCCCGCTCGCCGCCGATGCCGTACATGATCTGCAGGTCCTCGTCGCGCTCGGCGAGGTCGGCGATGAACGAGAAGAAGTCCACGGCCTCCCAGTCGAAGCCCAGCGAGTACATGCCCCACAGGGCGAACGTCGCGTCGCGGATCCAGCTGAACCGGTAGTCGTAGTTGCGGTTGCCGCCCAACGTCTCCGGCAGCGACGTGGTGGCCGCCGCGGCGATCGCGCCGGTCGGTGCGTAGGTCAGGCCCTTGAGGGTGAGCGCGCTGCGCTGGAGGTAGCTGCGCCACGGGTGGTCGGGAAACTGCCCACGCGCCAGCCAGTGCTGCCAGTGGTGCGTCGTCCAGACCAGCCGTTGGTAGGCATCGTCGTAGGTCAGCGGAGGCGGGCGACTGCCCCAGGACAGGGCGACGTAGCGCACATCGCCTTCCTTCAGGAGGGTCCGCGCCGCCGCCTGGCCGCCCTCGAAGCCGAGCCGCAGGTCCGTCGTCAGGGTGACGGTCACGTCGCTGCCGTCCGCGGTGGCCTGTCCCTGGTGGTAGACGTGGTCGGTGTAGGACCAGCGCACCGTGGACCGGCCGTACTCCAGCACGGGCTCGCACTCCATCACGGTCTGGACCTCGCCGGAGACACACCGGATCGTGCGCAGCAGGACACCCTCGGCGGCGTAGTCCATCGGCGTGCGCCGGTGTGGTTTGGAGAAGCCCTCCTCGAAGCGCCACGGGCCGATGAGCAGCACGTCGCGGACGATGATCCACCCCGTCGGCGTGCCCCAGCTCGTCTCGAGGCACATGGTGCCCGGCAGGTACCGGCGGGCCGCAGGGACCGACGCATCCGTCGGGCCGAGCCGCCAGCGCCCGGCGTGCTGCCCGAGCATCGCCCCGAAGACGCTTGGCGAGTCGAGCCGCGGCACGCACATCCACTCCACCGACCCGCCCGGAGACACCAGCGCGGTCACCTCCCCGTCGGCGAGGAAGCCGTAGTCGGCGATGGGCACGGTCCGGTCAGACATCAGGTCCCCGAGACAGTGATGGCACAGCAGGGTCCGGTTCGCTCCTTCATGGGCTCAGGTTCCTCCCCGGCGGTGCTGTTTGCCAAGTCTCGGCCGGGCCGATCCGTCCCTTGTCCTAGAACGGCTGGCCGCCGGTGACCGGCACCACGGCACCGCTGATCTAGCTCGACTCCCGGGACGCGAGGAACACGTATGCCGGAGCGAGCTCGGCCGGCTGACCCGCCCGGCCGAGGGGGGTCTGCTGCCCGAAGCTCTCGACCTTCGCCTCGTGCATCGTGGCGGGGATCAGCGGCGTCCAGATCGGCCCCGGAGCCACTGCGTTGACCCGGATCCCCTTGGGGGCGAGCATCTGCGCCAGACCCTGGGTGAAGCTGATCAGCGCGGCCCTGGTCATGGCATAGTCCAGCAGCTCCGGTGAGGGGCTGGCACCCTGGATGGAGGTGGTGTTGATGATGCTTCCGCCCTCCTCCATCCGCTCGAGCGCCCCCTTGCTCAGCCAGAACGTCGCGTAGAGGTTCGTGCGCATCACCCGGTCGAACTGTGCCGAGGTGATGTCGGCGATCCCACCCGGCTGCGCCATCTGGTATGCCGCGTTGTTGACGAGCACGTCGATCCCGCCCAGCTCCTCGACTGCCCGGTCGATCACCGCCCGGCAGGCCTGCTCCTCGCGCAGGTCGGCGGCAACAGAGATGCCGCGCCGACCAGCCCCTCCTCGATGAGCCTGACCGTGGCGTCACCGTCCTCCTGCTCGCTCTCCAGGTGGACGACGAGGACATCAGCGCCCTCGCGCGCGAACGCGATCGCGACCGCTCGACCGATCTCGTCGTCACCGCCGGTGATGATGGCCCGCTTGCCGTCCAGCCGGCCGCTGCCGCGGTAGGACCGCTCGCCGTGGTCCGGTTCGTGCTCCATGTCACCGGTGCGGCCCGGGTGCTCGATCTGCTCCCGGAGGTGTCCGGCTGGCCATACTGCTCCGTCGGGTCCCGCTGCGCGGTCTGGTCCGGTCCACTCTGGTCCTGGCCGCCCTGGTCCTGTCCGCTGGCGTGGGTCATGTCGTCCTCTGCCTTGCCGCGCCGGCGGCGCGAACGTCTCGTCCTGCCGGTCACGGCCTGCCCGGCCGGCCAGCGCTCTTTCTTGGTGATACCCCGCCGACGTCGGGGAAAACGCGAGGACGACCGAGTTCTCGGTCCACCGGCCGCCGATGTTATGGAGGAAGGTTTGACACGGACGGCCATGGAGGGGAAGCGTGTTCCACTTCACCGCGCACGTCCTCAGCCCGTGACCGGCATACAGAAGGTGTCCCCATGCCTCCAGACAGTCAGCGTGATCCGTCCCCGGCCGAGCCCGCCCCGGACCGGACCCGGGTCCTGCGCGTCGTGCTGGCGTGCCTGCCCTTTCTCGGCATCCTGGGTGGCGCCGGCCTCGCCAACCGCACTGAGCCCTACGTGCTCGGGCTTCCCTTCCTCATGGCGTGGATCGTCCTGTGGGTGGTCGCGAGCAGCGGGATCATGGGGATCGTTTACGCCCTCGACCCGGCGAACCGGGGACCGCAGCCCCAGGAGGAGGTGACCCCTCGATGAATGCCGCCCTCGTCGTCCTGGCCGCCGGCCTCGTCATCGCCCTCGCGCTGGGCCTTCGTGCCCGGCACGGGCGCGACATGGACCTCGAGCAGTGGTCCGTCGGCGGCCGCTCCTTCGGGGTAGTCTTCGTCTTCCTCCTGCTGGCCGGCGAGATCTACACGACCTTCACGTTCCTCGGCGGCAGCGGCTTCTCCTACGCGAACGGCGGGCCGGCGCTCTACATCCTCGCCTACGGCTGCCTCGCCTATGTGATGTCGTACTGGTTGCTGCCCGCGATCTGGCGCTACGCCAAGCGCGAACGCCTGGTCTCGCAGGCGGACTTCTTCGCCCGCAAGTACGCCAGCCGCAACCTCGGCATCCTGGTCTCCCTCATCGGGGTGCTCGCCATGATCCCGTACCTCATCCTGCAGCTGAAGGGCATGTCCATCATCGTCGCGGAGACCTCCTACGGCGCGGTCCCCCAGACGGCAGCCATCATCATCGGCACGGTGGTCCTCACGGCATACGTCATGGTGTCCGGCATCCACGGGGCGGCCTGGACCGCCGTCCTCAAGGACATCCTCATCCTCGCGGTCGCGATCTTCCTGGGCATCTACCTGCCCTGGCACTACTACGGCGGCATCACGCCGATGTTCCGCTCGGTGCAGCAGAATGACCCGAGTTTCCTCACCCTGCACACGCCCGCCCTGGGCATCTCGTGGTTCATCAGCACGGTGCTGCTGACCGCGCTCGGCTTCTACATGTGGCCGCACTTCTTCGGCGCGACCTTCTCGGCGAAGCACGAGCGGGCACTGCGCCGCAACGCGGTGGTCTTCCCGCTCTACCAGCTGGTGCTGCTGTTCATCTTCTTCGTCGGCTTCGCGGCCGTGCTGAAGGTGCCCGGCCTCAAGGGCACCGACTCCGACCTGGTGCTGCTGCGGCTGTCGCGGGACACGTTCGAGCCGTGGTTCGTCGGACTGATCGGCGCGACCGGCATGCTCACGGCGCTGGTGCCGGGCTCGATGCTGCTGACCACCTCCGCGACCATGCTGGCCAAGAACGTGTATGCCGAGCTGCGGCCGGGCACGTCGCCGGCAAAGGTCCTGCGGTTGGCCCGGCTGCTCGTGCCGGTGCTGGCAGCGGTGACGCTGCTGCTCACCTTCGGCGGGGGCAACACCATCGTCGCCCTGTTGCTGCTGGGCTACGCCTTTGTCACCCAGCTGTTCCCGGCGTTGATCGCCAGCCTGCTGCCCCGCAACCCGGTCACGGCCTGGGGCGCCGGCGCCGGCATGGTCGTCGGCGTCGGGGTGGTCAGCTACGTCATCGTGGCCAAGCGCTCGGTCGGAAGCCTCATGCCGTTCCTGCCGGAGTGGGCGCAGACCCTCAACGTCGGCATCGTGGCCCTGGTGGCCAACGTCATCGCGCTCGCCGTGGTCTCCGCCCTGACTCAGGCCTCGCGGCCGCAAACCGATCCCGACGCGTCGGGCGCCCCCGACGCGTCCGGCGTCGAGCCGGTGCGTGGGGCCGCTCGATGAGCGACAGCGCGGCGGCTCCGGTCCAGGTCGACGAGACGAGGCTCACCCCGCTGATCGAGAAGCTCGGCCGGATCGGTGCGCAGACCGGCGGCGGCATCATCCGGCCGTTGTACTCCCCGGCGTGGCGCGAGGCCCAGGACCTGGTCGCGGTGATGATGCGGGACGCAGGCCTGAGCGTGCGCGAAGACGCCGTGGGGAACGTCTTCGGCCGGCTCCCCGGCGAGGTGGACGGCCCCGTGCTGCTCACCGGCTCCCACATCGACACCGTCGTCCACGGCGGCGCCTACGACGGGGCGCTCGGCGTCCTGTCCGCCATTGCTGCAGTCGAGGCGTGCGCTGCCGCTGCCGGGACCCCACGGCATACGGTCGAGGTGGTCTCTCTCTGCGAGGAGGAGAGCAGCCGCTTCCACTCCAACTACTTCGGCACCCGGTCCATCCTCGGTCTCGTCGAGGCGGACGAGCCCGAGCGCCTGACCGATCCGGACGGCGTCACGCTGGCCGACGCCGCCCGGTCGGTGGGGCTGGATCCGACGCGCTTCGGCGAGGCCCGTCGCGACGACTTCGACACCTTCCTCGAGCTGCACATCGAGCAGGGCCGGACGCTCGTCGACGCAGGGGTCGAGATCGGCGTCGTCGACGTCATCACCGGGTTCGTCTGGCTCGAGGTGGTCGTCGACGGACGCACCGACCATGCCGGCGCGACGGCGATGACCAACCGGCGGGACGCGCTTCAGGCGGCCGCCCGGATGGTCGCCGCCGTCGAAGGCGTGGCTCTCGCCGAAGGGCACCCAGCGGTCGCGACCACCGGCGTGGTGCAGGTGCACCCCGGTGGCTCGAACATCGTGCCGGGCCGCGTGGTGTTCACCATCGACACCCGGCACCCGGACCCCTCGGTGCTCGAGCGGATGGTGACGGCGATGCGCGAGCAGTGCGAGAACGTGGCAGCCGATCGCGAGGTCGAGGTCAGTGTCCGGCTGCTCAAGGAGACAGCGCCGCACGAGCTGGACGCGAGCCTGCGCACGGTGCTCCGGCAGGCCGCCGAGACGTGTGGGGCGAGCTGGCGTGACCTGCCCAGCGGCGCCGGGCACGACAGCCAGACGATGGGCACCCGCGTCGCGGCGGCAATGCTTTTCGTGCCGAGCGTCGACGGCCGCTCGCACAGTCCTGCCGAGTACAGCACCCCGCAGGACTGCGCTCGCGGAGCGTCGGTGCTGGCCACCGCCCTGAGCACACTCGCCTGGTGACCGCGAGCGTGAGAGCGTTCGGCTGGCTGCCCACCGAGGTCGGTGCCGGGAGTTGGGGTCGACTCACGTGGACCAGCCTGCGATCGAGGAGCGGTATGCCGGGTCGGCTTGTCCCACATGACCGCTGGTGACGGAAGGATGCCTGTGCCTGTTACCCCGGACGAGCCCGACCACCGGCAGCCCGGGATCGCGGACTACGGCTTCCTGTCGGACTGCCACTCGGCGGCACTGGTCGACCGCGCTGGCTCGGTCGACTGGTGGTGCGTCCCTCGCTTCGACTCGCCCTCGGTCTTCGGCCGGCTGCTGGACCCGCAGGCTGGGCACTGGACGCTGCGGCCGGCTGACCCGTTCACCAGCTCTCGCGCCTACCTCGGTGAGAGCCTGGTCCTACAGACCGTTCTTCGTACCGACAAGGGTGAGGCCAGCCTGACCGAAGCGCTGCTGCTCGAGCCCGGGACCCATGGGCACGACCTCGGTGTCCGCAGCCCGCACGCCCTCCTGCGACGGGTCGAGGGACTGTCGGGGACGGTGCGGATGCAGACCGAGCTCGCGCCGCGGATGGAGTACGGACGTACCGAACCGCACCTGCGTCTCGTCAGTGAAGGGGCGGAGGCCAAGGGTGGCCCGGTCACCCTGACGTTGACCTGTCCGGTCCCGTTGACCATCGGCGACGGGGCGGTCCTCGGGACGTTTTCCGTCAACGAAGGGGAAGTGGTCGACTTGCTGCTCGAGTACGCGCCGACCTACGGCGGCGCGCCCGCCCCGTTCGTTCCGGCCTCCCTGGCGGAGTCGCTGGCATCCTGGTCGTCCTGGTCCGAGCAGCACACGGGATATGACGGGGCGTTTCCCGAGCAGGTGCGCCGAAGCTCGCTGGTGCTCCAGGGTCTGACCTACGCGCCGTCCGGGGCGATCGTCGCCGCCGCCACGACGTCGTTGCCGGAAACCATGGGTGGGAAGCTGAACTTCGACTACCGCTACACGTGGCTGCGCGACCTCAGTCTGACCTTCCGCGCGCTGTGGCTCGCCGCCTGCCCGGACGAACCGGCCCGCATGTTCGACTGGCTGGCCAACAGCGCGGGCCACACACGGACCGAGCTGGTCCAGATCATGTACGGCGTGGGAGGCGAGCGCGACCTGAGCGAGCACGTTCTCCAGCATCTGGACGGCTACCGGGACAGCGCTCCCGTGCGCGTCGGCAACGAAGCCTGGAAGCAGAACCAGCTCGACGTCCTCGGCGAGGTCCTGGATGCCGCTCATCTGCTCCGCGACCAGCTCGGCGACCTGACCCCGCCGGTGCAGCAGCTCCTGATCTCGCTCGCAGACCGGGCCGCGGCCGCGTGGGAGAACCCAGATGCCGGGATGTGGGAGGCCCGGGACGAGCAGCGGCAGTACACGTCCTCGAAGGTGATGTGCTGGGTCGCCCTGGACCGAGCGGTGGCCATGGCTCCCCGCCTCGGAGAGGGCGCGGATCCACAAGCCTGGGCGAAGGCACGCGACGCGGTCCGCGCCGCCGTTCTCGACCGGGCATGGAGCGATAGAGCGGGCGCTTACGCGGGCGCCTTCGGCTCGGACGACCTCGACGCGTCGGTCCTCATGCTGCCCCTCGTCGGCTTCCTCGAGGCGGACGACGAGCGCATGCTGGCGACGATCGAGGCAATCGAGAAGGGGCTCGGCGAGGGAGGCCTGGTGCGCCGTTGGCCGGACGACCCCAGCGGCTTTCTCATCTGCACCTACTGGTTGGTGGAGTGCCTCTCGCTCGCCGGGCTGGAGGCCAGGGCACACACCTGGTTTCACAGCGCCACGTCGTATGCCAACGACCTCGGTCTCCTCTCGGAGGAGGTGGATCCCGGCAGCGGCGAGCTGCTGGGCAACTACCCGCAGGCGTTCTCCCACGTGGGCCTGATCAATGCCGCCTGGCGCCTCGGGCAGTCCACCACCGACAATGCGTGAACCAACCTCCAGCAGCAAGGAGTCGAACATGCCCGGACGGCTCAACGAAAAGGTCGCGCTCGTCACCGGCTCGGACTCGGGGATCGGCCAGGCGACGGCTCAGGCCTTCGGCGGCGAGGGCGCAGACGTCCTCGTCTCGTACCTCGAGGACGACGAAGGCGCTTTCCGCACGCGCGCAGCAGTCGAGGCGGCGGGGGGACGCGGCCTCGTGGTCCAGTGCGATGTCAGGGACGAGTCGGCAGTCGAGGCGAGGTTCCTGACGCGATCTCCGGGCGCGGCGCCTTCCGGCGATTCAAGGACACTCTCTTCCCTCGGCCCGACCTGATGACGCAGTGGTACGCGCTCTCCGGCGATCGCCAACGCGGGCGAACCCGCAGCTGGCGCAATGCGCTTCGGGGAGCTGGCTGAGCTCCGCCGCGGCGACATCGACCTGCGGACCAACCGGGTCAGGATCCGTTGTGGGGTGGTCCGCGTCGACGGAAGGTTCATCGTCGGCCCGCCCAAGAGCTATGCTGTTATCCGCGACGTCGCGATCCCTCCGCATCTCGTGCCGCTGGTAAAAGAAGGCTCTCCCGGCATGAGTGTGGATCATCCGGGCTTGGGTTCGTGGGGTAGGCGCAGGGTTATCGGTCCGCAGGAGAGCATCACCAGGGCGAGCGCCGCGTGGGCGGAGTGGAACCCGTAGGCCCGGCGGGTGATCAGGCGGACGTGGTTGTTCAGTCCTTCGGCTCTGGCGTTGTTCACTGCGAGCTCGATGGCCGCCAAGATCCCCTCGCGGTGCTTGCGGATGGTCTTGGAGACCCTGACGAACGGGGGCAGGCGCGAGCGGGTGGCCTTGGAGCACCACCGGTCGAGCAGCGCGCCCGTGTCGTCGGTGTCCAGGTCGCCGGCG
>JAABUR0100003938.1_pt1 | contig 20272 bp, 19 predicted proteins | sample 5560091 | NCBI WGS metagenome assembly JAABUR01 (sample SAMN10711879, study PRJNA513375) | rock metagenome | isolation source: Antarctica rocks | place: Antarctica: Victoria Land, University Valley sud
GGAGGGGCGGCGCCGGCGCGCCGGCGCCTTGCCTGTGGCCAGCCGCCGCGAGCGCTACGGACAGGTGATGCGCCGCTCGCCCGCGGAAGGCGCCGCTACGGTGGCGCCGTGCGCGTCACCGTCCTCGGGCTCTGGCACCTCGGCAGCGTCACCGCCGCCTGCCTCGCCGCCGCCGGCCACGACGTCGTGGGCCTCGATACCGACGATGAAATCGTGGGCGCACTGCGCGACGGGCGCGCGCCGCTGTTCGAGCCGGGCCTCGACGACCTCGTCGGAGAGGGGCTGCTCGCGGGCCGCCTGCGCTTCTCGAGCGACCCGGCCGACGCCTTCGCCGGCGCACAGGTCGTGTGGGTCACGATCGACACGCCGGTCAGCGACGACGACGAGGCCGACAGCGCGTACGTCCGCGCCCAAATCGAGGCTGTGCAGGACAGCCTGCCCGCCGACGCGCTGCTGCTCGTCTCCTCACAGGTGCCCGCCGGCTTCACTCGGGCGGTCGCCGCCGACCTGGGCGTCCGCGCGGGCTACTCCCCCGAGAACCTCCGGCTCGGCAAGGCGATCGAGGTGTTCTGCAACCCGGAGCGGGTCGTCGTGGGCGTCCAGGACGGCCGTGATCGCGAGCGCGTCGCGCGGCTGCTCGAGCCGTTCACCGAGCGCATCGAGTGGATGTCGATCGAGTCCGCCGAGATGACCAAGCACGCGCTCAACGGCTTCCTGGCCACGTCGGTCACCTTCGCCAACGAGCTCGCCCGCCTCTGCGAGCAGGTCGGGGCGGACGCCAAGGAGGTCGAGCGGGGACTCAAGAGCGAGGGGCGCATCGGCCCCCGGGCCTACCTCGCGCCGGGCGCTGCCTTCGCCGGCGGGACGCTCGCGCGCGACGTGCGCTACCTCCAGGGCTTCGGCCGCGACCACGGCGTCGCGACGCCGTTCTTCGACGGCCTCCTTAAGAGCAACGAGGCGCACAAGCGCTGGGTCCGCGACCGCGTCGGCGAGGCGCTCGACGCGGTCGGCGCGGTCGGCTCGCCGGTCGTCGCCGTCCTCGGGTTGACCTACAAGCCCGGCACGAGCACGCTGCGCCGCTCGCTCGCCGTCGAGCTGTGCACGTGGCTCGCCGACCAGGGCGTCACGGTGCAGGCCTACGACCCGGGCGTCGAGCCGTCCGATCCCGGGCTGCCGGCGGGCACCCACCTGCGCCTCGACGCGCGGGCGGCGCTGAAGGGCGCCGATGTGGCCATCGTCGCGACGGAGTGGCCGGACTTCGCGCAGCTCACGGCGGAGGACATCGTCGCGAGCATGCGCGCCGGCCACGTCATCGATCAGAACTGGTTCCTGGCCGCAGGCCTCGCCGGCGATCCGCGGATCACCTACGTCGCCACCGGGCGCGGGAGGCGCTGAGCGGCCCGCCGTCAGCGAGGCAGCGGCTCGGCCTCCAGGCCGATGACCAGGTTCGCCGTCACGACCGGCACGCGGAGCGGGAAGAAGCGACGCCGGGTGATCGTGAAGCGCCGCTCGACCTCCTCGAAGATCTCGGCCGGCACGTTGATGTGCTCGCTCTGGATGCACCAGTCGTAGGACGTCTTGTAGCGCTTCTCGAAGACGCGCTTCGCGCTGATCCCGCGAGCAAGCGAGTAGGCCGCCCCGCCCTCGCAGGGGATCACCGCGACGAGGCGGCCACCGGGCCGCAGCAGCCGCTGCGCCTCGGCGAGCGTCGCCGGGAGGTCGGGGAGGTGCTCGAGGACGTGAATCGCCAGGAAGCGGTCGAAGCTCGCGTCCTCGTAGGGGAGCCGCCGCTGGCAGTCGCCGGTCACCGCGGTCACCTCGGGATGGCGCTCCGCGAGCGTCCGGGTCATCTCCTCGCGCAGCTCGAGGGCGTGGTAGGTCTCCGGCGTGGCCCCCTCGGCGTACTCGAGGTGCTCTCCGAGCCCGGCGCCGATCTCCAGCGTGCGCTCGCCGGGCCGCGCGCCCCGTGCCGGCCAGCCGTGGTTGAAGCGCTCGATGATCCCGTAGCGCTGCGGCAGGACCTCGTGCCAGTGGTGCATGAAGTCGTCGCGTATGCGCCGCTGCTCCTCGGTGAGCGCGGGAACCCGCTTCGGCCACTTGGCCGTCTGCTCACCGGTCGCCATCGCCGCCGACTGTAGTCGACACCGCCTACCATCCCCCCAGCCGGTCGCCGCCGTCTCCGTCCATGCTCCACGTCCTCCTGCCACGTGAGCTCCTGCTGCTCGCGCTGTTCCTCGTCCTCGGCCTCGGGCCGGCCACGCACCTCCCGGGTCCCTCGCGGCGGCTCGTCCGACTCGCTCTCGCGCCGGGGCTCGGCGTCGGGCTGGCCTCCGTCGTGCTCGTGACGGTAAACTTCGCGATCCCCCTGCGGCACGCTCTCTGGTTCCTGCTGGTGCCGATGGGCGCCGCCTCGGCGGCGGTCGCCTGGCGAGGCGGGCTCCTGAGGCCGCCCGAGGGCAGCCGCCGACGTCCGGCGATCGTCGCCGCGCTGGCGCTCGTCGCCGTCGCGGCCGTGCCCCTGGCCACGCTCAACCGGCCGCTCGACGAGCGCCTGTCGCACGGCCCGATCGGCTACGGGATCTTCGACGCCCCAGGCTACGTCACCTTCGTCGAGGGGTTCAAGGACCACACGAACACGCGGCCGTTCATCGACACGAGCTACGAGGTCGTCCAGCCGAACTACGTCAAGGACGGGGGCTGGACGCCCGATTGGGACATCTCGCTGGCCTTCGGCTGGAACTACAAGTTCCAGCACACCAGCGCGTTCACGGTCGCGGCGGCCGCATCCGGCGGCACGGGCTGGCCGTCGTGGCAGCTTGTGACCCCCTTCATCATCGCCCTCGTTGCCGCGGGGGCGCTCGGCGTGCTCGGGCTGACCCTGCAGCTCACCGGCTCGATCGCCGCCTCCTCTCTGGCGGGGGCGGCGTTCGCCGGACCGGTGATCAGCACGATCTTCGTTGACGGGTCGGGGGGCTTGATCGCGGGACTGACCGTCGTCCCACCGCTCGCCATCGCCGGTCTGGCGGCGCTCGCGCGACCCACCGTGCGCCGCGTGGTCGCGTTCGGGGCGGTTATGGCCGCACTTCAGGCCATCTACCCCGAGCTCGTCGTCCTGCCCGGACTGGCCGCCGCCGTGGCCGTCGCGACCGTCGGCCTCACGCGCCTGCGGCAGGGGACGCTCGACCGAGCGATGATCCGCCGCGGGATCGGGCTGCTCGTGCTGGCCGGGGTGGCCTGCCTGCTGCTGTCTCCGCGCACGGCGCCGTGGACGGTGAGCTACCTGGCCCAGCAGGCTGACGCGCAGGGCAACAACCTGGACAACCTGATCGACTACCAGATGCCCCTGCGCAACGTGGTCGGCTGGATCTTCGGCACGCGAGACTTCTACGAGTTCGCCTTCAGCCCGCAGGCCGATCCCGGGCTCGTCAAGGACCTGCTGCTCCCCTTGGCACTCGTCGCGGCGGCGATGGTCGCCATCGCACGACTCCCGGTCGCCCGGCCGCTCGGGGCGTTCGTCGTGGCCGTGGTCATCCAGGCGGCGATCGCCGCCCCCGAGCTCGACTGCTCGTACTGCGTCCAGCGCACGATGCTCTCGCTGCCCCCGATCCTGCTCGCACTGGTCGCCGCGGGGCTGGTGCTCGTCGCCCGCCGGTCACGCGTCTGGCGCGACCTCACGGTCGCCCTCGCGGCGGCGGCGCTCATCGCGTCCTTCACGGTGCAGGAGCGCGTGCTCGACCGCGCCTCGGCGGCGGCCTGGATGCCGTCGCTGGACACCGAGCGCGTCGCCGACGCGGTACGGCCGTTGAAGGACCCGGTGACCATGGAGGGCTTCGACGCCCAGCCGTTGTGGTCCTGGGGCGACCAGCCCACGACCTACATGGCGCTCATCGAGGCGACGCACGCCCGGATCTCGACGCCCGACGCCACGAACGACTACGGCGGCTACTCGTTCATGAAGCTCCGCGCGCCGGGCCATCCGGTCTTCGATCCGCGCTACCGCTACGTCGTCAGTCGCCTGGGCGCACTCGACTCCGGCCGGCGCACGATCGCCCGCTTCGGCCCGGTCAAGCTCGAGGAGCGGGAGGGCCCGTTCGACGTCACGGTGGCGCGCGGGGTCGCCGTCGACGATCGCCGCGGCGATCCCACCGGCGTCTCCTACGTGCAGCAGACCGGGTCGCAGATCGGGCTCGAGCAGGGGCCGCCGACCTTCTGGGTCACCGGACGCACACCCCAGAAGGCGTTTTTGCACCTCGTGTTCGCCGCGCCGCCGACGTTCAAGGTGACCGCCGCCGGTGTACGCCAGGCACCGCGCGCCGATAGCCGCTGGGACGTGTGCCTTCCCGTGCCGGGGAGGCAGGCGCTCCGGATCGTGACGCTGGACGTCTCGCCGGCGCCCGGTCCGCTGCAGCCGCCGGTCCCGGGGCAGAGCCGCCCGCGACCAGACCAATCCATCCGCCTGGACGCGGTGCGCGCGACGACCGAGCGCTGCTAGCGCTGGTGGAAGACCGCGGCGCGCAGCACCACGAACGACACGATCGGGGTGAGCACGGCCACGGCCACGAAGACGACCTGCTCGGAGACGCCGAGGACGTCCGGCAGGAACGAGGTGGCGAGCGCCTGAAGCGCGTACTGGCCGGCGCCGACCGCGACGTAGCGGCGCAGCTGCGCGCGGCCCCCCAGCGCGAAGGCGTCCGCGTGCGCGAAGACGAACCACCGCTGCAGGCTGTAGTGCAGGGAGACGGCGACGACGTAGGCGATCGGGATCGCGACCTGAATCGGCACGCCGAGCGGGCCGGAGAGCGCGACGCCGAGGCCGAGGTAGACCAGCGCGACGAGCCCGCCCGCCGTGGCGAAGCGGAGAAGCTGGTGGTGCCCCGCGGCCGAGCGGCGCAGCGCCCTGAGCCACGCGAGGGCGCGCGGTCCCCGGGCCGGCGCGGGCGTGGTCACGCGGTCGCCGCGGGCGCCGCCCCGCCCCCTTCGTCGAAGAACCGGCCGGCCTCGACCAGGGCGGCCGGCGTGCCGATCTCGAAGAAGCGCTCCGACGCCTCGTAGCCCGCCAGCCGACCGCAGGCCGCGAGCGCGTGGTAGACGTCCGCCAGCTCGGGCTCGCCGGGCGCGGCGTCCAGCGCCTCGGGCGTCAGCACCCCGAGGCCGTAGTCGATCCAGACCATCTCCGGCGTCGGAGCGCGCTTGTCGTAGGCCACCACGCGACCGTCGGCGTACTGTGCGTTGCTGACGTCCCAGCGACCCTCGTTGCGCAGCACCGTCATGAGCGCGGGCAGCCCCGAAGCGTGGTGCGCGCGGTCCACCGCGCCGTAGTCGGCGCGCAGGTAGGTGTCGCCGTAGAGCACGAGGAAGCGCTCCCCGAGGTGCTCCAGCGCGCCGCGCACCGCGCCGGCGGTCCCGCGCAGCTCCGGCCCGTCGAAGATCGTGCGCGCCCGCAGGCCCCAGGCCGACCCGTCGCCCACCGCGGCCTCGATGCGCTCCCCGAGGTAGCCCACGCAGAGCACGACCTCGCGCGCGCCCTGACGGGCCAGGAGGTCGAGCACCCACGCCAGGAACGGCCGCCCGGCGACCTCCACGAGGGGCTTGGGCGTGTCGCGCACGTGCTCGCCGAGGCGGGTGCCGAGCCCGCCGGCCAGCAGGCAGACGGGCGGCAGCGCCGCGCTCACCGGTACTTGGGGTCCAGGGGGTGCTGTGAGTCCGCGGCGTCGTCCTGGCTGACGCCGTAGGAGGACTCGACGATCCACTTCGGGCGCCGCTTGACCTCGTCGTAGATGCGGCCGACGTACTCGCCCATCACCCCGAGCGAGAGCAGCTGGATCCCCGAGAAGAACGCGATGACGATGACGATCGTCGGGTTGCCGGTCGGAAACGGGAAGCCGGCGATCTTGAAGACCAAGTACAGAGCGGCGAAGGCGAACGCCAGGCCGGAGAGCCCGATGCCGACCAGCGAGATCAGGTGGAGCGGGTAGCGCGAGAACCCGACGATCCCGTTCAACCCGATGACGAGCGAGCCGAAGAAGCGGTTGTACTTGCTGTCCCCGCCGGCCCGCGGGTCGCGGTCGTAGAGCAGCGCGGTCTGGTTGAAGCCGACGAGGCCGACCAGCCCGCGCAGGAAGCCGTGGGACTCGTCCAGCGCCACGACGTTGTCGACCACCCGGCGGCTCATCAGGCGGAAGTCGCCCGTGTTCGGCGGGATCTCCACCTCGGCGATGCGCCGGATGATCCGGTATCCGACCGCGGCGACGATGCGCTTGGCGAGCGTCTCGCCCTCCCGCGTGCGCCGCTGCGCGAAGACCACGTCGAAGCCCTCGCGCCACCGCGCGACCATCTCGACGATCAGCTCGGGGGGATCCTGCAGGTCGCAGTCGATGACCACGACGGCGTCGCCGGAGGCGGCGTCCATGCCGGCCAGCGTCGCCGCGGGCTGGCCAAAGCGCCGGGCGAAGCGGAGCATCTTCACGCGCTCGTCGCGGGCGCGCAGCGCGAGGATCAGCTCCTCGGTGCGGTCCGTACACGGGTCGACGGAGAAGACGAGCTCCCAGTCGAGGCCCGGGATGCCGTCCATGACCATCGCCAGGCGCTCGTAGACGCGGTCGACGTTCTCCTCCTCGTTGAAGGTGGGGACGACGATTGAGAGCGTCTGGCTCATGCCGGGCTCTTCGGCGTGAAGAGCTGGTCGTCGATCCGGCGGATCGTCGCGAGGTCGGCCTCGGCCACGAGCCGCGCCCGGAACTCCGGCTCACGCCAGGGGTCCCATTGAGCCGAGAGGAGCTTGCCGGTGATGCCCTCCGCGGCGGGTGAGAGCAGGAAGGCGACGAGGTCGGCGGCCAGGCGCGGCGGCACGCCGCCTCCGTCGAGGACCTTGCGCGTGCGCTCGACGAAGTCCGCCCCGGCGCGCTCGGCGCCGGCCTCAAGCGTCTTGCGGTGGATGTCCGTAGCCACGAAGCCGGGAGCGACTGCGTTCACCCGCACCCCGCGGTCGGCGAGATCGAGCCCGAGGTTCTCGGTCAGGCGCACGACGGCGGCCTTCGAGGTCGCGTAGGCGTCGTAGCGCGGCATCGGGCCGGTGGCGCCGCCGCCGGAGAAGGTGACCACGGAGCCGCGTGCGGCGGTCACGGAGCCCAGGACGGCGTGGACGGCGAGCAGCACGCCGCAGACGTTGATGCGCAGCGCGTCGGCGAACTCGGCGGGGTCCCACGTGCCGAGAGTTCCGACCGGCCCGTAGACGCCGGCCGCGCAGACGAGGTCGGTCACGCCGTCCAGCGCGCCCACGGCGGCCCGCCAGGCGTCCGCGTCGCCCACGTCGAGCGCGAGCGCTGCGTGCGGAGCGCCGCCGAGCTCGTCCACCAGCTCGTCCAGGGCCGAGGCGGTGCGGGCGACGGCGACCACGGCAGCGCCGTGCTCGCCGGCCAGCACCCGCGCCGTCTCGCGCCCGATGCCGGTCGAGGCCCCGGTGACCAGGACCCGCCGGCTCCGCAGGTCGGGTGAGCTCACGCCGTGACCCGCGGAGGCGTCCGCTCAGCCCGGACGTCGGTGGGAAGCGGACCCGGCATCCGGGTCAGGGTAACGAGGGCCTCCCGATCGACGCCGCCACGGTCGCGAGGTCGGGCCCTCGTGCGGCGGCGACCTCGTCGAGCGCGCGGCGGTGCGCGGAGCCGGGATGCTCCACCAGGGCGAAGGCGACACCCGCTGCGCGCGCGGCGCCCGCGTCGGCGGCAGTGTCGCCCACCAGCCACGAGCGCGCCAGGTCGATCCCGTGGGCGCCCGCCGCGCGCAGCAGCAGTCCGGCGGCCGGCTTGCGGCAGTCGCACGCGCGCAGGGCCGCATCGACGGCGTCGGGATGGTGGAGGCAGTACTCCCAGCCGTCGAGCGCGGCGCCCCGCGCCGCCAGCAGCTCCACCACCCGCGCGTGCACCGCGCACAGCGCCTCGCGGGTCGTCTCGCCCTTGGCGGCGCCCGGCTGGTTGGAGGCGCCGACGAGCAGCCAGCCCGCGCCCCGCAGCGCCCGCACGCCCGCCACGGCCCCGAGCGCCAGGCGCACGTCCGCGGGGTCGAGCGGGGACTCGGCGCGCCCGCTCGTCCCAGCACGGACGACGGGATCGTTGAGCACCCCGTCGCGATCGAGGAAGACCGCCGGCGCGCGCCCGCTCAGGAGCCCCCCGCCTCGACGCCTTCCCACTTGGCCCTCGCGGCCGCCAGCGCGGGATGCGAGATGACCGCGTGCCAGACGACGCACTGCAGCGACTCGACGAGCGGCGTCTTCATCGCGGGCGGCGCGTCGACGACGACGACCACGTCGCCCCAGCGGGCCGTCACCCCGTCGGGGGAGCCCACCACGCCGAGGATCGACGCGCCCACGTCGCGCCCCAGCTCCAGCGCGCGAACCAGGTTCATCGACACGCCGTGCTCGGGTGACCCGCCGCCGACGGAGAAGACGAGCAGCGCGTCGTCCGGCCCGAGCTTGGAGATTCGCAGCCACTCGACGTAGGACGTCTCCCAGCCCTCGTCGTTGGTCCGCGCCGTCAGCTCCGAGACGTTGTCCGACGGCGCGTAGGACTCCACGTGGCAGAGCTTGCGGAAGTCGTTGACCGCGTGCGACGCGTGCCCGGCCCCCCCGCCGACGCCCAGGATGAACAGCCGTCCCCCCGCCTCGCGAACCCGCGCCACGCGCGCGGCCATGGCGTCGACCAGCTCGGACGAGACGGCGCCGCACAGCCGCGCGGCGGCCGCGAAGTAGGACGGGGAGAAGTCGTCGGACACGGGTCGCGAGCGTAGCGATCCGCGGCCCCACGGACCGCCGGTCGACGTGCTCGGTGCACCGGTTGTCTCGGCTATGGTTCGCCACGTGCTCGACCGAATCACGACGCGCATCTTCGCGGATGGCGCCGACCTCCAAGCCATCCTCGACCTCGCGCAGGACCCGCGCGTCACCGGCTATACGACGAACCCGACGCTGATGTGGAAGGCGGGGCTGACCGACTACGCCGCCTTCGCGCACCGGCTGCTCGAGCACATCACCGAGGCGCCGATCTCCTTCGAGGTCTTCGCCGACGACGAGGCCGAGATCCGCCGCCAGGCACTCCTCATCTCCTCCTGGGGCGAGAACGTCTACGTCAAGATCCCCGTCACGACGACCGACGGGACGCCGATGGCGCCCCTGGCGCGCGAGCTCTCCTCCGACGGCGTGCAGCTTAACGTGACGGCGATGTTCACCCTCGACCAGGTCCGCGCACTGACCGAGGCGGTCGCCGACGGCGCCCCGTCCTACCTCTCGGTCTTCGCGGGCCGTATCGCCGACGCGGGCGTCGACCCCGTTCCGATCATGCGCGAATCCGTCGAGATCATGAAGGCGGCGCCGCGCTCCGAGCTGATCTGGGCCTCCCCGCGCGAGGTGCTCAACGTCGTGCAGGCCAGCGACGTCGGCTGCCACGTCATCACGATGACGCACGACCTGCTCAAGAAGCTCGGGGGACTCGGCAAGGATCTCGACCAGTTCTCGCTGGAAACGGTGCAGATGTTCCATCGCGACGCAGAGACCGCCGGCTTCTTGCTCTGATGCGGCGCGCCTGCATCACGGGCGGCGCCGGCTTCATCGGCAGCACGCTCGCCGACCGCCTCGCCTCCGACGGCGTCGAGGTCACGGTGCTCGACGACTTCCGCACGGGCCGCCGCGAGTTCGTCACCGGCCTGCTCGAGCAGGCCGGCACGCGCCTGGTCGAAGGAGACGTCCTCGATCCCGGCGCCCTCACCGACGCGGTGACGGGCTGCGACTGGGTCTTCCACCTGCAGGCCAACGCGGACGTCCGCTTCGGGCTCGACCATCCGCGCCGCGACCTCGAGCAGAACACCATCGCCACCTCCAACGTGCTCGAGGCGATGCGCGCCGAGGGGATCGCGAACATCGCATTCTCCTCCACGGGCTCGGTGTACGGCGAGCCCGAGGTCTTCCCCACCCCCGAGGACGCGCCCTTCCCGGTGCAGACCTCGCTGTACGGCGCCTCCAAGCTCGCCTGTGAGGGGCTGCTGGCGGCCTACGCGCACGGCTACGGCTTCACGAGCATCGTGTTCCGCTTCGTCTCGATCCTGGGCGAGCGCTACACGCACGGCCACGTCTACGACTTCTACGCCGCGCTCAGGAACGATCCTTCGCGCCTGCGCGTGCTCGGCGACGGCAAGCAGGAGAAGTCCTACCTGTACGTGCAGGACTGCGCCTCGGCGATCATCGCGGCCGCCGCGCACCACGAGGGAGCGCCGGGCGCGGCGACCTACAACCTGGGGACGGACGAGACCGTCGTGGTCGACGACTCCATCGCGACGATCGTCGAGCACCTCGGCCTCGCGCCGGAGGTCGAGCACACGGGCGGCGCGCGCGGGTGGGCCGGCGACAGCCCGCTGATCAAGCTGGACTGCACGCGGATCCGCGCCCTCGAGTGGGCGCCGACGCTCACCATCAAGGACGCCGTCGTCCGCACGCTGGACTGGTTCGAGCAGCACCCGGAGATCTTCCACGAGGAGCAGCAGCCATGAGCGTCATCTTCAGCCAGGCCCCCCTGCGCCTCTCGCTCGGCGGCGGCGGGACCGACCTGCCATCCTACTACGAGGCGCACGGCGGCTTCCTCGTCTCCGGGGCGATCGACAAGTACGTCTACATGCTGACGCACACGATCTTCCAGCAGCGCTATCGCCTGAAGTACTCGCGCTCGGAGGAGGTCGACACGATCGCGGAGATCAAGCACCCGATCCTGCGCGAGGCGCTGACCGCGCACTGGGGCGGCCCGCCGCTGGAGATCGCCACGGTCGCCGACGTCCCCGCCGGGACCGGCATGGGCTCCTCGGGCGCGTTCACCGTCTGCCTGCTCAAGGCCCTCGCCTTCGCGCGCCGCGAGGCGATCACGCCGGCCTCGCTGGCCGAGGCCGCGGCGCACATCGAGATCGACGTCCTGGGTGAGCCCGTCGGCAAGCAGGACCAGTACGTCGCGGCCCACGGGGGCATCTGCTCCTATGAGTTCCATAAGGACGGCTCGGTCGAGGTCACGCCGCTGAAGCTGTCGAGCGACACCCTGCGCCGGCTGCGCGAGCACCTGCTGCTCTTCTACACGGGCGAGGCGCGCAGCGCGTCCCGCGTGCTCTCCGACCAGGACGACCGCTCCAAGGCCGGCGACGCCGCGATGCTCGAGAACCTCCACGCCACCAAGGAGATGGGTCACCGCAGCCGCGACCTGCTCGTCGACGGCGACCTCGAGACGTACGCCGAGCTCATGCACGCGCACTGGATGAACAAGCGCAACCGCTCTCCGGGCATGGCCAGCCCGCACATCGACAACCTCTACACGCTCGCGCGGCGCTCGGGCGCCCTCGGCGGCAAGCTCGTCGGCGCGGGCGGCGGCGGGTTCCTCGTCGTCTACGCCCAGCGCCCCGTCGACACGCGCGAGGCGATGGCCGCCGCCGGCGCCCAGGAGCTCGCGTTCGACTTCGAGTTCAACGGCGCGACGGGGAACCAGTACGCGTGACGGGCCGGGCGCTGCGCGCCGCATGAGCCGTGCTCCGCTGCGGGTCGGCATCGTCGGCGCCGGGCTGATCGGCCGCAAGCGCGCCGGCGCGCTCGGATCGCAGGACACGGTCGTCGGCGTCTTCGACGTCGCGCCCGAGAGCGCCGAGGCGCTCGCCGGCGATGTCGGCGCACGGCCCTGCGGGACGTGGGACGAGCTGCTCGCGCTCGCTCCGGACGTCGTCGTCGTCGCGGTCACGCACGACCAGCTCGCCGCCGCCAGCGAGCGCGCGCTCCGCGGCGGCGCGCACGTGCTCGTCGAGAAGCCCGCGGCGATCAGCAGCGCGCAGGTCGCGCGCGTCCGCGGGGCGGCGCAGGCCGCCGGCCGGCGCGTCAAGGTCGGCTTCAACCACCGCTTCCACCCCGGCCTGGCTCGCGCGGCCGCCGAGATCCACTCGGGTGATCACGGCGAGCTCATGCACCTGCGCGGCCGTTACGGCCACGGCGGCCGCCCGGGCTACGACCGGGAGTGGCGCGCGGACCCGCAGCGCTCCGGAGGCGGGGAGCTGATCGACCAGGGCATGCACCTGCTCGACCTCACGCACTGGTTCGCCGGCCCGCTCCCCCTGCACTCCGCGCTCCTGCGCACCCAGTTCTGGGACATGCCTGTCGAGGACAACGCGGCGCTCGTGCTCGGCGATCGCACGAGTCGCGACGCGACCTGGGCGATGCTTCACGTCACGTGGACGGAGTGGAAGAACACGTTCTCGATCGAGGCGTACTGCCGCACGGCGAAGCTCCAGGTCGACGGCCTGGCGCGCTCCTACGGGCCGCAGACGCTCAAGATCTTCCGGATGGGCCCGGAGCTCGGTCCGCCCGAGCTCGAGGAGATCGCCTACCCCGCAGAGGACCCGTCGTGGACGAACGAGTGGGAGCACTTCGCCGAGGCGCTGGCCGCCGCCGACACCCGTCCCCTGCTCGGCGACCTGGACGACGCGCACTACGCGTGGACGCAGATCGAAGCGGCCTACGCCCAGTCGCCCTACGCCGCGATGCGCGAGGGGATCGGCTAGCGCAGGCGGCGCGCGATGCCGCACAAAGACAATGCGTGCTTCACACGGCCCGCTGCGGGGCAAGCCAGTGAGACTAGATGCGCCTCTCACTTACCCTCGCCCCCGATCCGACGGCGCCGTCCCGCGCCCGAACATCGATCCGGGCGCTCTCGCTCGGACTCTCCGCCCACGTGCTGCGCGACGTGCAGCTCGTCGTCTCCGAGCTCGTGACCAACGCGGTGCAGCATGGCCCGCGCAAGGGCATCCGCGTCGAGCTCGAGCTCCGGGGACACGACGAGGTTCGCGGCGAGATCGTCGATCAGGGCGTCGCGGGCGCACCGGCGATCCGGCGTGCCGGCGGCGACGACGACAACCTCGGGCTGCGGGTGGTCGACAAGCTGACCACGAGCTGGGGCGCTCGCGCGGGAAGCACCCACGTGTGGTTCGAGATCGTGCCCTCGCCCCGGCACGCGGCGCCGCCCGTCTGAGCGACGTTCCGTCCGGGCCGGCGGTGACTGTCAGTCACGCGACGTGGGGATGCCACATGCGAGCGCGCCCGAACCTCTGTTGACGGAAGCGTCCGGCCTCGACGCTTCATCTACGCTGGGGTGGCGGCGCGCTCCGGCGCGGGCGTCGTCTCGGCAGACGGGCGTCGCGGGGGCGCCGTCGCCGGCCGCCCCGCTGCGAGCAGTAGCCACATGAGCGCGTTGAACGTGAGCGCCGCGAGCACGACGTGCACCCAGACGATCTCCGCCGGCAGCGCCGGGTCGGCGTGGTACTGGACGTTGCCGACGATGCCCTGCAGGCCGAGCAGGACGCAGACCGCGCCGAGCGGACCCAGCAGGTCGCGATCCCGGCGCCGGCGGCGGATCGCCAGGAAGCCGACGACAGCCAGCACGCCGTATACCGCTGCCATGCGGGCGTGGCCCTTGATGAGGAAGTCGAGCGTGTCGGCGCCCTTGAAGCTCAGGCGGGAGACATCGTCGCCCGTGCCCTCGCCGCCGGCGTGCGGACCGGCGGCGCTCGCGGCCGTCCCGACGACGATCATGAGCATCCCGTAGGCGAACATCACGCGGAGGGCGAGCACGAGGCGGCGGGAGCGCGCGACGGCGATCGGCTCCCCGGCGCGCTCGCGCTCGACGCGCCACACGAGGCTCCCGGCGAGGGCCAGCGCGCCCATCGACAGCGCGTAGTGCCCCATCACGGTGTACGGGTTGAGGCCCGTGAGCACCGTGATGCCGCCGAGCACCGCCTGGGCGACGACGCTCAGGCACAGCCCGAGGCCGAGCAGCATGAGGTCGCGGCGGTAGGGCTTGCGAAACCAGCCACCGGCGAAGGCCAGGAAGCACGGCAGGCCAACGATGCTCGTGAGCAGCCGGTTGCCGAACTCGATGCCGCGATGGCTCTGCAGCGGCGCCGCGTAGGCGGTGTCGGTGCACTTCGGCCACGTGGGGCAGCCCAGGCCGGAGCCCGTGAGGCGGACGGCGGCGCCCGTGAAGACGATGAGCGTCAGCACCCCGAGCGCCGACCAGGCGACCCAGCGGTACTGGCGAGGGCTGACGGTGACCCGGGCCTGCATGTCGCCGACCAGTGTGCCGCAAGGCGGGGTGCCGCTGCGCGCCGGGATGCCGCCGCCTCAGCCCCCGTGGACGAAGGGCAGCTCGCCCTCGACCTCGGCGAGCCTCGGCGCGGCGGCGTCGCGGCCGCTCGGCAGCAGCTCCGCGTCGGGGAACGGCCAGTCGATCGCAATGTCCTCGTCGCGATAGGAGATGCCGCGCTCGGTCTCCGAGGAGTAGTAGCCCGACTGCTTGTAGAAGACGTCGGCGACGTCGGAGAGCACGCAGAAGCCGTGGGCGAAGCCGATCGGCACGTAGAGGACGCGCATGTTGTCCTCGGAGAGCTCGACGCCCTCCCACTGGCCGTAGGTTGGCGATCCGACCCGGAGGTCCACGGCGATGTCGAAGATCGCGCCGCGGCCGCAGCGGACGAGCTTGGAGGCGCCCGCGCCGATCTGGAAGTGCATCCCGCGCACGACGCGCTTGGCCGAGCGCGAGTGGTTGTCCTGCACGAACGCCTCGGCGATGCCGTGCTCGGCCATCACGTTCGCGCGAAACGTCTCGGCGAAGAAGCCCCGTTCGTCGCCGAAGACCTTCGGCTCGAACAGGACGGGACCCTCGAGGCGGGTCGGGATGCGCTGCAACGGTGCTCCTTTGGCGGCGATCAGAACGCGACAAGGTAGTGGTGCGCCCATCGGGACACCACTGCGGCGGCTCCCGTGCCTGACCTACGATCGGTCGATGCCCTCGCTGCGCCGCCTGGCCGGTCGCGACCGCCCGCCCACCGTGACCGTCGAGGCGCCGCTGGCGCTGCTCGCCGCGCTGCGCGACGGCCCCGCGCCCCTGAGCGGCGAGGGCCCCGCGCGGGCGCAGGCCGACCGGCTGCGTGTCGCGGTCGTCATCCCGTCCTTCCGTCGCGGCTCGGGCGGCCACGCGACGATCGCCAACCTCGTGCGCGCCCTGGAGGCGCGCGGGCACCAGCTCGCGCTGTTCCTCGTCGACCAGGAGGGCCGCCACGCGAGCGACGACGTCGAGCCGCTCTTCGAGTCCTTCTTCGGCCCGGTCGCCGGGCCCGTCCTCGACGGCCTCGACGGGTGGCGCGGCGCCGACGTCGTCCTTGCCACAGGCTGGCAGACGGTCCCCGACGTGCTCGCCCTGCCCGACGCCGGCGCCCGCGCCTACCTCGTGCAGGATCACGAGCCCGAGTTCTACCCCACGTCGGCCGAGCGGCTGTGGGCGGAGTGGACCTACCGCCAGGGCCTGCACTGCGTGTGCGCGTCGCCGTGGCTGGCCGAGGTGGTCACCGACCGCTACGGCGCCAGCGCGACCGCGTTCGACCTCGGCGTCGACCACGCCGCCTACCGACCGCTGCCGACCCACCGGCGCGAGGACCTCGTGCTCTTCTACGCGCGCGCCGTCACGCCGCGGCGTGCCGTGCCGCTCGGGGTGCTCACCTTCGCCGAGCTCCACCGCCGCCGCCCCGAGATCGAGCTGGCGATCTTCGGCGAGCCCGGTGCGGTGGAGCTGCCCTTCCCGGCGAGCCAGCTCGGCGTGCTGGGGCCCGAGGCGCTGGCCGACGCCTACGCCAGCGCGACCGTCGGGCTGTGCCTCTCCCTGACCAACCCGTCGCTGATCCCGACGGAGATGATGGCCTGCGGCTTGCCCGTGGTCGACATCGCGAGCGACGCGATGGTCGCGACGTTCGGGGCGGGTGAGGGCGGGCGGGGCCCGGTTCTGGCCGAGGCCGACCCGCTCGCGCTGTGCGACGCGATCGAGGGGCTCCTCGACGACCTGCCTGCCCGCGCGGACCGCTCCCGGGACGGCACGGAGCTCGCGGCGGAGCGGACGTGGGCGAGCGCGGCCGAGCAGGTCGAGCGCGGGCTGCGCGCGGCGCTCGGCGCGGCGACCTGCGACTGAGCTGAGCGCTACCGCCGGCGCAGGCCGAGGATGCTGAGCAGGAAGCTCGAGAAGAACACCTGCATGCCGACGATCACCAGGGTGGCGGCGAGCACGGCCGAGCGCTCCTCGGAGAGCTCGCCGGTGCCGTTGGCGATCCAGATGCCGACGATCACCCCGCAGATCACGAGGCCCGCGAGCAGAATCGTTCCGCCGAGCAGCAGGCCGTGCTCGAGGCGGAACCGGGCGCGCATCCGGTCGAACCACGCGTCCTTCTCGCCCATGAAGTACGTCCCGTAGGCGTGTGCGCAGAGCCCGAGCGCCATGACCTGGGTGCCGACGATCATCAGCAGCGCCCCGGCGATCATCGTGTGGATCTCCCACTCCCGCCCGAAGACGTCGATCTGGGTCAGCGACACGGTGGCGATGACGGTCCCGAGCAGCGCCAGCAGCAGGCCGGGCAGCATGAACAGGTAGGTCGGGGAGTGGACGAGCAGGAAGCGCAGGTGCCGCCAGCCGTCGCGGAAGGCGGAGAGCTTCGACATCCCGCCGCGCGGGTGGTAGTCAATGGGAAGCTCGGAGACCTCGAGGTGCTCCTTGCCCGCCCGGATGACCATCTCCGAGGCGAACTCCATGCCCGTGGTGCGGAGGTCCAGGCGCGGAAGCACGTCGCGGCGCAGCGCGCGCATGCCGCAGTGGGCGTCGCGGACGCCCGTCCGGAAGAAGAGATTCAGGAGCCCCGAGAGGATCGGGTTACCAACGTACCGGTGCAGCCACGGCATCGCACCCGGCTGGATGTTGTCCATTCGGTCGCCCATGACCAGCTCGGAGCCGTTGTCGAGCTCGGCCACGAAGCGCGGGATCTCGGCGAAGTCGTAGGTGAGGTCGGCGTCGCCCATCACGATGTACTTGCCGCGGGCGGCCGCAAAGCCGGCCAGGTACGCCGAGCCGTAGCCGCGACGCGTTTCGGTGACGACGTGGGCGCCGGCCGCCCGAGCCAGGCGCGCCGAATCGTCCTCGGAGTTGTTGTCAGCGACCACGACCTCGCCGCGAATGCCGTCGCGCTCCATGACCGCCAGCGCCGAGCGCACGCAGACCTCGATGTTCTCCTCCTCGTTGAGGCACGGGATGACGACCGACACCAGCAGGTGGTCGTCATCGGCGCCTGCGGGAGAGTCGTCGAGTCGCTCGAGAGTGCTCATGTCGAAGGGGCGGTTCGGGAACGGAGCCCCGGTCCCTGCCGTCGTAACGCGCAGGCGACGCGAAGGTCGCGCCCCCTGACCGTCGGATCAAGCCTAGCCTCCGGCCGCGGTCCTCCTGCCGCTCCCCGGGCCGGCCGTCCGGTGCGGCGCCGTCTCGAGGACGCCGCCGCACCGCTGGCTTGGTTCAGTTGACTCGCACCTTGACTTGGCGACTCCTCGCGGCCATGTACGGCCAGGCACTGCCTGCGCGACTGACCACGCGGAAGCGATACGTGTAGCGAACGTAGGTCCGCAGGAAGCGATAGCTCACTCGGTACTCGCCTTTGGAGTTCGAGGTGACCGCCTTGACGTCCTTCCAGCTGGAGCCGACCCTGACCTGCAGCTCGAGCGGCAGGCCCCGGCCGACGTATCCGCCGAGCACCCGACCATGGAAACGTGCGACCTGCTTGTTGCGTACGCGGCGCTTGTTGGCCTTCGCCTGCAGCGCCCCTCGCACGCGCTCGGACATGAGCGGACCTACCGTGCCGCAGGTCGCATCGACGAGTTGGACGGTGCGAGTCGGTCCAGGTGGCACCTTGGTTCGGAATGATCCGTCGGGTGCCGTCTTGACCGTGCCGATCTTCGTCCGCTGACTCGTGCCGGCGCGTACCACGACCTGCATGACGTCGAGCACCGCTCCGCCCACGGCCCCCCTGTCGCTGGTGGCCGTCAATCGACCCGAGAGCGTGAAGCTGCTGTGGTCGTAGGAGCGTGTAAGACGGGCGACCGTGCCGAACATGGCCACCGCCGCGCTCGTGCACACGGGCAGCGGCGGCAGCGGAGCCGCAGCGCGCGCACCATCCCCGTTGCTCGCACCGTTGCTGCTCGCACCGGTAGTCGCAGCGCTGCTGCTGCTCGCGCCGGTGTTCGTGCCGGTGGTGCTCGCACCACCCTGCCCACCGGTCCCCGGGCCCCCGGGTCCCGGGTCCTTGGGCACGACGAGCCCACCGCCGGCGAAGGGGCCTGCCGTGAGCGAGGAGGTCTTCGCGGTCGAACCACCGCGATCTGTTGCGGTAAGCCTGCAGAGCAGCTTTCTGCCCACGTCCGCAGCCACGATCGTGTAGGCCGCGTCAGTCGCCCTGGAGATCTCCTTGACGTCCGAGCCGTCGGCGTTCGCACGCAGCCACTGGTACGCGACCGTCGCTGACTGGCCGTTGACCGTGGCACCGCAGCGAAGCGACTCGCCCTCCCGCGCGATGCCTTCGACGCTCACGTCACCGACCGACGGAGGCGCGTTATCCACCTCGACCGTCCACGAGCTGACGACCTTGTTCTCGTCCGTCGCGTCGAAGACCTGAAGCTCCAACTCGTGCGCTCCGTCGGACAGCCCGGCGGTGTCGTAGGTCAAGCTGCCGCTCACCGTGGTCCGACAGGGGACCGGCGACGAGAAGCCGCCTCCGCCCCCATAGCGCGAGCACCGCCCTTCGTTCTCATTGACCACTCCGGCGGCGACTTCCCTGCCGTCCGCGAATAGCCGCTGCCGGTAGATGCCGCCGCCGACGTCGTTGGCGGAGTAATTGACGGTGCGGACCCGTGCGGTCGTGTTGGGAGAGGTCAGTGAACCGGTGGGGGCAGTCGAGAAGCTCGGCGCACTGTTGTCTCGCAGGACCACTTGAATGCGCTTGAGCGATATATAGGTGGCGTCGGCCGGGCAACGTCCGCCGGGGCCCCCGCCGCAGACGACTCCGAAGTCGATGCGCCCTTGGCCACTAAGCGGCGATTCAACTGTGCCGTTCAAGGTTGTACAGCCATACGGGGCCGCGCAGCGTTCGATGTAGTCAGCATCGGCGCGAACAAAGGCCTCAGGACTCCCGTAGGGCCGATCTGAGCCGGCGCGGGCGGATCGCACGGCGCTTATTCGCTGAAGCGAGGTTCCGGCCGGACTCGCGAAAGACCACTGGGCAACATCATCGTAGTTATGCTCGAGGGTAGGCTCGATTGAGGCGTCCAGGCCGCCACCCCCGGCGCAGTTGTCACTATAATACATGTACGCACCTCGATAGAAAGGCGTCCAACCGTCCCTTCCGGCGTAGGCTCCATCCGGATGCTGGCAACTGTCAACCGTGTAAGTCGCCGCCAAAGCGCTGCTCGGCAGCGCAAGCAAGGAAGCTAGCAGCAAGAGTGGGGTTACCAACAGTGTGAGCTTGCGGTCGAGGATGAAGCGCTTGAACTCTTGAGTCATCAGGGTCTCGTCTCGTCGGTGATGGTCATGGGCTTGAGAACTCCGTCGCCGGAGGCGGTGTTTGAGGCGTTGCTGCGGGAGGGGCAACCGGTGCTGCCGGCGTGGTCGGGATGCTGCCGCGCTCGAAGGAGAACTCCGACGCGGCTGATCCGCTCGTGGGCGCGGGCGGCAGACGATCCGGGGCAGAACTTGCCTCGCGGGAGCGCGGCCGCTCCTTCGCCGTGCGCTTCGCCGCGATCCGGTGCTTGGGGATCCGTGGCGATGCGGGGAACGTGGGAGCCGGGCGCGGCGGAAAGAGCGCCGGCGTCTGAAGGCCCTCGCGCACCACCGCGGGCGCCTGCCCCTTCACGCTCGGGCGCGACTCGCGCGTGATCGGACGGTCCCTCAACGCAGCCTCGATGCCGAGGCCCGATCCCGTCACGGTGAGCGCCGCGATGCCGGCCGCCACCAGCCGGGCGCCCGCGCCCGCCTCCGTCCAGCTTGTCGCCGGGACGGACGCGACCTCACCCGCGCGCGTCGCGAGGCGCAGCAGCAGCACGTCGATCGGCGCGACGCCGAGGATCCCGCGCTCGAATGCACCGATGTGCGGCTCGTGGACCAGTGAGCACGCGTAGCAGGACTCCAGATGCGCTTCGGCGCGCTCGGCACGCACGTTGTTCGCCGTACCGGCACGCAGGGCGACGATGTCCCCGCTTCGCTCCCGGCAGAGCTCCCCAGTCTCGCGACGATCCAGGTAGCTGGCGAACGCAGATCGACCGGCACGCGTTCGTGCCATGACCTGCGACTTGGTCAACCCGAGACGATCGCCTGCCGTCTTGAAGCTCCCGGCCTCCCCGAGGACCACGCCCCAG
>JAABUR0100003940.1_pt1 | contig 20266 bp, 16 predicted proteins | sample 5560091 | NCBI WGS metagenome assembly JAABUR01 (sample SAMN10711879, study PRJNA513375) | rock metagenome | isolation source: Antarctica rocks | place: Antarctica: Victoria Land, University Valley sud
CCGTCGCGGCCACGGTCCAGGCGACCGTCAGTGTGAGTGTTCCGAGGCAGCTCGCGGTCGCGTTCGGGGCCCCCAGGGCTCCGAGAGCTCGCGCTCGGGCATCCGTTCCCGGGGGCAGCGGGCACGGCCCACGGGGTGGTCACGTTGGCTGCGCTCGGCGCGAGCGCCACCAGCACCTGCCGCCCGGTGAAGGCGCGGCGCCGTCTGCCTGCACACAGGGGATGCGGTCGAATCGCACACCATTCTTGGTGGAGGATTTCCGGAGGATCGATCTGCGCGCAACGGATCTGAACTGCATTCAACGGCAGTCAACCGCACCAGGTATGTCCCGGTAGATGCGGATACCCCAGCAAACACGGGCCTGTAGAAGGCCGAGCGTTCGGCCTGGCAGATCGAGGGTCGATCTTGCGTGCAGAGGCGTGTCTGGGCCAGCGTTTACGCAGGCTGCACGTTGACCCTGTATCGATGGACCCTCTTACCGGGCTGACCCGGTCCAGAACAGGGTCAGCGCTGGTAGAGGGTCAAGTGCTGGCAATGGCATTCAACGCCGCGGAACTGCACCGAGCTGCACGGCTGGCCACCGTTACGTGACCCCCACCTGGCCTGACCCTGTTCCATGGGACCACGGTTACGACACGCGCCTGGTCGTCGACCGGCCCGCGGTGGTCATCGGATGATCACTCACTGCAGGCCTGTCGGCGTGTATCTGTCGGACGGTGCGGATAGCGTGACCAGCGAGCCCGGATCATCGCAGGAGGTGATTACGTCGTGGTAAGCACTAGCGCCGAGCAACTGTTGCACGAGTTCCGTGACAGTGCGGTCGCCGACACGACCATGTCACTGTTGCGCTCACGGAATGCGCTGCTGCACTTGGCGCTGATGGCTGCTCATCTGGGCGACGGGCAGATCGTGGATGGTCAGAGCCTAACCTCAGCAATCGATGTGGACCTTCCCTCGCTGCTTCGCAGCTATACCCCCTCGTCGGAGGACGACTCCACGCTGTCTCTCGTCGATGCAGACGCGCTAGTGGCTCGGTGGACGAAACGCGGCTGGGTCTATCGCAGTGTTGATCCTGAGACCCGGATCGAGCGCTATCAGCTGAGCTCCGGCGCAGGCCAGGCGATTCGCCAGATGCGTAACTTGCAGCGCCGCACCTCGATCGCGACGGAGTCTGCGCTTTCGCTGGTCATGTCGGAAATGAGACAGATCGCGACGGAGGCAAATCCGGATCCCATCGCGCGTCGCGCCGCGATCAACGACCAGATCGCGGCGCTCGTGGCTCAGCGTGATGCGCTGGACAACGGCGTGACACCACAGATCGACTATCGGGAGCTGATCGACAAGGTCGCCGCCGTCGCCCAACTGATCGAACAGATCCCTTCCGATGTCGCCCGTTACGGCGAGCAGATGCACGCGAACACGGCGGCGTTGCTTCGACAGAGCCTGGCCGAGGACCCGATGGAGTTCGCAGAGCTTCTGCAACGAATGTTCGACGGCCACGACGTCATCGCCGAGTCGCCCGCCGGGCAGGCGTTCCGGGCATTCGCCACGGTCATCGCGACGCCCTCGCAACGCTCACAGCTGGAGTCCGACATCGCCGAGATCGTGTCCCGGGTCGATCAGCTGCCCCTTCACCTCCTGGACCTGCTGGAAGGTTTCATCGACGCGATGTGGCGGCGGGTACGAGAGGTGGAGGACACCCGCGGCGTGGCGTTTCGCCGGATAAGCAACTTTGTCCGCGGCGGAGACGCCCTGCACTACCGAAGTATGCGCATCCGAATCGGTGAGGCTCAAGCAGCAGCGGCAGAGGCGTTCCAGCACGCCCACGGCGGCCGCGACATCGGGTTCGTTGTTCCCATGAGCGGTCTGGACACCTCCTCAGTAGGCCGGCTGCGCCTGGACACAGGCACATTGATGCTGGCTGATCCCGTTTTTGACTCGGGCGACGAGTTCGACATTGATCCTGCGTCCTTGGCCGGACGCGAGGCGATCGATTGGGTCGCGCTGCGCCACGCGGTGCACTCGGCTATGGAGGCACACAGCGGCTTCGCCACCCTCGCCGAAGTTCTGGCGCAAATGGACCAGCCCAGGATCGGCGACGTCGTCGGGCTGTGGTCGCTCGCCACCCGCTACGGAGACGTCGACGACGGCGCACGCAGCACCGTATGGGCCCACACCAGCCGAGGGCTGCGCGAGGTCACGGTCCCGTACCTGGTCTTCGGTGAGACGCTGCCTGACCCGGTGGCGCCGACGAGAAGGGGCCGCGGACCGGCCGTGCCGGCCAGCGTTGGGCAAAGGAGCTTCGATGACTGACACAGGCGAACCGTCCTTCGCGCAGGTCTTTGACGACGGCCTGTTCACAGACAGCTTCCTCACCGAATCTGGCGTGATGCCTCTGGACCCCGGAGAAGTGTTCGCTGGAACCGCTGATACCACCGTCGGTTCCCAGCTCGTCGTGGGCGGACGGACGTCGCGGTTCGACGGCGACACGAGCGAGCTGGCTCCCGAGGTGTGCTGGGCTCTGCAAGAGCTGGTCGCGGCCCCACACGTGAGCGAGAAGTCTAGGAAACACTGGCCGATCGTGGTTCAGCACCAAGATGTGCTTCGCAGCCGGCTGTCGGAGTTGGGCCTCACGCTCGAGATCAATCTGGAGTACAGATACGCGTTCACCCGACAGGCCGACGACCCGAGCCCCCACAGCCGCAGCCTGTTGCGCACCAAGACACTCAGTCTCGCCGCGAGCACGCTGGCGCTGTACCTCTACCACCAATACGTGATGTCGCCGGACGAACCGATCGTGGAGACCGGCGACTTGATCGAGCACATGATGGCGTACAAGCGGGCTGACGACACCGACGAGGGCGCGTTCCAGAAGAAGATCAAGACCGCGATCACGACGCTTGACGACGCGGCGATCATCAAGCCGATCAAAGGCACCAGCCGATACATAATCTACGGCGTCATCACCTCGATCCTGACCGCCGAACGGGTCGCCGCTCTCGAACAGCGATACAGGGCCATAGCCCGAGGCGAAGACCAAATCGAACCCGAACCCGAACTCGACGCCGACGCGGAGGCCGGCGCAGACCGCGAAGACGATGACGATGGTGTCTGAGGGCAACGCCGCGCGCGCCGCAGATCTCGAACAGTCCCGGATTACCCGACTGCAGGTCGTCAACTGGGGCACGTTCTGCGGCTACAAGGACTTCCCGATCGACGACCGGGGCGTGCTGTTCACTGGGCCGTCCGGGTCCGGCAAGTCGTCGTTGATGGACGCACACTCGCTGGCGCTGCTTCCGAGTGCCGATCACCGGTTCAACGCCTCGGCCGATCTCACGGCACGTGGCGCCAAACAGGGCACGCGCAGCGTCGCGGACTACGTGCGAGGCGCCTGGTCGGAGACCAACGATGAGCACGAGCAGTCCCAGGTGCGTTACCTGCGCGGCGGCAAGCCGACGTGGTCTGCGGTCGCCGCGACCTACAGCAACGGCCTGGGGGCCAGCACGACAGCGGTCGTCGTCAAGTGGTTCACCGGCAGCGAGACAGATGGTGCCTCGCTCAAGACGATGTACCAGCTGCACGACGACCGCTTCGACCTGACCGAACTCGAGGAGTGGGCGCAGCGACAATTCGACACCCGCTGGTACAAGGCCGCGCATCCCGCGGTCTACCCGGACAGCCAGGGCGCCTACATGCGACAGCTGGCCCAGCGCGTTGGGCTGGGTACCTCCAAGACGGCGTTGTCGCTGCTGGGCAAAGCCAAGGCGATGAAGAACGTCGGTGACCTGAACTTCTTCATCCGATCGAACATGCTCGACGACCCGGACACTTTCCAGGCTGCGCAGAAGATGCTCGACGCGTTCACTCCGCTCAACGACTCCTACGAGACGGCACGTCGCGCTCATCGACAGGCGCAGGTGCTGCGCGAGGTGCCTGCCAGCTGGGTGACCTACTGCGAGTCGGACCGCACTCGGACGCTGGCCGAAGCCGTCCTCGGTCCGCCGATAGATCACTACCTGCGCACCGTCCATCTGCGGGTCTTGCAGGAGGAGATGGACCGCCTCGACGACATCGTCGCCGGCCTGGACGAGCAGCTGGTCACGCAGGACGAGCACAGCGAAATCGAACGCAAGGCCTACGTGTCCCTGGATGAACAGCTGCGACGTGAGAGCCAGGCACTGCAAGAACTCCAAGTACGCCTGGACGCAGCCAACAACCAGACCTCGGCCCGCGAGAGCGCCTACCGAATCTACGGCGGGCACGTCGTCCACCTGGGCCGGCTCTGTCCCCAGGACGAGAGCGCCTTCACAGCGCTGCGCGCCCAGCTGCCACAGATGCTGGGGGAGGCCCAGGCGGGCAAGGAGGCACTCAAACCACAACGGCACGCGCTGTTCGCTGCTGCTGGAGAGGCGTCCAAACGTCACGAAGCCACTACGAACGAGCTGTTGGCACTGCAGGCCGCGGCCACGTTGATCCCACCGGCGGCGACCAGACGCCGCGAAATCATCGCGCAGGGCGCCGGCGTGCCGATCTCCGAACTGCCCTACGCGGCCGAGCTCATTGACATCGCCGAAGACGAAGAAGAGTGGCGACCGGCCGCGGAGAAGGTCCTGCGGAGCTACGGCCTACGCCTGCTTGTCACCGACCAACACAGAAACGCCGTCGCACGATTCATCGACGAGCACGACATGCGCGGCATCGTCGAGTACAGCATCGTCACAGCCGTGTCGGCACACCAACCACGCCCAAGCCCAGACACCCTCGCCGGGAAGCTGATCATCGACACCGAACATCCCAGCGGTCCATGGCTCGCCACCCAGATCGCCCGACGATTCGAACACGTCTGCGTGCGCCACGCCGCCGACCTCGAACCCCGCCGCATTGCGGTGACCGTCCGCGGCACCGTCAAAATGCCAGGCAACAACTACCGCAAGGACGACCGGCCCGAACTGACCAATCCGTCCTCCTACATCCTCGGCGCCAACACCGCCGCCAAACGCGCCGCGCTCGAGGCTGACCTTGTCCAGCTCGCCCAGGGCAAGGCCGAGGCAACCACGGCCGCCAACGAGCTGGACGAGCGCTACCAGAACTTTGAGGTGCAGATCCTCGCGCTCACCCAACTCACCGGCTACACGAGTTGGACCGAACTGGACTACTGGTCCTCAGCCCACCTCGCGCGCGACCTGGAGGAGCGGATCACCGCGATTAAGGCCGAAAACGTGAACCTGCAGCACCTTGAGACGCAGCGCGACGAAGCAGAGCAGCGATGGAAGACCGCTTCCGACATATGCGCCGGTACCCGCTCCAAGATCAGCGAGACGAGCCAACGCCAGACCGGCCTGGCCGACACCTACGACGCCGAACAACGCCGCCAGCATGCGGTCGATGACCCCGACGAACTGAGTTACCTCGATAAGGTCTACTTCGACCTCGAGGTAATGGCCTCTCCAGAAACGATGCCGCAGCTACGGTTGGCGCTGCGCAAGGAGCTAGAGCGGCACCGAGACTCTGCCGCCGCCGACCGCAGATTTGCGTTCGCCACCATCAAGACGGCCGTCGACCGCTTCCTGGAGGAATGGTCGGACGCGGCACCAGACACCAGCGGCGACGTCGACCGTAGCGGCGCCGACTTCGTGCGCCTGTACGAGGAGATCCAGCAACGTCGCCTGCCCGAGGCCATGGCCCGATTCCAACAGATGATCAGCGAGGACATGGTTCCCTCGATCGGGTTACTCCAGCGGTCGATCGAAAACGCCGCTAGCGACATTGAAGGCCGTGTCGACATGGTCAATCACGGCCTCAAAAGGGTGGAGTTCAACCCCGGCAGCCACCTGCAGATCGCCTACAAAGCAAACCCATCCGACGATGTGCGGCAGTTCAGGGCCAGCGTCGACGAGCTGCTGCGTGGCGCTCCCGCGGCTCGGCGAGATGTCCAGCAGTCGCTGGCGCAGTTCGAGCGCGTCCGAGAACTCATGGGATGGTTCACCCGCGAGGATACCGCAGCCAGACGCTGGCGCGCGAACGTCCTCGACGTGCGCAACGGCTACACCTTCTATGGCCGAGAGCAGGATGCCGACGACGTCACCACCTACACCTACCGCAACACCGCTTCTAACTCCGGCGGCGAACAGGAGAAACTGGTCGCGTTCTGCCTGGCTGCTGCGTTGAGCTACAACCTCGCCGACGCGCACTCCAACGGAAGACCCCGCTTCGCGCCGCTCATGCTCGACGAAGCGTTCAGCAAGTCCGACGAGACGTTCTCCGCGCAGGCACTTGCCGCATTCGACGAGTTCGGATTCCAACTGCTTATCGCCGCGCCCATTCGCATGTCAGGCATCGTCGAACCCTTCATCGGGCAGGCAATCCTGGTTGAGAAACGCCTGACCCCGGACGGGGCCCACTCCAATGCCACCTCGGCGAGTTTCGGTGAGATCGCCGCCCGCCGCGTCGCCGACCTCGACGGGAACCTCAATGCGTCAACCTGAACAGATAGCCGAGCTGCTACACCGGCGGTTCCTGCGTGACTACCCGGACTGGGCACGCCAACGAGGGACCTGGCCCATGCGTATAGGGCTCAAGCCGCCCACGACCATCGAACGATCAGCTGATCCCGTTGCCTGCCACGATTGGGCGCAGCAGTGGCTCGCCTACGCCGGTCCCGGGATGATCGAACATTCCAACGCACGTTTTCCCACTGGTACTCACGCGATGCCGAGCACGCTGACACTGAACAGTCCCCGCGATGTCGCCAGCGCCAACCCCGATGATGCGCAGACGTGGCAGCGGTGCGGGCGGCGCCTGACGAGCCTTCAACAGGTCTTCCCCGCGCCCCGATTCTTCGGTGTCATACGACGCATCACCGAACTAGATGAGCTGGACTACCAACGTCTGGTCGACTCCGTGACTTGGCTCCGCGCCAACCCCACCTCGGGGATGCTTCTCCGGCAGCTACCGATCGAGGGTATCGACACCAAGTGGCTATCCGCTCACGCTCAACTTGTCCTCGCCATGCTCGGCGACAGTGACGATGTCCCCACTACAGACGCAGCGGATCCGACCACGTCGCCGCGACGTCGCCGCCTGCACCAACGCCTCGGGCTTCGAGTCCCACCGGATCTCGTTCAAGTCGCAGTTCTCGATCTCGCATTACGCGACTGCCTCGCCGGAATGCGCCACTTCGCGGCCACCATCGAGGATCTTAACTGCTGGCAGCGGCGCCCCGACACAGTTGTCATCCTAGAAAACAAGGAGACCTGCTACGCAATCACCGAAGACCATCCGGGAACGGTCGTGCTCCACGGCCACGGGTTCAGCGTCGCCTTCTACGCGCGCATCGACTGGGTCCGGACCGCCTCACGGGTCATCTACTGGGGTGACATCGATGCACCAGGCTTGCAGTTCGTCAACGACCTACGCGCCTCCGGCGTCCGGGTGGACACGATCCTGATGGACACAGGCACCCTAGAGCAGTTCCGGCATCTGGCAGTCGATGGTGCTGGGCCCCAACGTGGCGCCCTACCCCATCTCACCCCAACCGAGCACGACCTGTACGGCCTCTTGGTCGAATACGCGGCGATGCACACCGACGGACTTCTCCTCGAGCAAGAACGAATCCCTTGGCAGCACGCCCATCGCACCTTAATCGCTGCTATCAAGAGCGCTAGCCCGACCACGCCGAATGCCACGACTACCGTGCTTCTGGAACATTGATTCCGCTACGTGAACCGCGCCGGTTGCGGCAGATGCGGATCTCGGCCGATCGAGCTCGTCGAGCCACTGGTTTCGCACCATTTCGGATGGAGGAGTTCTGGAGGATCGATCTGCGGGCAACTGCTCGGGACTGCATTCAACGGCAGTCGACTGCACCAGGTATGTCCCGGTAGATGCGTATACCCCAGCAAAGATGGGGCCTGTAGAGGGGCGGACGTTCGGCCTGGCAGATGGAGGCTCCATTGAGCGCGGGGGCGTGTCTCGGCCCGTGTTTCCGGGCCTTTCACGTCGACCCGGCGGTGTGACCCTCACACCAGAAGCTGACCCTATTTCGATATAGGGTCAGCGGTCTGGAGCGTGGCTTGGACATCGTGGATCGCAGATCACAGCCGGCTCGCCGTGTCGGCCAATGGGAGCGCCTGCCATCGTGATGGTTGGCGTCGGTCGACCGGGATCCGACCCCGCCTGGGCGCGTCCGGAACTGAGCCTGTACCTCAAAATCGCTTCGTCGTATAATGATTCGTAGGTAATGGGGCCTATATAATCATTTCTCACATCGATATTCCGGTAGCCATAGTCATGGCAGTCTTCGCCACTGCCAACCTCCTGATCGTCGGCGCCATCATGTTTCGTGATCGAGGTGGTCACCCGCAACAGCGCCTCTCTTCGGACTTCGCGAAGGTTCTACGAGCCCGTCGGCGCTCGCAGCGGAGCAGGGTTCGTTAGCCGGTTGTCAGCGTCCATTGGGAAGGTGTTGCAAGGCGAATGCCTTAATCCGGCACCTCGCCGACGGCATGGTCCCAAATGCTCGACTCGGTGTTTGCTCGACATGAGGAGTTTCGGTTCTCAAGCCTCCCGAAAGAAGTCGCTGTCCTAGGCTGATGCCACCTCGGCTGGCGCGGAATCCGGAGGTCCGTCAAAGCGAAGAATCTTCTCCTCGATCTCCGCGTTCCGCGCGTTGGCGAACGATACCTCGGAGCCGACGACGACAAACCCGGCCTTCTGTAGCACCCTGAGCGATCCGACGCCGTCACTTGCGGCGCGGCCGAAGATGGGCCGTACCGGATTCAACGCCAGCAGGAGGGCGAGCGCACGACTGGCGATGCCCTGCCCCCAGAAAGCTCTATCGATCCAGTACGTGACCTCGGTGTCACCCTCGATGACGAAGCTAGCGATGTTGCCGACCAGTTGCCCGTCGAGCGTGATGGCGCGGTTGAGGGTGTCTGGCGAAGCCAGGATCTTTGCCCAGTGATCGTCGAATGCGGCACGGTCGTCGGGATCCTTGGCAGTGAAAGCGGCCATCCGGACCGACTCCGGGTCTCGCATGTGTTCGAAGAACGCATCGAGATCAGAATCTTCGATCGGCCGTAGTGACACCTTAGTCACGCGCATCCCCAACCTGGTCTCCGTACCTATCAACAGAAATCAACATATTAGCGGCGGTCAGGGTTGACGGCGAATCGGCGTTCGCAGGGGCCCCGAGGACCGTCCGTGGGAGGTCTATCCGCTGTATGGGGTCATCTGGAAGGTGACGAACCGCCAGCGGTGTTCGTCGTCGCGGCGCAGAACCTGGGTGGCCTCGCCGATGAGGGTGCGTTGGCCGCCGTCCGGTTTTCGTATGAGGTTGGTGAGCGGTCCGGTGATGACCGCGACGTCGCCGACGATCCGGATGAGGAGTTCGCCGCGGGTAATGCGGAGGTAGGGGCGCCGGTCGGCGGTGTGTGCCAGCAGTTGCGTCTTGGTGTGGGTGATGCCGTGGGCGTGCGTGTGCACGAGCGTGTCGTCGAAGAGCTCGTCGAGCGTCGCCAGGTCCGCTTCGACCAGCGCTTGCTGCCGACGCCGCTCGATTGCGTGAAGTTCCGCGGTCACCTGCTCGTCGGGTGACTGAACGGCGGTGCTCATGTAACCTCCTGGCGGGTGAGCATGATCAGACGTCGAAGAGGTAGAGACCGTAGTTCCGGTCCGTGACCAGGATGTAATTCTTCCCGCCAATCTTCTGAACGATGACGCCCGGGAGATCGTTGACGGGCTGGCGGAAGGCACCAATTTCCTGCAGACCGGCCGCGCCGTAGCTCAGCACCCGGAGGCCGCCAGAGTAGAAGGTGGCTTACACCAGCCGGCGATCGGTCCATGGCCATGTGGGACGCAGAGAGGTCGCCGAAGCCGCTCGCGAACTTCGGATCCTGCGACTCCAGGATCGCATGAGTGTCGAGCTGAGCGGCCGACCCGGCGCCTTCCGCCGGGATCTCCGTCCTGAACAATCGAAGGTAACCCCAGCCGTCGAACACAGCCATGATCCCCGTTGCGCACGTATCCGGCGCCACCGTCGCCGGTCCTCGCATCCGTCACCCCGGGTACCCCGGGCAGCTTCAGACCTGTCAGGCGGTAGACGAACAGCAACGGAATCGTTCCCTTGGGCCCCGGCCGGAACTGTTGCATGGCGTCCGGGCCCTGGTAGGTGAAGATGATGCCAGCGTCATAGCCGGCGGGGGCCTTGCCCACCAGCGTCACCCCGTATGAGACGGGCGCCGAGTGTTCACCCAGCCCATGCTCGTCGGTGTGAATCTCACACGTGACCGTCATGCGTGCCTCCTCGGCGCCGGAACCGGCATCCGCTACAGCGATCGCCGGCCCAGTCGCCGCCACGCTATCGAAGCGCCCGGTTGATCGGACGTCACCTGAAGCTGGGATGTCCCAGCGGCGGGATTTGCGGTGCCGTCCGGGAACGTCGCCCGTTTCGGTGACTGCGCCGCAGCGGCCGAAGTTACCTACGGTCGAGTCCAACAGTCGTGAAAGGTGGGGCGGTGGACATCGATACAGTCGCGCAATTCCTACGCGCGCTTATCGTGATCATCGTGGTTGCGCGGTTGCTCGGGCTGCTCTGCCGACGGTTCGGGCAGCCCGAGGTAATCGGGGAGGTCGCCGGTGGCATCCTGCTCGGCCCGACCTTCTTTCACGGCGAGATCACCCGCGCGGTGTTTCCGGCCGACATCCGCCACGCGCTCACCACGCTGTCCACCATCGGCGTATCGCTCTTCATGTTCCTGGTGGGGACGCACCTGGCCCACGGCAGGCTGCGCGGACAGGGCCGCATCGCCCTGATGCTGTCGCTCGGCTCGATGGTGGTGCCGTTCGTCTTCGGCACGCTGTTCGCGATCGGCATCGTGGGCGATCGCTCCGGTCGAACAGGGGTGCTCTTCTGCATCTTCGTGGGCACGGCGATGTCGATCACTGCGTTCCCGGTACTGTCACGGATCCTGACCGACCGCGAGCTGATCGACACGCCCATCGGCAGCCTGGCGCTGGCCGCGGCCGCGATCGGCGACGTGGTCGGATGGTCGATGCTGGCCGTTCTGGTCGCCTTCTCCCACGGAAACACCCCGCCGTGGCGCGTGCTGCTCGTACTGCCGTTCGTCGTGCTCCTCGTCGGGGTGGTACGGCCGGTGCTGGCCAGGCTGGCAGCCCACCCGCCCTCGGCCAGGCCCGGTGGGCGGGCTACAAAGGCGGGCCTCGGCGCGGGCGTGGTGGTCGCGATCGCCGGCGCGCTGGTGCTGTCGGCCGAGGCGACCTGGTGGATGGGGCTGCATCAGATCTTCGGTGCGTTCCTGCTCGGCGCGGTGCTGCCGCAGACGGGAGCGGCCACCGTGCGTTCGAGGGTTCTGCCGTGGGTCGAACGGATCGAACGGATCGTCCTGCTGCCTCCCTTCTTCGTGGTCGCCGGCTTCGCGGTCGACCTGTCCGGAATGAACGGTCGTGCTGGTCAACACCCGGGGGCTCACCGAGCTGATCGTCCTGTCGGTCGGTCTGCAGATCGGGCTGCTCGACCAGCGGCTGTACTCGCTGATGGTGCTGATGGCCTTGGTCACCACGCTAATGCCGGGCCTGTTGCTGCCCGTCATCTACCCACGGTGGCAAGTGGTGCAGGACCGCGAGCCTCGGCAGGTCGCTACCGGCGAGCCGGCAGCAGTGAACTCTTAGCCCACCCACCTTCCTGTGGCCGATGCCGGTCCACCAACTAGAAGGAGCATGGACATGAACCCGTTCGACGACCCGGAGGGCCGCTTTCTGGTGCTCGTCAACGACGAGGACCAGCACTCGCTGTGGCCCAGTCGGCGGGCAGTTCCGGCTGGTTGGCGCATCGTGCACAACGAGGACAACCGGACCGCCTGCCTGGATTACGTTGAGCAACATTGGACCGATCTGCGTCCGCTCAGTGCGCGCTGAGCGGGCGGCGGACGGGCAGCCGGTGCCTGCGATCGCCGAGTTCCTGGGCGGACTGCGCCGCGCAGGGGTGCAGTTGTGGTTGCAGGACGGCAGGTTGCGCTACCGGCCGGCCGGCGTGCTCGACGCGGAGCGTCTGGCGGTGTTGCGCGAGCGGCGCGACGAGGTGGTCGCCGCAATGCGCGCTGACCCGGAACCGGTGGCCCGGCCGGACCTGATCCCGCTGTCCGAGCACCAGCAGGGCATGTGGTTCCTCAATCAGATGGGCGTTATGGGGCCGGCGTACAACCAGACGTCTCTCTACCGGATCACCGGCGATCTGGACGTCACGGCGCTGCGCTCGGCGGTCACCGAGATCGTGCGGCGCCACGAGGTCCTGCGGACCGCGTTCCGGGCGCGTAACGGGGTCGGCGTACAGGTCGTGGAGCCGGCCGGCGACCGCCGCTTCACTTTCCTGGATCTGTCGGACCTGTCTGCCGCCGAGCAGAACCGGTCGTTGATTCAACGGAAACAGCTGTACGCCGAGCACCGGTTCGACGTCTCGGTGGCGCGCAACTTCGCCGCCGAGCTGATCCGCCTCGGACCGACCGAGCACGTGCTGGTTTTCCGCGCGCATCACCTAGTCATCGACGGGTCTTCGTATGCCACCTTGTTCTCCGAGCTGCGCGCGCTCTACGCGGCCTACCGGGCCGGTGCCCCGTCCCCGCTGCCCGAATTGATCATGCAGTACGCCGACTACGCACTGTGGCAGCAGGCCCAGGACGCCAGGGAGTCCACGCGGCACCTCGACTACTGGAAGGAGCGGCTGGCCGGCGCGCCGCACGTCTTCGACCTGCCGACCGACCGGCCCCGGCCGCCCGTGGCCGAACTCGACGGCGGCCTGGTCGAGGTGCCGGTGCCCGCCGAGGTGGCCGACGGCCTGCGCCGGTTGGCGCGGCGGGAGAACGCAACGCTTTTCCTGGTGCTGCTCACCGCCTTCCATACGCTGCTCTACCGGTGGAGCGGGCAGGACGACGTCAGTATCGGCATGATCGCCGACGGGCGGGCGCACCCGGCCGTGGCGCCTAACATCGGTCACTTCGTCAACCCGGTTGTACTGCGGGCCGACCTGGCCGGGCGACCGACCTTTACCGCACTGCTCAGCCAGCTCCGCCCCCGGCTGCTCGAGGCGTTGGAGCACCGATTCGTACCATTCGACCGGCTGGTGGCCGAGCTGCGGCCGCAGCGGGACCCGGCGGTGCAGCCACTGTTCCAGGTGCTGTTCACGTATTTGGTGATTGAAGAGTTTGACTCCCTCGACGGGCTCGTCGTGACGCCTATCGAACCGGACGAAGACAAGGCCATGTTCGACCTCACGCTGAGCGCCTCGGAGACCGAGGCCGGGGACCTGAGTATCGGCATGAGCTACCAGACGGCCTTGTTCGACCGGATCACCATGGAGCGCGTGGCCAGTTACCTGGTCACGCTGCTTGCCGGGGTGGTTGCCGCGCCCGACGTACCGGTCGACGAGCTGCCGCTGATGTCGCCCGCGCAGGAGCACCAGGTGCTTCACGAGTGGAACGACACGGCCCGGCGCTTCGACGACCGCAGCTGCCTGCATCAGCTGATCGAACGGCAGGTCGACGCCACGCCGGACGCCGTCGCGGTCGTGTTCGACGGCCGGACGCTGACCTACCGCGAGCTGGACGAGCGGGCCAATGCCCTGGCCTGGCACCTGCGTGAGCTGGGTGTCGGCCCGGACGAGCGGGTCGGCATCGGCCTGCACCGATCGCTGGACCTCATCGTTGCCAACCTGGCGGTACTCAAGGCCGGTGGGGCGTGCGTCCCGATCGACCCGACTTATCCGGCGGCCCGCCGGCAGCTGATTGCCGAGGACGCGGCGTTGCGGCTGCTGATCCTCCCGGTGGTCGAGCCGGGCGAGGATACCGCGGCGTCGGCGTCGGTGCCGGTGCTGGCACTCGACTCGTTCGTTGCGACGGCGAGCGCCGACCGGCCGCCGAACCTGGCCGACCCCGCCCACGTCGCCTGGGTGCTGTACACCTCCGGTTCCACCGGCCGGCCCAAGGGCGTGGCCATGTCACACCGGGCTCTGCACAACCAGGTGCAGTGGCAGCAGCGCCAGGGCCCGGGCGGACGCGGACGCACGCTGCAGTGGGCCGCGCTCAGTTTCGACATCTTTTACCAGGAGCTGGTGACCACGCTTTCGGTCGGCGACCCGCTGGTCCTGGTCAACGAGGCCACCCGGCACAACTTCGAGCGGCTGCTCGACGTCATCTCCGAGCAGCGGATCGAGCGGATCTTCATGCCGTTCGTGGCCCTGCGAGGGCTAGCCGAACTGGCCGTGCGCCTGGACCGGGTGCCGCGGACGCTGCGCGCGGTTCTCACCGCGGGCGAGCAGCTGCAGACCACCCCGGCGATTCGGGCCTTCTTCGAACAGCTGCCCGGTTGCACGCTGTTCAACCAGTACGGTCCGATCGAGGTGCATCTGGGCACGTCTCACGAACTCGATCACAACCCCGCCGGGTGGCCGGCGTTGCCGCCGATCGGCCGCCCCTTCGACAACGTGCGGGCCTATGTGCTCGACGCCGAACTGCGGCCGGTGCCGACGGGAGTGGCAGGGGAACTGTTCGTCGGCGGGATCGCACTGGCCCGTGGCTACCTGGGCCGCCCCGAGTTGACGGCGGAACGGTTTCTGCCCGACCCGTTCGGCACGGGCGCCCGGATCTACCGCACCGGCGATCGGGTGCGCTGGAACGCCGCCGGCCAGCTGGAGTTCATCGGACGCTTCGACGACCAGGTGAAGATCCGCGGGTTCCGGGTGGAGGTCGGCGAGATCGAGGCGGTGCTCACCGGCTGCCCGGGAGTGCGAGAGTGCGCGATTGCCGCTCACCGGTACGGCATTGGCGACCGGCGCCTGGTCGCCTATGTCGTGCCGGACGCTGACGATCCGCCGCCCGCCGCCGAGCTGCATGCTTTCCTGGCCGCCCGCCTGCCGGACTACATGGTGCCGGCCGCATACCAGACGGTCACCGAGTTGCCACGGACGCCGAGCGGGAAGCTGAGCCGTCGGATGCTGCCCCGGCCGGCCGACGAGGCCGAGTGGGCCGGGGCAGCCGAGTACGAGGCGCCGGCCACGCCGCTGGAGGAGTGCATCGCCGCGATCTGGGCCGAGGTGCTCGCGGTGCCCCGGGTTGGACGGCGGGACAACTTCTTCGAACTCGGCGGCCATTCGCTGCTTGCGGTAACCGTCGTCTCCCGGCTCGCCGAGGTCACCGGACAGGAGTTCACCCTGCGCATCCTGTTCGAGGCGCCGACCGTGGTCGACCTCGCCGCCCGCGCGGGGGACAGCCCGCCGAGCTGACTGGGCAACGCGGGAGGGATAGTCAGCCGTACTGGCCGCTGGCCTGGTCTCCGTGGAGGTCTTCCAGCCCCAGGGCGAACTCCATCCAGGCCGCCGCACAGGACCGGGCCAGCGAGCCGAGATGGAGCCGGGAGTGCGGCGGGATGCGGCGCAGGGCCGGCGGTATCTCATCGGGTAGCAGCACTCGCGGACCGAGCCAGTGCAGAAGCGTCCGGCCGGTCTCGGTGTAGCGCAGCGACGGGTCCTGCTGGATGGTCGCGAGCAGCGAACGCAGCTCGTCGGAGGGATCGGCGGCCGGCAGCTTCACGACGATCTGCCGGTGCGCCGCGCGGTCGGCGTGCTCCGGCCGGGTCCGCCGGTCCAGGACCGGGTCCTCGCCGTCGCGGATGCGGGACCGGACGCTGCGCGCGGTTTCCACCGAGATGCCGGCTTCCCGCGCGATCCGGCGCAGGGTGGCGTCCGGGTGCAGCGCGATCAAGTCGGCCGCGGCCTGTCGACCGGCCGCGCCGTTCGCCGGACGCACCCGGCCGTCCCGGCCGATCCGCGCCGACACCGGCGGTTCCTCGAGTTCGCGACGCAGCGCCGCGACGGTCTTGCCGGCCAGTCCGGCGATGTGGCCGATCGCGCGGTCGGACAGTCGCGAGTGGGTACGGATGATCCGGGCCGCCGCGGCTCGCCGGTCGGTGATCGTGAGCGGCAGGCCATGTGACACGTTGAGCCGGACGGCCAGCAGGAACGCCTCGTCGGCGCTGCCGTCAAACAGCGTCGCTGAGATCTCCGGCTCGCCGCGCAGCCGTGCGGCGGTGAGCCGGTGCATGCCGTCGATCACCCGCAGCGTGGCCCGGTGCACCACGATCGGCGGCAATTCCGCCTCCGCCTGTGCGAGTGAGGTCGCGTGCGCCGGGTCGACACCGGTGGACCTCGGCGAGTCGGCGTCGGCGACTGCGGAGATCGGCAGTCGGACGACATCATCGGGCTTGCCCGACTCCGGGGACTGAGTGCCGGCCGGTTCGGCGTACGGCTGCACGTAGGCACGCGATCGCGGTTCGTCAGACGATCGAGGAGTGTCGAGCGGCACTGAAGCAACCTCCGTTCGTCGACGCGGCCCGGATGTCGGGCTGACGCGACGGTCTCCTGCCATCCTGGCCGACCGGACGGAGCACGGAAATCACTCGTTCAGGGGACGAACGCTCACTCGGCCGGCGCGCGTAAGAACCCCAGCCGGCGCACCTCCGCCCTGCCGTCGGCGAGCCGGACCGGGCCGCCGCCGCCGCCGCTGGCCAGGGCTGCCAGAAAGTCCTGGCGCGGTACCGGCCTGGCCCCGAGCCGCTCGGTGCGGTCGCTGTGCCACTCGACGTCCAGCAGCGTCACGCCGGTACCGGCCAACCGGTGCTCCATGTCGAGCAGCGCCACCTTCGAGGCGTTGGTCTGCCGGTGGAAGCAGGTGTCCAGGGAGAACACCGCGCCAGTGCCGACACCGACGGCGCCGCCGACCAGCTCGTCGCCGTCCCACACCTCGACGCTGTGGGCCCAGCCCAGCTCGTTCAGCTGCAGCATGCATTCGCACAACTCCTCGGTTAGCCATTCGGGCGTGCGGTCGCGGCGGCACTCGGCGAGCACCCGATCGAAGGCCTGGTTGGCTGTCGTGGTCCAGGTCAGCCGGTTGCGCAGCAGCCGCATCAGGCTGCGCGGCTTGGCAAACCGGCCGTACGGAATGACCGGACGCGGATCCGGGGACCACCAGGTCAGGGCGTACGGGTCGGGCAGCGGGGAGTCGAGCACCACAGTCGTCCCGGCGGCCACCGCATCCTCGTGCAGGAAATGGTTCACCTCGATCTCGGCCGGCGAGCCGGCCGGCATCGCGAACACGCCGTGCCGATAGCCGCCGATAACGGTGGCCGGATCCAGCCGGCCACCAATCGCGACCGGCTCCGTGGTCGGGGCACCATTCATCGGGAGCGTGTCCCAGACGCATCCCTCGCAGTGAAACATATCCGGATTCTGGCCTCAGACCGGCGATTGACGGGAGTACCGCTATGACCGCACCTACGACAACGGGCACCTTCGGCACGTCGGCACGGTGGCTGCGCCGGCCACGCCCGGTCGCCGATCCGCGGGCCCGACTGGTGTGCCTGCCGCACGCCGGCGGCACGGCCACCGCCTACGCGGGTTGGGCCGACCGGCTGCCGGACTGGGTCGAGTTGCTGTGCGTGCAGTACCCGGGGCGCCAGGACCGGATCGCCGAGCCGTGCCTGCCGTCGGTCGCGATGATGGCCGATGCCGTGACTGCCGCGCTCACGCCCTACACCGACCTGCCCCTGTACATGTTCGGGCACAGCATGGGCGGCATGGTCGCCTACGAGTGCGCGGTGCGGTTGGAGGCAGGCAGCGGGCCCTCTCCCGCGGCACTGTTCGTCTCCGGCCAGCTCGCGCCGCACCGGCACACGCCGTTCCTAGACGGCCTCGACGACGCCACCGTGGAGGCCGCGATCCGGGACACCGGCTGGATCGAGCCGAAGGTGCTCGACCATCCGCAGCTGCGCGAACTCGTGCTGCCCATGCTGGTGGCCGACTTCCGCGCCGCAATGGCGTACGAGCTGGCCGAGCCCGTCCGGCTGCGCTGCCCGATCGTCAGCTATCACGGCCGCGCGGAGCCCGCCGCGGCACCGCAGGAGCTGGCGGCCTGGAGCGAGCTGACCTCGGGCGGGGCAACCTGGCGGCGCTTCGACGGCGACCATTTCTACCTCCGGGCTAGGGAGGCTGAGCTGGTTGCCGACATCGTGACTCGGATGTCTAACTGTGCCTGAGCATCAGTTGGAAGCCAGTAGTTAGCGAGACGCGGGCCGCGCCGACGGCCGGTTACCGGGCGCCCCCAGCGGGGGCACCGAGTGAAAGGAAGAGGCTCAATGGGAGACCCGGTGCTGGTGGTCGTGTACAGCGAGGGCTCGGCCCTGCCGATCGAGCTGGCCGCCGCCGCGGACGGCTATGAGCTGGTCTTCGCCGCTCCGGTCGGATGGATGCGGCCAGGCCTGCTCGAGCTGCTGGAGGCGCTCGGCGATGTCGTCGACATGACCGACGAGGAGGCCGGCGTGGCCGAGCTCAAGGCCCGGGGACCGGCGGGAATCGTCTCGTTCGCCGATCCGGACCTGCCGCTGGCCGCGAGGGTGGCGCGGCGACTCGGGCTGCGATACCACTCGGATGAGGCGGTGCGAGGTGCCACCGACAAGTTCCTTCAACGGCAGCGGCTGGATGCGGCTGGTCTGCCGGTGCCGCGGTTCCGAGTGATCGACCGGGCCGAGCAGATCGCGGCGGCACTCGCCGAGGTGGGCACGCCGGCGGTGCTCAAGCCCATCCGGGGCGCTGGTAGCCGGCATGTGTACCGGTTGGACGAGCCGCAGCAGGCGTTGCTGCACGCCAGCGACGGCTTCGCCAGCGGCGAGGTCGAGCAGTTTTTGCTCGAGGAGATGCTGATCGGCAGCCCAGACATTGCCGGGCCGGGTTTCGGCGACTACGTCTCGTGCGAGCTGCTGTTGTGGCGCGGCGAAATCGCCTACCAAGTGGTGACCGGCCGGCTGCCGCTGGTGGATCCGTTCCGGGAACGCGGCTTCCTGATACCCGCCACGCTGTCCGAGGCTGCTGCGGCCGAGGTTTGCCGGATCTCGGCGGCGGCCTGCGCAGCGCTCGGGCTGTGCGACGGCTGGGTGGACGTCGAGCTGAAGTTGACCGCCGCCGGGCCGGTGGTGATCGAGGTAAACGGCCGGCTCGGCGGCTATGTCGCGGCGTTGTTGTACCGGTCGTTCGGTGTCGAGGCGGTCCGGCTGGCGTTCGACACAGCCGTCGGCCGGCGGCCGAAGATACCGGTGCGCGAGCCCAGCGCGGTCGCCTTCAGCTATTAGATCTTGCCGCCGGTCGGCGATTGGCGGCTCGCGTCCTGGGGCGAGGTCGTCAACCTGGTCGAGCGCCCGGAGATCACCACGGTGGCACTGCATGCCCAGCCCGGCGATCAGGTGGACTGGCGGCAGGGCAGCCTCGGCACGATAGGTGTCGTCGAGGGCGTCGTCGACGGGCCCGAGGCAGTTCTGCAGGCGGTGCGGACCATCGAGGGCGCGATCGCCGCCCAAGTGGGTTTCAGCCCCGCCTGATCGGCAGGCCTCGCAGTCGTCGCGTCAGACGTCGAAGATGTAGAGCCCGAAGTTCCGGTCGCTGACCAGGACAAAGTTCTTCTCGCCGATCTTGTGGACCGCGACGCCCAGGAAATCATTGCCCGGTTCGCTGAAGGAGCCGACCTCCCGCAGGCCATCCTCGCCGTAGCTCAGCACCCGGAGGCCGCCGGTGAAGAAGGTGGCGTAGACCAGGTTGCGGTCCGGGTCGATCGCTACGTGGGAGGCCGAGAGGTCGCCGAAACCAGTGGCGAACGCCGGGTCCTGTGACTCGGGGATGGCATAGGTGTCGAGGTGCGTCATCGAACCGGTGCCGGCCGGCTGCGGGATGTCGGTCTGGTAGAGCCGGAGGTAACCCCAACCGTCGAACACCGACTTGATCTCGATCCGTGAGGGTTCCGGCGTGGTCGGTGTCGGGGTGGTGCCGGCAGTTGCCTCGGTCACCCCCGGCACGCCGAGCAGTTGCAGGCCGGTCAGCCGGTTGACGAACAGCAACGGGATGCTGCCCTCGGCACCCGGGGGGAACTGTTGCATGGCATCCGGGCCCTGGTGGTTGAAGATGATGCCCGCCTGATAACCGGCCTCGGTGACCGCGTTCAGCTTCTCCTGGAACGAGCAGCCTTCGGCCGACCCGCCGGTCAGGATCGAGGCGTTCCGCTCGATGAGCGCGATCCCGCGACCGGGCGCCACCGTTCCCGGGCAGCCCAAGCCAACGAGGGTCGTGGTACCGGAGAGTCCGTCGTCGGCGTCGACCGGTGCGGTGTCCGGACCCCACGTCGCGATGTACTGCGTGCCGGCGTGCGGACCCGAGGTG
>JAABUR0100003941.1_pt1 | contig 20259 bp, 37 predicted proteins | sample 5560091 | NCBI WGS metagenome assembly JAABUR01 (sample SAMN10711879, study PRJNA513375) | rock metagenome | isolation source: Antarctica rocks | place: Antarctica: Victoria Land, University Valley sud
CGGCCTCAGGCACATTGTAGAGCAGGAGGCTCGCGCGCTCCAGCAGCACCGTCGTCAGGCCCCTGGCGGCCCGCATGCGGCCATGCTGGTCCGTGCATTCCTGGTGCCAGCTGATTGTAACCAGCAGAGTCGCAGACCAGCGCGTGACAGCCCGCACGGCGACCTTGCATCGGGTGCTGGCTGAGGGCATGCTTGCGGCATGCAGCAGCTCGGTTAAGAGGGACCTGTCTTCCCAGGCACTGTCAGCAACTTCTCGCATGACAAACGCTCGATACTTTTTGCAAACAGAACCATTGCAGAGCACCTTACCATTTCCAAAAGCACCAAGATGCCTTGCACGGCGGTCTGGCCGGCACACTATCATGAACAACAAGCAAAGAACTGGCAAATGTGTACGATCATAGGCCACTCCTGCAGGGGGACGGCCTTGAGATGCGCATATGCGATGCGCACATACAAGGGGGGCGCACAAGTCATCGCAGAGCTGTACAGTACTGTACATGGCGTCCACTGCATCAAAGTCGATGCCAGCTGAGGCAGGCGCACCCTGCAGAGCCGCGATCAGTGAGGGATCGCTTGGAGAAAGGCTGATTCAGGCAGCAGGGGCCACGGGCCCCTGCTGCCTGACTTCCCGATCGAACAATGTTTGACTTCGGCTGCCTGTTAACATTCTTGTCAGACCCGTGTGCGCCTCTGTAACACAGCAGCCACAGCAGCCTGGGAGTAAGTACCCACGCAGAGACCCATCCCTTGCCACACGCCTGAGCGGCCATAGCAAGGTCCATGCCCGCAAAAGCATGATGCAAAGACTGCCATGCAACTGTCAGCGCGCTTGTCGACGCCCGGAGCTCATGCACAGCAGCATGCAGCCCCGCCTGGCAGATAATTGGCGTCGCACCTCCGCGCACGCATCCGCGGGCGCCGGCTGCGCCTCCGCACGCGCCTCGCTCCCGACAGCCTCCGCTCCTTGCGCCTCACTCTGATTCAGCTGCTGTGCGGTGAAGGCCTTCAAGCCCGCTATCGACCTGGCAGAGAAGCCTCCCACGTCCTCGGGCCCGTCCGGGTCGGGTCGCTCCGCCGCCACCGGCAATGAGTGCGCTGGCCTGCTGGGCGTCCAGGGCGCCTGGCGTGCATGCGTGCACCGCGTGTCAGTGGCAGAGACCAGAGCCACCCCAGCCTGTGCCCAGCAGCAGCAGGCTGTCTCGCCCCATGTTGCTGCTAGTCGTCTACAGCATGTTGCTTCCGCTGCCAGCAAATGTCAGGCACTGAAGGTCAGTGAAACATGTCAAGCTATACCCGCACTTTATGTCACCCACCTGGCACACCGCAGACTAACCAGCACTTCGACAAGGCGCACGCACTTACCACCGGCATCGCAACAAGACGCGTGCACTGACCACGCCTGGCCGGCATCCGCTAATGGGCAAACCCAGATAGCAAAGGAAAGTCTGCAAATGGCCATGTCATCATTTTCAACATAGGCAAATGCCGTGGCAATGCACTGGGTGTGGGAAGGCGCACTGCAGCAGGGTTCAGCGCAGGCGCTGCGGCACTCTCCGGCTCCCAGGTGGACCCGCCGCGATGAATAGGGTGATACATCAGGCGGCCGTCCGGCGCCGTGTGCTGCACCCAGCCCGGCGGCAGCCCAGGCTCCAGCCATGGCCGGCTGCCAGGCCGCGCGCGCACAGCGGCAGCCCGCCCCATGCACCGCTGCACCTCAGCGGGCCACGCAGGCGCGGGCCGCTCCTCTGATGACGCAGGCTGCCGCGCAAGCGCGCGCTGCTGCGCGGGCGCGGCGGCCTGCTCGGTGGCAAACGTGGCGGCAAGCGCCTCGGGCGACGAGAACGCCTGGCGCAGGGCGCGCGCGAGCGGCTCGACGTCGCCGAGCACGCGCGCAGCCTCAACAGCCGCGCGCAGCTCCTGCGGGTCCACCGGCCCTGCCGCTATCCCACACGCCGCACAGCGTCAGATTGCAAGCGAGCGCACGTTCTTGCACAGGCGCAGCGGCTGGCGCAACCGCGACCGTGGCGGTGCGCGCGTCCGGCGGCGAGACGTAGCGGACGGGCAGGCGCCTCAGCCAGCACCGCGCGCTTGCGTGCGCTGTTGTGTGTTGCCTGCGCAGCGCGACGCTCCTCCAATATGACCCTGTCGTCTACCCAAGACCTCAAGCCTGGCGGCTTCGCGCTGGCAACACACACGTCCACAGCGTGCACAGCGCGGAGCTGCCTCGCGCTCAGCACCTCGGCCCCTGTTCCATACAGCCCAGCCTCAGCAAGTGGCGTCACTGCTCTGGTGGTATGAACATCCGCAGCGTAGAGCTCCTCAAGCTCAAGGGGCCCTGCTGCAAAGCCGTATGGACTTGATCTCAGCACTGGCAGCACCGCTGGGTACGAACGCAGACGCAGCGGGACGTGCGCGCACACTCGTCCTGCCGCTGCGCAGCAATCCCCCACAAGCAGTACCTCAGCCTTGTGCACTGCGCTGAGGACACCCGCAGCTACGCAGCGCAGGTCCTGTCAAGTCACTGGCTCCCTCGCTGTCGCGCTCAATGTGTATGAGGCGTGTGCTGCAGACGGCTGAGGAGAGAAGCAAGCTGACGTTTGCCACACGTTTCCGACACATAACGACTCAGCGCAGCCACTCTTGTATCCTTCGTCAGGCGCCCTGTCGCACAACTCTAAGAGCTAAGCACTGGCGGAGTCAGAGACAACGAGCTGGTGGCAAAAGTACGTATAGCACAATTCACTTTTGTGAAACAAGCTGTGTATATTACATAAAGGGACCACGCCGGTCCACCGCTATCATGTGCGGGAGACACGGCTGGATTGACACAGTGTGCACAACGGTCTGCCAGGGGACGTACCGACTTTGGACGCTACCTTGAGCGCATACGCCGCAGCGCCATTTGGACAGAAGCCACGCTTAAGCAGGCTGTGGAAGTGCAGCGCCACCTGCTGCTCGAAGTCGTGCCGCGCATCCATTGCTGGCATGAAACAGAAAACGAAAGTGCAAGGCTGTGGCAGCAACCTAGCTTAATTTGGCGAGCTACAGGTGGCTTTATATACCGGGTACGGCGTTGCTACGGTAGCAAATAGGGTGAAGTCTTTAGTAAGCTGGCTGCACATTGCCAGATGCACCGCCTAAGGCTCAATCACTTCACACTGCAGCGATTTCAAGCCTCATTTCAGGCATATACATCTTAGCTCGTGCACTGACAGCGATCGAAGGTCAGGCAACAGCAGGCATGGCGCCAGTAGAGAAAGACATTGCCGACAGTCCCAACCCGCTGCTGGAGCCGCTGACGATTGGTAAGATGCAGCTCGCCCACCGCGTCGTTATGGCGCCACTCACGAGATGCCGGGCGCTCAACAGCATACCCCAGCCCGCTGCTGCCAAATACTACTCGCAGCGCGCGACAAAGGGCGGCATGATCATATCAGAGGCCACCGTCATGTGCCCGCAGGGCTACGGGTGCGGCGACAGAGCGCTGCTAGCTTACCTAATCATGCACTAGTATTCTCGTGGCCTGCTTGTGTTGTGAAGGCAGATCTGACAAGGCCGGTCTACACGTTGTTGTGCAATGCAGGTACCCGCACACGCCTGGCGTTCACACCAAGGAGCAGGCGCGGCTTGGAGAACAACATTGTAGAAAATAAATTTCGACATTGTAGATTGTAGCTGTAAATAAAGCTGTGTGGCGCGTGCAGATGGAGGCCTGGAAGCCTATTGTGAAGGCGCGCTCGCTGCCACTAGCTGTTGGCTGATTGCCTCGCTGCACAAAGTTGCTGATAGGGAGCTTACTAATCGCGCTCAGTCTAAAATTGTACAAGACAGCTGTTCCCGTACGTATGCAGGCGGTGCATGACAAGGGCTGCAGCTTTGTGTGCCAGCTGTGGCACGTGGGCCGTGTCAGCCACCCGGACTTCCAGCCTATTGGTGGCCCGACGGTGGCGCCTTCCGCCATTGGTGCGCAACCAGATCTGCCTGCGCAGATGCAGATGGGCTGTACTGCCCCAGTGATCCAGAGGCGTATACACGTATATTGTCCGGGTGCTAGCATACAGGCTTCCAAGTGAACATTTTCACGTGTCTGGTATTAACGATTATGAACAGCATTATGCCTTTCATGTTTTTACGATATTCGGGGGGTGCAAGTGTTGATGTGAACCCCTCTGAGACGTTGCAGTCAGACTTTGCCCTGTGCAAGTGCACGGCAACCAGCAGCAGGGTGCTGACACCAAATGGCACATGCAAACCGGACAGGGCGCAGCGCGTGCAGGTGGATGCTAAGCTGCCCATGCTGTCAAGCGATCCATGCAAGGCAGCGCATGCAGGCAGCTGGAGGCGCTCTCTGTCACCGCCCAGGCTGACAGACGCTGTGTGCAAGAGCGCAGCCATTCATGGTCGCTATATGGCAACAAATGTACAGGGTCTGACACCTGCGCGGTGCTGGAAAGACACAAGGAAAAGTATGCATCATGCAAAGCTTGAAGTATGAAGTTATAAAGGTTGACAGGTGCCGCCCGCGCGCGCGCAGCCATCGACGGCAAGCTCACGACGCCGGACGGCGAGAGCAAGCCGTACACGGTGCCGCACGCGCTGGAGGAGCCCGAGCTCAAAACACTCATCCAGGACTACTGCAGTGCCGCGCGCAACGCCCTGGAGGCCGGCTTCGACGGTGCGGCGCGAGCGCGCATGCTGTCCCTGTCGTGCCTGTCACTGGCTGTGTTCCATGCGCCGCATGAGCAGCGCCTGACGCTGTGTTTGTGGGCGCGGCAGCCGTCGAGGCGCAGTGCGTCCCCGGGCCTCGCAGCCGCCTGGTCGCGGGAGCCGCCCGTCAGCACCCACCTGCGCTTGCGAGGGCCGTTCCAAGCTTGGTTTCCGTCGCCCCGCCCTGCCTGTGTCGTTGCCCTGCCCTGCCTGTGATGCTGCCCTGCCCTGCCTGTGGCGCGGCTGATGCGCGGCGCGCTCGGGGCGGCAGCTTCGCCAACGGGTACCTGGTCGAGCAGTTCTTCAAGTGCTCCACCAACAAGCGCACCGACCGCTACGGCGGCCCGATCGAGAACCGGTGCCGGCTGGGCATCGAGGCGCGCGCCCGCCGCCCCAGAGACCCGCATTAGAATAGGCGGTCTCGCCTGGGCTGTGCAGGGCCGCGGGCTGTGCGCGCCGTGCACGCATGCTCTACCATACCGTACCGCGCAAAGCGTTGAATGTGGGTGAGGTTGAGCAGTGTTTTCAGGTTCAGGCAGCGAGCATGTGAAAGCGGCGTCGCGCAGATCATGGACGCGCTCATCGCGGAGGTTGGCAAGGACCGGCTGGGCGTGCGCCTGTCGCCCTTTGGCGGAGCCTCGCAGGCGCGCCCTCGCGCTGCTCTGAGCTGCTGTGGAGCGGAGCCTGTCAGGGCCTGGCGCGCGGCCGTCCAAGCTGCTGCCTTCGCCTGCGCAGTATGTTTAGCCGTGTTCTGGTGGCTCGGGTCGCGCCGTTCCTCGGACGCAGACGCCGCTCTCTGCAAAGCTCAGTCACATGCGTCCCGCTGTGACCCTGCTTCGCGCCAGGCGCTGCGCCTGTGCGGCCTGTGCAGCGTCGCCACCCTATCCGGAGGGTGTAATGTGCATCATCGGCATGGTTTACAAATGGGTAAGGGTTTGGGCGCAGGCGTGCGACTCGCACCCGTACTCCACGTACTGCTTCTTCGTGGAGGAGATGAACAAGCGCGACATCGCCTACATCCACATGGTCGAGCCGCGCGCCAAGGGCAAGGAGGGCGCGGCCAGCCCGATCGCCGAGTTTGCGAACGAGCACCGCGACGAGACGCTGGACGCGCGCCCCGGGCTCGCTGCATGCCCGCCTGTCACTCGTGCTGCTGCAACACACATTGCGGCATACGCTTGTCTCTTGACACCTCTGCCAGTTTTAAATACTGCATCTCCAAAGCCAAGTTACCTGTCTCCCAACGCTCTCATGTTGCTTGACCAAGGGGAAGTTGCCAGCAGACATCACTCGTGACAAGGCATGGGTCATGCGAGCCTTCCCTGCTGCAGGCGCTCAGTGGATGGTGCCTGCTGCCGTGGGCCGACTCTGCTTGTCCATGGGACCATGCGTATGTTGCATGCCCGTCGCTCTGTAACCAAGCGGAGCTTGTAAAGCTGGCAATTGGACAAGCGATGCGGTTGCAAAATGTGTGCTCCGGCCTGCAGGTCTTCCGCAAGGCGTGGCAGGGCGTGTTCATCGCGGCCGGGTGCGCAGCCCGCCAGCCTCCAGGCCTCGACCACGCGACATGTAGCCGACTGGGTGTCCTAGTGAGCAGTGCGACACCTGCTTGCGCGAATGCCCGCCCGTCCTCCAGCTGGTGACCTCCAAGCCTGCTGCAGCGCGGACCATGTGCTGTACGGCACCGAGCCTGGATGGCTGCCGCGCATGGCCGGCAGCAGGGTCTGGCAGAGTGCCACTCATGGTGGCAGGACGGCACCGGCCTCGCTGCTACGTCAGGCGGCAGCGCGAATTTAAGAACATGTCTGCAATACAGGCCGCGCTGCGCGCAGAGGCTACGACACCGAGATGGGCAAGAAGGCTGTGGCGTCCGGGCATGCGGACGCGATCGCGTTCGGGCGGCGCTTCCTGGCGACGCCGGACATGGTCAAGCGCGTGGAGCTGGGCGCGCCGCTCAACCAGTACCACCGCGAGACGTTCTACACGCAGGACCAGGCGCGCACGCGCTGGGTGCAGAGATCCTGTCATGTGACACGTATTGCATGAATTCTTTGGCCAGACTTGGCCACATCAGGCCGGCAAGGAGGGAGCGAGCGATGGAAGGAGGAAACTTCATCATGGGCCTGTTGCATTCTCAGCAGCTGCCGTGCCATCCTGGATGGTGACATGTGGTATGAAGCAGGGATGTGCCACAGCTCTGGTGCTTGGCATGGATGTTTGCCAGTGAGCAGCTCAGGTGGGCTTTCCACACCCTCGTGACAGGCATGGCGCTGTGCCGCAGGTGGTGGGCTACCTGGACTACCCCACCCTGGAGGACCTGAAGCAGGACGGCGAGAAGGCCAAGCCGTCGGGCAAGGGCGCGACGAACTGCATGGACTGCAGCGGCGGCGCGGGGCACGCCGAGGACGACACGGCCGCCTGCAAGCGCCGCGCGGAGATGGCGCAGCAGCGGGCCATCACGGCCAAGTCGTGAAAGACTTGTGGCATGAGTCGCGCGTGCGATGCCGACGCAGGACGCCGCGCGCGTGAGTGGCGTCCAGGGGGCTGTGCAGCGGCGGCCGCGGCGTGCGAAGTGTGTGTCAGGTAGGTGGTGGTGATGCCGCTGCTGCGCCAACTAAGAGGTCGCGCTTGTGCGCCGCGCTGAAGCAGCAATAGCTGTGCAGAAAGCACACGTTGTGCGTTTTGCAGATAAGGCCATCCTTCCACCCTGAGCCTGCGCTCTGACGTGCAAAAGGCACAGTGTGTGCTTGCTGCACAAGTACATATTGGTGGCGTTGCCAGGATAGTCTCGATTGGTTGAGGCAGGTCTCTGAAGTACTACCTGAGAGGTACCAGCTGTGTAGACCACCAGGTCAGTGGCGATGGGGTGCCTGAAAGCGTGACCGTCATTCCTGTGTGTTCAATTCAGGCATATCTTGTGCCTGGACCGCTCGGCTATCGCACATGTTAATGTAGTTAAGAGTCGTATTCGCCAGAGACGCGCCAGGTCTGAGTGGGTGGAGATGAGAGTTACAGGCTGTCGCAGCGCCAGCATAATGTTTCAGACGACTTCGTGCCTTGCATACGTCAGGATGCATGGTATGCTTGTGTTGTGAGCAGACTACCTTTCCTTTCCCTTTCTTCCCACTTCTACGTGTGGACAGTCAGCGCGTCCTTTTCCGCTCCCTTTTCCATGATTGTGCCATTGCACAGTTGTGGGCATGGCGCCTTAAAGCTTCCGTTCTTTTCAGAGAATGTGTGGCGTGCTTGCGTTCACAGCAGGCGCCCCTTCACCCATTGCTGTGTGCAATCTGTCAGCATATCCTGTACATGAGATTTGGGATTTGGGATGCCCAATTGATGGCATGGCTTCGAGTAGTTCTACAACCATCCGGAGTTGATGCATGGACATGGACATGTCTGCCAGCATGTCCAGGGATAGCTTGACACGATAGCTTGACACAAGAGCGTGAGAGGAGAGTGTGATGTGATCACAGAAACGCGCGCAGCCACGCCTGGTATTATATCTGGGAGACACGATGCACTGTCCTGGAACTCTGTGAGCTATGCATTGAGGCACATGCGTCACAATGCTTGTTTGCAAAGTGCAGCCACAGACGGCCCAACCTACCTAGATTGTTACATTGGCTCTGCACACGGAGGCTCAAAACGCGCTCACACATGCTGCCAGCTAAAACCAAAAAGCGGGGCGTCTTGGGGCTCTCGCATGACATGCCGGAGCCTGTCTGACAACACGGGCAGCCCCGGCATTAGTGCATTAGCTTGCACATGCAATGGCCCTGGCACAAGACCTGACACATACTGGTTGAGTAAGCTAGCCGGCCAACCAGCCCAGCCAAAACCCGCTGACGACCCTCCTGCCGCCCCGCGTCGCAGCGCAAGGGTCACTGCCTGGGCAGAGTGGCGCGGGAGCAAGACCAAACAACAGAACCACCCAAACTGCCAGGCATGGGCCCGGCAGGCGGCCACACATGCGGCTTGCAAGTCATGGATTCAGCCACGTGCGGCCACTGCAGACCGCGCTTGCCCAGGAGCGCCTATAGCACAGCAGCAATGCGCCACTCACACAAAATCAGGACATTAGCTGCCACAACAGCTACATACAGCTCCGCGACATTAGCTGCCACAACAGCAACATGCAGCACCGCGGCGCACGCCTGATGGAAGCTGAACCAGCAACAGGTGAGCAGGACCCTTACACCCAATGGCGGTCCGGTCCCGAACGAGGACTCTGGCCCAAAGAGAGTGAGCAGGGGAACATAGATGCCTACCCGCACGCTGCACGCACAGCATGCGCGTGCGCATGCGGAGGCGCACAGCGTCCAGTGCAGAGACCCCAGTGCGCCACACACTGCCCCACACGCCTGTGACCCTGCGGCTGCGCCTGAGCGGGCCGCCCCGGCGCAGCGCGGGCGCATCAGGGCCGGGCGCATCAGGGCGCATCAGGGCGCATCAGGGCCGGGCGCATCAGGGCCGGGCGCATCAGGACGCATCAGGACCGGGCGCATGAGGGTGCATCAGGGCACGGCGATGTTCTCGCGCTTGTGCAGCCACAGCACGAGCGCGCCCAGGCCGAGGCGCACGGCCTCCAGCACGGCGACCACCACCACAAACACCTTCCCGCAGTCCCAGGACAGCGCCTTGGCGCCGCTCGGCGCGTAGCACGTGCTCATGATCGCGTAGCCGACCAGGCCGCCGAGCGCGATGCAGACCGAGCCCGCGCAGATCTGCACGCACTGCGCCAGCGACAGCGTCTCGCGGCTGGGCAGCGTGTGCAGCTGCAGCAGCCCGACGATGTGCGTGCGCGCGATGCCTGCGCGGTCAGCAGCGCGGGCTGAGCGTCAACATGGATAGGGTAGGGTAGGGTAAGGTTAATCAGGCTGGGCCTCAGGCCGAAGCGAGCGCCAGCTTGTGGCCAGCAAGGCTGAAGACGTCCGCGCTGGGCATCACCCGCCACATAGCACTGCCTCAGAACCAGGGTATTAAAATTCGACACACGGCATCGGTGGAGATGCCCGCAGGCAGCGCAGGCCAGGAGCGTCACCAAGCACAGGCACGACCGCGGAGACGTAGACCGCGCGCCGCAGGCGGTCCGGGTCAGTTTGTGCCGCATGGCTGCGCGTCAGCAGCACGGTCTGCACGGCCAGCAGGCCCGGCACGAGCGCGAGCGCGCGCATGATCGCCAGGCTGCGCACCTGCGAGCGCACCCGCCCCCGCCGCACACTCGGCTGCGCTCGACGACGCTTCAAGCTGGCATGCTCGTTCATGCGTGAGCCTGTGGCACTACCAAATTGCACTGCTTTGTCTCGTGGCTCAGCAGCGCCGTCCACCTCTGTCAGGCTCTAGCTGCCACATGCCAGTCGAGCAGAGCAGCATCGGAAGTGACGCTGGGTTAGGCAGGCTGCTGGCGCGCCTGCAGCCCTGCTCTGCTCGACTGGCGTGGTGTATAGGGCGGGTCCGCACCTGGCCGACACGCACGCTGAGCAGCACAGCGATCGCGGTCATGGCCACGGCGCCCGCCGCAAACGTTACCGCCAGGTACCTGAACAGCAGCGTCTGGCCCTGCGCACACGACCATGGCTTGCCCTGGCAGCACCCAACAACAGATGCGTATGAGAAAAATTAGAATGGGATGCATGACCACAACGCCCTGTCGAAGGAGGAGGTCCGCGCATGAAGCAGCAGCACATTTGCAGGGGTATATATAGGCGCTGCCTGACGCAGGGAAGCTCAGGCATATGGCGAGATCCCCTGGCAGGGCTGCACTAAAGCTTGGAGCAGGCACAGGCACGTGCCTCACGCAACCTCAGCAACACACCGCCGCATACACTGTGCAGCCGCGCAGGGCGGAGCGCGGCCCGCAGGCGCACGTGGGGCAGCTGGTACACGTACGACGTGTTGAGCGACACGCAGAACGAGTCCACCGCGACGACAGCTGTGACGGCGAGCCAGGTGCGCCGGCGCAGCAGCAGCAGGCCCAGCTGCGAGCGCAGGCGCAGGCGGAAGTGCGTGTAGTGCGCGCTGAGCAGCCCGCCGCCGTGGAACCACATCAGCAGCCAGGTCGCCAGCACCAGCAGCGCCATGGCGCCCCACTGCGGCCGCCCGCGCGCCCGCCGCTCAGCGCGGGCGGCCGGAACATCGCAGAAGAGTGGGCCGCCATCACGCCATCCCTCAGCGAGGGCGGCCAGAGTATTGCAGAAGAGTGGGCAGCCCATGTCACATTTGACCTTACAGACGGAAGCATGTGCAGTGAAAGCTGAGCCGTCGGCCCGCCGCGCAACCCGTGTGTGCAGCCAGCTTGCCAGCGTCAGGGGACCATGGCGCCCCCACTGCAGCTGCCAGACCCCGCGCTGTTCGCATGAACACCAGGCCAGCGAATGCGCAGCACAATAAGCAGGCCACACAGCGGCGAGTTGCTGGGCGCGAGACGCGCGGCAACCTCCGCAGCGCCCTGTCAGCAGCCGGCAGCCCGGTCGCCCGGGTCTGCATGCTTGGGACGTTTCAAGCGCAGGCCTGCCCGCCAGTGTGCGGTGACGTCGCCGCGCGACCAAGCATGGTGCATGACGCAAAACCGCTGGGCGGGCGGCGGGCGCGCGCCTGGTACATGCAGGGTAGGGGCGCGCGCCTGGATAGGGTAGGATAGGGTTTGACGGGCGGGCGGCGGGGCGCGCGCCTGGTACACGCGCGCGCTGACCGCGCGGTCGTCGCCCGCGCCGGGCCGCATGCCCAGGCTGAGCGCGGCGAAGGCTGCGCAGAGCACCAGGTAGCGCGTGGCGTCGGTGGCGCCCATAAGCGCGGGGCCCCACTGGCTCACGCTGAAGCGCTGCTTGCGCTCCAGCAGGATGAAGCCGATCAGCGGCGCCCAGGCGGCCGCGCCCGCCGACGTCAGGATGTAGCCGTACTGCGTCCACTGCGCGCGCGCGCGGCGCCCCAGGCTCGCGGCAGCCTTTACGGTGTCCCTTCGACACAAGGGATTTTGTTCCTACAGGCAGAACACTGCTCACGGCCCCAAAGCTGCAGCAGCCTTCACAGCACATATGCCACAAGAGCTTTGCTCCCTACAGGCAGATCACTGCCATTGCCGGGACATTAGGATCCACTGCCCGCCTGCTCCTGCAGCGTCCTGGCCGCTCACACTCCTTGTGAACACCTTGCTGGTTCTGCAGAGCAGCAGGGAAGCATGTGGGCGGCATGCTCTCAGGCGTGCTGCGACCAGGCAACATGCTTGGCGGGAGGCGGCCCGGCAGGCGGCTGACCCAGGGAATGAACACGGCCCAGTACGCGACCAGCACGCTGGTGAGGAAGGTGAGGCAGGCCAGCCGGATGTACGCGCGCGGCGTCATGAAGAACGCAACCGCCTGCGCGGCGCACACGCCCGCCTGGCCACCCCGCACCTCCCACGCCCCCCGCCCCGTCACTCCCGGGCAGCCGCGCCGGCGCGCCGCGCCGCTCGCCTGAAGCTGCGAGCGCGGCGGGGCGCGCGCTTGCGGAGCTGCAGGCCATGGCAGAACGGGCCGCGCGGGCAGACATCGCAGCGCTCTCCGGTGTGCGTAGAGCATCACAGCCAAACCAGGCACGGGCCGCAGCGGCCGGCCGCGCCTGCCATAAGAGGGCGCCGCCGGCGTAGACGGCAAAGTAGGTGTAGAAGCCGGACATGCCCAGGCGCTGCGGCTGCGCGCTGTAGCTGACCAGGCCGCGCGGCTGCTGCGTCTGCAGGTAGAACAGCATCGTGTAGATCGACGGGATCTGCATGATGACCTGCGCGTGTCGCCCTGCCGGCGCCTCAGCCATGACGCCCATGACGCCGGGTGCGCCATCCTGGCATGCAGGCCGCATGGCCCCGCACGACCCGACAATCACAGACCGTACATACCGCCATAATGACTCTAGTCACCCAGGTTGAATCACGTGGGCCAGATTGAACCCATCACTCAGGTAGACGCGAAAGAGACATGTAAATATCATCAGTACCATCCTGCTCGCGGACCCGCCCGTCTGCTATTATGCTGCTCCCCCCCCTGGCGCTGGGCCGCGCCTGCATGAGGATGAGCAGCGCGGTGGAGAAGTTCCGGTACCAGAGCGCGTGCTGCGGCGGCGCCGCAGCCGCGTCATATGGCTTGTTATCTACCAGCCTGCGCCGGCACCGGCCGCCGTCAAGGAGCCGCTGCTCCCCACCATGCACTGAAGACATGGCGTGCTCACCGAGGACCACCGCCGCATGCTCTGCGTCCTGGAGGACGGCGCATACAACAGCACAAGTCAGCTTATGCACTGTAGACACGCGCGGCCACAGACTGTAGACCTGGCATCCGCCGCGCGGGAGCGTGCGCCTGCAAAAGCTGTGGCCTGACATGCGGGGGGCAAGAAGCAGAGAAAGCCAGGTGCGCGCCAGTCCTCCTGATAGAATTTGGCCTCCTCGGCCGACATCTGCCGCCGCTCCAGGTCCTTGGCCACCGCCTCCGTCGCGGCGTGGATCTCCTTCCAGATCTGGCCGTGCGCACGCGCAGTGTCACACGATCTCCCCCCTTTCCGCCAAGTGTAACCACACCTGCCGGCCGCTGCGCCGCTGCCGCTCTTGCCAGGCAGGCTTCGCTGATGGCCTGTCTGTATGCCTCGCACTAGTGATGTGCTGCACGCCCGCGTGTGGGCAAAGCAGCTTGTGAAAAGGAGGCACGTCCGCGCTCAGCACCGCGTCGGCGCGCGCGCCTGGTCGTAGCAGTGCACCATGCGCTGCGGCGGGAAGTCCGTGTTGATGGCGTCGACGACCTTGGCGCGCCGCACGCCAGGCGACGCCTCCAGCGCCGCATGCATGGCCAGCTCCAGCCTGCGGCGAGCGCGGGCGCGGTGACACAGGAGGCACAGCATCAAGCTGGCGGGACTTGTCCAGCAGCTCCCTATGAGCACATACATACGCCGCCGCGCAATACCCTTCAGCCGCGCAGCACCACGAAGTTGCCGGACACTCATGCCGCGCAGGCGCCCCATCGTCTGCGACGCGCCTCAGTACACACCCTGTCAGGGATACGCAGACAGGATGCGCAGACAGAATAATGCCGGCGATGCACATTCAGGCAGGCACAGCGCAGCTGCTCGCCGGGACGGAAGCAGCAGCCTCGCCCGGCCGGGCAGGCGGGGCGCGCCGGTGCGCCATGTCCTGGATGTTGTCCAGCTCCGCGGCGAAGTAGAAGCCGGGCATCTTGCCCAGGCCGCCGCAGTCGTGCCCCACCATCAGCGCGCCCTGCGCGAGCAGCACACTTCCTGTCTGCCGTGTGGGTCATCCTGACACCGGGTCGCCGAAGGAGCACCGGGGCACAGCAGCTAGCGAGGTATGCTCGGCGTTCCGCATCGAGCAGACCTCTGGTGCAGGTGCACCTGGTAGGAAGGCATCCAAGTGCACACCTGCTCAGGACATGGAGGCCTGCTTGCTTTACTTGTGAATAAAACACCTGCTGCTCACCTTGGTGGGACATACAACCCTGTTGTCAACGGCAAACATCGTCGCAAACCAATAAACCCCACAGAAAGATGCCGGACGCACCTGCCAGCCAAACTCGATGTCGACCAGGCCGCACGGCTCAAAGCGGCTGGGGCAGAGGCAGAAGTCGGCCGCGAGCACCAGGCGGTCCTTGGCCGCGCCCGTGATAAACAGCCCTGCGCCGCTCCACACGCGCCCCGGGTGCGCGGCAGACAGCTCCTTCAGCGCGTCGCGCGCGGCGGCGCCCCAGCTGTCGCCAATCGGGCCCGCCACCGCAAACTGCGCGCGCGGCCATGCGACCCTGGAATATTGTGCACCGCCAGTCACCTGCTGGTGCGGCCAATACATGGCTACTTCAAACACATACTGGAAAACAGAATCGGGGGGTGACAGTAACGGATTGCAGACGCTCCCATGGGCAGGCCAACTGAGCATGGCGGGGCTGAACGCAACGTCCAGAAAGGAGTACGCTGCCTGCAGCGCATGTACATTGAGGCACGCAGGAAGCGCAGAGGCGGGGAAGAGGAGGGCAGGAGCAGCGCAGGCGCCAGGCGCACCTGCGCAACTTCGCTGGCAGCCAGGACTGCCTTGGCCGCAATGGCGATCAAGTCCACGCCCTTCTGGTGCGTTAGCCGCCCCAGGAACACGAACAGCTGGTACTGCGCGCCCACCTGCGCGCGGCCCGCATGACCGCTCCGTCCGCGGCGCCCTGTTATTGGCTGAATATGGTGGTCCCCAGAGCGCCGAATGCGCTTGCCGAGAGGCCCGGAATGCCCGAAACAGGCGTGGGGGGCGCACCAGCAGGTGGCAGGAGGCCTGCAGCTGCGCCTTTGCCAGCGACTTGGCAGCCAGCAGCGCGTCCGTGTCGCCGTCAAAGCCCTCCGGCTTGTCGTCCACGCCGTTGAGCACGCCCTGTCGCGCCCCACACCCCGGCTGTCATCGGACATCACACACCGTAGAGGGTCGCAGCCGGTGTGCTGCCTGCCATCTTGATGTCCGCGCATGTGACCGACACTTTCGGACAGTCAAACACCTCCGGCTGATGGCTTTACATGCGCTTGGTACCAGGTCGCTGTCCATTCTGAACCCCCTTGGACCGTGATGGGCCGCATGAGAGCGTCCGCGGCAAGCCAGCTCACAGCCCGGATTGCGACGCGAGAGTGAGCCAACCGAGTCCGCCCTCACAGCAGGGCCCCTCTGGTGATGCGCCCACCTTTACGACGCGCTCGCGGTGCGGCAGCCACCAGAACTGCGAGAACTTGTGCGCGGCGCGCTGCGCGTAGCGCGGCGACACGCCCACCATGCCCATGCCGCCCTGGTGCGCCTGCGCGCACCGGCGCAGCCCTCTCATTTCCAAGCGCAGGCTCTGCAGCCTCCCAAGCCCGCTTGCGCTGCCTAGGCTGCGCGCGCCATGCAGAGAGCATGCCAGCGAGTGCAGGGCGGTGGGGGTGAGGCGCGCCTGGAGGTGGCAGGTCAGCGAGCGCAGCATGTCGAAGTTCCCCTGGTGCTCCAGCGCCCTGTGCGAAAGCACACCGGGGCGTGACCCTCGCCTGTTGCACAAAAGTGCTGCAGGATGCAAAGAGAAGGTGTGCTGAGGGACATGTGCACATGTGAGACCAGCGCTTGACGCACGCTCCAGGACAAACCTCAGGCACGCCTCTGGCGTGCCACCGCAGCACTGCCTCTGAGCAGCACCCCTCTGCCTGACGCACACTTCACGCTCGTCTGGTGTATGTCACTGGCATCACCCTAGGCCTACCAAAACTTGCACCCTGCTGAAAACGGTCACCATGTAGCACCACGGTCCTCAGGATGCGGAGCACGGACAAGTCCGGCCAGAGTGCGTGCGCGCAGCAAGCACGTGTGGCAACAAGAACCGCGGTGAGGCGGCACGCAGTTGGGGCGCACGCGCGCGTCTCGCGGTTCAGCGGCAGGTTGAACATGGCGTACAGGTAGCGCTCGCGCCCGGGCGAGCCCAGCGCCCAGGCGCCGTTGTAGTCGGCGTTGTGCGCGACGTACAGCACGCTCGGCTTGGCGGTCTCGGACAGGTACATCAGGCTGAGCACGCCGTGGTAGTCGTGGAACTGGCCGCGCGCGCGGGCCCGGTCAGGCCCGTGCGTGCAATGCGCGGCTCTGCCTCATGCAGGCTGTGTAAGCTTGGTGAGCGGCTTCCTCCCCACGGCAGAGATGAGCAGTACATAACTGTACCCAGGAGGGCAAGTGCTCATGCTGGCATTGGCTGCTGAGAGATGTAGTGATGCAGATTGTCCTGGTATAGCTTTTTGCCACGCGCAGGGCAGGCCTTGCGAGACTGCCACAAGCACCGCGCACTGTGGACCAAACTCGCTTGTCAACGTGTGCAGAATGCAGACATGCTTGGCTGCTGGAAGCGCCTCTGTTCACCCTGTTGCGGACCGCGCGCACAAGGCAGCCAGGCGAGGGCACCTTGGGCGGGACCTGGGCGCACCTGGACAGACTGGAAGCGGAACATGTTCATGACGATGCTGGCGCTCTGGTTGAACACTGACAGGAATGTGAGCTGCTCCTCCTCGCTGCGCGCTCGAGCGCGCCAGTCAGCTCGCTGCATGCGCTCCTGCCTTCCTCGCTACCCTTCACGCACTGGCGCTGCAGTGTTGCAAGGTCCTGTGCACCTGACAGCGCCTGACAGCATGCACTGGAAGACCGCAGGAGAGAACCCGCACCGCACTGCTTGCAGTTCTGGTGAGAATGCACGCCTGCGCGGCGGGTTCGCTTGCAGGCGAGCGCCGGCCGCGCGCCTGACGTGCTGGTAGATGGAGCCGCGGGTGCGGTCGCGGAAGACGCGGCTCTGCAGCAGGAACATGAAGCAGCGCACGCTCGCGCTGTGGTCCGCGTCCTTCATCATGAACACGTCCACGTGCTCCCGCTTCTGGCCCACGCGCACCTGCGGCGGCGCCGGGGGGCGTGGGGCCCGCGCGCCCCACACGCAAGCAGCGGCGCATTGGCGCTGTGTCTGAGCGGCCGGGCGTTCAGACTGAGGGAGCCAAGTGCGCACGGAGCGCGGAGCACATGCACTCGCGCACGAGCGCGCGACAGGCTGGCAAGCCCGCCATGGGCATGTCTGCAGGGTGGCAAACCCTGCTCGGTAAGCGGACTTGGCAGCATGTCAGACTCCCTCACAGCCAGCTCATTTTGGAGGTGAGCGAGGCGCAGCAGCGCAGGAGCGCACGCATGCACATCACTGAATAGGATCGCGTTGCCGCAGCACAAGACAGGTCAGGGACCGCGCTGCTCTCAGCCCGCACCGAGAACGACAGCAGCGGGTCGGCCGTTGGCAGGCAGTCGCGCGCCGAGTCCTCGTAGAAGGGCGCATACATTGGCGCCACGACCGCGATCGGCGCCGTGCTGCAGCGGATGAAGACATCCACCACCTGCCAGTGCCGCTGGCGATGTTTCAAGAGGGCGCCATCTCTGGGGCGCTGCTCACACCCGAGTCACAGGGCGTGAGGGCGCCAGGGCAACTGGTTCGCTGGGCGCTGCACCGCCCAGAGGCTTTACTGAAGCCTGGGCCCGATAGCAGCCCCAAGAGTCAAAGCAAGAGCAATGACTGGCGGAGGCTTTGACAGCCCGCGCCAGGCACACCGCTGGCTCAGGCCTGTACCAGGTCGCGCCAGGCACGCCGGCCTCCCAAGCCTGGCGCGCCAGCCCATGTCAGCGCAGCCCGGGGCGCGCCTTGCCCAGGCCGCCGTAGGTCAGCGCGGTGGTGAAGCCCAGGTGCGGCACGGTGTACTCCAGCGTCACGTGCAGCACCATGCCCGGCTGCAGCTTGAAGCCGCGCAGGAAGTGCTCCAGCGAGGGGATGCCCACCGTGCTCGTCGTGCGCGGCGGCCCCTTGGTCAGCTTGCGCATCCGCCGGCACTCGGGCGCTGCGCGGTTGGCGGCGCGCGGGGGCATGACGCGGGGCGCGGGCACCGCGCGGCCATCTTGGGCGCAGCTACAGTGTGGGGCTGTGACTTGGACAAAATGGCACACTGAAGGTGCATAGGTGAGGCAGTCTGCCTGCCAGAACCTGCCCTGCCTACGACCTCAACCTGTCCTGACGGGCCTCAGCATCGTCACGGCACTTTGCCTGCTCGCTCTCTGTCCTGTCCCACGCCAAAGCCTTTCCTGTATCACAGGCTAGTCCTACCAAGCGCAGCGACGGCGAGAGCGAGGCGCATGGGCAGAAGCGGGGGCGCACATGTCGGCTGCATGTCGCAGCCAAAGGCAGCGTCGTCGTTCGATGCGGGCGACAGGAAGGGCGACCCGCCCATCAGGGCGGCGGTGGTGGGCGACGCCTTGAAGCACACGCTGGACGTTCCCGCCGTGCGCAGCAGCTCTCCCGAGCTGCTGTGCGCCACTCTCGCTCGCGACTGCAGGCCGCAGCCCGGGCTTCAGGCCGCCCCGCCCGTCTGCCATTTTGGCTCAAAGGTTCCAGCTACGCAGCACAGATTGGGCATCGTGGCAGCCCCTGGATGTAATGCCAACAGCTTCTACACGCGGCCGAACACTTGCTGAGGCATGTCGCTCTCATCTGGGCCCGCCCTGCCACGGGGGTGCGCCCCACCAGTCCGGCAGAGACCAGCCTGCGCCGATGCTGGCACATGTGTTTCCGCACGGCGCCTACGCGCACCTTGCGCTTGTCGCTGTCGTTGCTGCCGGCGTCGCTGCCGCGGCCGTTCTGGCTGGACTTGGCGTGCGGGCCTGCCGCGGGGTCGCCCTCCTCCAGATCGCCCTCGGCCAGGGGCGCCGCGCCCACTGACGACAGCCTGCGCACGTGCTCGCTCATGCGGCGGAAGATGCGGACGACGCTCAGGCGCACCTGCGGAAAGACACATGCTAAGTCAGCTGCCTGGTCGCAGCACCTCTTGCACGCACACACAGCAAAGATGCATGCGCACGTGCCGCGCCAAGGCCAGGTCACAGACAGCTTGGATCATGCTGGCGCCCGTGTGGGATAACGGCGTGCGTGGACGTCTGGAAGCTCAACATGGGGAGAGGGAGGTCTCCAGTTGTGCGCTTGACGTCAGCCAAGGAGGGAGGTGCCGGGCGAGCAAGGACGCCCATGTGCACTTTGCTCGCACCCAAATAGAGCTGACGAGCAGCCATGCTAATTTGTCAGGCCCCACGCCACCCAGTATGGACTCACGGCCCGCAAAGCATGAAGTGCATGCAGCTGCACATACATGTGCGGCAGCACGGAAGCATGCATCACCTACAGCAGGGTGCACCGCCGGATGCCGTCCGCACCCATGCGCTGCGGATGAGGTAGCCTGAGACCAGCGCGCCAGCCAGGGCCGTGATCATGCCCCACCACGACTGGTAGTTGTTCTCCCTCCAGATGTTCTGCGCGCAGTGGCGCCCGTCAAACCGTGCCTTCATGGGCCGAGGGCCCAAGGAGGGCTCCGCCTGACAAGCGTAATCAGGTGCGCTCCACACAGTTGCAGAGCGGCGTGCCGCAGGCGCTCCGGTCACCTGCTGCCGCTGGCGGTTGAAGAAGTGGTCTGAGCGCCAGACATCCCGGTCCACATACACGCGCGGCGCGCCCGCCCTCGCGTTGGGTTGCACGTCCAGGGTTCCTGCGGGGCTGCTGCCAGCTTCACGCAAGCGTTTGCAGCAACACTGGCACTGCCCTCATGTCCCACGGCTCATGAACAAAGAGCAGCATTGCTGTGTCCTCTCAGGCAAGCGCCAGCCACATTGTAACAGCGGACCTGCCGACGTGACGGTGCTGCAGACCATGCCGTCCGTGTCGTCCGTGTGGATGTCGCACATCCTGCGGCCGCTGTACTTTGCAGGCACGCCCTGCACGGCGACCGCCTCGGCGCAGGCATCGTTGCACAGCACGGCCACCAGCAGCTCGCTGGGCTCGGCGCCGCAGGCGCGCGTGCGCGCGAACGCGTAGGTGCTGCGCGCGCTCGCATTGTGCGGCAGCTCGCGGTAGTCGTGCCGCCACAGCTTGAGGTGGAAGCGATACCTGTGCGGCATCAGCGCCGCCTCGCTGACCCAGGGACATGAAGCAGGAGCGCTGGACTGGCGGTGTCTCGCGTGCATGA